>Ga0187863_10004177_pt1 | contig 10361 bp, 9 predicted proteins | sample June2016WEW_11_1_FD_132975 | JGI IMG/M metagenome (GOLD analysis project Ga0187863, IMG submission 132975) | Peatland microbial communities from SPRUCE experiment site at the Marcell Experimental Forest, Minnesota, USA - June2016WEW_11_10 | ecosystem: Environmental > Terrestrial > Soil >...
CATGACCTTGTATCATCCCCGTCCCCGCGCCGGCAACCCTCTTCGGACCAACTCGGGTGTCCTTGTGAAACGCCCTGCCCAGTAACCACCCGCAAGTAAAGAAAAGAGCACATCTGTCCGAAGAAACCCTTGTAGCCCCCGGTGGGTCGTCGTGCCGGGCTACGCCTCTTGGGAGGTTGGAGAAGTTCCATGCGCCCTCGAATTTCCAATGACGTCCTTGCGGTTGCATCGCGGACTCCGCGAAGACGCCGGTCGGAATTTCAGACTGTACTCCACTTGCTCACGGTCTTCGTGCCTACGACCTTCGTGTTGACGGCAACCGCAGTTGCCCAACAGGAGACGAAGGACTTGAGTAACGCCACTCTGGAAGAATTGGGCAATGTCCAGGTTCATAGCGCCTCGAAGCACATGCAAAGCTCCAGTGATGCTCCTTCTTCGGTTACCGTCATTACCGCCGACGAGCTGGGACACACGCTGGACAAGCATCTCGACTTATCCGGCAGTGTGTACAACGCTTTCAACAAAAAGTACTTCGACCCCGGCCGGCCCGAAGACCCCGAAGATAGCATTCAACAGGACGGAAGAAACTTCCGCATAAAATTCACTGCCCGATTTTGAATGAACCGATTTTGAATGAACAGGACGCGACGGGTGTGGACGGGCAGACATTTGTTGGCAGGGCTCAAAACGCAAAGGCCTGCAACCCGGTTCGAGAAGACATGCAGATTGTGAATCTGACTCCGGCGAAGGTCAAGCGCCTGCGACTGGCAGCAGCGTTCCTGATCGTTCTTGCGGCAGCCTGTTTCCCCTACCGCGCGCAAGCACAAAGCGCTACCGAGTCTCAGGTTAAAGCTGCCTATATCTATAACTTCGTCAAGTTGGCTGCTTGGATAACGCAGAAAACGACCAGCGACTCCCAACCTTTCTGGATTGGAGTGCTCGGCGGCGATGACGAATTTCTCGATGTTCTCGCCAAGACCGTAGACGGAAGGTCGGTTGCTAATCGCCCCATTAACGCCAAGCGAGTCAAAACCGAGGACGACATTAAATCGTGCCGAGTGGTCTTTGTCCGTGCTTTAGCCGGCCGCAAGCTCAGTCAAATGGCCATTGCCGCGGGTCAGCCTGCCGGCGTTCTTTTAGTTGGCGAGGACGGTGACTTTTTGCAGCAGGGCGGGATGATTAATCTGTTTCTGCAAAATGGCAAGATCCACTTTGCGGTGAACCGCGATGCGCTGGATCAAGCGGGAATTCGTGTGAGTCCGGACCTTCTGCAGCTTGCGCAGGGGCAAGAAGGCGGCCGGAAAACCAAGTCGCACCAAGCGCGGCAATTGCTCCAGTCCGACCCTCCCGGATACCCGGAAGTTGCACGGAGCATGAAGATTCAGGGGACGGTTCACCTGGAAGTCGAAGTCCGCCGAGACGGTACGATCAAATCCGTACGCGTTCTGGGGGGCCATCCCGTGCTCGCCGATGCATTCTCGCAGGCGATCAAGCGCTGGAAATACGAGCCCGCTTCGGAGGAAACTGTGGAACAAGCGTCTTACACGTTCGACCAATGAACAATGAAGAATGACCAATGCGGTTCCCGCCGCCAGGCTCATTGTTTCAAGTCAGCTTGCCAGTTGATGATCAGGGTGAGGGGCTCGGTAATGGATTGCGGCAGGACCGTGTTCATCACGAACTTTTTGCCGTCGGCGGAAACCGTGTAAGGTCCGCTGGGACCGCTCACGGTGGTGGCTTTGAACAGGGCGTGAGGCGCGCCCAGTTGCAGGCTGGCGCCCTTCTGGCTAACGTCCACCGCCATCATCTGCTGATCAGTCGAAAAAAAGAAAAGTTCCTTGCCGTCTTTCCGCCAGTTCGGCCTCGATCCTCCAGCGGTTGATACCTGCCAGCGGCCCCCGCCGCTTGGGAAAGGCTGGATATAAACCTCGAAGCGGCCAGTCTCATTGTTGGCATAGGCCAGCCATTTGCCGTCAGGCGAGAATGAGGGCGCGACATCCGCGAAATTTGTGGCTACCACCGGAAAAGATTTTTGGTCGCCAGACTTATCCGGGAACATCGGGAGCGCCCAGATATCATAGCTAGTGTTCGATTTAGGATCGCTTCGCATGTAGGCGATGTATTGGCCATCAGGGGAGACGGAGAATGGAATTTCCGTTATACCGGGGATTTCCAGCAGCTTCTCTTTGCTGCCTGTCCCATCAGCGTTTTGACGGTACAGAGTGCCCCCAGCAGCAGTTGCCCCATAGCCGAAGACGATGGATTTTCCGTCGGGCCACCAGATAGGCCAATCGCTATACTGCGGGCCAAAAGTGATGCGGGTTCTGGTACGGCGGGCGAGGTCGAGCACCCAGATGTCGCCGACGCCGTTGTTTTCGAGGACAAAGGCCAACTTGCTTGCGTCGGGGGACAGCGCGGGCTGGTAATAATCGGCGGTTTCGGGCAGCACGGGCTCGCCCTGCTTGCCGGCAGCATCGTACCAGACGAGTTGAGAGCCGCCGCCAGCCGCGCCGTGCTGGTAAAGAAGTTCGCCGTTCGCCGATGCCGTCAGGATGCTTCGCCAGGTGTCGGTATTGACCGCAACATGGTCGGCCACGGGCTTGGTTTCGCCCTCCAATGCGAGGCTGCGCGGGTTGAACCGTTGCGCCATCAGGGTGTTGTCGCGCACGAACAAAAGATATCCCGGGGCTGCGTAGATGGCGTTGGAATCATTGCGAAGGAGCAGTTTGCGCTCTTTATCCTTAGAGTCGAGCGCAGCCAGATAGATGCCACTGTCGGTGGTCGTGGAGCCGTGGGCGAAGTAAAGAAAGTGGTTGCCATCGGGAAGAAAGTCTGGCCAGCGGTGGCCAGTCTCCTTGGCGTCCGGCGTGGTCAGGGGCACGCGCGTACCCCCGGCGGCATCGACGCGCGCCAGGCCGACGTTGGTATCCGGCGCGAACACGATGGTGCCGGTGCTGTTCCACGTTCCTCCGCGTCCGGATGGAGCGTCGCAAAGGGCCTGTGGAGGACCGCCGCTGGCGTCCAACTTGTTTAGCTTGGCTGCGGCGAAGAACGCTACGTAGCGGCTGTCGGCGGACCAGAACGGATAGGTAGCGCCCTCAGTTCCCGACATGGGCTGCGCGACTGCGGAGTTCAGCGGCCGGATCCAAAGCATTTGCTTACCGTCCGCGTTCTTGGCCGCGAAGGCGATTCGCAGGCCGTCCGGCGAGAGTACCGGCGGGCCGGCGCTGTTTCCGGTCAGCAGGAAAGTGGCTTTCTCCGGCGCCAGGATGTAGGAATGAACCGAAACCTGCGGCGCGCGCGGGGATTGAAAGTAGGCCAGAGCGAACGCTATGGCGGCAACGGCAAGCACTCCCGCGGCAACCCACGGCAGCCACGTCCGCCGATCCGCTGCAACTACGGGCGTCTGGGTTGTGGTTGGCGGTGTCTCAGCAATCGCCTGCAACTGGAGCTTCAGGTCGTGCGCGCTCTGGATGCGCTCGTCGGGATCTTTGTCGAGGCAGAGGCGAATCACGCGGTCCAGTCCCGGAGGCGTCTGGGGACGCAGAGTGCTGACCGAGGGTGGGTCCACGGCGAGAATCTGCCCTACGATGCTGGCCTGTGTTTTCCCTTCGAAAGTGCGCTTTCCCGTGACCATCTCGAACAGCATCACGCCGAACGAGAAAATGTCGGAGCGGGCGTCGGCATCGATCCCCTGGATCTGCTCGGGCGACATGTATTGAACCGTGCCGATCACCGTTCCGGTGGTGGAAAGCGGCGTGGCGGGGGAATGGGAAGGTATGGTCTGCGTCAGGGCTGCGGCAAAAACCGAAGGCGAGGAGCCGCTTCCGGGCCCGGACGCGACCGTTGCACCGAGCGGCTTGGCAAGGCCGAAATCGAGAAGCTTCGCGCCCGACTTGGTGAGCATCACGTTGCCCGGCTTCAGGTCGCGATGCACCACTCCGGCGCGGTGTGCTTTTTCGAGAGCGTCGGCAATCTCGATGGCGATGGTGAGGACTTGTTCGGCGGGAAGCGGTCCCTTCCTCAATCGCTCGGCCAGAGATTCCCCTTGCAGAAACTCCATGACCAGGTAGTCGATGGGACCCTCGTTGCCCACATCGTGGAGCACGCAGATATGCGGATGCTGTAACTGGGAAATGATCTTGGCCTCGCGCTCGAAGCGGGAACGCAGTTCGGTGCTATCCACCAGTCGCGAGTTCAAAACCTTGATGGCAACCGTGCGGTCTAATCGGGTGTCGCGAGCGCGATAGACTTCGCCCATGCCACCGGCGCCGAGCGGCGATTGGATTTCGTACGGTCCAAGTCTCGTGCCAGAGGTCAGAGCCATGAGTGGGCGCAATTATAGCTTGGGCGGTGCACGGGAGTTCCACAGTTTCCGGTCGGGCGCCCCGTTTGGGCGCTGAATCACGGATTGCGACCATCTCCCACGGATGGTTGGCGCAACATCGAGTTTACTCATCACGCCTTCCACGCCTTTTGCCTCGATTCCCCTAATTCTTGTCAGTTACTTATCGATCAAATCACTTAAGTCCTTGACGAATAAAGAGCTTACAAGTTTCTCAAAGACTTAGCGGCGAGAGCGACCCAAGTCTTTGATTCCAAAAGATCGAGACCAGAGGGGTCCAAGCTTTAACACCGCCTTTCCGATTGCTGAAACACTCGATGCTGGTCTTTTGCTTTCGGGTGGCGCAGCGGTTTACCGTTTTTGCTCTTGCTTTTGGGTGGCGCAGCAGTTTACCGCTGCGGTAAACGCCCTATCTTCAGGCCGGCTTCAGCCGCTGAAGGAACGACGCCACTGAGTTTTTCAGCAGAATGTTTCGCCGAATTCCCGCTCCCAACTGGATTACAATTCCCGCATGACGAAGCCTTCCGGTAAAGACCCTCTCGTCTCCGCGGCGCGCTATTCGGAGATGGGATTTATTATTCCCGCAGCCGTCCTGCTGGGCTTTTTCCTGGGCAAGTTACTCGACCACTGGCTGCATACCAGATGGCTTTATCTGGTTGGTTTGTTGTTCGGCGCCGTAGTTGGATTCGGGCAGATGATCCGCATGGCCATGAGCGCTTCCAAAGACGAATAAGTAAATTTAAATTTGAATTAGAGATGAATGAACCTGAGCATCCAGACCAGCTTGCCGACGCGCGCATCATCCCGCGCCTGCTGCGCAACATGCTCGTGGCCAGCGTTCTGCTGTTGGGTCCGGCATTCTGGGTTTACCGCTGGGTGGGAGCGATTGGATTTGCCTTCGGAGCCGCCGTTTCCTACGTCAATTTCCGCTCCCTGACGCGCAGCGTCGAGGGTCTTGCCGATCGCATCGTCAACCGCAACAGCCGGGAAAAAGGCGGACGAATCATCCTGCGCTTTGTCGTCCGTTATGGTTTGGTGGCAGCAGCTGCCTATGCTATATTCAAAGGTTCTTCCCTGGCGTTTCGAGGCTTTCTGTGGGGTTTGTGCGTGCCGGTGGCAGCCCTGATGGCCGAGGCGGTGTGGGAAGGTTACGCGGCTTTCCGGCGAGCAGAGTAGGTTCGTTGAAAAGTTTGTCATCCCGCGCTTCTCTCGGGATGACAACTCCAATAAGTTGCGACAACTCCAATAAGCAGCAATTCTGAACGATGGAACAACTGGTTTTTACCGCATTTCTAAATCGTCTGTTCGGTCCTGCGGTCCTGGCGTTGCTGCAGGCGCTGCACATTCATCCCAAACATCCAGCGGCTCCGATTTCTAACAGCTTCGCGATGGAATTGCTGGTGGTGGTGCTGCTGACAATATTTTTTATCGCCGTGCGCATGCGGCTCTCAGTCGAGCGCCCGGGCGCGCTCCAGCACACAATGGAAGGCATCGACGGGTTCGTCCAGGGACTGGCCAACGAGACGATCTCGAATCATCCCGAGAGGTTTGTCCCGTATTTGACCGTGCTGGGGCTGTTCATCCTGTCCTGCAATCTGATTGGACTGGTGCCGGGCCTGGAATCGCCGACGGCAGTGCCGATTGTGCCGCTGGGATGCGCGCTGCTTACCTGGTTCTACTATCACGTCCAGGGGCTGCGGGCGAACGGGCCAGCGGGATACCTGAAGCACTTCATCGGGCCGCAAGAAGGCATGCCTTTGGCAGTCCGTTTGTTGTTGCCAGTGCTTTTGTTTCCCATTGAGATTTTCAGTCATTTGGCCCGCATCTTGTCTCTGACCGTTCGTCTTTTCGCGAACATGTTCGCGGGCGAGATGGTGACCCTGGTATTTTTCTCGCTGGTGCCGCTGGGCATTCCCATCATCTTTGAGGGTCTGCACGTCGGCGTGTCGTTTATTCAGACGTATATTTTTGTGCTGCTGGCCTGCGTGTATCTGGGAGAAGCGACAGCACACGAACACTAGAGAAGGTCTCGGGTTTCAGGTCTCAGGAAAATCATGTTTTTCCTGGTACATGACACCTGGCACCTGACACCTGCCTTTCAGCGTGAGGGCGCCGGCATATTGGCACGGCGTCAACCACCCACTGGGGCAATTCATAACAAGGAGAAGGAGAAAACAGAATGCGGAAAATTGTGATGGTGCTGTTTGTGATGATGATGTTCTCATTCCTGGCTGTCCCGGCGTTTGCGCAAACCGGCGCGGGCGCGGCCGGCGGGACGAACTGGGTAGCAATCACTTCTGGTTTCGCGATCGCCATCGCCTCCGGGCTGGCGGCGCAAGGCCAGGGGAAAGCGGCGTCGGCGGCTTGCGAGGCGCTGGGACGGAATCCAGCGGCCCGCGCGGGCATTCAGGTGGCGCTGATTCTGGGCCTCGCCTTTATCGAGTCCCTGGTGTTGTTCGCGCTAGTTATTATTTTTGTGAAAGTGGTGTAAGCGAGTCGCGGTTCTTGATTGTGATTCATGAAGCCCCTGCGCAAGCAGGGGCTTTTTCTCGCCGGAAAAATTGCCGCGAAGGAGCCGTGGTGGGGATTCGGTTTCCTGAGAACTGAGAACTGGAGAGCCAAGAGCTAAGAGCCAAGAGCCAAGAGCTAAGAGCTAAGAGCCAAGAGTTAAGAGCTAAGAGCCGCTTCTAGCTCTTGCGTTCGCCGTCCCAGTTGTTGGCGGCATTGTCGGGGATAGCCTGCAAGGCCTCTACTAGGACGCGGCGGAGGCGATAGCGGCTGTCCAGGTCCATGCCTACGAACTCGAACCCGATTTCGTTGACGCGGGCGCGGCGCAGAAGAACCTCGCCGCGGATCTTCTTCACGCCCAGCGAAATCTCCACGTGAGCTTCGGAGCCGACGCGGAGATTGTCATTGCGCGTTCCCATGCCGCCGCCGAGACTCATCTCCCGCATCACGATGTTCGACTTCCCCCAGGAACTGGAGAGTGTGGCGGAAAGTGTGCGCGGCAGGACGATGCGTTCGTAGCGGCGCTGGCGGACCCACGGACATCCGGGGCCAGAATCGAGCGGAGCGACGGCGAGTTCCGCGGCCTCCAGGCCACTCTCGATGAGAGCCTGGGTGCCGTGGCGGGGATCGATCTTGGAGAGCGCCTGAATGGCGGCGATGCGCAGTTCGCGGTGCTGGGCATGGCCGAAGAATTTCTTGTCGTCGACAATGGCGCGCAGAACCGGGATGGCTTCGTTCTCGCGCAAGCGGCCCAGCGATTCGACGGCTTTCAGTTGCACGAACGGCGGCCGATTATGAGCATCGCCAGCGGTGGCGAGGGCAATGAGGCTGGCACTGGCGTTGTGGTCCTGGCTCATCCCGATCTCATCAATGGCCTCGGGCAGGATGAGCGGGTCGAGCAGTTCGAGCAGTTCGAGCAGGGTGCGTCCGCGGTCGGAAGCGGCGCCGTAGGCGATCTGGCGGACGATGACGTCCTGATAAAAGCGGTTGAACTCGCCCATGCGGGCGGGCAGCAATTCGAGCAGCGAGGTTACCTCGAGGCGGCTCAAGAGGCCGACGGTGGAGGCAGCCTGACGGGGTTGGCCGGAGTGCAGAATGTCGCGCAGGTCGTCGATGGCAGGACGTCCGAGCTCGGCCACAAGCTCGACGATGCGATCGCATTCGACGCGCTTTTGCGCGCGAAAGAAGCGGTCAGCCAGATGTTCGACGGAACTTTTGGGAAGCTGTTGCAGGACGTTGATGAGATCTTCCGGCGCCTGGTCGGCATTAATCGCTTCTTCGATAATTTCGGGCAGACGATTTTCGATGCCGACGCGGGAGCGGAGATCCTGCACCAGGGCGGGCCGTTCCTGGTTAATGGCTTCGAGCGAGATGCAGAGTTCAGCTACGGCCTTGTACTTTTTCCGGCTGCAGGCTTCCTGCCCGAAGCGGGCAAAAGCGGCGCTCAGCAGGCTCTGAATCTCGGTATCGTTTTCCTGAGCCAGTTTCTCGGCGATCAGGGCGAGGGCGTTAGGCATCACCTCGTCGGGCGCGTTGGCGTAAAGGTCGGCGAGTTGAGAGAGGCCGATGGCGGTCTTGCGGCGGGGGTCGGCATCATTGGCATTGAGGCAGCCACAGTAGTTAGAGAGAATTTTCGCGGCGAGCTCGTTATCGTCGCGATCGAAAAGAATCTCCACGAACTGACGAATATTACGCGGCGGCACGCAGGCCGCTTCGCCGGAGAGCAGAACGCTTTTCTTGCCCGCCTCCGGAATCTCGGCCCAGAACATGCGGTCGAGAATGTCGGCATGGGACTCTACCAGAATCCCGGCCTTCGACATTTTATCTTCCTGGACGCGCAAGATCTGGCGGAGCGTATCCATCTGCCGGCTCATGTGCTCCATCATGTCGTGAACGGCGTTGACTTTGACATCGCCGCGCTGATAACGGTCGAGAGCGAACTTGATGGCCATGCTCTCGGCGGCCTTCATGAGAAGCGGGGTGTCGTTGGCATCGCTCGTTTTGTTCTGAGAAGCTTGCGCCGCGAGATGTTCGAGCAACTGGGAGAGATTGACCTTGGCGCCTTCGGGAGCCTTACCGAGTTCGACGGCGAGATTTTCCTGAGACGAGTTGGGATCCTGCATCGCCTGGCCGAAGTGCGTGAGCAGGCGAATGGTTTGGATAACTTCCTCTTCCTGGAGAGGAACGACGCCGCCGGTCCATGTTCCACTGGATGATGCTCCGCCAGTCGATCCCGCAGCGCCGCCCGCGCCCGCAACCAGACCCGGAGGAATGGGAACGGTAGGGACGCTGCCCAAAGGCGCGCCGCCGGCTACGCCGCCATTGCTCGCTCCCTGAGCAGCCGCAATCAACTGCAGAAGTTTCTGAGGGTCATTGAGCCATTGCTTGAATTCCGGGCCCAGGGCCTGAGCGGCGAGTTGCGCCGCCAGCGGAATCTCGCCCGTGGTCGGATCGGCGGCGACAAACTTGACCTCATTGATGCGGATGGAGGAGTCTTTGTTATCGCCGAGAGTCTCTTTAATTTGCTTGGCGAATTCCTGCGCCTTGGAGCCGCCCATGGCAAAAGCGCGGACCAGGCGCGTGAAATCGTCGAGCGTAACCTTGCTGCAAAACAAGATGCTGGAAAGTCCTGCGGCATTCAGCAACTGTGCGAAGCTGCGCTCCGCTTGGCCGGCTTCAAGTGGAATGCCATCGAGAAGAAGCTTGTTATCGGAGACGCCGAGCAGAAACCCGGTGTCGCTGTTTTTCGGCAGCGCTTGTTGCAGTTCCTTCCAGGTGCTTTCGAACTGGCCTTCGGTGCGCTTGTGGGTCACTCCATACAAGCGCGTGTACTTTACCAGGATATTGAGGCTGTGCAGAAAGGACCGAGCGGAGGCGCTGCGGCTGGCATCGGTTTGGACGGTGTTAGCGATCACAGCCTCCTGATGGGTGAGAGTGTTCTCAATAAGACTAAGCGGGAGAGTGACCTAATGCACGATTACGGAGGTAATTGACCCGAGCGGTGGAGTCGGGGCGGAGGGTACACGGAGGGGCAGGTCCTTTGGGATGCGGGCGCGCTACACTGGTGGCGGGAAATCAGCCAGTGGCCAATACTCAGTTGCCAGTGCCTAAATGAAGATCACGGTGCTTTTCTTTGGAGTGTTAAAGGACTTGGTCGGGCGATCGGCCGCGACGGTGGATTTGCCCGAGGGCGCAGCAGTGCGAGAAGTGCTCTTCTATTATGCGCGGCAGGTTTCTGGGTTTGAGGAGAGGACGGCATCGCTCGCGATCTCGGTGAATCGGGAATATGCGGGAGCGGAGCGCTTGTTGCACGAAGGTGATGAAGTCGGGTTGTTGCCGCCGGTAAGTGGGGGGTCGGGGCACGGCGGCGATGTGGGGAATGAAGTTTCTGGCGAAGTCGGGATTGTGCGCGAGCCGATCGACACGGAGGCGGTCGGCAGGCGCTTGAAGCGTCCCGAGGATGGCGCGGCGGTGATTTTCGAGGGCGTGGTGCGGAACAACACGCGCG
>Ga0187863_10004183_pt1 | contig 10354 bp, 7 predicted proteins | sample June2016WEW_11_1_FD_132975 | JGI IMG/M metagenome (GOLD analysis project Ga0187863, IMG submission 132975) | Peatland microbial communities from SPRUCE experiment site at the Marcell Experimental Forest, Minnesota, USA - June2016WEW_11_10 | ecosystem: Environmental > Terrestrial > Soil >...
CAACGACCAGATTCGTGACGCCAGCGATTATGCGCCGCTTATCGTCGGCTACAGCAACGGCGCCGCTGTTCGTCTCGCCGACGTGGCCACCGTGGCGAATGGGGTACAGAATATCCGTTCCGCCGGGTATCTCAACGGCAAGCCGGCCATTCCCATCATCGTTTTCCGGCAGCCCGGCGCCAACATCATCCAGACGGTGGAGAAAATCCGCGCCGAACTCCCCTCCATCAAGGCTTCCATCCCCCAGGGCATCCAGACCACCATCGTTCTTGACCGCACCACGACAATCCGCGCTTCCGTGCGCGACGTGGAGCGGACTTTGATGATCTCCATCTGTCTGGTGATCGCGGTTGTCTTTCTTTTCCTTCGCAACGGGCGCGCGACGCTGATCCCGGCGGTGGCCGTTCCGGTTTCGCTGATCGGCACCTTCGCGGTGATGTACCTGCTCGATTTCAGCATCGACAATCTTTCCCTGATGGCTCTCACTATCTCCACGGGTTTCGTCGTGGACGATGCCATCGTGGTTATGGAGAACATCTCGCGCCATATCGAGAACGGCATGAGCCCCTGGGAGGCTGCTCTCCTGGGGGCTAAAGAAATCGGCTTTACGGTGTTCTCCATCAGCGTCTCGCTCATCGCGGTCTTCATTCCCATTCTGCTTATGGGCGGCATTGTGGGCCGGCTTTTCCGCGAGTTCGCCATCACGCTTTCGACTGCGATTGTGGTGTCCCTGGTGGTCTCGCTCACCACCACGCCGACCATGTGCGCGCATCTGCTTAAGCCGCACAGCGACAAACACGGTTTCCTCTATCGAGCGAGCGACAAGTTCTTCGCCGGCATGCTCTCTGTCTACCGGCGCTCGCTGCTCTGGGTACTGGATAATTCCGTGCTCACGCTGGTGGTGCTGCTACTGGTTGTCGCGCTCAACGGGGTGGTGGCTTACCGTATTCCGAAGGGCTTTTTCCCACAGCAGGACACGGGTGTCATCGTCGGCGGCGTTCAGGGACCGCAGGACGCATCTTTCCCCGTGATGGACGACTCGGTCCGGCGCCTGGTATCGGTGATCAAACACGACCCCGGAGTTGACAACGTGGTCGCATTCACCGGAGGCCAGGGCAATACCAACGGCGGTTTCATCTTCATGTCCCTGAAGCCGCTGGAAGAGCGCAATGCCAGCGCGATGCAGATCCTCGCGCGGCTGCGCCCCAAAATGAACGCCCTGCCCGTGGCCTCCGCCTTCCTGCAGCCCGCCCAGGATCTGCGCATCGGCGGCCGGCAAAGCAACGCTCTCTACCAGTACACGATTCAGTCGGACACGTCTCAGGATCTGGCCAAATGGGGGCCTGTCCTGTTGCAGGAAATGAAAAAGCTTCCCGGCTTCCAGGACGTCAACACCGACCAACAGAACGGCGGTCTCGACCAATACCTGACCTACGACCGCACAACTGCCGCGCGGTTGGGCATTACCGCGCAGAGCCTCGATTCCACGTTATACAGCGCCTTCGGCCAGGAAGAGGTCTCCATCATTTACACGCAGCTCAATCAGTATTACGTGGTGCTGGAAGTGGCTCCGCAATTCTGGGAACGTCCGGAAGGGCTGAAGTACATCTATATGAATTCGGGGACTGCCGGGAACGTGCCGCTGCGTACCGTCGCGAGCAACCAAATCCATAACATCCCTCTCTCCGTCAATCACACGAGCTTATTTCCTTCGGTCACGGTTTCATTTAATCTTGGCAACGGCATGTCGCTCAGCGACGCGACCCGAGAGGTCGCAGAGATGCAAAGCCGGCTGAACATGCCGCAAGCTGTCCGCGGCTTTTTTGCCGGTACCGCGCAGGCTTACCAGGATTCGCTAGCCAGCGAGCCCATTCTTATAGCCACCGCGCTGCTGGCCGTCTATATAGTGCTGGGCATCCTTTATGAGAGTTTAGTGCACCCGCTCACCATCATTTCCACGCTGCCATCGGCGAGCGTCGGGGCCATGCTGGCGTTGATGCTTTTCCATATCGATCTCAACGTCATCTCCATCATCGGCATCGTACTTCTTATAGGGATTGTGAAGAAGAACGCCATCATGATGATCGATTTCGCCCTGCAGGCCGAACGCAATGAGGGCAAGAGCACCTACGACTCCATTTTCGAGGCGTGCATGCTGCGCTTCCGCCCCATTTTGATGACCACCATGGCGGCCATTTTTGGCGCTCTGCCGCTCGCCTTCGGTACGGGCATCGGATCGGAACTGCGCCGCCCTCTGGGCATCACCATTGTCGGCGGCCTGCTGATGAGCCAGTTGCTCACCCTTTACACCACGCCGGTAGTTTATTTGTTCCTCGACCGGATGCGTGTGCGGATGACGGGAAATGTACACGGCGAGCTCCTCACCGGTGCTGTTCCGGAGGAAATCACATAGCCGGAGCGATATGAAGAAAGAGAGATGCGTATGATCACGAATCTTCCACAACGCTGCTTGTTACCGGCGGCCACCGTGCTCTTGTGCGCACTCACCGCATGCATCGTGGGACCGAAGTATCAGCCACCCACGGCGAAGACGACGGAAACCCCTCCCGCTTATAAAGAATCTCCGGCGAATCCCGCCGCGAAACCGCCGGCGCAAGCCGCCAGCGAGCAGTCCGACCCTACGCTCGGCGGCCTGGGCAACTGGACCGTGGCCCAGCCCCAGGATGCCGTGCTGCGCGGCAAATGGTGGGAGCTGTATAACGAGCCCGAATTGAATTCGCTCGAAGAGCAGCTCAACATCAATAACCAGACCATCAAACAGTTTTTTGAGAACTTCCTCGCGGCGCGCGCGCTGGTGAGAGAGGCACGGAGCCAGTTCTTTCCCACGGTCACCGTCGGACCTTCGCTGTCATATTCACAAACGCCCTCCAGTTTACGCGGCGCCTCGACGACTTCGACGACGGGCGCTCCGACCGGTTCCGTGGGTGGCAGCGGGTCCAGCTCGACCACAAGCGGCAATCCGGTAAACACGTTCCTCGAACTTCCCGTGAGCGCCTCCTGGGAACCGGATCTCTGGGGGAAGATCCGCAACACGGTGCGCCAGGAACAGTACTCGGCCCAACTCAGCGCCGCCGATCTTGAGAACGAGCGCCTCACCGAACAGGCCAGCCTCGCCGCGTACTTCTTCGAGTTGCGCGGACAGGATGCGCTCCAGGAGATCCTCGATGCGACGGTGGCGGCCGACCAGAAAGCGCTGGACATCACAAAGTCGATGTACGACGCGGGAACCACGGATGAGATTTCTGTCGTCCAGGCAGAGAACACTTTGCAAACCGCGCAATCGCAGGCCACCAATCTCGGCATTGCACGCGCACAGTACGAACACGCGATCGCCACTCTGATCGGGAAGGCCGCCTCGGATTTCTCAATCCCGGTTCGTCCGCTGCTCACAACTCCGCCGGTCATTCCGGTGGGTCTGCCGTCGCAGCTTCTGGAGCGCCGTCCGGACATTGCCGGCGCGGAACGAACCATGGCGGCTGCCAACGCGCAGATCGGCATCGCCTACGCCGCGTATTATCCGACCCTGAATCTCTCCGCGAGCGCAGGCTTCGAAAGCTCGTCATGGAAGCACATCTTCGACTGGGCCAGCCGGTTCTGGTCCGTCGGCCCCTCGGTATCGGAGACGGTTTACGACGGCGGCCTGCGCCGGGCCGTGGTGAACCAGTACATCGCCACCTACAATGCCGATCTGGCGTCATACCGGCAGACCGTTCTGAACGCCTTCCAGCAGGTGGAAGATTCTCTGGCCGCTCTTCGCATTCTGACGCAACAGATTCAGCAAGAGCGCCAGGCGGTGGAATCGGCCAGGCAAGCTCTCGACCTGGAGACGAAGCGCTATCAGAACGGCATCGACCCGTATATCGACGTGGTTACCGAACAGAATAATCTGCTGAGCGCTCAGCAGGTGCTGGCCGAAATCGAGATACAGCGCGCCACTGAATCGGTAGCGCTCATCGAAGCGCTCGGCGGAGGCTGGGATCGTTCACAACTGCCCACGCCGCAGCAAGTGACCGCGAAGCCGGCGAAGGACGCAACTGCTATCCAGCGGTAGGGCGTGTGCCTGGTCACTGCCAGCGCGTTTTGTGGTGCGCCAGCCACCAGCAGGGAGGGTTCCAGGCCGACGCCGCATATTGCGGAAACAACGTCTGCGAGCAGCTTTCGTTCGCAGTCCCCAGGTAATCGAATTCAACTTTCTCGCCTTTGAGCGGCGTCTTCAGGAAGCTATCGACGGTGACGCTGCCCATCCCGCTTCCCAACATCAGCCTTACTTGAAAGACAGCGAGGTCGCTGACGTACAGGATCGCCAGACCGAACAGAAGGTACTTCCCGGTTCGTCCAGTTTTCCGCCAGAATGAGCGTCGCATCGCGTCCTGTGCGTCGAGCCGGAAAACGCTCGACTTCTCTATCTTTACAAAAGCGGCAGCGCTCCGGAGTACGGTTTCGGGGCTCGTAGCATCAAAGCATTATTGACCTGCTTCCGGCTCCGTGCGATGCTTCCGTACATCTGCTTCTTGAGTTCACTTTCACAAAGGGGGAGTTGGATCCGTTTCATGTCCAGGAGCGCCGGGATACGCTTGATCCGCGGGCCATCTGACCCTGTGTCCTATGCCCGGCGAACCCTCCTTCACTGCTGACGTGACCGTGATCGGCGGCGGAATGGCCGGCATGGCAGCGTCGATGCATCTCGCGAAGGCGGGCCTGCGGGTCACCTGCATGGAACCTGAGTCGAGTGGGCGCCAGCCAGTTGGCGAGTCCCTGGATTGGGCTACTCCGGACCTGCTGGGAGCTGTGGGCTTCTCCCGCGACTACTTACTGACTTCACATATCTCCACGTACAAGCGCCACGTCACCCTGCAAACGAGCGATGGGACGTCCGTGGAATACGCGGTGTCCCCCTGGTTGGCGGATGCGCCGTACCGCGTCGAGTTGAACACCCTGCACGCGGATCGATTGACGTTGGACCGTGAGCTTCGCGAACGGGTGGCCAGTCTTGGAGTCAACGCGGTTCAGGATCGGGTGGTCTCGGTGGAACGGGATGGCCGTCGAATCACCGCGGTTCGCTCTGCGAGCGGCGGCCGTTATTTGTCGCGCTGGTATGTGGATGCTTCCGGGGGCGGGACGAGTCTTCTGGCTCGGGAGTTCCGGCTCCCTTTCCATCAATACGGGCCGCGCAAGGTTGCCATGTGGTCCTATTTCACAGTGGGAACGCCGAGCGAAGGCACCACGATTTACAGCGAAGCCACTCCCGGCAAATACCTCGAATGGATCTGGGAGATTCCGATTAGTGCGAGCACGGTAAGCGTGGGATGCGTGGCCCCCGGCGAATCGGTGAAACGCGAGCGCGCCCAGGGCCTGACTGTGGAGGACATCTTCAGACGTCAACTCGCGAAGTTCCCGCGCTTTGAGCCCCTGCTCGCGGAGACGCCGGGCGCGGTTCACGTAACGTCGTTCCAGTGTCGCAGCTACAAGGGCGTGACTGGACCGAATTGGATGATTGTGGGAGAAGCGGCGTCGTTGGTGGATCCTGTTACCTCCAACGGCGTCAGCGCCGCGCTGCGGCATGCGGAAGATGCCTCGATGTTGATCGTGGCCGCGCGAAACCGGGGGGCGTTGTCGCGCTGGGGGCGGGGGCTGTATAGTCTGCGGGTACTGCAGATGGGGCGCTTCTTTAATAGCGGAATCGAAAAGCTGGTTTATGACTGGCCGTTGCGGGATCGTCTGGGGCTGGCGCGCGCGGCGGACATCTACACCGCAGCCGCATGGAGCATTAACACTCTGTATTCGCGTTTCCGCCCACGAAGAACGGTAGGGACTCTGGCTTTCACCTCGTTGTTGAGCTTGTTACGGATGTGTGCATGGGTCATGCGCAGGATGCAAGGTTCGATGAGACCCGGCTACCAGGAAGACTAAGTATGTACCTTTTATCGCGCGGGTCCGGCCATCCCATTTTGTTCATCCACGGAATACCCACCAGCAACCGGATCTGGAGCGGAGTGATCGACCGGTTGGCCGGCAGCTACAATTGCCTGGCGGTCGATTTGCCCGGACTGGGGCGGAGTCCGAGGGCCACGCACCGGCTTGGGGAATTGCAGGTGCTGGCCGATCACATTGAGGAACTGCGGATTCAGCACAACATCGACAAATGGCACGTGGTGGGTCACGATGCCGGCAGCGCGATCGCCGTGCAGTATTCGCATCGGTTTCCCGATCGCGTTGGACGCCTCGCGCTGCTGTCGCCGGCGCTGTTTCCGGACCTGAAGCCGTTCTATTTATTTCGGCTGCTAAGGATACCGTGGATTGGCGAGATGCTTGCTCCTCTGGTGAACCTGGCCTTCTGGCGGATCGCCATGCGCGGCGCGGTGGAGGGGCAAACGAAGGAGCTGGATGGCGTCCTTGAGGACTTTCGGGCGCCTTTCTGCGGCGTCCGAGGGGCCTGGCATTTAATGTCGCTTCTGAGGTGGGGCAATCCAGCCCAGGTGCTGGCCGCCGTGCCTGGCTATCTGCCACAGCTTTCCATGCCGACCGTCGTTTTTCAAGGCTCGCGCGATCGTGCGGTGCCGCACTCTTTCGCGATGCGAGCCTCCGCGCTGATCCCTAATTGCAGGATGGTCACGGTGGAATCCGGACACTTCATCCCGCTGAACAACCCGGAATGCGTTGCCTCGGAACTGCGGCGATTCTTCGACCCGGAGTCCGTCTGCAACGGCCACGCGAGAATTGGTGGACGGCGCGGGATTCGAACCCGCGACCCCGGCGTTGCGAACGCCGTGCTCTCCCAGCTGAGCTAGCCGCCCACGCGCGTGTACGGTTATCAGTTTACCGCAGGCCGTCACGAGCCCCTGGTTACTCGGGCGCGGCGATGAAAATCGCGCCGTCTTCCACTGTCAAACCGACACCGGCGGCTTGCGCCGCTTCCTGCAGAGCCGCTTCAAGCATGAGCACCGGGTCAGGGCTTACCGCCAGGCGGCGCATGAGACCCTCGCCTTTTTGTGCGCCAACCGAGAAGAGAATCTTCAATCCGCGGCGCTTGCACCTGACTGCGGTTCCGTCTTCCAACTTCTTATTCATCGGTTTGATCCACGCATCAACGTAATGGACTCCGATGCCCGATTTATCATCCGTAAATTGGGGAAGCTTCTCAGCCGCAGCCGCATTCACGTCACACAGTCGCGTTTTCATGCTGGGTCCTGGTGAATTCGTCCATCTCCTTGCGGAATGCGCGGATGTGATCCGGGGTACTGCCACAACATGCGCCAACGATGTTCGCGCCCGCTGTGAGCAACGGCTTCACTCCTGTCGACATCTGCGCGGGCATCTCATCGTAAATCACCTTCATGTCCACAAGCTTCGGCAAGCCTGCGTTGGGTTGAGCCATCAGCGGCAAACCAGTAACCTTGCGATATCGCGCCACAGCCTCGCGCGCGCGTTCCATATCCATCCCCGTGCCGCAGTTGAGCGCAATAATATGTGCGCCAAGCTCTTCCATCACCTCGGCGGCACGCTCTGGATCGACGCCCATCATGGTGCGGAAAGTTGAGCCGTCAAGAGTGACATCATACGCCATCGAACCAATGATGCACTCCGCTCCAACCTCTTTCGCCGCGAGAATGCCGAGCCGCAGTTCCTCCAGTGAGGTCTGTGTTTCGATGATGATTGCATCTGCGCCCGCATCCACCAGAGCCTTCGCCTGCTCGCGAAAGGCGAAGCCAACATCGGCCTCCGAAAAATCGCCATATGGTTCCAGAAGACCACCGAAAGGTCCGATATCTCCGATAACATACCCGGACCGTCCATTAAAAGCCTCACGGGCAATGTGCACGGCGGCCGTATTGAGTTCGATCACTTTATCTGCATTTGAGTGACGATTCAACATAATGCGTGAGCCGCCAAAGGTGTTTGTTAGTATGCAATCCGATCCGGCTTCGGCGTAACGGCGCTGGATGGCGAGCACCTTCTCGGGATGGTTCAGGTTCCATGCTTCTCCGCAATTGCCCTGCTCCAGCCCGGCGATCATCAATTGCGTGCCCATGGCGCCGTCGCCGAGCAACGGTCCCTGTTTGAGTGCGTCCTGTAATCGCGTCCTCACGATGACTGATCCGGTGACTGCATGCGGGCCAGAGCGTAGTGCACCGTTTCCAGCACCAATCCCCACTTATGTTCGCGGCTCTCGGGGTCGCAATAACAGCCGGCGGGGGAAGAAGACCGTGTCCATGCAAGCACTTCATTCAGTGGCCGCCCCAGCAGCGGTTTCTCGCCCGCGATCTCGAGCAGCAGACCAGAGCCTTCGCGGATGAACTCGCACATATAGGTGTGACCGCGGTCACCGGGAGCCGGAGCACATCGTTGGTCGCGGATGGGAAACCCCGCCTCTCTTGGTCCCAGCGAAATGTTGTAATGAAACGCCAGCGGGCGGCCCATATTTGTGCAGGTGGTGCCGTCGTAGCGAAATAATGCGTCGATGCCTCCGTCTTCACGCGGATGCAACGACAGCCTTTCTTCTGCCCAGCGCTTCAGCGCCTTCGAATTCACGGCGTATTTGGCGTCCCCGTTAAGCGACGTAACATCCAGTGGTCGCAGGTGAGCCGCACGCCGGTACTGGCAACCGCCGAGAGAACAATTCTCACATGGAACAAGCTCAGTGAGACGGCGAAGACGCTCCGTATGGCGTGTCACGCCGAATGCGGCGAGGAGGGATTTCTTCGGACGCAGCGCCCCTGAATCGAGTGCGTTGATCGACGAAGGCAGACTTCCGTGCCGAGTTAGTAACTCAAGAAAGCGCGGCTGCTCAAGAATGTCCCACTCCGGATAACCGGGACTGTAATGAGGCAACACCGCCATGCCCTGACTTTCAGCCCATTCGCAAAGGCGCGATCCCGCCAGCATCGTAAGGCGCTCCACTACCGCGGACCCGAAAGCTTCCAGAAAGAAATATTCGTCGGGACACCCGGCGTCCCAACGCTTGCCGGCCTCCGCTTCGAGTTCAGGACCAGCACTTACCGCAGCCACGATCAGGCTGTGCGCTTCCGCTTTCTCCAACGTCTGGCGCAGGCGCGAACTCGCGAACTCGGCGTCCTCAATCCGGATCGCGGCGTCGTCGAGTTCGAAAGATTCGGCCTCTCGCGCATAAAGCCACGGCCGGCCGTTCTGTGCATACCAGTCTCTGGCCCAATCGTCCAACTCCCGAGCGCGGCCTTCAAGAACCCAGCCCTGCGGATAGCCCAGAAGGCGAATGTACTCGGCCGGTTCAACGTGAACAACGGGAGAAGTATCCGTGATCTCCATCATCCGGACGCCCCGCAATTAGACTCAAGTGGCTTGAATTGACAACCATCCACGAAGAACTCAAAGAACTCCGGATGTGTTTCGAGGCGGCAATGTTCGACTCGCCGGACCAGCTCTTCCAACTCCCTGCGCCGCGATACGCTTAGCAGCGCTATGCATGCTCCTTCGATTGCGGCGTTGCCGACCTGCACCACTTTCGACGGACCAAGGTTGGGAATAAGGCCGATACGGCGTGCGGGTTCCACCTTCAGGTGGCGGCCAAAGCCACCAGCAAGGTAAAACACATCGATGTCGTCGAAATCGACGCCGTAGTTATGGAAGACCACTCGCAGGCCAGCCACGTTGGCGCCTTTCGCCTGCGCGAGCTCGCTAACATCCCGTTCACAAAAGAAGATGCCGCGCCCGGCATCGATCGCGATTCGGCTGGCGTCGTCCTCGAAGCGCCCCATACCGTTCATTCGTCCGGTGCGAAGCAGCTCGCTCATCAGATCGACCAGACCTGACCCGCAAATCCCCTCCGGAGGAACATCGCCGATGACACCGACTTCAAAGGAGCCGTCATCTCGGATGGTCACGTCTTCAATCGCGCCATCAAGAGCGGGCATGCCGCAGGCGATCGCGCCGCCCTCGAATGCCGGTCCCGCCGGGCAGGATGCTGCAAGAATCCGGTGACGATTACCAACAATCAGCTCGGTGTTCGTCCCAATGTCCATCACCGCGATCAGGCGGTCCTCATGCGCGATGTTCACGGCCAACATGCAGGCAGCGGCGTCTGCGCCGACGTGCCCACTAATTATTGGCCCGCCGTAGACACGCGCTTTGGGATTTATGGGCAGCAATGAGCGCAGACCCGTGCAGGCCAGGCTGGTGCCGGTCCGCTTTCCGTCGGCCATATCGAGCTCGGTAATAGAACGATACGGACTCTGCCCAATGGAGTACACGCTTTGCCGGAAAAAGATATCACGCATAGTGGAGTTACCCACCACCACCATTTCGTAAATGAACTTTGGATCCACCGGGAATTCTTCAATAGCGTGACTCACATAGCCGG
>Ga0187863_10004185_pt1 | contig 10351 bp, 10 predicted proteins | sample June2016WEW_11_1_FD_132975 | JGI IMG/M metagenome (GOLD analysis project Ga0187863, IMG submission 132975) | Peatland microbial communities from SPRUCE experiment site at the Marcell Experimental Forest, Minnesota, USA - June2016WEW_11_10 | ecosystem: Environmental > Terrestrial > Soil >...
AGCCGGAAAGATAAAAGTTGGTACCCACGCGCCGCCGAGCATCACCATGAAGAGGGTTGCCATAATGGAGTATCCGCGCGTGGCCTCGGGGGTCCCGCCGAGAGCGGCGACCATCAGGCCGAACGCGGCCGTCATCAACGAAAAGGCGGCGCAGACGCCGACGAAACCCGCGAAGCTGCCCAGGATGCGGACGCCAAACACCACCCGCGCGAAGCTGAAGAGCACGGCCAGAATAAACCCTGCCATCAGTGAGGCGCTCACCGTGCGGCTGCCGAGCAGCATAGTGCGGGAAAGTGGCGCGGCCCGAAGGCGCTGCCAGAGCCCGGTCTGGCGGAGAGTCAGCAGAGCGATTCCCACATCGAGTCCCATGAAGAGGATGAACTGAACGCCCATGCCCGCGAACGCGTGCGCGTATCCGTTGTATTCCACGTTTTGCCCCGATGTGATGGCTTCCTCGTGAGTTTCATACGGCATGGTCAGGCCTCCGGATACTTCCGGTTGTCCGGACGCGCCTGCGCCTGCTCGTTGTGCATCCTGCCGCTCGTTTAATTCCTTGACGTTGTTCAGCAAATCGCGCAGAGGCTTTCGGAGTTCCGGGGGGAGTTGAGAATCGGACTCGACTCGCGCCAGACTCTCATTGACCGCCTCGCGGCCGCTGCGGCCGCTGAACATTTCTTTGCTCACGGTCTGCATCACCGCACCCGCCAGGATGCCTTTCACCATGCCGAGTTCCACGTTGTGGGAAGGGTCGTAGAGCACGTCAAGCTGGGGCTTCGACACGGCCGTGAAAAGCGCGCGTCCGGCATCTTTGCCAAAATCTTTGGGGATGACGATCGCGGCGGTTGCTTCCCCCTTGCGAACGGCCTCGCGCGCGGCGTCCAAGGTGGAGGGCTTTACACCGAGGTTCTTATCGCCGGCGAGCTGCGTGATCAGCCCGCGCGAAATGTCGCTGCCGTCCTGGTCAACCACCAGCAGCGGAACTTTGCTCATCTCCGCATTGCCTTTTTGCCCGCCGAACAGGTAGCCGAAAAAGGAAGCCAACACGATGGGGACAAGTATCCCGACCACCACGGCTTTGCGGTCGCCGAAGAACAGCAGCAGATCTTTTCGCACCAGAGCCAGGAACGGAATCATTAGGAGTCTCGAAGGCTCCTTCCTGTGAGGGTAAGAAAAACGGTCTCAAGATCCGGCTGCTCGCTCGAGACATGATGGAAGCAATGCCCGTTCTCGGCCAGCCAGCGCAGGACGCCGGGCGCTTCCCGGGACAGGTTGTGAACTCCAACCCGCAGAGTGTTTTGGTTCAACTCCGCGGACTTTACTCCCGGCAGTGCCAGCATCTGGTCCGGCTGGAAGCCGTCCGCCGCGTCGAGCTCGACGGCAATTATGTTGGTGACCGGCAAAAGCTGGTGCAGCACCTGCAACGTGTCATTGGCGATTACCTTTCCATGATCGATGATCACGATGCGGTCGCAAAGGCGCTCGGCTTCTTCCATATAGTGCGTGGTGTAGATGAGGGTTTTGCCGCGCTTCTTCAGGGCTTCGAGATTTTCAAAAATTGCGTTGCGGCTTTGCGGATCGACGCCAACCGTGGGCTCATCGAGCAGCAGAATTTGCGGATCGTGGAGCAACGCCGCGGCCAGATTCAAGCGCCGCTTCATGCCGCCGCTGAAGGTTCCTACTTTGTGGGCGGCGCGATCTGAAAGCGCCACCAGGTTGAGAACGTCGTCGATGGCCTGCTTCGCTTTCGCGCCGGGGAGCGAGTAAAGAGAGGCGAAGAAAATCAGGTTATCGCGGGCCGTGAGCTGGTCATAAAGCGCCATGTCCTGCGGAACCAGACCGATCTTCAGCTTGACCGGGTCGGTGTCGCTCATCACCCGCTTGCCTTCAATCAGGACTTCGCCGGAATCGGCGCTGAGCAATCCCGCGATGATGGAGACGGTCGTGGTTTTGCCGGCGCCGTTCGGCCCGAGCAGGCCGACCGTCTCTCCGTGATTCACCCGAAAACTGACGTCGCTGACGGCCACCAGCGGCCCATAGCTCTTCGAAATGCCTTTCACTTCAAGCATGGCTCGGCGCAACCGTCATATTTGGAGTTCCGGTTTGGAGTTGACCGGAATCATTCTTCAGATCGAGAAGGCATCATAGTATACGGTGGGCCCGCTTCAGGAGTTCAGCAAAACTCTTAAGAAGCCGCCGGAGGCGAGGGACGAGGGAAGATCGTTGGGGAGCGAATATGAAAGCCGCCGGGCTGGCGCGAATGCGAGGGATAGTGCAATCCCTCGGCGGCTAGACCGCTTCGGGACCGCCAAACTTCCTAGGCTACGTGTACGCCGTACTGTTGCCGATATTGCCGCTCGATGGACTCCATCTGGTCCTTGAGGCGGAGTTTCAGCTTCTTCAGACGAACTTCTTCCAGCTTTTCGTCTTCGCTGAGGTATCTTTTTTGGGTGAGTGATTCGAGGCGTTTTGAATACTGCGTGTGCTCCTGAGCCAATCGTTGGAACTCTTCGTGACTGGTCAGCAGCAGCTCTCTAGGAGTCATCCAGCAGACCTCCAAACCGGGATTATGTCGCCAAGGTAGCACAGCACCATAAGCGGTTCAATGCCCAAAAGTGGTGCACGTCTCATTGTGAGAATCGAGGGCATATCGATTAGGTAGGGGCTGTTGTCAATGCGGAGTTTAGGGCCAGGCAATATAGGACCGCGTCTTCCGGCGGATTGGCGTAGTAGAGCTTGCGGCGACCGCTTTCTTCAAACCCGAGCCGGAGATAGAACCCCCGCGCTGTTTGGTTGGACTCGCGCACTTCAAGAAACACTTGCTCACTGTTTGTTTCGCAGGCGCGAGTGAGGAGGGCGGTAAAAAGCCGTGTGGCCAGCCCTTTTCGGCGCGACGCGGGAGCTACGACGATGTTTTCGAGTTCCCAGTCGGGACCGATTTGATTGGCGATGAGGAAGCCGAGAGTGCGAGAGGATGCTGACGATTCGAGTCGGGATGCGGCTGTGGCCCCTGCGCCGTCGGCGACGTCGGCGCTCTCCTCAAGTACAAGAACAAGCCTGCGAGGTCCGTCTTCGTGGGCAAGGAACAGATCCTCATATTGCTGCTGCGACCAGTGGGCGGCGGTAGGGCATTGCCGCTCCAGATCGAGCATGGCCGGGATGTCGGCGACAGTAGCAGATCGAACGTTCAATCGGAGCGACTTTCCCATTTACGGGTTCGGCTTTCGCTAGAAGCTAAAAGCTAGAAGCTAGAAGCTAGAAGCTAGAAGCTAACCGCCGACCTTCGCCAAAATCTCCGCGTCGGTGCGGCGAATGTAGTTCGCTTCCAGTTGTCCGGGCGAAACGGTTTCGCCCGCCGCGATCTTCCTCCATCCCAGGCGCGCAATCGTGCCGGCGTCGATCAGCTCAACCAGCGAAACGGAAAGCCCAGCGGCCTGCGCGGCCTCGGCCAGCGACGGGTCGGAAGTGACGAGAGTGGTCTCTCCGGTCGTTATTTGTCCGGTCAGCGCGCTTCGCGATTCCGAACCTGGCATCTGCCCTCGCTGCGCCTCCGCGAAAAGGTCTTCTCGTTTGATAAGCCTTTCCGTTCGAAGCTGAGCCGAGTTGCCCGTAATGTCGTAGTCTCCGCAGTAGACCTCGCCGCGGCCAGCATCGAGAAAGGCGAGAATGCTTCCTTGCAGTCCGGCACCGGCGGCAACAGCCTGCAGCAGAGAGACCGCGGCAATCGGCTTCTCCAGAATCTCGGCCAGCGCTTTGATCGCCGCTAAGCCAATTCGCAAACCAGTGAACGATCCCGGACCGGAAGCCACGGCGAAGGCTCCGATGTCATGCTTGCCGAATCCATGCTTGGCCAGCAAAGCCGCGATCTGCGGCACCAGTTGCGCCGAGAATGTGCCGCCGGCCAGAGGCATGACCTCGATGACCTCACAGCTTCCTTTCGCACCGCCACGCGCCAGCGCGATGCTGCCGGACCTGCCCGAAGTGTCGGTGGCGAGTAGAAGCATTTCTGACTTTGCCCGGTTGAGTTTTCGGTCCTGGTCTGTAATCTGTGGCGATCCGTTCCGTGATGATGCGTGAAAATCCGGGACCAATTACTTACCTATCCCTGCACCAACTCGAGCAGCACGCCACCCGCGCTCGCGGGATGCACGAACACGTAACCGTGCCCACCCGCGCCAGTCTTGATCTCTTCTGAAATCAATCGCACGCCGTCTTTCTTCAGCCGCGCGACGGCCGCAGGCAGGTCCGGAACCTTGAGACATATGTGATGCAGCCCTTCGCCACGCTTGGCGATGAACTTCGCGATCGTGGAGTTCTCGGAAGTGGCCTCTAATAGTTCCAGCCGGCTCTCGCCGATCGCCACCATGATCAGCCGGACCTGCTCCTGCTCGACGGTCTCTTCCGGCGAAACACTGAGGCCGAGCTTCTCATAGATCACCTTCGCCGCCGCCAGCGACTTCACCGCGATGCCGAGATGATCAATCGAGAATTCCAAGCGACTCCCCATGATTTGTCATTCCGAGCGAAGCGAGGAATCCGCTTTCCTTCACTTCTTTCCAGCTTCCCCCGCAATCTCCTCCACCAGCGTGTATGGATCACGTTTATGCTCGGCCACTTCCGCTGCCAGACGCGCCAGGTTTCCGTCACCGAACTGCGCCCGCGCCTTTTCCAGCATGGTATCGCGCAGCATCGTGACCAGACGTTCCTGCCAGTTTTCCACGCTCCTTTTCAGGGCATGATTTTCCTTTTGGAGATATGCTTCATACTCCGCAATCGCGGCGGCCAATTCTTTCACGCCGGTTCCTTCGCTGGCCACAGTCTTCACAATCGGCGGCGTCCAGCCATCGTGGCGTAAAGCGAGCGACTGCAGCGCGCGAATCTCGCGCTCCACGCGCTCGGCGCCCTCGTGATCGCTCTTGTTGATCACGAAGATGTCGGCGATCTCCATGATGCCAGCCTTGATAGTTTGCACGTCGTCGCCCATGCCGGGGACCAGGATCACAATGGTGACGTCGGCGAGGCGCACAATCTCGATTTCGTCCTGGCCCACGCCCACAGTCTCGATGAGCACGAGGTCGCGCCCCGAGGCGTCGAGCACGGTGGCCACATCCGCGGTGGTGCGGGCCAGCCCGCCGAGCGATCCGCGCGTAGCCATGCTGCGAATGTAGATGCCAGGATCGGCGAAGTGTTCCTGCATGCGGATGCGGTCACCCAGAATCGCGCCGCCCGTGTAAGGACTGGTCGGATCAACCGCGATGATTCCGATCGTGCGCCGGGCTTCGTTGTTCTTGCCTTTATCGTTGCTGCCAGCGCGATAGAGCCGTGCCAGTTGATCGACCAGCGTGCTCTTGCCCGCGCCCGGCGATCCTGTCAGCCCGATAATGCGTGCGTGTCCACTATGCGGAAACAATGCCTTCAGCAGATCGGACCATCCGGGCGCATGGTTCTCGACCGTAGAAATCGCGCGTGCGAGGGCGCGGATGTCGCCAGAACGCAGTTGCTCGATCCACATGCGGAGATCAGGCTGGAGGTCGCGATTCAAGCGATCACTATTCAAGCGATCAGTGTAAAGCAGCAGCGGGCAAACTGAAACTGTCGGCGCCGCTGAAATTTCCGGCGCGAACAAATTGGCGGCTCCCATTGCCCAGCGGTGCACTCCGAGGTAGATTGAACGCGAGCCCCAAGAGCAACTCAACAGTTGGAAACAACTTCCCAACTCGCGCCCGTCCGCAGCGATGCGGCCGCGTGGCCGGGCTGGCTTCCTCTGCTCGCATTTCCGCCCATCACTATTCTGCTGCGTGATCACATGCCGGCGTGGGTCTTCATGTGGACCCTGTCGTTCACGATTTTTATCGGATTGAAGTGGCAAACCTGGTGGCAAGCTCGCAATCACGTTCCCCACAGCGCGGGACGCTCGCTGGCCTATCTTGCGGCGTGGCCGGGCATGGATGCAGAAACTTTTCTCGACTGCCGCCAGGTAGTTCCTTCGCCACAGCTTCGCGAATGGGTTTGGGCGGCGGTGAAGACATTCTTCGGAATCCTGCTGCTGTGGGTGATTGCCCGTCGTGTCCCGGAAACGCCGGGGTTGATTCGCGGGTCGCTCGTGCAAGGCTGGATCGGCCTTTTCGGCATAATCTTTTTGTTGCACTTCGGCAGCTTTCACCTGATTGCATTGTTCTGGCAGGCATGCGGAGTGGCGGCGCAACCCATTATGTCGAAGCCCATCCTGTCGAAGACGCTCAGCGAATTCTGGGGCAAGCGGTGGAATCTCGGGTTCCGGCAACTGGCTTACGATTTGATTTTCCGGCCGCTGCACAAACGAATTAGTGTGGCCGCCGCCAGCCTGCTGGTTTTTCTCGCTTCCGGCGTGATCCATGACCTTGTCATATCGCTGCCGGCGCGCGGTGGATATGGCCTGCCCACCGGCTATTTCATTTTGCAGGGCCTGGGTGTCACCCTGGAGCGATCCGGGTTCGGTCGGCGCCTCGGTCTGCAGAAGGGACTCGTCGGATGGTTCTTTATGTTTGCGATCGCCGCCGGCCCGGCCTTCTGGCTTTTTCATCCTCCGTTCGTGTTGCGCGTGATAATTCCTTTTATGTTTGCGATTCGTGCTCTGTGACGAACTCCTGGGATGAATGCTTGTGGCGAACTTTTGGAGCTAAAAAATGGCGAACTCGTGGGACGAAAGATTATGACCAACTCTTTGCTGGAACGGCTCTTCGATCTCGACCTGTGGCTCGCCGGCGCCGGTCACTTCGTCATCCTGATCGCCAGCTCTCAGGTGCCGTCGCGCCTGCGCTGGAAGCAGGACCTGGCACAACTCATGCCTTTCAACCGAAAATTGCTGTGGGTGCAGGGCGGCTTCACGGTGCTGACGATCATCGCCTTCGGCGCGCTCACTCTCAGCCTGCACAGGGAGTTGCTGCGCGGCGATCGAGCAGCGATGGGATTAGCCTTTTTTATCGGAACTTATTGGACGGCGCGCATCCTGGTCGACGCGTTCTACTTTTCGCACGAAGATTGGCCCAAGGGAAAGCAGTTCGTGGTGGGTCACATCTTGCTCACATGCTTGTTCGCAGCACTGGCGAGCAGCTACTTGGGATTATTCGTGTGGCAGGCGTGGCTAAGAGCCAAAAGCTAAGAGCTAGTCCTTCAGCAACTGCCGCGCAATCACCAGCCGCTGAATCTCGCTGGTGCCTTCGCCGATGGTGCAGAGCTTCACGTCACGATAAAATTTTTCCGCGGGATAGTCTTTGATGAAGCCGTAGCCGCCATGAATCTGCACGCCTTCGTTGGCACATTTCACGGCGACTTCGCTGGCGTAGAGTTTTGCCATAGAGGATTCCTGCGTGGTCTTCATGCCGGCGTCTTTCATGGACGCCGCGCGCATGGTCAGGAGCATGGCCGCATCGATTTCGGTGGCCATGTCAGCTAGCTTCCACTGGATCGCCTGAAAATCGCTGATCGCCTTGCCGAACTGCCGCCGCTCTTTGGAATATTTCAGCGCCGCATCGTAGGCGCCCTCCGCCATGCCCAGCGAAAGCGCGGCAATCGAGATGCGCCCGCCGTCGAGCACGCGCATCGCGTCGGGGAATCCGTGACCTTCGCCGCCTAGCAAATTCTCGGCCGGGATCACGCAGTCCTCGAAGATCAACTCGGCCGTATCGCTGGCGCGCAGGCCCAGCTTGTTTTCTTTTTTCCCGGCGCGAAATCCCTTGCTGCCTTTCTCGACGATGAACGCGGAAAGCCCGTGCGTGTGCGCCGTCCGGTCGGTAACGGCGAGCGCGACGATCACGTCCGCATAATGTCCGTTGGTGCAGAACGTCTTGGTGCCATTCAGCACCCAATTGCCGCCCCGGCGCACCGCCGTCATGCGGGCGCTGCCCGCGTCTGAACCGGACGATGGTTCGGTTAAACCCCATGCGCCGATGAACTCTCCGGTGGCCAGCTTGCCGATGTATTTCTTCTTTTGCGTCTCGTTGCCCGCCAGAAAAATATGATTCGAACACAGCGATGTATGCGCCGCCACGATGATGCCGATCGACCCATCCACGCGCGAGAGTTCCTCGATCGCGGTGACATACTCGACGTAGCCCATACCGGCGCCGCCGTACTCGGCGGGAAAAATCGTGCCCAGCAACCCAAGCTTGCCCAGTTCTTTGATGGTCGCGAGCGGGAATTCGGAAGCCTCGTCCCACTTCATGACGTTGGGCTTGATCTCGCGCTCGGCAAACTCGCGCACCGTCTTCTTCAGGTGCAGCTGCTCGTCGTTGAGTTGAAAATCCAAAACTCCTCCGGCCACTTTGGCGGCTTGCACCCGGTTACGATAATCGGGGTTGCCGCCGCGCAGTTTGTTCGGCACTTGATGTGATTAGAACATAGCGTCAGGACAGGAGAAAGTTACCTCAGGCGGGACCACGTCAAGACGCGGAAAGCAGCGTAATCATTGGCGATTTCGTTGCTCAGCTCCGGCAGCCCTACCGACCGGACGGATGGGCTATTCCACGACGAGTGGTGCCGCCGCGGCCGAAACTTCCTCGGCGAAAAGGAACTTCTCAAACACCTCGTTGGAAAGGAGCCGGCCTTGCGCGGTGAGTCGAATGAGGTGGCCGTCGTGCTGCATCAAGCCATCTCGCACAAGTTCCGCAATCGCGTCCCTGAAGTTATCAACCACTTTGTTGCCGAAGTCCGCGGACAGGTCACTTAAATTCACACCACGCGTGAGGCGTAAACCCAGAAAAAAACTTTCTTCCAACGCCGACGAGCGCGAGACAATGGCCCGGTGCAGCGGCGTTCCGGCGACGTATTGTTCCAGTACGTCCGAAGTCGCGAACCTCACCCCGCCGGCGGCCGGATTGGCAGAAACCAGCATGGAATGCGCGTCCACGCCAAAACCGAGATAGGGATGTCGCGTCCAATATTTCAGGTTGTGCCGGGATTCGAATCCGGCGCGCGCAAAGTTGGAAATCTCGTATTGCCCCACGCTCGCGGCTTCCAGCTTTTCGCACGCCGCAAGATAAAAATCGACAACCACTTCTTCGTCGGGCACAAAATGTGCGTGGTAGCGCGTGCCGCCCGCGATCAGCTCGCGCCCCAGCCGCGAATCTTCGTCCACTTCCAGCATGTAGACGCTCACATGCGGGGAGCCAGTCGCAATGGTTTCCGCCAGCGATGCTTGCCAGCTCTCCGCGGTCTGGTGGGGCAATCCAGCGATGAGGTCGATATTGATGTTCGCAATCCCGGCCGCCCGCAGCCGGGCAATCTCTTCGACCACGGTCGCGCGCTTGTGCAGTCGTCCCACGGCCGCAGCTTCAGCATCTACAAACGACTGCACTCCCAGGCTCACGCGATTCACGCCGCAACGCTGCAAACTCTCGATCACCGCGGGCGCGAGTGTGCCTGGCGCGCATTCCACCGTGACCTCCGCATTGGGCTGCACGTCGAATTCAGCCCGTACCGCAGCAAAGATCCGCTCCAACTGGCCAGCTTCGAGCACGGTGGGCGTTCCGCCGCCGAGATAGATCGAATCCACGTCGCGTTCGATCTCCCCGCCCATTTCCTCGGCAACCCGCGTCACGCGGGCGATGTCGGCACATACCCGTTCCACGTAGCGCTCGAACGCCGCCCGCGAAAACACATCCGACGCAAAGTTGCAGTAGCTGCACTTGGTGCGGCAGAACGGAACCGAAATGTAAATGCCCAAAGCCACTGCTTGATTATCCTAATTCTCGATTATCCCACTCTCAGGCGTATCCCATTCTCACCTTTTTCCTGCTGTAACCTTTTCCATCTTCCCTCCGCTCTCCGCATCTACTTATGGGTGCCCGGCTGAGGTACCCTGTTAACAGCGCCCGCGGCGGCGCTTCATCCGCCGGACCACGCCTCCGGACGAAGATTTAAAAAACGCAGCAGTTCAGGAAATGGCCCAAGAAGAAGAAGTATTAGGCAAAGCGTATGACAGCCGCCTGATGCGGCGTCTGCTCACCTACCTGCGTCCTTATCGCTGGCAGGTAGCGATCGCGCTGGTGTCGATCATCTTCAAATCTTTTGCCGACGTGCTGGGCCCATATCTCACCAAGGTGGCGATTGATCGTTACCTGGCGCCCGCCAAAGGCGCAACTTCCGGTCTGTGGAGCTGGCTGAACCCGCGTCCGCTTACCGGCATCGCGCAGATTGCCGGCATCTATGTGGGATTGCTGGTCTGCAGTTTTCTGCTCGAATTTCTGCAGACCTACTACATGCAGTGGACCGGGCAGAAAGTAATGTTCGACCTGCGCAGCCAGATTTTCCGCCACCTGCAGCGCATGCACGTCGCGTTCTACGATAAGAATCCGGTCGGCCGCCTGGTCACCCG
>Ga0187863_10004189_pt1 | contig 10343 bp, 7 predicted proteins | sample June2016WEW_11_1_FD_132975 | JGI IMG/M metagenome (GOLD analysis project Ga0187863, IMG submission 132975) | Peatland microbial communities from SPRUCE experiment site at the Marcell Experimental Forest, Minnesota, USA - June2016WEW_11_10 | ecosystem: Environmental > Terrestrial > Soil >...
ACGAACGTTTCCGCTTTGCCACAGCTTGAATTACCGCGAGTGGTCGGGATACTACACGGTCAGCGTGTATGAGGTGCATCACGAGCACGAGTACAACGCCATCCGGAATGCGGCGGCGCTGATCGATATTTCGCCGCTCTACAAATATTTGATTACGGGGAAAGATGCGACGCGGCTGGTGAACCGGGTGATCACGCGCGACATTAATAAGGTAAAAGTGGGGCAGGTGATTTATTGCTGCTGGTGCGATGAAGAGGGCAAGGTCATCGACGACGGGACGATTTCGCGGGTGGGGGAGAATGTTTATCGCTGGACGGCTGCCGACCCCAGCCTGCGCTGGTTCCGGCAGAATGGCCTGAACATGGACGTGCAGGTCGAAGATATTTCCGAGAAAGTTGCGGCTTTGGCTTTGCAGGGGCCGACTTCGGCGAAGTTACTGAAGACGGTTGCTGATGCGGACATTGCGAACCTGAAATATTTTCGCGTGACGCACGGCAAGATTGCGGGCGTGCCGGTGGATATTTCGCGGACTGGATATACCGGCGACCTGGGGTACGAGATCTGGGTGCCGTGGAATGACGCGGTGAAGGTATGGGATGCGTTGGCGGAGAAGGGCAAGCAGTTTGATTTGCATGCGGCGGGAATGTTGGCTTTGGATGTGGCGCGGGTGGAAGCTGGGTTGCTGCTGATTGAAGTGGACTATACGAGTTCGAAGAAGGCGCTGATTCCATCGCAGAAGTATTCGCCGTTTGAGTTGGGCTTCGGCAAGATGGTGCATCTGGAGAAAGAGAATTTTATTGGCAAGCGGGCGTTGGAGCAGGACGCGAAGAAAGGCGTGGCGCGGCAACTCGTCGGAGTGGAAGTGGATTGGACCGACGTTGAGGCGTTGTATGAGCGCTATGGGCTGACTCCGGCGGCACCGAGCCAGGCTTCGCGTGTGGCGGTGCCCTTGTACTCCGGAGACAAACAGGTTGGCAAGGCGACGACTACGAGTTGGTCGCCGATTTTGAAGAAGATGATTGCGCTGGCCAGCGTGGAGACTGAACATTCGAAGCTGGGGACGCAGTTGCAGATGGAAATCACCATTGAGGCGATCCGGCTGAAGACGAGTGTGAAGGTGACGGGGTTGCCGTTCTTTAATCCGGGAAGGAAGACGGCGACGCCCGTGTAGGTTCGTGGCGTGACGGGGCTGCGCCCGGCGGACAGCCGAGGGCGGCTGTCCCCACATGTTTCTTGCAAATCAATTTGTCAGAACAGACTGTGCGGCGCGACGTTTTCCCGCGAAGTAGATCGCCACCCCCACCAGCACCAGTACTCCCGTACCTCCGACAATCTTGAGCAGAGCCAGCGGTTTGTTGGGTTCGTCCGGCTGGGGAATCAGAGATAAGACGATCGTCAATGTGGTGGTGAGGAGTCCGAGCGCGGCTACCAACGTTGCCATGCGCTTTCCTCCCGGAACGCGGATTACTTCCGGGCCGGCGGGGTCGCGCTGCAGCTTGATCATGGCGGCGAAGAGATACAGGTACGGAATGAAATACGTGATCACGCCCATGCTGACCAGCACGTCGTAGGCGCCTTTCACGCTAGTTCCGGCTTGACCGAGAAAAATGAAGAGCGCGCCAAGAACGAATTGCGTGAGCAATGCGACCCATGGAGTTTTCCAGCGCGGGTGAAGCGCGCCGAAGGCTGGGGGCAGGAAGCGATCAATGCCGGCGACGAAGGGCAGGCGAGCGACGGCGGCGAGATAAGCTCCGGCGGCGCCGATGTTGCTGAGGGCGATGAGGAAAGCGGCGACCGGCAATACTCCGGGAAAACCTACGCGGGACGCGGTTTTCGAGATGGCCTGCACCAATCCTTGCAAGCCGCTGACTTCGCTGGAGGGCAACGCCAGCAGCACGCAGGTCGTGCCGAGGATGTAGCAGAGGGCCACGGTCATGCCGCCGAAGAGCAGAGAGAATGGAATGGAGCGGCGGGGATTCTTGATTTCTTCTCCCATGAAGGAAGCGGTTTCGCATCCGCCAAAGGCGAAGGTCAGCACCGACCAGAAAATGAGATCGTTGAGGTGAGTGCTGGGCGTCATCGAGTGCACAGTGAATGATGTGGCTGAACCGTAGCGATGCCAGGCAATCAATCCCATGACGACGACGATGCCTACGGGAATCCACATGGCGAGTGCGCCAACGTTGTGCAGCCACTTGCCGACATCGAGGCCGACGATATTCATCAACGTGGCGATGCTTAGCGTGAGCAGGGAGAAGACGATGTAGAACGTGGCATTGTTCGAAAGATGCGCCCACGCGGTCTGGCGCATGAAGAGAATGTTGCTGGCGGCGAAGTAGAGGACGGCGGGGAAGTAGGGAAGGTTGCTGGTCCAGTACGTCCAGGCAGACATGAAGCCGGAGAAGTCTCCGAAGGCGCGCTTGCTCCAGACGTACAGGCCGCCTTCGCTGGGATAGCGGGACGAAAGCTCGAGCACGGAAAGCGCAAGGGGCGTGTAGAAGCAGAGCCAGGCGCCGACCCAGATGACGATGGAGCTGGGACCGGCGGCGGGAGCGGTGGCGATCCAGCGCAGGCTGATGCCGGTGACTACGTAAAACAAGACCAGATCGCGGAAGCCGAGCACGCGCTTGGGGCGTTTGGGATCTTCGGCCTCGGGGATGGACACGCTGGGAGAGAGGAATGGGGTTCGGTGCAGCCGGTCGAGGTGCGGGTTCGGGTCAAGCAATCGAGTACCCCGGGGTCAAATGCACGATTCCGTTTTCTCGATCCAAACAAAGAGAGTCAGAAATAACACCGATGCGGGCTGGGAGCAAGGAAAAGTTGGGAGGGAAACAGGTCCGATTCAATTGTCCGGGCGAATCGCCAACCTTCATTTACACTGAGCCTGTGTTGGCGACGGAGGATGAGCGATTTCAAATCCGCGGCTATGAAAACTAATCGAAGCAAAGCGCCGGTCTTTGTCATTGGCTGCAGTCGGTCGGGCACGACCCTTCTGTACCACATGCTCTTATCATCAGGGAATTTTGCCGTGTACCGCATGGAGTCGATGGTCTTCACCCTGCTCGAACCGCGCTTTCGCCCGCTCAGGAAGCCGCGGAATAGACGCAGGATGCTCGATGCCTGGTACAACACTCGGCTGTATACGCGTTCTGGCCTTGAAGCCGCAGAGATTGAGCCGAGAGTCATGGCGGAATGCCAGAACGGCGGTGATTTTCTGCGGATCATAATGGAGGAGATGTGCCGCAAGCAGGGTGTGGAACGATGGGCGGAAACCACTCCGGAGCACCTGCTGTATATTCGCCGGATAAAGGAGACCATCCCCAACGCGCTGATTGTGCATGTGATCCGTGATGGCCGCGATGTGGCGCTGTCGTGGGAAAAGCTATCCCAAATCCGCCGGTTCCCGTGGGATCGAAAGCGGGCCGCTATGGCGGCGGGGATTTATTGGGAATGGATTGTCAACAAGGGACGACAGGCCGGCCGCGCGCTGGGCGAGGACTATATCGAAGTTCACTACGAGGATTTGGTGCTCAAGCCCTCCGAGGTTTTGAAGAATCTGGAGCCGTTCGTGGAACACGATCTGGACTACGAGCAAATCAGCCGGGCGGGAATTGGTTCGGTGAGCGCACCCAATACCGCATACAAAGAAGACCAGCGCAGCCCGATCGGCAGGTGGATGACTGACCTTTCCCCGCAGGAGTTAGCGACTCTCGAAAGACTGGTGGGCGGCACGCTGCAAGCGCTGGGATATGAGCTCGGCGGGAGGGGCACGAGGACCTTCGATCTGGCGGGAATGCGCGCGGCGTACCGGCTGTACTTCGAGAGTAAGCAATACCTGAAAACCAGGACGCCTGCGGGAAGATGGTTTGTGACCCGCGATCTATCCTGGGTCTAGGGGCTGCGCGCTGGTTCAGGATGACAATCAAACGGGACTATCGTTTTCTCGATCTTGCCTGACCGTGCAATGATCAGCGCGGAATGTAGTCATTGAGCAGCGGGACCAGGTGGGAAGCGAAGGGGAGAAGACGCTGCTGTGCGGCGTCTGGGGATTCGCCGGGAAACATGGGAGTGACGATGCGCACCAGAGCGCCGTCGCTCCGGTTCATGCGAATCGAGTCTTTGATCAGATAGAACTTGGCCCAGTATTCGCTGGCGACACCGCGATTGTGGGCCCAATACCAATATAAGACCAACTGGCGCGCGCCCGCTTTCTCGATGATATAGCGATTGGCCGGGAAAGGGCCGTGACCAGGCAATGCCAGTATGACGCGGCTGTTTTCCACGGGGGTCCAGCCGGACCCGGGCAGACAGTTTTTGGGGGAGTGGATGGTGTCTCCCGCGCGCTGGCTGGGAAAGTAGGCGATGTACAAGTCGGTGGGCTCGGCTTCATCCGGGGTGTAATAATCGCGCACTAGGAAATCGCCAGGGCCCAGCACCTCGAGAGTGTCCTTGTCGAGTTCGACATCTCTACCGCTCCAGTTTCCTAGTTGAGCGGGAAAAGCCGACAGGGGCAAGCGCGAGGGAATAATCTCAGTACGGCCACGCGCCTGCAGCAGAATCGCCGTAAGCGCGATTAGCCCGGCAGCGAGAACGAAACGCAACGTACCGAATCGCTTCACGATTCCGCCCCTTCGTCCGGCCAGAAAAAACGAATGAGGCGATGCAGAAGATAGAGCATGAGGAGCGACGCGACAAACATGAGCCAACCCTGGAATTCATGAAAGAAGCCTTGTGCTTTATCGGGATCCCAATATTGGACCAGCAGCCCTGTGATCACGACGCGCAGGCTGTTGGCGGCGACGGCAATCAGAAGCGAGGCCAGCGCCAACAGCACGCGGACAGCGATCTTACGTTCCATCAGATAACCGTAGATCACGGCGAGCGCCGCCAGAGACATCAGAGAGCGAATGCCGCTGCAGGCGTCGGCGACTTCCAAAGCCATGGCCGGAAGAATAATTACATTGCCTTCCCGCAAGACGGGCACGCCGAGCCAGGGCAAAATGGTGCTGGCGATCTTCGACGCCAACAACTGCAGAGGAAATGTGATCTGGTTGAAGATAATGGCCGGAATGGGGATCATCAGCAGCAGGAACGCCCAAGGGAACAGGATCGCGCGGAAGAAACTCCAGCCGACAAACAGCACGGTCAAGCCAGCGAGCACGATCAGCAGGGAGAAACGGGAAAGGAAGAGTTCGGCGCCCATCTGACCAAGAATGAGCACGCACAGTCCAAACCCTACGAATAAGAGTCCCCACCAAGAGGGGTGGAGAGTCAGGCGGGCCAGCCTGGAGCGCGCCTGCCAGACGACGAAGATGGAAAACGGGGGAACGAAGAAACCGTGCGAGAAATTAGGGTCGTGCCACCACTGTGCAACCAAATGGGTGAGCGTAGGGAGGTAAAGCCAGAACAACAGCCCCGCTAGGAGGGCCGTCTGCCACAAAGGGGGCCACAGCGGGTTGACGACAGACAATAACGGGGATGGCTGATCGGCTTGCAACACGTGGCTCAAAGAAACAGCCTCTATTTTAAATCTTACGGGTGCGACCTCCAGCATAAGCGAACTGATAAGCGCCCGCAATCAAAACCCGGGCGCTGCGAAGCTCACGGGCCCGGGCTGAGGGTGGACGAAGTTCCGCAGTCGTCGCCGGTTCCTTGAAGGGAAGCAGTGGGGTACTATTTCCTCTATCGGCAATGGCCCTGACGCATATGGTTTACCGCCGATTGGGTAAATACTTTCCCTTTCTGCGGAACAGCCCAAAGTAAAATAGATGCTGTTTTCTTCCTCCGGGGCCGGGTTCTGGCTGATAAACTCTTGAAAGCAAGGAGCTAAGTCGGTACGGCGGTGTTTCCCTAAAGGGAACCAGGATGGTCTTCGCCGTGCTCCTGAATGACTTTCCGTCTCCAAAGTGGAGATTACAAGTGAGACTCTGTTGGAAAAAGGCCGTAAGATAGAATCAGATTTCCGCCAAGGCGTGGAGAGCAAGCAGACCGCGATGACTCCTAAGCTCGCATTCATAGAGGGTCTCAGTCCGAACTGGCGATGCGGCGACGCGCGGATGCGTACCCGGTGGAACCGGCGGCGGGCCGCGCAAGAGTGGCAAATCAGCTATAAAGCTCGACTGTACAAGCTCAAACAGATGGGATGCTCCGAGTACCGAGCCTCTTAGCTTCCGATTAGCTTCCGAGGAGAGCGCATGAAGAAAGTAATAAGGCTTGCCTGCCTGGCGCTGTTAGGGTTCGCGTCCGTCGGCATGTGGGCCCAGGACGATGCGGGCGATACCGGCGCCGCGAAGCCAGCCAAAGCCGCCGTGCCGGAGGTTCAGGTGTCCGGGGTGGGAGTGCCCTCAGACTATCTCATTGGGGCGGACGACATGCTGCATATCTCGGTGTGGAAAGAACCCGACATGAACGTCACCCTGCCGGTGCGTCCCGACGGAAAGATTTCGATACCGTTGCTGGACGACGTGCAGGCGGCGGGCATGACTCCCATGCAGCTGGGGATCTCGATCCGGGACAAGCTGAAGAAATACATCGCGGACCCGCGGGTCAACGTGGCGGTGACGGCGATGAACAGCCAGCGGATTTACGTGCTGGGTGAAGTGCTGCACACCGGCCCGATGGCTCTGTTGCCCAATATGACGGTGCTGCAGGCGCTGTCGACTGCGGGTTTCACGCAGTTTGCCAATCTCAAGGCGATTTACCTGCTGCGCATGCAAGATGGCAAGCAGACGAAAATGCCGTTTAACTACAAGGAAGCGATCAAGGGCCGCGGCGACCAGCAAAGTATCACGCTCAAGCCGGGCGATACAATTGTTGTCCCGTAGGATGGTAAGAGAGACGTCGAAAAGGAACCGAGATGAACAAAGGCCACCTCATGATGACCCTAACGCTGACCCTGATTGGGGCCAGCGTGGCCTGGGCGCAGAGCGACCAGAACCAGCCGCCTGCACCTGCTCCAGTACCCGCCTTCGGGCAGGAGAACCCTGCGCCGGAAGTGAGCGAGAACCCACCCATTTCCGCGATCGACCAGCCTGGGTTGGAGCCCCATGCGGCGCCGGAGAGTTTTTTGTTGCCCGGTCTGCATTTCAGCGAGTCTGCGGATTCTAATGCGGCGAACGAGTTGGGCCAGTCTCCGGTTAGCACGGTGACTAGGGCGCTGGGAAGCTTGACCTTGCAAAAGCTCTGGAGAAGCTACGACGTAGCCATGGACTACATCGGGGGCGTGGATTATGGCAACCAGGCAGGCGTAGGGCTGGAGCAAATCCAGCAATTCGACATGGACAACCGGATCAACTGGAAGCGCGGGCAGTTGGCCGTCCGCGACTCGTTCAGTTATCTTCCTGAAGGTACTTTCGGTTTTGGTGCCTACGGGGGTGGTGGCGCTTACAACTCGGGGCTCGGCAGCATGGGCGCGGGCCTGCTAGGAGGCGCCGCATTCGGCGGGCAGACCAGCTCTTTCACGGGGGGAAACGGAGTCTCAGTGGGCCAGGCACCCCGCCTGACGAACTTGGGGTTGGCCGATATCGTCGAGAACCTGACGCCGAAATCGTCGGTGACGCTTTCGGCGGGATACGGGCTGGTGCACTTTTACGGTGACTTCAACGAGACCTTCGTTGGTCAGACGGTGCCGGTGAGCGTTGCCTTCGTCGGCAGTTCCGAAATAACCAGCCAAGTCGCGTATGACCGAATCCTAAACCCGAAGGACCAAGTCGCGCTGAGCTATGGCTACCAGGGATTTGATTTTTCGGTTGCGGGCACCGCATTTCACTCGAATGTCATACAGGCGATGTACGGGCACCGCGTCTCGGGACGCATGGATTTGCTGATCAGCGCAGGGCCTCAATTTACCAAGATCAACCAACAAGTGTGCAGCGTTGACGGCGTCCCGTTTTCGCTGTGTCAACAGGAGGGAGGCAAGACAAGTCCGTTTGGCGCGACCAAAATCGGCGCTGCCGGCCGGGTTTCTCTTCTATACAAGTTCCCACGAACCGGCCTTTCGCTCAGCTACCAGCGTTATAACACGAACGGCTCCGGACTTTTCGCGGGCGCCGAGACCGACACGGCGTCGCTCGATGCGAGCAGGCCGTTGAGCCGCGTCTGGGACTTGTTTACCGATCTCGGCTATTCCAAGAATACCCAGTTGCAGCTGGCTGGGTCGAGCGTCAATGCGAGCAGTTTCACGCTGGGCTACGCCGGAGCGGGGCTTCACCGTCAGTTCGGGCGCAACCTGAGGGGATTCGTGAGCTATCAGTTCAACGAATTGGGTTTCAATACTTCTTGCCCATTGTCGGCGGAGGGTTCTACGAGCACGGGCCCATGCAGCCATATTTCCCAGCGGCATGTGGGTTCGATCGGACTGGATTGGACTCCCCGGCCGATCCGGCTGGACTAATTTTTTGAGGCCGGCCATCAGGGGCCGGCGGGACGGATATTGCAATGACGGAAAACCGCGAACTAACCATGGACGATTATCTGGCGATGTTGCGTCGCCGGATGAAAGTGATTCTGATTCCGGTGCTGCTGGCGCCGCTGGCCGGATTTCTCGTCTCGTACGTTTTCTCCGCCAAGTACACCTCCCAGTCGCTGGTGCTGGTGACGCCGCCGAAGATTCCGGAAGCGGTTGTGCACCAAGTCTTTACCGAGGATCTGATACAGCACATCACCACCATTCGGCAGCGGGTGTTGAGCCCGAGCCAACTGCGGCCCATGGTGGAAAAGCTCGGGTTAGCCAAAGGAGGCGAGAATTTTGACGATGTGGTGAGCAACATCCAGCTCAACATGACGATCGAGCCGGTTCCGGATATCTCGCAGTTCGGTAATGCGGGCAAGAGAAAGCCTGGCCAGGACAGTTCGGTTCCCGGCTTCTACGTGAACTACACGGCGTCGACGGCCAAAGAGGCGAAGGATGTTTGTACCGCGCTGACCTCGATGCTGCTGGAAGAGGATCTCAAGGCGAGGCAGGACGCGACCCAGGGTACGGCGTTTTTCCTCACCCGGCAGGTGGCGGATGCGAAGCAGAATCTCGACGATCTGGATAGGAAGCTGGCGGCCTTCAAGAACCAGCACATGGGGCAGCTTCCCGAAGACGAGGACAATAACATAAAAATCTTAATGGGGCTGAACTCGCAACTCGACGCCAACACGCAAACCCTGAACCGAGCGACTCAGGACAAGTCCTACACCGAATCACTGCTGGCACAGCAGCTAGCGGCGTGGAGGACGTCGCAGTCGGCGAGCAATCCCCAGACCCTGCAGCAGCAGCTCTCGCAACTGCAGGCCGACTTCATCGATCTGCGATCGCGCTATACCGACGACCACCCGGATGTGATGAAGGCCAAGGCCGACATTGCGGAGGTCAAAAGGAAATTGGCGGAGATCAACGACGCGTCCGCGAAGGGAAGCGATACCGGGAACGACAAGGAGTCGGCCTCAGAGCCGCCCGAGATTCGTCAACTGCGGCTGCAGATTCACCAATATCAGGATCTGGTTGTCCAGGGGACGCGCGACCAAAAGAAACTTCAGCAGGAGATCGCGGTATACCAGAGCCGGGTGGCATCGAGTCCTGCCATCGAGGAAGAGTATAAGGAACTGGCTCGCGACTACGACAACGCGCAGAAAGTTTACCAGGACGATCTGGCCAAGCAGAGCACATCCAAGATGGCGACGCAGGCAGAGCAGCAGCAGCAAGGGGAGCAGATGGCGCTTCTGAATCCCGCCAACCTGCCGGATTCGCCGAGCTTCCCGAACCGGCCGTTGTTTGCCGGGGGAGGCTTGGGCGCCGGTCTGGTGCTGGGACTTGGTCTGGCGCTGTGGCTGGAGTTCCGCGACAAGTGCATTCGCACGGAACCGGATGCGGAGGAGGCTCTGGAGCTTCCGGTGCTGGTGGCGGTGCCATGGGTGGTGGAGACGGCGCCGGCAAACGGCAACGGAAAGAGCCATTTCTGGAGCCGGAAAAAGCAACCGGAGGAGAGAAAGGAACCGGCCCGGGTTTAGTAGTGATGGAGTTTGATAAGGAAGCGAGCCAAACGTGCGACCATTGCGTCGCAAAGAACCCTTCGGCGGGCTATGCGTGCTCAGGGCAGGCTGCGAGGCTTCGCGCGGCTCGCCTAGATCCCTCGCTGCGCAAAAAGCGCTGGCTCGGGATGAGAGAGTAGGCGAGGGAGTTTCAGGCGAACACCATGTACAAAGAGTTTTACGGCCTCCGGGCGAATCCGTTCAATGTCAATCCCGACCCGCGTTATTTGTTTCTGACGCGGCACACCGAGGAGGCGCTGGCCTGCCTGACCTATGGCATCCAGAGCCGCAAAGGGTTTGTGCTGCTGACCGGGGAAGTGGGAACGGGC
>Ga0187863_10004191_pt1 | contig 10335 bp, 9 predicted proteins | sample June2016WEW_11_1_FD_132975 | JGI IMG/M metagenome (GOLD analysis project Ga0187863, IMG submission 132975) | Peatland microbial communities from SPRUCE experiment site at the Marcell Experimental Forest, Minnesota, USA - June2016WEW_11_10 | ecosystem: Environmental > Terrestrial > Soil >...
CAACAGCGCGCTGGCCGAGAAAGCCATCCGCGAGAGCCAGTCGTTTACCGACAAAGAAGCGCTCGACAACCATCTGATCGAACTGGTGGCGAACGACGAGCGCGATCTGCTCGACAAACTGGATGGCCGCGAGATCGCGCGCCTGGATGGAACCCGCGTGGTGCTGCACACGCGCGGCGCCGTCATCGAAGTCTACGAAAGAAATTGGCGGCAGAAAATCATGTCCGCCATCAGCGATCCCAACCTGGCGCTGGTTCTACTGGTGCTGGGCGCACTCGGCATTTACGTGGAGTTCACTTCGCCCGGCCTGATCGTACCCGGCATTCTGGGAGCGATCATGGCCCTGCTGGGCCTCTCCGCGCTCTCGGTGTTGCCCATCAACTGGTTGGGCGCGGCGCTGCTGCTGCTGGCTTTCATGCTGTTTATCCTGGAAGCGAAATTCGCCACGCACGGCATCCTCGGCTCGGGCGGCGCGCTGTCCATGGTGCTGGGCGCGGTGATGCTGATCGACAGTCCCGTGCCCGAAATGCGCATTCATCTGTCCACCGCCATCGCCTTGGCGTTGCCTTTCTCGCTCATCACCATGGTGCTGCTCTCGCTGGTGCTGCGCGCGCGCCGCAATAAAGTGGTCACCGGCAGCGAAGGCATGCTCGGCGAAACGGGCACGGCCGTTACGCCGCTGGCGCCCGAAGGGAAGGTCTTTGTCCGCGGCGAATACTGGAATGCCATGGCGCCGTCCCCCGTCGCCGCCGGCAGCCCTGTGCGCGTCGTTGCCATCAGTCAACTCAAACTCACGGTGGAACCTGTTCCCCCGCCCAACGGAGCCTCAACATGATCGACATCACCAGCTTCACCACGATTGTGATCATCATCGTGGTGCTGTACCTGATCTCTTCCATCAAGATCCTGCGCGAGTACGAGCGCGGCGTCATCTTCCGGCTGGGCCGCCTGTTGGATCAACCCAAAGGACCGGGCATCGTTCTGGTCTTCGCGCCTATCGACCGCATGGTGCGCGTTTCGTTGCGCATCGAAACTCTGGAAGTCCCGCCGCAGGACGTGATCACGCGCGACAACGTCACCGTCAAGGTGAACGCTGTAATCTACTTCCGGGTTCTCGAGCCGCGCCTGGCCATCGTGGAGGTCTCCAATTTCCTCAACGCCACGTCGCAACTGGCGCAAACCACGCTGCGCAGCGTGCTGGGCGAGGTGGAACTCGACGAACTTCTGAGCCAGCGCGATAAGCTCAACTTGCGGCTGCAATCCATCCTCGACCAGCACACCTCGCCTTGGGGCGTGAAGGTGACCGTGGTCGAAGTGAAACAGGTGGACCTGCCCGAGCAGATGATCCGCGCCATCGGCCGCCAAGCCGAGGCCGAGCGCGAGCGCCGCGCCAAGATCATTCACGCCGAAGGCGAATACAGCGCCGCCGAAAAACTCTCCATGGCCGCCAAAGTCATCCAGGAGCAGCCCGTGGCCATCCAGTTGCGCTACCTGCAAACACTGGTGGAAATCGGCACCGAAAAAAATACCACCATCGTTTTCCCTCTGCCAATCGATATACTGTCATCTTTGGAGCGGGCCCTTGCCAAGCTGGGCGAACAATCCAAACCGGCTAACTCATGAAGAACAGCGAGACTGGCGAATTCGAAATGGTGCTGGGCAACAAGCAGTTGCTCAGCGGGTTTTTCCTTGTGGTGATCCTGTTCGCGGTATTTTTCGTGATGGGCTACATCGTAGGCCGCAACTCCACGCCCACCACTCAACTGGCGACTCACGATCAGAGCAGTGCGGTGACGGCGTCCGGGGCGCGCCCGCAGCCGGCCTCCGGGTCCGCTCCCGTGGAGCAGAGCCCGCCCGCGGCCGTCGCGGAGCCGCCCAAGGATGACGCCGGCGCCGCCACGCCGGCCACCGAACCGCAGCCCACTACGCAACCGGCACAGCCGGCCCAGACGAAGACGGAGGCTGCCCCGCCTGCCGCGGCTCCGCCAGCCCAGCCCGCGCCGGGAGAGACTTACTTGCAAGCCTACTCGGGGAAGCAGGAGGTGGCCGAAACCGTTGCCCATACGCTTAAGCAGAGAGGATTCCCAACCCTGCTGTCTCCCGGTCCGCAGGGTAAGACGCGCGTCCTGGTGGGACCGTACGCGGACTTGGGCAAACTCGGACAGGCCAAAGCGGATCTCGAGCATCTCGGCTACCAGCCGTTTCGTCAGAAGATAGAAAAGTGAGCGCCGATTTGGTCCATATCGGCGGCGCGCCGCCGCGCTTGCCCGAATGGGCCCGCAAGAGTGCCACGCATTACGAAGCGCTGCACCGCCTGAAAGCGGATTTGCGCCGTCTCAATTTGCACACCGTCTGCGAATCGGCGCGCTGCCCGAATATCCACGAATGCTTCGCGCGCGGCGCGGCCACTTTCATGATCCTCGGCAATCTGTGTACCCGCGGCTGTGGATTCTGTTCGGTGCCCAAAGGCTCTCCGGCCAAGCAGGATATGCGCCTCGATCCGGCCGAACCCGCCAACGTCGCGCGCATGGCCGCCTCGATGAACCTGCGCTACGTGGTGATCACCAGCGTGAATCGCGACGATCTTGCCGACGGAGGCTCTGCGCATTTCGCGGAAACGGTTTGGCAGGTGCGGCGCGACCTGCCGGACGCCCGCGTGGAAGTGCTGACGCCCGACTTTTGCGGCGACCTGCAGGCCGTCGCCCGCGTCCTGGATGCCGGCCCGCACGTTTTTAATCACAACATCGAGACGGTGCCCCGGCTTTACGGCCGCGTGCGCCCCCAGGCCGATTACCAACAATCGCTCGATGTGCTAGATTTCGCGCGCCGCTACCGACCCGAAATCCTGACCAAATCCGGCCTGATGGCCGGGCTCGGCGAAACCGAAGAGGAGGTCTACGCCGTGCTGCGCGATCTGCGCGCCGCCGGGACGGCCGTCGCCACCATCGGCCAGTATCTCCGACCCACGCGCCGCAACCTGCCCGTAACCGCTTACATCGAGCCGCGGCAGTTCGACCGGTACCGCGATTACGGCCTGTCCGTCGGCTTCCAAATGGTCTTCAGCGGGCCGCTGGTGCGCAGTTCCTACATGGCAGAGCGGGTCAGCGACGAGGCGCGATCGGCAAATTGAAATATCTTCTAGCGCTCGCCACAGCCCTCCTGCTTATCCTGACCTTTCCGCGCTTCAATCTGGTGTGGTGCGCGCCTGTGGCGCTGGCGCCGCTGCTGGTGGCTGTGGCCCGCGAGCCTCGTCCGTGGCGCCGCTTTCTGCTGGGTCACATCGCGGGCGTGGCCTATTGGTTCGGCGTCTGCTACTGGATCCAGGGCGTGCTGGCTTTCTATGGCGGCCTGAACGCGCCGCTGGCCTGGCTCGCGTTTCTGCTCTTCTGCCTGATCAAGGCGCTGCACATGGGCGTATTCGCGATGCTGGCCGGCATCCTGATGCGCAGGTGGTGGGCCACGCCCGCCGTGGCTGCACTATGGGTCTCGATCGAAGCCACGCACGGATCGCTCGGATTCGCCTGGCTGGCATTGGGAAATGCCGGTATCGACATGGGGTTGCCCATGCGTTTGGCCCCTTATACCAGCGTCTACGGCCTGTCGTTCGTCTTTATGGCGATGGCCACCGCCATGGCGCTGGCGGTGCTTGGACGGCCGCGGTTATACCTGCTGTGGCTGCTTCCCCTGCCCTTTCTCATCTTTCTGCCGCCGCTCCCCGACGCACGCCGCGGTCACGACACCGCCGTCCTGGTGCAGCCCAACATCTCCGAAGACCAGCAGTGGACCGCGGAATCGGCGGACCGCATGCAGCGCAACCTGGCGGCGCTCTCCCTGCGCGCGGTCTTGACCGGCGGCGCCGAGCATCCCGCGCTGGTGGTCTGGCCCGAAGTGCCTGCGCCGCTTTACTATGACGAAGACCCGTGCTTCCGCGGCTATGTCGCCGATCTCGCGCGCGTCGCCAATACCAACCTTCTGCTGGGAGTGGTGGCCCACACGCCGCAAGGCGCGCCGCTCAACTCCGCCATCCTGGTCTCGCCGGAGGGCCGCCTGATCACTCGCTATGACAAGGTCAACCTGGTGCCATTCGGTGAGTTCGTTCCGTGGCCTTTCGATTTCGTCAAGCGCATCACCAGCGAAGCGGGGGATTTCACGCCCGGCAAGCAGGTGGTAGTCTCGCCCATCGACGGTCACAAACTGGGCACCTTCATCTGCTACGAATCCGTGTTCCCCAATTTCGTGCGGCGCTTCGTGGCGGACGGCGCGGAAGTGCTGTTCAACATCTCCAACGACGGCTATTTCGGCAAGAGCGCCGCGCGCACGCAGCACCTGGAAATCGTGCGCATGCGCGCCGCCGAGAACCGGCGCTGGATACTGCGCTCCACCAATGACGGCATAACGGGCACCATCGATCCCGCCGGCCGTCTGCGCGGGACGCTGCCTCTATCCGTGGAAGCCGCCTCGCGCACCGGCTTCACCTATATCCAGGAACGCACGTTCTACACGCGCTATGGCGACTGGTTCCCCATCCTGTGCGCGCTCGGGGCCGCGGCGCTGCTGATCGTCACGGTCGTCACGAAGCGGGCTTGAGCAGATGGAACTCCTAGCTATAGCTAGGCCACAGACTAAAGTCTGTGCCACCGGTTATCAATCACTTAGCGGCAGATGGTGGCGCAGACTTCAGCCGGCGAGGGCCTTTTTCAGCATCCTGTTCGGCCAGGAGAGCGATCCGCTGGTGGCCCGACCAAGCGCTCGAGATCGATGTAGAAAATGATGAGCGCAAGAACCCGTAGGATCGGCTAGCCTATGCTGACTACGCCTTGGTGGGGCGGTCCCCCTGGACCGCGCGGGACGCTCCCGTCCCGCTGCCGGACCCGTTACCAGCCAGGATTTTATGGACAAACTGAACAGCCATGGATCCTTCGCCCACGGCCGAGGCGACCCGCTTCACGCTTCCGGACCGGATGTCTCCAACCGCGAAGATGCCGGGAACGCTGGTTTCGAGAAGATAAGGCGGACGGCTTGCCGGCCAGTCGAGTCCCAGGTCGGCGCCGGTCTTAATGAAATGCTTTTCATCCAGCGCCAGGCACCCCTTCAGCCAAGCCGTGTTGGGGTTGGCGCCGGTCATCAGGAAAACGTGTTGAATCTCGTGCATCTCACTGGTTCCTGTCTTTGCATCTCGCCAGCGAACGCGCTCGAGGTGCGTGCCGCCTTCCAGCGCCTCGACCTCGGTCCCTGGCTTGACGGTGATCTCCCGGCGCGCTTCGATCCGGGCGATCAGGTATCGTGACATGGTGTTGGCCAGCCCTGCCCCGCGAACCAGAATATAGACATGCTTGGCCCGTCCCGAGAGGAAAAGCGCCGCTTGCCCAGCCGAGTTTCCTCCGCCCACGATGGCGACCTCGGCATCGCTGCAGAGTTGGGCCTCCACCGCGGTCGCGCCATAGTAGATTCCGGCGCCCTCGAACTGAGCGACGTTGGGTAGATCCAGCTTTCGATATTGGGCCCCCGCCGCGACAATCAGGCTCCAGCCCTGCACCGATCCTCCATCGTCCAGTTCGACCGTGTAGGGAGGGCGGACGCATTTGATCCCACGGGCGGCGCGCGCAATCGCAATTTGCGCGCCGAACTTTTCCGCCTGCACAAAGGCGCGGTTAGCCAAGTCCTGCCCCGAAATACCGGTGGGGAATCCGAGGTAGTTTTCGATGAGGGAACTGGCGCCGGCCTGTCCTCCAGGGGCGGTGCTTTCGAGGACCAGCACGTTCAATCCCTCCGAAGCTCCGTAAACGGCAGCCGCCAGTCCACTCGGCCCCGCGCCGACCACAATCAGGTCGTAGACATCGGCCTCGTCGATTCCCGCATTCATTCCGAAGCACGCGGCTGCTTCGGCGTCGCTGGGATTGCGAAGCACCAGATGCCCGTCGCAGATCAGCACCGGGATGTCGGCCACGCGCACCGCGAATTGGTCGAGTACAGCCTGCACGCCGGCATCGTTCTCCACATCGATGTAGGTGTGCGGATAACCGTTCCGCGTGAGGAACGCCCGCAGACGCAGCGTATCGCCTGAATGGCTGGATCCGACCAGTACCGCCTCGCCCACGGAATGCGCGATCAGATACACACGCCGCAGGAGGAACGCCCGCAGGAATGTCTCCCCGAGTTCGGCATCGGTTTGCATGATGCGCCGCAGATCTGGCCGGTCGATTTCGAGTAGCGCGCTGGCTTCATGCGCGCGGCATCGCACCAGACTCCTGCGGCCTGAGAGTTGGGTCACTTCGCCTGTGAACTCACCGCGCAACAGCACACGGATTACGGACTCCCCTCCGTTGGCGACACTCTCGACTTCGATACTGCCGGCGAGCACCACAAAAACGCCGTGGTCCGCATCTCCCCGATCGAAGAGCACTTCGCCCGGTTCCGCGCGCCGCTGGTTGCCGAATGCCGCAAGGCGCGCGATTTGCGCATCGTCCAGCTTCGGGAACATTGCGTCAAGTTGTTCGGGAGTTTCCATCTTCTTTATTCTAGGCCGACTCACAATATTCGGACCCGGTAAATCGTCTACAACAGTGGATGGAGGAAGCGTTGAACATTCCGCGACTGACCGCGGAGCAAAACCGGCAGATTTCCGAGGTGGTTTACCGCGAGCGTGTCCGTCTCCGTAACTTTGTCCGGAAACGCGTGCCCGACGCGGGCGATGCCGAGGACATTCTGCAGGATGTGCTTTACGAGTTAGTGCAGGCTTACCGGTTGATGCAACCGATAGAGCACGCCGGCGCCTGGCTGTACCGCGTAGCGCGGAACCGGGTCATCGACTTTTTTCGCAGGAAGCGGCTCGTGGCGCTCGGAGACGCTCTGGCGGAGAGAGCGGACGATGAAGGCGTGCTCACGCTGGAGGACCTTTTGCCGTCGCCGGATGCCGGACCGGAAGCGGCCTACGCGCGGAGAGTGTTGCTGCAGGAACTGAATGCCGCGCTTGACGAACTGCCGGAGGAACAACGCGATGTGTTCATCGCGCATCAGATCGAGGGCCGGAGCTTCAAGGAACTGGCCGGCGAAACTGGTGTTGGATTGAACACGCTGCTCTCGCGCAAGCGCTATGCGGTTCTTTACCTGCGCCGGCGCCTGCAGGCCATCTACGACGAGTATCTGAAACCATGAGGAGGAATAATATGCGAAAGAAACGGTGGGGAAGGGGAATGAAGATGGCCTTGATAGCCCCGGCGGGCTTGGCGGCAGTGGCGCTCTTCGGCTTTATCGTGATGTATCTGTGGAACTGGCTGGTGCCGGCAGTCTTCGACGGTCGGACGATCACCTTTTGGCAAGGGCTCGGTCTGCTGATCCTGGCGAGGATCCTGGTTGGAGGACTCGGTGGGGGGCATGGCGATAACAAGCATGGGCGCCGCCGCATGATGGAACAGTGGGAGCAAATGACTCCCGAGGAGCGTGAAGCGTTCCGGCAGGGATTGCGCGATCGCTGCGGCAGCCGGGCCGCGGACACCGGGCCAGAGGCTTCAGGCACGTCACCGGCCTGAGGGATCGAGGGCTGGCTCGAGCAGATCGACCGAATGCGTGATACCCGAAGAGATTCGGGCCAGCCCTGCGACCAGTTCCTCACCGGCGCGCAAGAGCTCTTCGATAGGCATGGGCGGCAGGCGGTCGATGATGAACCAGAGATTCCGGCTGTCTTGGCCGAGCGCCGTTCGCTTGCACTGGCGCCAATTCCAGCGACGGCAGGTAACGCCCAGGTCGTCCCGCCACACCATCTCACCGGCATCGGGATGTTCGATGACCGGCACGCCGTCGCGCACCGCATCGAACGGCTCGTCCCCGCGCGCCACAACCAGGCGGGGCGAGCCGGCATAGCGATCCAGATCCTCGCCGCCGAAGCAGGCGCCGAACCGGATACTCAGCGCGTTATACAAATCGACCACCGGATTGATCGCGGGCAGGCCCCCGCTCTTCTCCACACGCTTCCACAAGGCCTCCACTGAGCAGGGTGTCTTCTTCGGATTGGCTCCGAACGCCCGAAAAGCGGCGCGCCAGGCTTCCAGGTGCTCCATCATCCAGGCGGCAGCTCGAGCGGAATGGCCGGAATCGGCGCACCCGGCTCCGGGCGGAAGTCCCGCACCACCACGCTCAATGCGCGGTATTCCGGATACCGCTGCCAGACCTCGGGATCGATGGTGGGAAGAAAGCCGATCAAAGCTCCTCTAACTGTACCTCGATCTCACCCGCGCGAAATCTCCCGTTTTCCACACGCTCGGTCCCCTCTGGCGAATGGATCTCTCCCGTGCCGGTGTTGGGATCGACGATCGATACGTAGGCCACGCCGAAGGCTAGATACTCGCGGATCTTGGCCCATACCTCGACAGCCGTGTCGTCGGGAGACAGAATCTCCACGCACAGGAACGGAGGGTCGGTGAAGACGTCTTCGGATGGCTCGCCCTGGGTGACACACAGGTCCGGAACGCGGTAACGCGCCGGTGCGCGTTGAGTGCGTATGCGCTGCTCCGGCCAGACCTCATACCTGAGCGGATCGCCTACCGGGCAAAGCATGCGGAGCAGGTAGCCCTGCATCTTGCTGTGAGGCTTTTGGGGCAAGGAACGCGGGACAATCCTCCCCTCCACATACTCGGCGTCGTATTCGAAGCTCGAATGCAGGTATTCCTCGACGCTCACCATTTCTGTGGTTGCCATGGTTCTTCCAAATTTATCATGGTCAGGCACGCGCCCGGCCCGCACCTGACCCGCTCAATGCGGTCCAAAATAGAAGTATGGACATCAATCGTTTTACGGAAAAACTCCAGGAGGCGGTCCGCGCGGCGCAAAGCAAGGCTATCCGCTACGGCCATCAACAGCTCGATGTCGAGCACCTGTTTGCCAGCCTGCTGGAACAGGAGGGCGGCCTGGCCGGTTCCATACTGTCCCGTGCCGGGGTCAACATCGACACGCTACGTCCGCGGCTCGAGCAGGAACTGGACCGGCTGCCGAAGGTGTCCGGGCCATCCGGCGCGCCCGACCAGATCTTCGTCACCGCGCGTCTGAACCGGATGCTCACTCAGGCCGAGGACGAAGCCAAGAAGCTCAAGGACGAATACATTTCCGTCGAGCACGTGCTGCTCGCGCTGACCGACGACGGCGGCTTCAGCGGACGCCTGCTGCGCGAATACGGCGCATCGCGCGAGCGGCTGATGCAGGCGCTGCGCGAAGTGCGCGGCAGCCAGCGCGTCACGTCGCAGAATCCCGAGGCCACCTACGAAGCCCTGGAACGGTATGGCCGCGACCTTACCAAACTGGCCAGCCAGGGCAAGCTCGACCCGGTGATCGGCCGCGACGAGGAGATCCGCCGCGTGATCCAGGTGCTGTCGCGGCGCACCAAGAACAACCCAGTGCTGATCGGCGAGCCGGGCGTGGGAAAGACCGCCATCGTGGAAGGACTCGCCCTGCGTATCGTGCGTGGCGACGTTCCGGAAGGGCTGAAGAACCGGCGCATCGTGTCGCTGGATATGGGCGCGCTGATCGCGGGCGCCAAGTTTCGCGGCGAGTTTGAAGAGCGGCTGAAAGCGGTCCTGAAGGAAGTGCAGGAGGCCGCCGGCGAGATCATCCTATTCATCGACGAACTGCACACGGTGGTGGGCGCGGGCAAAGCCGAAGGCTCCATGGACGCCGGCAACCTGCTGAAGCCCATGCTGGCGCGCGGCGAGCTGCACTGCATCGGTGCCACCACGCTTGACGAATATCGCAAGAACATCGAGAAGGATGCCGCGCTGGAGCGGCGCTTCCAGCCGGTGCGGGTGGACCAGCCTTCGGTGGAAGACACCATCTCGATCCTGCGCGGCCTTAAGGAACGCTACGAAGTGCATCACGGCGTGCGCATCAAGGATTCCGCGCTGGTGGCCGCGGCGATCTTGTCGAATCGCTACATCACTGACCGGTTCCTGCCCGACAAAGCCATCGACCTGATGGACGAGGCGGCAGCCAAGCTGCGCACCGAAATCGATTCCATGCCGGCGGAGCTGGACGAAATCCTGCGGCGCACGATGCAGCTTGAGATCGAACGCGAGGCGTTGAAGAAGGAGAAGGACGCGGCCTCGCGCGGCCGGCTGAAGAAGCTCGAAAAGGAACTCGGGAACCTGAAGGCGGAAGGCGATGCCCTAAAGGCGCGCTGGCAGGCCGAGAAGAAGACCGTCACCGGTTTGCGCGCCCTGCGCGAGCAGATCGAGCAGACCAAGGTGGAGATGGAGAAGGCGGAACGCGCCTACGACCTGAATCTCGCGGCCGAGTTGAAGTACGGCAAGCTGGCAGAGCTGGAAAAGCGCTTGCAGGTGGAGTCGGAGC
>Ga0187863_10004194_pt1 | contig 10332 bp, 10 predicted proteins | sample June2016WEW_11_1_FD_132975 | JGI IMG/M metagenome (GOLD analysis project Ga0187863, IMG submission 132975) | Peatland microbial communities from SPRUCE experiment site at the Marcell Experimental Forest, Minnesota, USA - June2016WEW_11_10 | ecosystem: Environmental > Terrestrial > Soil >...
CCGGGCTCGGACAAGCGTACGGGCGACTGATCGTCGACCGCCGCCCAGGCTTCGCTCACCCAGCCTTCGCTCGACTGCCGGCTTGCAAGGTGAACCAGCACGTTGTGCCCTTCACCGATCGGTCCGGCGGCGACACGCGTTCCGGTCCGGCTGTTGGCGACGACGTGTCCCTCCCCGCCGCCGAGCGGAGCGCGGTGGACATCGCCGGTCCGATCCGGACAGAAGGTCCAATCGCCGGCGACTGCGCACGGGATGGCCAAACCGCGCGCCACGGGATCGGTGGCGGGCTCTCGGGCGGCCGGTCCACGGCCCTGAAGGGATCCGGTCGGAAACCCGACGACGGTCGCACGACCGTCGTCGTCCAGGATCGCCTCCAGCGTGTCGCCGCGGAGAGCCAGCGCAACGGCCCCATGCACGGGCAATTCGATGGGCCCGCGAAGAACGCGGCATTCCGAGGCACCACCGTCGGACGCACGCAGATCGCGGGTCGGGGTCGCGGTCGCGGTCGCGGTCGGGGTCGCGGTCGCGGTCGCGGTCGCGGTCGCGGTCGCGGTCGGGGTCGCGGTCGCGGTCGCGGTCGCGGTCGCGGTCGCGCTGGTCCCACGTGCGCACGCCGCGAGGGCGAAGCTCAGCAGCCACGCTGTCGATCTTCGCGCACTTCCGGCGCACGGTGCGGTCTCGTCGGTCGTTCCGCGGGCCATCATCGCCCCGACCCTTTTACTATGCTTGCGTGGCGCACCGGACATGGCGCCGAACCCCAGGCGCTTGCCCACGTCTCGCCACACGGCGCGTGTCGAGCGGGGCCCAGATCACGAGTGCGTGAGGCGGGGCGCCCCATCGCGCAGCCAATGCAGTACGACCGAAGCCGCGCGGGCCGCCACTCGATGGTGGTTCGCCTGCCACTGCTCGCGAGCGCGGGTGCCGACGACGTTCGCCACGCCGAGGACGGCCGCGAACGCGACGCCGGCCGCGGCGCACGCAACCGCGACGGCGAAGGCCTCGAGGTGCTCGACCTCCGTAGCGCTCGCTCGAGCGATGAACCCTGCCGCGGCATCGTTCACGGTGATGGCCAGCGTCGTCGCGACGTCCGCCGCGCGCGCCCCCGCGTCGGTCAGAGCCATCCGAAGCGGGTCCGACGAATCGATCGCGGTCGCCATCTTGGCCGGAAATTGGGCCGTCCCCGACAGGGCCGAGGGATCGACGAGCCGGACGCAGCGCGAAACGATGACATCGCCGAGCGCGAGCGGGCCGCCGCCGTAGGCCCCACAGGTCCCTATCAAGACGACCGCGCGCGGACGGGCTTCCGCGATCGCCAGTGCAGCGCCCGCCGCGGCGGCCGCCATCCCGATCCCGACGACGCGCGCGGCGATGACCGCACCGTCGATCCGGATCGGAGTCCCGTCGCCGATCGTGGCTCGAAGATCCGCGAGCTCCGGCTCGAACGCCGCGACAAGCAGGACGTCCGCCGGTAACGATGTCCGATCGGGCATGACGCAATGTAGACCGGCGCGCGAACGGTGGGGCAAATCGCAGCCGTATCCGCGGGCCCTCGGCCAGCCTACGCCGTGCGGGGACTCGACCGTGGTCGGCGCGCTTCCTTGCCTGGACCGGCGGGTGCAACTACCGTAGTGACGTCGTGATGCGTTTTCGTGTGTGGCCATTGTTCCTGTTGGCGCCGACGTCCGTCGCGTGCGCGGGAACGGTGTCCCCATCGGATTCGGTGGGTGACGCGGAGCCCACGATCACGAGCGCAATCGTCGTCGTCGAACGCACTTCCGATCCGGACGCGGCCCCCCGAAGCCAGGCGAGCGCGCGGTTCATCCGGGTGGCCTCGTCCTCCACGACGGAGGAGGCCCTGCGGGCCATCGGTGCGGCCGTCGAGCTGCCCACCGGCAACACGTGCGCACCCGTCGCGTCGCTCGCGTCCGGCGTGGGGCTGGAACAGCCGGCACCGGTCATCGAGCTCCTCGACGTCGGGTCGGTATCGCTTGAAACCTCGGCCGGAGCGGAGGCACGCCTGGCGCCGCGACAGCTCCCGGACGTGACGGATGTCGTGAGCGGCGTCGTTTACGCACGGGCCGCAGACTCCGCGACGTTGCCCGCGGATGCGCGCTACGTCCTTCACGTCGGGGGACGACCCGATCTCGCGGGGTTCGACTTGACGACGGTCGCTCCCGACGATCCGGCCGATGTTCGACTCGTTGGAGAAGAGCCTTCAGGCACCCTCGTACTCGCGTCGCCGTCTCGAGGTCACGTGGAGACCCGACGGCACGACGGACCTCATTTACGTCGATCTGCAGCCGAGCGGCGTGCGCTGTGTCCTGGGCAACGGCACGGCGGAAGCCCCGATCGCTCATGGTGCATTTCCCGCGTCGCTCTTGAGCGGCTCGGGTTCGATCCTCGTGCACCGCCTGCACCGAGAGCCTTTGCACGCACTTGGCCTCGACAGCGGCGAGATCCGTTTCGACTTCGCACGATCGGTCGCCTACGTCCGGCTGTGATTTCGCCGCCGATCATGTCCCGATCGCGATTCGTCTGCCGCCTCCTCCCTTGCCTCCTCGCCCCGCCCTTCGCGACCGCGGCGTTTGCGCAGTTGCCGCCGCGTGCTCACCGGTCGACGGCGAGCGCCGCGGAGGCGCAAGCGCCCTCCTCGGCGGCTGCCATCGGTTACCTCTCGGGCAAGCAGCCGCTCGTGGGTCTGCACGCGGCGTCGAACGACCCCGTGCCGCGCGACTCGTCGGGCCGCCCGATGCTGGCGCTGAGGACGAGCCATCGAGGCGAATTCCTGGCGATTCGCGCGGCGACGGACGACGGCGGCTTCGCTTCGATCGACCTCGACCGCACGGCGCACCTGCTGCGGGCGGCGGGCGGCGAGGAGCACCCGGTGGATCCGCGAACGGTGGCGGTTCTTTACCGTCTCCAAACGCATTTCGGGGTCCCGGAGCTTCGGGTCGTCTCGGGGTATCGAGTTCCGAAGCCCCGATCGCATTCGAACCACGGCAAGGGTCGAGCGGTCGACGTCATCGTCCCCGGAATCCCGGACGCGGACGTGGCCGCCTTCGCCCGCGAACTCGGTTTCGTCGGAGTTGGGGTCTACCCGGTGAGCCAATTCGTGCACGTCGACGTCCGACCCCGCAGCTACTTCTGGGTCGACTTCAGCGGACCGCGCATGAAAAACCGGGAACAGGGCATCCTGGGTGAACTGGCGGTCAAGAGCGACGCTGCGGCGCTGGCGAGTGGGCATCCCGCGGTCGAGCCGTTCGGCGTCGGAGGCGACGTCGACGCCGCCCTCCGCAGCTACGACCGAGAACCTGTAGCGGCGCCCGAGGACGACGACGACGAGGAGAACTGACGGGCCGCGGACCTCTCGCCGCGGAGGCCGGTCCTGGTTCACAATGGGTCGAGTGGACGCGGACGTTGTCGCTCTCGTGCGCGCGGGTCGATTGCTCGACGCGGCGAATCTGGCGAAAATCCGCGGACGCTCGCGTGACGCGAGCTCCCTCTTCGAGCAGGCGTGCTCATTTCAACCCGCTGCGGAAGAAGCCCTTCGAGGAGGCGACGCCACGCGTGCCCTCGATCTCGCCGCCACCGCCGGAGACGCCTCGACGGCCGAACGCGCCCTGGCGCAGATTGCGGTCGACCCCCCGCTCGCCGAGCGCGTCGCGGAGCGGCTCACGCGCACAGGTCACCACGCGTGGGCTGCGCGACTTCTTGCCGCGACCGGACGCCTCGTCGAAGCGGCCCGATCGTGGGAGCGCGCGGGCGACGCCCTGCGGGCCGCGGCGATTTTCGAGGCGCACGGCGACGTCGTGTCCGCGGTGCGCGTCCTCGAGGCCGCCGTCGGGCGCCACGGCGCGGCGTCGGGAAACGCCGTAGCGCTCGGCGCGCTGCTCACTCGCCTCGGGCGAGACGAGGCAGCGGTACGCGTGCTCCAGCGGATTCCGAGCCGCTCGCCGGAGCGCCGCGAGGCGCTCGGCTTGCTCGCCCATGCACTGCAGCGTCTGGGGCTCCCGTACGCCGCGGCGGAGGCGGCAGACGAGCTCGCGCTCATCGGCGGCCTGAATCGCGACGCAGTTCTGGAGCCCCCGATTGGCCCCCGCGAGACGCTCTTCGGTCGCTACGAGGTCGTCCGAGAGATTGGGTCGTCCGCAAGCGCCCGCGTTCTCGAGTGCATCGATCGAGTCCTAGGCGACCGGGTCGCGGTGAAGATCTTCGCAATGGGCGCCAGCGGAACGGACGCCGAGCCGGTCGTGCACTTTCTGCGTGACGTGGACACCGTGCGCTCGCTCGATCATCCGAGCATCGTACCGACGCGGAAGATCATCGGCCGCGAGACCGCGGTCGTGTCGGCGTGGATGGAAGGGGGATCGCTCGAGGAAAGGCTCTCGCAGCCTATGGCGCCCTGTCGCGCCGTCGAGATCGCGTCCACGCTGCTCCGGGCGATCGGTGATGCGCATCGCTTCGGCATTCTGCACCTCGCGATCAAACCGACCAACGTGCTGTTCGATTCCGTCGGCGCGGCTCGCTTGACCGATTTCGGAACGGCATGGTTGGTCGACGTCTCGGCCACGGCCGGCGCCGAAGCCCTGGCATACGCAAGCCCCGAGACACGAGAGGGACGGTCGCTCACCGCATCCAGCGATCTCTTCGCCGTCGGGGTCATGCTGCACGAGATGTTGACCGGGCAACGACCGAGTGTTGCACGGGGGCTTCGTGCGCGTCCGAGCGAGCGGCACTCGGGTCTCAACGCCGAACACGACGGCCTCATCGGCCGATGGACAGCCGAAGATCCGGACCGGCGGCCGGCCAGCGCTCACGACGCGCTCGACGACCTGTCGAAATTGCGATGGCCGTCTTCGGTCGATTCGCGACGGACGCGATCGCCGGCCGCGCCCAACTCGAACGACGCGGTTGCGGCCAGCCGTTTCGAGCCGGTGAGCTCCGGTCCCGACACCTTCATCGACACGTGGTGCGGGCGCTTCGTCGAGCGCGTGGCTCTGACCGAGCGGGTCTTGGCGCGTGCTCGGGCATTCGCGCTGGCTGACGCGGACACTCCCGGCGGAGCCCTACAGGCCGTGTTGCGGGTCGACCCCGAAGGCGGAGCGATCTGGCTCGCACGGGTTCGAGGGTCCCCGCTCGGCCGGCCGCTTGCTGCGGCCGAGCGCGCTCGGCTCCAGCAGGCCCTCGACGCTCTTCACGCACACGGCATCGCGCACGGCCATGTCGACGCCAGCCACATGGCCGTCGACGATGAGGCGGGCCTCGTTCTCCGCTTCGCGCCCGACGACCACCCCACGGCCACGGCCGAAGACGACGACGGCGCCCTCGCTGCCCTGTGATCGTCAGCGATCAGCGATCGTCGACAATCGCGTAGACGATCTCGCGCGAATGCCCGTCTCGCTCGTAAGCGACGCGAAGCTCACTCGCCACGTCGAGGGAATCGAAAACGTTCAGGGCCTGTTCCGGGCGCTCGATCGGAAACCCATTGACGCTTGTCACGACATCGCCCGGCCGCAGATCCACGTCGCGCCAGAACGACGGATCGTGGAGGGCGGCGACCCGGAACCCGTGGAACTTGCCGCCCACGATCACGGGACGTTCGTCGAGTTCGATCCGCTGGAGGAATGCGCCCAACCCCAGGACGACCAGAGCCCGCACAGCGGACCGCGCGAGCGTGCGATCCGAACGCGCCTCCGGCACCGCACCGCCATCCGAGGCCGAACGAACGATCGAAGGCGCGACGGGCACGGTCGCCGTCGGCGACGAGCGCGCACCCGCGCACGAGCCGATCGCAGCGGCAAGACCAATCGGGGCAAGCATTCGCATCGACACGATATTATGGGCCTCGGGTCGAATCCGCGCGCCAGTCTTCATGAAAACGAATCGGCGTACACTCCCCAAATACGGCCGTGCACCTCATCGAGACTCCCGGTCGCGTCGATGACGACGACACGGTCGTTCGGCATGTGCAAGGGCAGGTTCCGATAGAAGAGCGCGAGCGCGCGCTGCACTTCGCTCTGATCGTACAACTGCGCGGCGTCGCCGCGGCTGGCTCGACGCTCCGCGGCGATTTCGGGCGAGACGTCGAGCACGATCGTCAGGTCCGGCCTTCTCACGTGCCGGTTCAGCAATCGAATCCATTCGACGGCTTCGACGGCACCGGCGCCGCTCGATACGCTCTGGTAGGCGAGGCTCGAGGCATCGTATCGATCGGAGACGATGACGCCGCCTTCGAGGATGAACGGCTCGATCTCGCTTTCGACGTGGTCCATTCGGTCGGCGGCGAACAGCAAGGCCATGGTGGCCCAACCGGGCGCGCGACCGCCCGGAACGACGAGGCGTCCGGTGAGCACCTGGCGGACGAGCGTTCCGACCGGACCGTCGCTCGGCTCGCGCGTCGCGCGCACCGCAACCCCCCTCGTGCGAAGGCGGTCCGCCAGGCGAGCGACGTGCGTAGTCGTCCCCGCGCCGTCGATCCCCTCGAGCACCACGAGCCGTCCTCCGTTGGCCATTGGAACGCCACCCTAGCTCGTTTTTTCCGTGTTCGTCCCGCGGAGCTCGCCCCCCGCGCGGGCGCGTTGGGAAAGCGGTGCGGGATCCTCGCCCAGAACCACGTTGTCGATGAGGCGCGTCGTGCCTATCCAGCATGCCACGGCCAGAAGCGCGCGTTCCGTGACCTCGCCTTCAATCGGGGCGAGGGTCTCCGGATCGCGGGCCTCGACGTAATCCACCGAGGTGGCAACCGGGTCGATGGGACCGCGAGCGATGCGTTCGAGTCTTCTCGCCTGCCGCTCGCCACGACCGAACGCCCGGACCGCATCGTCCAGACCCTGGACGAGTCCGAGCGCCGCCGCGCGCTGCGAGTCCGACAGATAGGCGTTGCGCGAGCTCATCGCGAGCCCGTCGTGCTCACGGACGATCGGGTAGCCGACCACCTCGACGGGAAGCAGAAGATCCCGTGCCATGCGGCGAACGATACGCCACTGTTGGTAGTCCTTGCGGCCGAACACCGCGTCGGACGCTCCGACGACCGAGAACAGCTTGGCCACGACCGTGGCCACGCCCTCGAAATGGCCGGGACGAAACCGGCCGCAAAGGGGCTCGGCCAGCGCGCCGACCCGCACGCGGGTCTCATCGCCGACCGGATACATGTCGGCCACCGTCGGCGCGAACACCAACTCCACCCCCGCGGCCTCGAGCAGCCCCACGTCGGCGTCGAGGTTCCGGGGGTATCGGGCAAAGTCTTCGTTGGGACCGAACTGGATCGGGTTGACGAAGATCGAAACGGCGACGAATGCCGCCCGGCGCCGTGCTTCCTGGACGAGCGCGAGATGGCCGGCGTGGATCGCTCCCATCGTCGGCACGAAGCCGACGTGACAGCCGCGCGCTCGGGCCTGCTCGCACGAGGCGCGCACTTCGGACGCAGAGCGAACGACCGGCACGTTTCGCAACACCGTGCAACGTTATCCCGGATCGGGCCGCCGACGCGGGCGAACCGCAGGCGTCGAGGGCGCCGAGAAAACCGAACGTCCGCCCCGCGCGCTACCCTTGTGCGCCCGCCGCAGTCGTGTTTTTGGTAAACGACACCGTGTCGGTGGTCATGCCCTCCGCGCGCCTCCGTCGTCGGGCGCTCCGCGCGTCGCTCTCGGGCGCAATGATCGCGCTCTGTTCACCCGCGCAGGCGAGCGACGCACCGTCGGCCGCCGAGCTCAACTCGGCCCGGGAACTGTTCACGGATGCCGAACGCGACGAGGACGCAGGTCGTTGGCAGGAGGCGCTCGATAAGTTGCGGCGGGTGGCTCATGTCAAGCAGACCGCCGGGGTTCGATATCACGTTGCGCTGTGCGAAGAACGTCTCGGTTTCCTGGCCGAGGCATGGGAGGACTACCGGAGCGCCCAGGCCCAGGCGACCGGCGAAGGCGCGAACGACGTTCTGCGCCTCGTCGGCCCTGTGCTCGGAACTTTGGGTCCTCGCGTGCCGCACCTGGCGATTCACATCGTGCCCGACTCCGCCGACGCGACCGTGACGGTGGATGGTGCGCCGCTCGCGCGCAGCTCGCTGGGCGACCCGACGCCGATCAATCCCGGGCTGCACCGCATCGAGGCGGCCGCAGCCGGTCGAACGACCGTCCGGACGACGGTCTCGCTGCGCGAGGGTGACTCGACCGTGTTCGACATTGCTCTGGTGGAAGTCGTGCCGCCCATCGCCACCGGCCCGTCAGTCCCCATCCGCGCCCCAGCCCCCGATGTGCCCGCGTTTGGCGGCGCAGCGGCCGGCGCCACAACGGCCGCCTCCGCGGGCTTGGCGGCTTTCGGGGTCGTCGCGTTCGTGGTCGCCGGCACGGTCCGCGGCGGGGCGATTCGCCAGTGCCGCAGCCTCGCGAGCGCCAACCCCGACGCGTGCGAGGGGCTGAAAAACGGTGTGCGCGCCTGGGACTGGACGGCGGCCGCAGCGTGGGGGGCCGCGGGAGTCTCCGGGATTGTCGCGGCCGTGCTGTGGAGCCGCCCGTCTCGCCACGCGACATCCTCCGGTCGCCTCCTCGTCGGCCCGACGTCGATCGGCGTCGCGGGGAGCTTTTGAACATGCGGGCGCTCGAGGCCTATCGGGTTGCGCTGGTGGGGATGGCCAGCTTTCCAATCGTCGCATGTGTCGATCTCTTTCATTCCACCGACGACATCCTCACGGCATGCCAGATCGACGCCGCGACACCCGGCTGCACCCCGGCGAACGGCGGTTCGTCGCCGGGAAGCGATGCCGCTGACGCGCGCCCGCCCCTAAACTTCTGCGATTGGACTCCCGAACAGGCCCAAGCCGTGGCGCACCGCACCTGCGCATGGCTGGGCGCGTGCGAATCGCCGATGGGCGGCAACGCTTTCGGCGCTTGCATGATTCAAGCGCTTCTGGCGTTCGACTGTGCCGCAAATCCGAACCATCCCGTGCTGGGGGTCGCGCGCGAAGGTTGGGCGTGCCTCGTCGCCGCAACGAGCTGTCAGGATGTCAGCCAGTGCATCTTCCCAGCCGGTCAACCCGTGTGCAGGAACGCCGACGATGGCACGGCTTGCGCCACCGCATCGCTTGGCGGGGGCGCCGACTCCGTACGCTACGAGTGCGGTGAGGAAGCGGGCGGAGCGATTTGGGGCGAGAGCTGCACGTTGTGGGGCGAGACCTGCGTCTCGCAGGGTATGGGCGCCGCATGCGGGGGTGGGACCGGATGCGACGCGGGAGTGCTTGCGAGCTGCGACGAGGATCTCACCCTCGTGCACTGGTGCGGCACGGACGGTGAAGACCTCGGGCTCGACTGCGCCGGCAACGGCGCTGGGCATTGCGGCGGTTTCCCAACCTCCGATGCCAGCTGGACGGCATGCGTGCCGCAGCCGGCGGCCGATGCGCCAACCCCTTGCAATGCGACCCTGAGCGTCGCATGCATGAACGGCACGGCGCTGTCGTGCCCGACGGGGGTCCCGGAAAGGGTCGATTGCTCGGCCTTGCTGGGCGGGTTGGTCGACGCCTGCAGCCCGGGCACTCTAAACCCCCCGTTCGATTGGACGAGCCCTTGCGGCTTGCCGGAGCCATGCCCCGCCGACGCGTGCGACGGGTCCGTTCTCACCGGGTGCAGTCGTGGAGCGACATTCAGCGTCGATTGCCTCGCCGAGGACCTGAAGCCATGTCGCCTGGTGACCACGGACGTGGACGCCGAGCCGCACGCCGCCTGTTCGCCTCCCTGACGTTTGTCCGGATTGAGTCGAGCCATCTATCCTTTGCGGCCCATGCCCGACGACCGCCGCAGTGCCCGACGCGCCCGGGTCTCCGGAGTCTGGGTTACGATCGAGAACGCGACGGGGCAGCGGCTGGAGGCGCAGGCCTTCGATTTGAGCCGGGGCGGGCTCTTCGCGCGGACCGACGGGCGCGTGGCGATCGGCAAGCGCCTTTCCCTGGAGATCCAGGTCGCCGGCCAGCCGTCGGCATGGCCGGCGCTGGGTCGCGTCGTGTGGGTCCGACCTTCGGCCGAAGGGCCCGATCGGCCCGTCGGCCTGGGTGTTACGCTCATCGACGTCGACGACGCCGTCTCCCAAGCGATCGATCGGCTGGTCGAGGCCGCCCAACGCGTCGATCGGGGATCGGGCGGCCGGTCGGCGGGACTCGCTCGAACGATTTTCGGAATGGCCGCGCTGCCCCCGAGCCCCGTGCCCGTGACACCGACCGTCTCGATCGTCGCAAGCGACGTCCCGGCCCCGACCCCGACCTCGACCTCGACCTCGACCTCGACCCCGACCCCGACCTCGACCTCGACCCCGACCTCGACCCCGACCTCGACCCCGACCTCGACCCCG
>Ga0187863_10004196_pt1 | contig 10330 bp, 10 predicted proteins | sample June2016WEW_11_1_FD_132975 | JGI IMG/M metagenome (GOLD analysis project Ga0187863, IMG submission 132975) | Peatland microbial communities from SPRUCE experiment site at the Marcell Experimental Forest, Minnesota, USA - June2016WEW_11_10 | ecosystem: Environmental > Terrestrial > Soil >...
CCACTCCACGCCGATTCCTTCGCGCCTGGCGCGAGCGACGTAAGCGCGGATGCGGGTCGGGTGCCGGCTGGCGCGCGGTGGCAATTCGAATATCACCTCGATCTCCGCCGAGATGTGCCGCTGGAAGTCGCCACTGATCCAGGCCCCGCTGACGCTCAGATCCAATACCCGTGCGGCACCGATCGCAACCGGCGGGGCTTCCAGGCGTACCGGGATGTCGACCCGTACACGCTGGCCCCATCGGTGTTCCATACAACTCCCGGGCGCGGTGCGTTGAGGTTGCCGCGATACGGCAGGCTGCCACATTCGCGCCCGCTCGACCATAGAAATGAATACTTCATCACAAATATTTTTGTTAATTAATGATTGCATGCTGCGCCCGCCGATTGTGATGCGCGAACGGGCGTCGTAGAGTTTGCACCATTGGAGGATTTGCTCATGAATGCACTCGCATCATTTGATCCCCTCTGGTTCTGTGCGCCCTTCGATGAATCGGAGCGTCGGCGGGCACTGATTGCGGAAGCGGCATATTTTCGAGCACAGCAGCGCGACTTCGCACCCGGACATGCGCTTGAAGACTGGCTGGCGGCGGAACAGGAGATCGATCGGATCCTCAGTGGCAGCACGGTCGCCCCGAAACCCTCGCCGCGCTGAGCCGCCGCACCGGGCGCGGCCCGAAGGTGGCACACTGCGCAGGTGACTCACCTGTCCATCAGCTCGCCGGTCGGCACACTGTTCTTTATCGGCTACGCCGTGACCGCGACGACCGCGGCGGTGCACGCGCTGCTGACCAAAACCGATCCCCGCAGCGCCATGAGCTGGATTGCCCTGTGCTGGCTGTTTCCGCTTGTCGGCCCGGTGCTCTACGGATTGTTCGGCATCAACCGCGTGGCCACGCACGCGCCGCCACGAGTCGAGGCCTGCGGCGAAGGGCCGACACCCGGGAGCGCGCTGGCGGAATTGATCCGCGCCGGCAACGTCCTGACCGGAATGCCCCGCCTCGCCGGCAACAGCCTCGAGCCCCTGCATAACGGCGAAGTTGCGTTCCCGAGGATGCTGCGGGCCATCGGCGAAGCACGCCATAGCGTCTGGTTGGCGACCTATATCTTTCAATCCGACCCGGTCGGTCTCGAATTTGTCGACGCTTTGCGCGCCGCGGTGGGGCGCGGTGTCAGCGTCCGCGTGCTGGTCGATGGTATCGGCGAATGGTACGACTGGCCGCATGTCGTGCCTATTCTGCGCCGTGACGGGGTCACAGCGGCGCGCTTCCTGCCGCCACGCCTATTCCCGCCGAGCCTCGCCTTGAATTGCCGCAACCATCGCAAGCTGCTGGCGATCGATGGAACGAGTGCCTTCATGGGAGGCATGAACCTCGGCGGCCGGGAGGTCGGCGGTTCGACGGGCCGACGCATGACGGATATTCACTTCGCCCTGCGCGGCCCTATCGTCGCGCAACTGGGGGCGAGCTTCGCGGCGGATTGGCTCTTCGCGGCCGGCGAGACCCTGAGCGTGCCGCCGGCGCCGGCTGCGGCGGGCGATTCGATCTGCCGGGTCGTGACCGGCGGCCCGGATGAGGCGGTCGACAAGCTTTTGCTGCTCATCGTCAGTGCCATTGCCGTCGCCCGGCAACAGGTGCTGATCATGACGCCGTATTTCATCCCGCCACCGGAACTCGTCGCGGCACTCCAGGGAGCGGCGCTGCGCGGCCTGGAGGTTGTGCTGGTGCTGCCACGGCACAGCAATCTGCGTTACGTCGATTGGGCTACCCTGCATTGGCTGCCGTCGCTGATCGAGCGCGGCGTGCAGGTGTTCCTGCAGGAACCGCCGTTCTCCCACGCCAAGCTCCTCATCGTCGACTCGCAATACGCGCACATCGGCTCGGTCAATGTCGATACACGCAGCCTGCGACTGAACTTCGAGATCACGGTCGAGGTGTTCGATGCGGTGCAATGTGCGCAGCTCGCGGCGTTCGTGGCCGAGGTTCGACAGCGCGCCGCTGCGTTCACATTGGCGCAGGTACGGCAGATATCCCTGCCGGCCCGTGTGCGAAACAGTCTGTGCTGGCTGGTCTCTCCTTATTTATAGTTGGGTACATGGCACAGGCGTATCGAATCCGGATTGCGCATGAAGGCGACGCGGCGCAGATCGCGCGCCTGTCGCAGGAGCTGGGTCATCCGGTGCCGGTCGAGGAGATGGCTCGAAGGCTCGGACTGTTGCTGGCATCGAGCGCCGAAGTCGTGTTCGTGGCGGAAAGCGAGGATCAGCAACTGCTCGGCTGGGTCGCGGTCACGACCCGTCTGGCTCTGCAGGTGAGCGCCAAGGCGGAGATCACAGGATTGGTGGTCGGGGCGGCAGCCCGGCGTACGGGGGTGGGCCGAGCGCTGGTGGCTGCCAGCGAGGACTGGGCGGCGCGTGGCGGATTCGATACTCTCGCCGTGCGTTCGAATATCCGGCGCACCGAGTCTCATCTATTCTATCGAAGCGCGGGATTCAGCCTGCACAAGACGCAGCATGTCTACCACAAGCGCGTGGACATGCGGGGCGCGCCATAGCGTTCACACGCTCTTTCGAGGCAGCAGGATCCGGGCGTCAGCGGTGTGATTGGGGATGCATGCGATCATCGGCCTTGAAGAACGATCGGGCGAGCGCGACCAGCTCGCCGTCGGTCGGATGATCGAGCGGCTCGACGGCGGAGATCTTTTGCGCCAGAGCCGGATGCGCCTCTTTTAGATATTGCGCCAGTTCTGTCTTGGCGTTCGCCGGTCCGGCAATCAGTATCGCCCCGGCGTGCGCGATGGCTTTGGCGACGTGCTCGAGAAATACCTTGTCCAGGGGCACATGTCCGCTGCCGCGCGCGTTGGCGTGATGATGGATGTGCTGATTGGGGTGCTCGCTGCGGATGCGGGTACGGTCGGTATCGGTCGCGTTGAACTGAAACACCTTGGCTTCGCGGTGATCGATCCAGACCAGGACGTGATAATGCTCAGTCATGGACTCAAGCCTACGCCACTTCCAGGCTCCCCGCAGCGCTCTTGAGCGGCCGCGCCTCCAGGCCATGGCGCATCGAGCGCTGATCTCCTCTATCATTATTTCTTTTGGCACCTAAGCGGGGGATTTGCATGAATCTTCAGGACAGTGGATTGCTCAAGAGCCAGTGCTACATCGACGGCCAGTGGCTCGACGCCGACAATGGCGCGGTATTTCCGGTGCACAACCCTGCCACGGGCGCCGTGATCTGCACGGTGCCCGACGCCGGTGCGGCCGAGACCCGGCGCGCGATCGAGGCCGCCGGCCGCGCCGGAGTGCTGTGGCGCGCGCAAAGCGCGGACGCGCGCGCGCGCGTGCTCAGGCGCTGGTACGAGCTGATGCTCACGCACCAGGAGGATCTTGCGCGGCTCATGACCAGCGAGCAGGGCAAGCCGCTGGCCGAGTCTCGCGGGGAGATCGGCTATGCGGCCTCGTTCATCGAGTGGTTCGCCGAGGAGGCACGCCGGGTCTATGGCGAGACTATTCCCTCTCCCTGGCCCGATTCGCGGATCGTCGTCACGCGCGAGCCGGTCGGTGTCTGTGCGGCGATCACGCCCTGGAATTTTCCCGCTGCGATGATCACTCGCAAGGCGGCACCGGCGCTCGCGGCCGGCTGCACCATGGTCGTCAAGCCCGCCGCGCAGACACCGCTCTCGGCGCTGGCGATGGCCGAACTGGCCGCCCGCGCCGGCGTTCCGGCCGGAGTGCTGAGCGTGGTCACGGGCGGCGCGCGTGCGATTGGCGGTGAGCTCACCTCTCACCCCCTGGTACGCAAACTGACCTTCACCGGCTCGACGCAGATCGGACGGCTGCTCACAGCGCAGTGCGCGCCCACGCTCAAACGCATGTCGCTGGAGCTCGGCGGCAACGCGCCGTTCATCGTCTTCGATGACGCCGATCTGGATGCGGCGGTGCAGGGCGCGATGACATCCAAGTACCGCAACACGGGGCAAACCTGCGTCTGCGCGAACCGGCTGCTGGTGCAGGATGGCATCTACGAGGCCTTCGCCGATAAGCTCGCCGCGGCGGTCTCCCGCCTCAAGGTCGGCAACGGGATGGAGGCCGGCGTGGAGCAGGGGCCGCTGATTGATCAGGCCGCGCTCGACAAGGTCGAGGAACTGGTTGGCGACGCCGTCGCGCAGGGCGCCCGGGCGCTGGTGGGTGGCCGGCCGCACAAGCTCGGGGGCACCTTTTACGAGCCGACCGTATTGACCGGGGTGAGCCCCGCGATGCGCATGTCACAGGAGGAGATATTCGGTCCCGTGGCGCCACTGTACCGCTTCCAAGATGAGGCCGAGGCCATCCGCGTCGCGAACGCCACCGAATACGGTCTGGCCGCCTATTTTTATGCGCGCGACATCGGCCGCGTTTGGCGCGTGGCAGAGGCCATAGAAGTGGGCATTGTGGGCATCAACACGGGCCTGATCAGCACGACCGTCGCACCCTTCGGCGGCGTGAAGCAGTCCGGCGTCGGCCGCGAGGGCTCGCGCTATGGGATCAACGAATTCATCAATCTCAAGTACCTGTGCATGGGTGGGGTGACGCGCTAGGCGGCACTCGGCAATCCCAGAGCGTGGGCCACGGCAGCGTGCACGATCCTGCCGCGCACCACATTGAGGCCCGCAGCCAGGCCGGGGTCCTCGGCACACGCGCGCTCCCAGCCTTTATCAGCCAGGGCGCGCGCGTACGGCAGTGTGGCATTGTTGAGCGCGAAGGTGGACGTGCGCGGCACCGCGCCAGGCATGTTCGTCACGCAGTAGTGGATCACACCATCGAGCGTGTAGGTCGGCGCGGCGTGCGTGGTCGGGCGGCTGGTCTCAAAGCAGCCGCCCTGATCGATCGCCACATCGACCACCACGGAGCCGGGCCGCATGCGCCGGATCATCGCCGCGGTCACGAGTTTGGGTGCCGCGGCGCCGGGCAGCAGCACGGCACCGATCACCAGGTCGGCGTCCAGGACCGCGCTTTCGATGGCGTCCGCGGTGGAATAGAGCGTGCGTATGGTGCCGTGGAACTGTGCGTCCAGCTCCCGCAGGCGCGCAATCGAGCGATCGATCGCAGTGACGTCGGCGCGCAAGCCGTGCGCCATCTGCACCGCATTGCTGCCGGCGACTCCGGCGCCTATCACGACCACCTTGGCGGGCGCGACGCCGGCCACTCCGCCCAGCAATACTCCGCGGCCGCCGGTGGCCTGCTGTAGATACTGGGCGCCGACCTGGACGGCCATACGGCCGGCCACTTCACTCATGGGGGTGAGCAACGGCAGCGAGCCGTCGGCGGCGGTCACGGTCTCGTACGCTATGGCGATGCACTGCGATGCGAGCAGCGCCTGGGCTTGGGCGCGATCCGCGGCCAGATGCAGATAGGTGAAGAGCACCTGATCGCGGCGCAGGCGGGCGCATTCGGCAGGCTGCGGCTCCTTGACCTTCACGACCAGCTGCGCGTCCCGGAATATCGCCTCGGCGTCGGGGGCGATCTGCGCACCGGCGGCGCGGAAATCCTCATCGCTGCAGCCAATGCCGCGACCGGCCCCGGACTGCACGGCCACCTCATGGCCGGCCGCTACCAGCTCGTGTACCGCCGCGGGCACCAGACCTACGCGATACTCGTGCACCTTGATCTCCGTCGGGACGCCAATACGCATGGCTGCTGCCTGTCTCACCGCCGATGGCTGGAGTATGGCAAAAAAAAGCCTCGCCGCGCGCTAATTTAGTTACAAATGTAACCAGTGTTATCATTGCAGGGCGCAGTGCCGCGCTGACCCGCGCAGGAGTATTGGGATGACGCAGCTCAACTCCGAGGCGGATCTGTTCGACAATCCCCTCGGCACTGATGGCTTCGAGTTCGTCGAGTTCACGAGCCCGGATCCGCGTGCGCTTGGCAAGGTGTTCGAGGCCATGGGCTTCACGGCCGTGGCACGCCATCGCTCCAAGCACGTGCTGCGCTACCGCCAGGGCGACGTGGACTTCATACTGAATATGGAACCCAGCGGACAGGCGGCGGATTTTCGCGGCCAGCACGGGCCATCCATCAATGCGATGGCGTTTCGCGTGCGTGACGCGGCCCTCGCGATGCGGCTCGCGCTCGAGCGCGGCGCCCGGGAGGTCCACGGGGCGGTCGGCCCTATGGAGCTCAATATCCCGGCAATTGAAGGCATCGGCGGCTCATTTCTATATCTGGTAGACCGCTACGGCGCGCGCGAGATCTACGACGTGGATTTCGTCGCGCTCGAGGGCGCGGCGCAGCGCGAGGGAGCCGGCAGCGCCGGACTGAGCAACATCGATCATCTGACGCACAACGTGCGGCGCGGCAATCTGGATACCTGGGCGCAGTTCTACCAGCGGGTATTCAACTTCCGGCAGATCCGATTCTTCGATATCGAGGGCCAAGCCACGGGCCTGTTCTCCAAGGCGATGACGAGTCCGGACGGCAAGATCCGCATACCTCTCAACGAGAGCCGCGACGAGCACTCCCAGATCGAGGAGTTTCTGCACGACTACGGCGGCGAAGGTATTCAGCATGTTGCGCTGGCGACCGATGACATCTGCGCGACGGTCGATCGCATGCGCGCGCAAGGCGTCAGATTCCAGGACACACCTGCGAGTTATTACGATGCGGTCGATACGCGGCTGCCGGGTCACGGCGAGAATCTGGCGCGTCTGCGCGAGCGTGGCATCCTGATAGACGGGGCCCCATCGCAGGGTCAGGGTCTGCTGTTGCAGATCTTCACGCAGAACCTCGTCGGTCCATGCTTCTTCGAGATCATTCAGCGCAAGGGCAATGAGGGCTTCGGCGAGGGCAATTTCAAGGCTTTATTTGAATCCCTCGAACTCGATCAGGTTCGTCGCGGCGTACTGTCGCTGGACGGAAAGCATGGGCACTGAGCTGCGGCTGCACGATTATCTGCCGTACCGGCTCTCGGTCGCGTCCAATGCCGTCTCGCGCCTGATCGCCCATTCCTATGAGCTGCGCTTTGGTCTGAAGATTGCGCAGTGGCGCCTCATCGCGGTGCTGGCGGATGAGGGGGCGCTGACCCCGCAGGCACTGTGTGCGCGCACGATCATGGACAAGGTGACCGTCATGCGCGCAGCCCAGGGACTCCTGGGCCGGGGCCTACTGCGACGCCTGCCCAACCCCGAGGACGGACGCTCGCACCGGCTGGCGCTCACGCGCTCCGGGGCGAGACTGCACCGCGACATCGTGCCATGGGCTCTGGCGTGCGAGGCGCGGCTGTTGCAGGGCCTGACCCGGGCGGACATCGTGCGGCTGGACGCTCTGTTGCGCCGGCTGCAAGAGCGCGCGGCTGCAGCGGCTCACTGAGCATCGGGGCATATTGTCAACGAGCGGCTGCCGAAGCCGCGTGCTGCGACCATTAACGATTTTTAATCGTCCGCACACGACTGATTAACGGCTGCCGCCTTAAGGTGTAGGAATGCCAGATCTATACCGTCGCGGCAGGCGCTGCCGATCCGCGTTGTACGTCGTACTGCCGCTCGCCCTGAGCGCCTGCTACGTCGGCCCGGCGTATCATCGTCCCGATCCGCCGCTGCCGGCGGCGTGGCGTACCGACAGCGCCGAGCCCGACGCCGCGGCGCCGCAGAGCGACTGGTGGCGCACTTTCGGCTCCACACAGCTCGATGACTACATCGCGCGCGCACAGAGCGGCAACGATGACATCGCCGCGGCCGTTGCGCGCGTGCGCGAAGCCGATGCGCAGGCGCGCATCGCCGGCGCGGCGTTGCTGCCGAACCTCACGGCGAGCGTGCCGGCGGTCCGCGAGCGTGTGCAGCCCGGCAATGGGGGCGTCCCGACGGCGCCTTACGATGAGTACACACCCGGGCTCGCGGCCAGCTACCAGGTGGATTTCTGGGGCGGGAACCATGCCGCGCACAATGCCGCGCTCGACGCGGCGCAGGCCAGCCGCTTCGATCGCGAGACCGTGGCCCTGACGGTCATGACGAGCGTGGCGCTCAGCTATTTTGAGGTGCTCGAGAATCGCGATCGGCTGCAGGTCGCGCGGCAGAACCTCGAGAATGCGCAGCTGATCCTCAAGGACCTCCAGTTCGAGGCGGAGGTGGGCACCGCCACCGCGCTGGACGTTGCGCAGCAGGCCACGACCGTGGCGACGGTCAACGCCGAGATTCCGCCGCTGGAGCAGCAATTGCGCCAAAGCAACGATGCCCTGGCGATCCTGATCGGCACCTCGCCCGAGCAGCTCGAGATCAGCGAGGGAGGCCTCGATGCGCTGACGGTGCCGGCGATCGGCGCCGGACTGCCCTCGCAATTGCTCGCTCGCCGACCCGATGTGGCCGAGGCGGAGGCCCAGCTGCGCGCCGCAAATGCGAACATTGGGGTCGCGCGCGCGGCCTTCTTTCCCACTCTCAACCTCACTGGCAGCGGCGGCTATGCCAGCACCGCGCTCGCCACATTGATCTCGCCGATGAGCCGGGTGTGGGAGATATCCGCCGACCTGGGGGAGACGATCTTTGATAACGGCGCCCGCACCGGGCAATACCGGTACAGCCGCGCGCGTTATGACGAGTTGTTGTCCGACTATCACAAGACCGTATTGACGGCGCTTGGCAATGTGGAGGACTCGCTCGTTGCCGTGCAGCAGACTGCGGAGGCGCAACTGCGGCTGGAGGATGCGGCCGACAAGTCGCGCCACGCGTTCGAATTCGCGCAGCTGCAATTTCAGGCCGGCACGACTAATGTATTGACCATGCTCAGCGTCGAGACGGCGCTGTTCACGGCGCAGGACGCCCTGGTCCAGGGCAAATTCGCGCATCTGCAGGCGCTGCTGGACCTGTATCAGGCATTGGGTGGCGGCTGGCGGCAGGAGCAGAAACAGTGAATTGGTTTTCGAATTTGTGGCGTGGTTCGAGGCGAGGGTTGCTCGCGGCCTCGATGGGTGTCGCGGTGCTGGCGGCGGTCGTGGCATGGCTGGGGTTCCACGGACCGGCGACGGCCGCGGCAGTACCGGCCGTCGCCAACGAGGTGCCGGTGGAAACCGGTACGGCCGAGCGCAGTACCGTACCGGTATATCTCGAGGGCCTGGGCAATGTTCGAGCCTTCTATACCGCGACCATCACGGCGCGTCTGGATGGCGAGCTGCAGAGCGTGGCCTTCACCGAGGGCGAGGTGGTCAAGAAGGGGCAGTTGCTCGCGCAGATCGATCCGCGTCCCGCGCAGGCCGCGCTCGATCAGGCCACAGCGCAGCGAGCCAAGGATCAGGGACAGCTCGAGGCGGCGCAACGTGACCTGGATCGCTATGTGAAACTGGCCCCGCAGAACCTGGCGAGCCAGCAGACTCTCGACGCCGAACGCGGCTTGATCGTGCAATTGCAGGCCCAGATCAAGATCGATGCGGCGCTCATCGATAATGCTCGCACTCAGCTTGACTACACCCGCATCACCTCACCCATCACGGGCCGCACCGGCATCCGCATTGTGGATCCGGGCAACAACGTGCGCGCTACGGACACCGGCGGCATCGTCGTGGTCACGCAGATGCAGCCAATCTCGATCGTATTCACATTGCCCGAGGACGACTTGCCCGCCGTCAGCACGGCACTGAATGCCGGCAAAGTCACGGTGAGCGCACTCTCGCGGGATAATCAGACCGAGCTCGACACCGGCACCTTGACGCTCATCGACAATGAGATCGATCCGAACACGGGCACCATGAAGCTCAAGGCGACCTTCCCCAACGATCACAGCACGCTCTGGCCCGGGCAGTTCGTGAATGTACGGGTCCTGGTCCAGCAGCAGCAGAACGTGCTGACGCTGCCGTCGGCTGCGGTTCAGCATGGACCCAACGGCGTCTTCACCTATGTCGTGAAGCCGGACTCCACGGTCGAGATGCGGCCTCTGCAGACCAGCACGGAGAGCGACGGCCGGGTGATCGTGACCGGCGGCATCGATGCCGGCGAGCGCGTGGTCACGAGCAACCAATACCGCCTGCAACCCGGAACGCATGTGCGCGCTATCTCCGGGGTGGTGGTCACTCCGCCGCCGGGCGCTGCGCTCGGCCCGGAGTCCAAGCTGGCCAAGAGGCTCACGCCCTCGCCATGAGCATGTCCGCGCCGTTCGTTCGGCGGCCGATTGCGACCTCGCTGCTCATGGCGGGGATCCTGCTCGTCGGCGTGGTCGCCTGGCCACTGCTGCCCGTATCGGCGCTGCCGCAGGTGGATTTTCCAACGATCTCGGTGTCGGCCAGCCTGCCGGGGGCGAGCCCCGAGACGATGGCCTCCTCGGTGGCCACGCCGCTCGAATATCAGTTCGCGCAGATTCCCGGACTGAC
>Ga0187863_10004200_pt1 | contig 10324 bp, 8 predicted proteins | sample June2016WEW_11_1_FD_132975 | JGI IMG/M metagenome (GOLD analysis project Ga0187863, IMG submission 132975) | Peatland microbial communities from SPRUCE experiment site at the Marcell Experimental Forest, Minnesota, USA - June2016WEW_11_10 | ecosystem: Environmental > Terrestrial > Soil >...
ACGATCTTCTCGATTCCACTATTGAAGAATTTCGCCATCTGCAAAATGCGGCGGCTGTACAAGAACCTTGCGCGCAGCGGCAGTCCGCCGCGCTGACGATGCTGCAGAATCAGCCGGGATGCCTCAGCCGCGTGCCTGAGCGCCGCTGTGACGCCGTTCGAAGTGATGGGATCCACCATGGATGCTGCTTCGCCAGCAATCAGCCAGTTCGGTCCGGCGACTCCTAAGCGGACTCCGGCCCGGAAAGAAGTCACGTTCGTGGCGCTCAAGGCGTCAGTTCGCAGCAGCGATTCAAAGCGCGAAAACTTCATCAACTGCTGGCGGAAAATGTCGTCGACGGAAGATCGTTGCTCGCGCTTGGCCTTGGTCGCGGCGCCGGTGGTGACGTATCCCACGCTGACGACGTTGGGGCTGACAGGAATTTCCCAAACCCACTCCAGGTACTCCGCAGGCTTGGGCTCCACGTACAGGGTTGTCCCTTCGACTGACTCAGGAACCGAAAAATACGTCCAGATCGCAACTTTTCCCGGCCCAAACTGAATCGCCCGAAGATTGAATTCTCGCGCCAGCAAGCCGGAGGCGAAGCCCGATGCATCGATGAACCAAGGCGACGAAAAGCGCGCACCGCCAGCGGTGTGAATGGAAGAAATCCTCTGCCCATTTCTTTCGACCGCGATCGCTTTGTCTCGAACCAGCGTGACGCCGTGATCGATCGTCATCTTCAGAAGTTCTTCGTCCAGGCGAACTCGATCCACATGCAAGGTTCGTAACTCGATATGGAAGGGCGGCCCAGCGAGCCAGGGCGTTGGAACATAGTGCTCGGAAGTTCCGTCGGAAAGCCGCAGAGTTACATGCCGTTTCCAGGTCGCCATCCGGGCGTTGATCAAATCCTCCATGGGCAGCCCGAGAGCAGCTAGCAGGTCGGGAGCTGACCAATCCAGTGACTCGCCGACAGGCTGGCGAATCGCTTCGGCGGGCTCGATGCAGATCACTTTGAACCCGGCTTTCGCAAGATGGAGAGAAGCTGCCTTCCCGGCCATTCCGCCGCCAATGACGGTTACATCGCAAACAGTTGCGGGCTTTCCGTCGTCCGGCATTGCCTCGGTGTTTGATGGCGAATCAGTCATGGGTTAGATCAGGCTGCCTTCGGGGACTTGAATGTGGGCCGTGAGGTTATTCCTTTCTGCTATCTAAACACCAAGAACTTTTCCTGCCATTGCCGTCCCCTCCACGCGGCTCTTCACCTTAGCGAAGGCGGTCTCGCGCGAGGTAGAAGTATCGTCGGCAAAGGGGGAGAAGCCACAGTCGTCCGTTGTTCCCAGCGACGAAACGGGGATGACTTCAGCAGCCTCGATCACGCGGTTACGCACTTCCTCGGGAGTTTCCACTCTGCGATTGATCGGGTCCGTAACCCCAACGAACAGCAGTTGGCCGCGTTTGAGCAGGCTTCGAATGGAAGCGAGCACACGGCGGCGGTCGGGCTCGCTCGCCAATTGAATATAGAAGCGTCCAACATTCAAGCGGAATAGGGAAGGGAGTAGCCCCAAGTAATCCACATCGGCGCTATGGGTGGAGTCATGATCGCCGCCGGGACAGGTGTGCACTCCGATCTTCTGTCGTTCCACTGCGCTGAAGCGATCGAGAACGCGGTTGTTTAAATCTACGCATGCATTCAGCACTCCACCCGAGGGATCGAGCTTCAATGCCAACCGTCCTTCGGTGAAGTCGATTTGCACGCACGCAGCGCCCGCCGCCAGGCATTCACGAATATCGCGTTCCGCTTCGTTAATAAGATCATCGAGGAACGTTTCCCGCGAATATCCGTGGATGCCGCTTTGCGGATAGAGCAGACTCAGCGCCGACGCGGAGATTACCGCCTGCTTCAGCGGCCGATGTGCGTACCGCTGCGCCGCCTTGAGGTAGGTCACGGCGTGAACGCCATAGTGGAACGGACCCGCTGTCAGCTTGGGGAGTTGCCGCGTGTGTCCGTCAGCAAACGGAATCACGACTCCGTCGGACGCCAGATTGCCGAGTCCGGAAAGAGGGTAGGTCGCAAAGCTGGGCTTGGTTTGCTCACCATCGGTGATGACGGGCGAGCCCGTCTCTTCTAAGCGCGAGATGGTGTCACGGACGGCCGACTCTTCGGCAGTTTTGAGTTGGTCGGCAGAAATCCTTCCCGCTGCATGAGCGCCCATCGCCACCAGCAAGTCTGCGGTGCGAGGGATGCTTCCAATTGGTTCGGTTGGTATCGGCATACGGTTCTGCTTCGAGATCGTTAAGTCTGCGTTAGAAATTGAGCCGCACGGAGAGCTGAATCTGTCGCGCCAGTGCTACAAAATTCGGGGTGCCGAATGTCGGATTGTCCGGACTGCTAACGCCATCGCCAAACCTCTGTGGAATCGGCCCGGCAAAGGCTACACCCACGGCCGCGCCGAAGAAACTACGTTTCACTGTTCCCCCACCTGGACATCGTCGACTGTTCGGAGACGGGCGTCTCCGAGTCCCACAGCGTTTCTGAATGGGTGACACCTTAACTGTGATTGTGAGATCGCAGCAATACTGCAAAAGGATTAGAGATGATCCCGAGAAGTCCGTGTACTATTTGCCTCTTTGGACGGCGACAGGAGCGTTGTTATGCAGTCTCTGAATCGACAACCAATTTATCTTCCCGATGTCGAGAGCAATCCCCAACCGACTCGTTATCTGGATCTGATCCGGACGTCTCACAGCACCGGACGTGAAACCTGGAACATCTGGCACTTGTCTGCCTTCCGGCCGGAAATGACCAGCCACCTGATACGCTTCACGCCCGCGCTAGAAGGCCCCCGAACTTGGTCCCTTACCCTCAAAATACAGATGCCATGCAACCTGTCGAACTAACGTCCGACCTGACTGAATTCGATCTTCGCTATTACGGCTGGAGTGTAGTGTTAGCGGCGTGTCTCGGAGTGATGGCAGGATTCGGCTCGCTATTCGTTTATACCTTCTCAGTTTTCGTCAAGCCACTGGCGGGGGAATTCGGCTGGAGTCGCGGGACCATCTCAAACGGTTTCGCCATCGCCGCCGTCACCCTGGGACTGTGCTCCCCGCTTCTGGGCCGATGGATCGATCGCTTCGGCCCTCGCCGCATCATTCTTATTTGCATGACCGTGTACGGGTTTGGCATTGCCTCATTGTCGCTGTTGCGCTCCGGATTATGGCAGTTTTACCTGACTTGTTTCGTGTTGGGGGTCGTTGGGAACGGGGCAGCTCACCTGGCCTATTCGCGATCGATTTCCACCTGGTTTCATCGACGATTGGGGATGGCGTTGGCATTTGTGATGGTCGGAGCGGGTTTGGGCGCCATGATTTTACCCGTCGTCGCCCAATCCATCATCAGCCGGTATGGCTGGCGAGCAGCGTATGCTTCACTCGGTGGTCTAGCGTTGTTACTTGGGTTGCCCCTCAGCTGGCGCTACATCCGCGAACGCGGAGTAGTCGGGCAGAAGGCCGCTCCGCTCGCGCATTCTGGAATGACATGGCAGCAAGGCCTGCGCTCTTCTGCCTTCTGGATTATCACCGCCATCCTTTTCGTGAGTTCGATCAGCATGAACGGAGCCATCACTCACCTCTCCGCGTTGCTGACTGATCGCGGCCTCACAGCCAGAAATGCTGCACTCTGTGCGTCTATCCTGGGTGGGTCAAGCCTGCTTGGCAGGATTGCGGTGGGATGGCTGCTCGACCGATTTTTCGGGCCAAGTGTCGCACTTGTAATAAACCTGATTACTGCGCTGGGAGTTTTTCTCCTCGCGCGGGCGAGTAGTTTTCCTGAGGGCTGCCTTGCTGCCGGGCTCATTGGCATCGGGGCCGGAGGTGAAGCCGCCATTACACCGTACTTGCTGACTCGCTATTTTGGGCTGCGCGCTTTTTCCACTCTTTACGGTCTTACCTGGACGTTCTATGCCGCTGCGGGAGCCATCGGGCCGGTGATTCTGGGGCGTGCATTCGATGCGACTGGTTCCTATTCCTCCTTGCTGATTCTTCTCGCAGCCGCGCTAGGAGTGGCAGCCGCGACAAACCTTCTGCTTCCACGATATTCCGATTCGGTCCCAATCGAAGTTCACTAAGCGAACACCCCTCGCTGACATGTTTGCCCAGCAGGAATGAAAAGCCTCCAGCTGAAACCGCATAGCAATGTCGTTCCGCGCGGAGTTCTACAACCTGTTCAACCGTCACACGTACAACATCAACGGCTGTGGTGGCAACAAATCACTCATACAAACACCCGGTCCAACCGACAACTTCGGCGAGATCTTTGGAGTCAACGACGGCCCGAGGAACGGACAGTTTGCCATCCGGTTCGAGTTCTAGAACCATCGCTGCGGAAGGCCGCGAAGTCACGCGGGAGGTTACATGGGGCCGGTTGCGAAATCGCGCAACCGGCCACGGATTATCATCGTATCCAGTTATCATCGAGAAACTGTGAGCCACTTCGGAGCGTGGGGTCGTCGACTGCGGACAATGGCGCGAATCGCTGCCGGGCTATTCGTTCTAGCCTTCGGCCCGTGTTGCTGGGCCGATCCTCTGCTTCCTACACTCATCAGCGATCACATGGTTTTGCAGCAGGGGCGGGAGATTCATCTGTGGGGCCAGGCAGACGCGGGTGAAAAGGATACCGTGAGCCTGGCCGGGAACACCGCGACAACGACTGCCGACGCCCGCCACCAGTGGAGCGTGCGTCTTCCTGCGATGGCTCTGGGCGGTCCATTCACGCTCACGATTCAAGGAAACAAAAAGATTGAGATCAAAGATGTGATGATCGGAGAGGTCTGGATCGCCTCCGGTCAATCGAACATGACGTTCGCGCTTGATAGCGCCGCGGGCGCGGCCACGGAAGTCCCCAAAGCCGATTACCCGCAGATCAGACTGTTCACTGTCCCCAGGAAGATCGCGTTATCGCCACAGCAGGACACGCTTCCGGCGAGCTGGAAGATCTGCACTCCTGACACCGCGAAGAGTTTTTCCGCAGTGGCGTATTTCTTTGCGCGCGAAATCCACAGCAAGCTGAGTGTTCCCGTCGGCGTTGTGGAGAGCGCATGGCCCGGAACTGCGATCGAGGACGGGATCGGTCCAGAAGCGTTACAGTCGCAAACGCAACTCGTGTACGCAACGAGAATCTTGAAGATGTCTTTCCTGCACGGGGCAGGACGTAATGCTGATCACTTCGATGCGTGACAAGCACCCTCCGAGGGGGCAAATGAGAGGGTTGCGACACAAAACACGACACAAATCAGGTGGTGAAGAATGTACCAGTGCCGGAAGTGATTGAAAATATGGTAGGCACGAGGAGACTCGAACTCCTGACCTCTACCGTGTCAAGGTAGCGCTCTAACCAACTGAGCTACGCGCCTACTTCTAAGGTCTTTAGTTTTGAGCGGATCCTCTTGGGTCGGTGTCCAAGTGGTGACCTTTTTCTTGTTTGATAATCGCATGGAAATCCAGTGGTGTCCAGAGGGGTCGGACACCTTATTGCCTGCCGTAACTCCGGGTTGCGGCGGTACGGGTTCGTCCCTTCGTGCCCTGAGCAAACATCCCTTGGCGCCGAAAATTGCCGCGGACCGTCGGTCGAGGCTGGTCTTAAGCGAACTTTAATCTGGTCCGTAGAAGCCAGAAACCGATGTTATTAGCAGGCAAGGGAGGAGTGCTCATGAAGGGAACGATCGTGAAGTGCTTGGAAGAACTTGTCATCAAGAGGTTTGGCGAGAAGAAATGGAGGGAGTCGCTAAGCAAGGCCGGATTCTCCGAGTTGAAAACCTTCACCATGCTCGGTGATGTTGACGAGGCAGAATTCATGCGAATCATGGAGGGCGTTGCCAGCGCCGCGTCCTTGTCGATGGAACAAACCATGGAAGCGTTCGGCGAGCACTGGTCCACGGTTTACGCGCCGACCGTCTACAGAGCATATTTCTCCTCCGCGAAGAGCTCCCGCGAGCTGTTGCTCAACCTCGATCACATCCACGATGTCATGACCAAGTCGATGAAGTCTGCCCGTCCGCCCCGTTTCCGCTACGAATGGAAGGGGGACAAGCATCTGATCATGCACTATGAGTCCAAGCGCGGACTGGTGGTCCTCATGCCCAGTCTCATTCGTGGAGTGGGAAAACACTTCAACGAGAAACTTACTGTAAGCACGCTTGGCAATGCGGTCCACGTGGAGTTTCCGTGAGGGTCCTCTGCAGCCCAGCGTGGACGGCCATCGGAAATAGTCTCCCGCTCAGTCGACAATCCAAGAATCAACAATTTCCTAATCGATGCCGTGAATCCTCATGCTCACCAGTTGATCGATACTGAGGTCCCGTATTCCACGTGACCGCATGTCGCTGATGTATTCCGGCGTGACATTGTGGATCCGCATCGCGATCAGTTCGTCCGGATCTGGATGGGAATAGCCGAGTCCCTGCAGTTTTTCGATGAACTCCAGCGAAACGCCATGAATTCGAAATGCAAGCAGTTTTTCCATATCCACGTGATCGTAGCCGCGCCGCTTGAGCTGCTCCATCCATTCCGGCGTCGCGCCATGAATCCGCATCGCAATCAGCGTGTCTTCGTCTGGCGAGTAACCGGCCTGATGCAGGCTGCGAATCATCTCCGGGGTCACTCCATGAATGCGGAATGCAACCAGTTTGTCGCTGTCGGCGATCTTCAGCCCCTCAGCGCGCAGCGCTTTAATGAACGCCGAGTCCACGCGGAAAATGCGAAACGCAATCAGCTTGTTAGCATCGAGATCGCTGAGGTGCTCATTCTTCATCTGCTTCGCGAATGCAAGACTCACATCCTGCACCGCCATGCTGAATTGTTTCTCTTCGTCCACCGAAAAGCCGAGCGCCTGCATGGCCTGCGCATAATTTGCATCGGCCTGGAAGTGAAAGATGCCGGCGCCTTCACCATTCTGTAGAAATCCCTCGCATTCGATCTTGCCCGCATCGCGCGTGATGGTGAAGTGAACGTCCTGGCGTCCGGGCTTCGAGAAATCTACTCCCTGAAACGAAGTTACAGGCCAGTCCGACTCGTGGCTTGAAGTACCGCCGTGATGATGTTCGATCAGCGAGAACTCGACCTTGCCGGCGTCTTCGGACTTGCTGATCGTCCAGTCTCCGCTGCGCACTTCGGCGGCGCGATTCTTAATTACGATCAGAAGAACGCAGGACGCAAAAACCAAATAAGCGAGGGTTCGGCGCATTCTCATAAATCTCTCCAGTTCAGAAAAGTTCGTGGCCGCCCTAGATGTCACCCTTGTCTTCCAACAAGCCCAGGCGCTTCACCTCAATCAGCTTTTCGATCGTAAGGTTTTGGAAGCCGTGCTTGCGGGCTCGTTCGATGAATTCGGGTGTGACGCCCTGCACCTTGGCGCCGACAATGTCGTCCACGTCGGGTTTGAATCCGGCCGATTGCAGGGCCTTGATGAATTCCGGCGTGACGCCCTGCACTCTCATGCTGACGATTTCGTCCGCGCTGGGATTGAGGCCGAGCGCCCGGATGTTACTGATGTATTCCGGTGTTACGCCTTGCACACGCATGCCCACAATGTCGTCTGCACTGGGCTTCAGGCCCTGCGCCTGCAGGCCGTGTACATAGTCCGGCGTCACGCCCTGCACCTTGAGCGCGATCACTTCGTCAGAATCCACGGTCAGGCCGGCGGCACGCAGTGCGCGAACATAATCCGGCGTGACTCCCTGGACTTTCAGTGCGACGATCGCGTCAACGTCGCCTGCGATGCCAAGCTCTTTCAGGCTGCGCACGTAATCCGGGGTTACTCCCTGAACCTTGAGCGCAACAATCTGGCCCGCGTCGCCCTGAATTCCGACTTCTTTCAAGCCACGCACATACTCCGCGTTCACTCCCTGAACTTTGAGCGCGACGATCTGATCCTGGTCGGGAGTGAAGCCCAGCGCGCGAAGGTCGCGGATGTATTCCGGAGTGACGCCCTGCACTCGCAGAGCGACGAGGCCATCCACGTCGGGATGCAGGCCCAGTTCGTGCATCGCCCCCACATACTCCGGCGTGACGTCCTGGGTCTTCAGAGCGATTAACTCGTCGATGGTGAGATTGGCGAGGCCCGCTGCCTTCATGGCATCAATGTAGGAGACGCTGGTCGACGCTGGAGTGGCACTCTGCGCCGCCGAGGGCTTTGGAGTTGGAGCGCTCTGCGAAGCCTGCGGTTGTGTGGAGTCGGGCACAGGCTTGGGGGTCGCTTGTGCGACATAACCGGCGTGAGTCGTCGGTGGATGCGCCATTTCCAGCAGCGCATTTCCAGCGACGAGCGCCGCGGTCAGGCAGAGGACGCTGCCCGTCAGTCCGATGCCGCGCATTCCTGAGCCGAGCGTCTTCAGCCCAAGCACGCGGACGACGCGCTCGGTCAGCGGACCGCGATTGGCGGCCATTGCGAGGACCGGAGCGCTGCGCCATTCTTCCATCAGCGTCAGGGCGCGCGCGTATTCTACGGCGTTGCCGCACAGCGCGACCGCCACATCGTCGCAGCAATGCTCGCGTTCCGCGCGAATGCGTTTATTCAGCCACCAGACTGCGGGATGATAGAAAAGCAGCGTCTCAACGCAAACCTGGAAGACATTCACAAAAGGATCGAAGCGCTGGATGTGCGCCAGTTCGTGAGCGATCACCACTTCAAGCTGTTCTTCGGAGAGTCCCGTGAGAGCGGTAACGGGCAAGAAAACCACGGGGCGAAACCATCCGATCACTGCCGGAGCTTGCAACCAGGCGCACTCGCAGTAGCGGATCGCGCGAGTGATGCCGAGCTGATCTTGCAGCCTGTGACACATCTCGAGCACTCGGTTCTCAACCACTGTGGATTGTCTGCGGCGTTCGCGCTCCAGCAGCAGGAATCCGCCGGCAGAACGCCAGCTGAAGAACGCCACTCCCACCAGCCACCCCTCCACCAGCCACGGAAGTATGCCAGGCGATGATTCCTGTGAGGAAGATGCAACCGAGGATGATGCGGCGGAAGAAATCGCCCGGTGTTTAGGGTTCGCCATGGCCCCAGCAGAGCCGAGCGGCTGCGAACGTTCCACTACACCGTACTGCGATTGCCACGAAAGCACGCAAGTCGCGATCGGCGCGATGAGCATCAGCAAAAGGACCGCAGCGCCGACTGCATAACGCACTCGCGCGCGGCGCGAGAGCGCCATTAAAGCTGCGCCCAGAGCGGCCAAAGCAGTTCCCTGCCACACGAAATGCAACAGCGCCCACGCCAGAGATTGCATCACGGTCGGCGACAACAGCTTCATAAGAGTGGAAGTCATCGGCGGCTCCTTTCGTACTGGTCCAGCATGTGGCGCAATTCTTCGATCTCCTCGCGTGAAGCCTTGCGTCCGGCCATGGCATGCATCATGAGCTGGCTCGCCGATCCCTCAAAGACGCGCTGCAAAATGTCTCCAGCGAGTTGGCGCTTGGTCTGCTCGGCCGGCAGGCATGCCTCATAGACGTGCGCGCGCTGGGTTTCGTTTCGTCGGACTGAACCTTTTGTCGTCATGATTTGCAGAAGCTTGAGGACGGTGGTGTATCCGATGGATTTCTTTTCGCTCAGCGCTTCATATACCTCACGGACGGTCGAAGGCCCGCGACTCCAGAGGACGCGAAGAATCTCGAGCTCTGAAGCCGTCGGCTTTTGCGGAGAGTGTGTCATGCGAAGCAAAGTACTACGAAGGTATTCGTAGTGTCAACGAAAATCTTCGTAGTTCGTGGCAGCCGGTCAAGATGGACCCACCCGACGGATCGGCCGCCGTCGGCGACGCAACCACCAAGACACTATCCTTTTCGGCCCAATCGAGTAAGAATTTTAAGGCCCCCCGCACAGCGGGCTGCGCTATGAAAATCTCTTCGTCATTTACAAAATTGGCAGGTCGTTACGAGGTCCCGCAAGTCCTCGGCCAGAGCGGCTCGGACCTCAAACTCTCGTCGGCAGATCCTGCGCTTCGACAATCGACATCCAGATTTGACCTTCGAGGTTAGAGCGCTTGGAGCAAAGACCCGACCAACAGGCCCCCGCCGAATCCAAAACGCAACTGGTTGAGCAGATCAACCTCTGTCTGCGTGCGGGCGACTACTCTCGCGCCCTGGATTTGTTGCGAGGCGCGGCCGCCGAATTCCCCAACGATGCGGATCTGTCGGAACTGGAAAAGCTCGCCCACGATGGTGGCAAGCGCAATGCCGAAGCCAACCGTCTGATTACCCAAAGCCAGGAATTGTTCGCGCAGCGGAAGTCCTCCGAAGCGATTCAGTTGTTGCGCGAGGCCTACGAACTGGATAAGAAAAATGCCCTCGCCCGCTC
>Ga0187863_10004201_pt1 | contig 10321 bp, 5 predicted proteins | sample June2016WEW_11_1_FD_132975 | JGI IMG/M metagenome (GOLD analysis project Ga0187863, IMG submission 132975) | Peatland microbial communities from SPRUCE experiment site at the Marcell Experimental Forest, Minnesota, USA - June2016WEW_11_10 | ecosystem: Environmental > Terrestrial > Soil >...
CGGACGTGCAGGTGATTGTCGCGGAGACAACGGTACTCAACATTCGCATGGAAACGGGCGCGGCGACCGAAATCATCAACGTGGCGGCTTCAACCGTGGATTTGCAGACCGAGTCAAGTGAATTGGGCCGCGTGACCGATTCCGAAATGCTCGAGAACCTGCCCTTGGTTGCGCGTAACTTCACCCAGGTCATCGGCTTGAACGCAGGCGTCTCGCAGGAGGCCAACAACGCAAGCCAGATCGGAAGAGGCGGTGGCAGCCAGGACGCGAATCCCGCGGGCGGAAGCATCATGAGCCAGGGAGCCACTTCGACGGACAACAACTTTCAGATCAACGGCCTCACGATCAACGACGTTCAGGGATCATGGATTTACTCGTCTGGAATTCCGGCTCCCAATCCCGACACCATCCAGGAATTCAAAGTGCAGACGGCCCAGTTTGATGCCACGACGGGGCGCAATGCCGGGGCCAACGTCGATCTCATTACGAAAGCGGGCACCAACGAGTACCACGTATCCATGTTCGAGTATTTCCGGAACGAAGATCTCAACGCCAATGACTGGTTTGCGAATAATTCCGGCCAGCCCCGCGGCATTCTGCGGCAGAATCAATATGGGTTTACCGCAGGCGGTCCAGTGATCAGGAACAAGCTTCTGCTGTTTGGTTCCTGGCAGGGCACAAAGCAGTACAATTCCACCGACCCCTCGAACCATAAATTCGTCTATCTCCCTCCCCTCACCAACGACCGGTCGGCAGCGGGATTGGGAGCGACTTTCGCGGGCGATTACGGCTACCTTGGCCCGCTCTTCGGCACGATCCTGCCGGATGGCTCAAATATCGCTCCCCAGGCTTTGGCGCTGTTCCAGGCTAAACTGCCGAACGGCCAATACGTGATACCGACGCCGCAAACTATCAACACTTCCCTTCCGCTCGAGGTGCAGGGCAGTTCATTTCTGAGCTCGCCCGGCTTTTTCAATGAAAACCAATGGATGGCGAACGGCGACTACCTCGCGTCCGACCGCAACAAGATCGCGGTTCGCTACTTCGGTGCGCTCAGCAACGTGGAGTGGACCACTTTATACCAGACGGAAGGATTTCCACTCTTTCAGCCAGAGCGCTTCGATATAGCCTCCATCGGAGACACCTATGAACTGAGTCCCAACCTGGTGAACCAATTCGTGGTTGGTATCCACAGGTCGACCTCGGACCAGAGCTACGGCAATGCGTTTACCTTCTCAAGCCTGGGCATAACCGTCCCAGCAGAAGATGACGCGTACCCCAATATCTGGATCGTCGACGATGGCTTCCAGACGGGCACAACTTCGGCGTTGAGATTTTTGCAGGAAGAGTACCAGTTTGCCGACGCATTATCCTGGGTCAAGGAAAAGCATCAGTTCACTTTCGGCGGCGGTTTCACCTCGGGCCGGGATAATATGTCGAAATTTGACTTCGAGGCCTATGTGCTTCCACTAACCTGGGCAGATTTTCTGCTGGGGCAAAGTTATTTACCCTATGGAGTTCCCTACAGCAATATTTACGAGACCTACGAGGGTATTGGGGACTTCCAGCGCGACTGGCGTTACAAGGATGGCAACGCCTTCGTTCAAGACAACTACAGAGTAACGAAGAGTCTCACGCTCAACTTAGGCCTGCGCTACGAGCGCATAGGCGCCCTCGGGTCCGCCAATGGCGGGGGAAACGTGGATGTGTCCAAGATCGATTCCAATCCACCTGCGACGGGCAGTCTCAACGGCTACCTGGTTAACTCCAATTACCACGGCCCCGCTCTCCCCGCCGGAGTGATACAGGGGAACAACAAATTCGGGTTCAATGGCGACGGCCAGAATACGTGGAATCCGCGTTTCGGATTTGCCTGGGCCTTGCCCGGTACGGATCGGTTTGTTCTTCGGGGAGGTATAGGCATCTATCACACCACGACCGAAGGCCAGATGAATCTGTTGATGTGCGCAGAAGCTCCCACCGGTATATGGAGTGTCCTGACGGGAACTTACAACGCAGCTTCGACCGTTGCCAGTCCCTTCCCGGCTCCTCCGAATTTCCCCGTATTTACGCCTTACTCTCCCTCAACCGAATTCACACTGGCTGCACTGGCCATGAATTGGCGTCCGCCGACGATTTATCACTATAGTCTTGGCATGCAGTCCAGACTCCCAGGCGGCGCCATCTTAGACGTCGCGTACGCCGGATCACGGGACCTGCACTCAATTCTGGGCAGGACGATCAACCAGGCGCCTCTGGCCTCTGCCGCAGACCCGATTCGCGGCCAGACCACGAATACCGTCGCGAACATTCCCCTGCGCGCACCCTATCTCGGGTGGACAGCGAACACGATGTATTACTTTGGGACCGATGGCCAGGCCTGGTACAACTCCTTGCAAGCAACGCTAACGCAGAAACTTAAACATGGTTTTCAGTACCAGGCTGCCTACACCTGGCTGCGATTGCTTAGCCCCGTACCGGGATTTACCACGGGGTCGAACGAATTCGGACCAACCGGCGATCAAACCCAGTTGCGCACTCACCAGTCCGGATACGGACCGGATTACAATGTGCGGCCGCAGCGGTTTGTACTTTCCGGGTACTATGCTCTCCCCAATCCGGCGAGATCCAATCCTTTCCTGAGAAGCACGCTCGGCGGGTGGAGTATTGCAACCGCTACTGTGATCCAGGACGGCCAGCAGAGCGGCATTTCCTTCAACAACATCTACAACGCTTACGGCATTACTTCCGACCGGGCGAGCTATGCGCCGGGTTGCACCGCGAGAAATGTGTCGACTCCGGGATCGGTCAGTCATAGAGTGAACAACTACATCAACACAGCTTGCTTCACGGCCCCGCCAGTGATCGGTGACGATGGTATTGCGACGGGTTTCGGGGACACCCCCAACGGCATCCTGCGGGACCCTTACCAGGCCGTCGTCGATCTCTCGCTCAGCAAGAGCCAGAAGATCCCTTGGCCGAAGGAAGGCGCCAGCGTACAGTTACGGGCTGACTTCTTCAATGCTCTCAACCACCCGAATTTTGCCGCTCCGGACAATGCCTACACCACGTCGGCCTCAGCCTTTGGGAAGATCACTGCGATGAGTACCAATCCGAGAGTGATTCAACTCGCGTTGAGGTTTGCATTCTGAGGTTTGCATTCTGATGATGAACTGCGTACGGACGCGGCGATCCCTCGGCGGAACGCCAGCGTGAGAGGCCACCGGCAACAGGCAGCGCGGACTGCTCAGGTCGATCTTCCGTCGAAAGATCCAGCGTCGAAACCTGAGGCGTCAACTCCCGGTCGACGTGCCTGGGTTGCCCTCGGCATGCTGTGGTTTGTCTATGTCTTAAATTTTCTATCCCGGCAGCTTCCGGCGATCCTTGCGAAGCCGATACAGGATAGTCTGCACGTCTCAGACGGTAAGCTTGGCTTGGTCAGCGGGCTTTACTTCGCGCTCTTTTATTGCTTCATCTCTATTCCGGTCGGGTGGATGGCCGACAAAACGAACAGGTCTAAAGTGCTGGCGGCGGCGTGTGCAATCTGGAGCGCAGCGACGATGTGCTGTGGCCTCGCAGCGACTTATCCGCAGCTTGTGGTTGCGTATATGGCCGTTGGCTTCGGCGAAGCCGGCGGCGTTCCGCCCTCCTATTCGATTATTTCCGATTACTTCCCGCGCGGCCGCCGCGGAACTGCGCTCGGTCTCTATAATCTTGGTCCGGCGTTCGGCGCAACACTGGGGATCGCCTTCGGCGCTTCCATCGCCGCCGCTTTCAGTTGGCGTTATGCATTTCTTTTTCTTGGCAGCGTCGGCCTGTTCGCTGCGATCGCAGTCCTCCTGGTCGTGCGCGAACCGCGGCGCGGCGGCTTGGATCGCATCTCCGATCAAGTAGCAACCAGCAAGACAAGCTTCTGGCAGACTCTCGCAATGTTTTTTGCGCGGCCTTCTCTCCGACTCGCCGCTTCCGCTTCCGGAGCCACCCAGTTCATCACCTACGGTCTGCTCAACTTCGTAGTGCTCTTTCTCATGCGTGAGAAAGGGATGGTGCTCAAACAAATCGCCGTCTACTATGCATTGGTCGTTCTGATCGGAGTAGGCGGGGCTATGTTCGTCTCGGGCCGATTGATTGATCGGTTCGCGCGGACCTCGAAACAAGCCTATGCCCTCGTCCCCGCTATTTCGCTCGCTCTGGCCGTTCCCTTCTATCTGGCTTTTGTCTGGGCCCCATCGTGGCATCTTGCCCTGTTCTTCCTTGTCGGCACGCAGTTTCTGAACTACTTCTATCTCTCATCGATGGTGACGCTTGTTCAGGAGGAAGTACGGCCGGACCAGCGTGTCATGTCGGGAGCATTGCTCTTGCTCGTGATGAATTTCGTCGGTCTCGGCCTCGGTCCCACTTACGTCGGCGCAGCCAGCGACTTCTTTCGCGCAGCCCATCCCCATAACTCGCTACAGATTGCTCTTTACACCCTCGCGCCGTTTTATATCGTGGCTATTTTGCTCTTCTTAAGACTGGCGCGCGTACTTTCGCGCGAGAACCATACCGTGGGAGTTACAGTATGAGCTTGCGTAGTCACTCGCTTATCTCGATCGCTGCCGTCGGCTGTCTTGCTACGTCGCTCTTGTATTGCACTGAGGCGAAGACAACCGCGGCAAACCCTTCTCCTGTCCAACCCAGCCCAATTGTGCACTCTGCTGCAGGCGAGGTAGAGGGCCTGATCGAAGGCAAACTGCGTGTCTTCAAGGGCATTCCATACGCGTTGCCTCCCGTCGGTGCCGCGCGATGGAGACCGCCCAGTCCCATGCCCGGCTGGAAGGGCATCCGAAAAGCTACTGAGTTTGGGCCCGTATGCTTGCAGACCAGTCCGAAGCTCTCGAACATCTACACTCGCGATCCCGTGCCGATGAGCGAGGACTGCCTCACGCTGAATATCTGGGCTCCCCTTGACGCGCGCAAGGCGCCGGTCTTCTTTTGGATATACGGTGGCGCACTCACTGGTGGATCGAGCCGGGAACCAATCTATGACGGCACGCGGCTAGCAGAGCAAGGCATCATTGTTGTTTCAGTCAACTATCGATTGGGTGCGCTTGGCTGGCTCGCGCATCCCGAACTCAGCGCCGAGTCGCCAGATGGAGTGTCTGGCAATTATGGCCTGCTCGATCAGATCGAGGGTCTGCGATGGGTGCAGCACAACATCGGCGCATTCGGCGGCGATCCTTCGAACGTGACCATCGCCGGCGAATCCGCGGGCGCACTGAGCGTGATGTACCTCATGGCGGCGCCCGCGGCTCGAGGTCTGTTCTCAAAGGCGATCGCTGAAAGCGCATACATGATCTCCATGCCCGAGCTGAAAAAGCGTAGTTTCGGCTCACCGTCTGCCGAGGAAATCGGAACCAACCTTGCTGCCGCCCTTAACGCTCCCAATGTCGCAGCCTTGCGTGCGATGGACGGAGGCGAGTTGACGGAAGCCACAGCAGCTAAATACTTTCCATGGCCGAGCATTGACGGCCACGTCTTGCCGCGGCAACTGGTCGATGTTTTCGACCGTGGTGAGCAGGCGCCGGTGCCGATCCTCACTGGTTTCAATAGCGGCGAGATCCGCTCATTAAGAATCCTTGCTCCGCCGCCTCCGGCGACTGCCGCAGAATACGAAACGACGATTCGTGAACGGTATCAAGATCTGGCGGACGAATTCCTGCGGCTCTATCCCAGCAGCAACTTGCAGGAGAGTATCTGGGCCACGACCCGAGATGCGCTTTACGGCTGGACCGCGCAGCGGCTCGCTAGAAAGCAGACCGCGCTGGGACATCCGTCATTCCTCTACCTTTTTGACCACGGATATCCAGCCGAAGAATCCGCTGGTCTTCATGCCTTCCACGCCAGCGAATTACCCTACGTGTTTGGCACGTTCGGCGGCACACCGCCGCTTTGGCCGAAAGTGCCGGCAACGCCCGAAGAGACGAAGCTTTCCGATGCGATGATTGGCTATTGGAGTTCATTTGCGCGTACGGGCCGGCCACAGGCCGCGAGTGAACCTGATTGGCCTGCATTCGGATCGACCGGCGCCTACATGGCATTTACCGATGCTCCGCACCCGTCGGACCATCTGATGCCGGGCATGTACGAACTCAATGAAGAGGTGGTTTGCAGGCGCCGAGCAAGCGCAGACATTCCCTGGAGCTGGAACGTGGGCATAGTCTCACCCAAAAACCCGCCCAAGGCAGCACAGTGTAAATAATGAGTGTCCACCCCGGAACATCCGAACAAAGAGGAGTCACACGATGATCTCAACGCAGAGAACCTTGGCCGCGGCCCTGTTGATTGCTGCCTCCGCTGCAGGTGAGTGCGCACAGGGGCAAATTGCTTCAGAAAAAGGCATCACGCGAGAATCCACTGGCAAGCACTATGTACTGCCGGCGAATAAGGACACCGCTCAATGGGGCTGGCTCGATCCCGCCGAAAAGCCCAAGCTCGTCGTCGATTCCGGAGACACTGTTTCCATTGAGACGCTGAGCCACTCGATGGACGAAATTAAGCCCGGCGTTTCCATGGAGGAAATCGTGAAGCTTCGCCTCGCGAATCCCGGCGGCGGGCCGCATTCGGTGACCGGGCCGATATACGTCAACGGAGCGGAGCCAGGCGACACGCTGGAAATTCGCATCAAGAAAATCGTCATGAAGGAGTCCGGCTTCAATTTCAATCTTCCGGGCAAGCAGTTTCCCACCGTCGGTTTGCTGGCCTCCGAGTTTCCCGAAGGCCACGTTCAGTATTTCAAGCTCGACACAAAAACCATGACCACGGAATTCAAGCCAGGGATCATCCTGCAACTGAAACCCTTCCCTGGTACCATCGCCGTCGGCCCCGACCCCAACGAGCCAAAAGAGAAAGCCGGACCTCCGATCCACGACGCCAAAGGCCGCACCAGCACTCTGCGACCCTGGAAAAATGGATCCAACATGGACGTGAACGAAATGCAAGCGGGCTCGACCCTCTATTTCCCGGTGTTTCAGAAGGGCGGGTTGATCTGGACGGGAGATTCCCATTGCCTGCAGGGTAATGGCGAGGTAAACCTTACCGCCCTCGAATGCTCCTATAAGGAGATTGAGATCCAGCCCATCGTACGCAAGGATCTTCACATCGATTGGCCGCGTGCCGAGACCACCACTTATTGGATTTTCATGGGATTCGACGAAGACTTGAACGAAGCCATGAAGATTGCCGTGCGCGAAACGGTGAATTTCCTCGCGGAACAGAAGATGGTGCCGATGTCGCGCGAAGAAGCCTATTCACTCACATCGATGGTAGGCGATTGCCGCGTCTCTCAGGTAGTGGATATCCGCAAGGGCGTTCACTGCATGATTCCCAAGTCGATTTTCACAAAGAAGTAACGATCTCGTCCTTGATCGTCAGCGCGGAGACCTCGTTCGGTCCCTTCTCGAAACCGGCCTCCCCCTCGACTTCTCCGTTCCTCGCTCATAAAGTTGTGCATATGGTCCATCGCTAATGTAACGTCGCAGGACAACGGTGGCATGCTCGATCACTTCGCGTCGGGAGTCCGGAACACGGAGAAGGCGATAAATCCGTGAGGCCTTGCTGCTCCTCGTTCCTGGCGCTGAGCCCTACAACAAAATGAGTGGCAACAGTGAAACTAAAAGTGGAATAGGAGCATAGGATGCGGCGAGCCTTCTCAGATCTTTCTTCTCCTCGACGCCTGGTGCGGCGGCTTTTCAGGGGTGCAGTGGTCGGGGCCATGGTCGGCGTCTGGTTTGCGCTGGCGGAATCGCCGCAGGTTGGGGCGCCACGCCAGCCCCTGAAAATCTACTTTGTGGACGTCGAAGGGGGCCAGTCGACGCTTTTCGTCACGCCAGAAGGTCAGTCGCTTCTCATCGATACTGGCTGGCCGGGTAATGCGGGGCGTGACGCGGACCGCATTGTCGCGGCGGCAAAGAAAGCCGATCTATCGCGAATTGATTTCGTTCTGCTTACTCACTATCACGTAGACCATGTCGGCGGTGCTCCGCAGCTCTTCGCCAGGATTCCAGTGGGCGCTTTCATCGATCACGGCCCCAACCGCGAGCCGGGCGACCGGGAAACGGAGCAGGGCTGGGAGGCCTACCAGAAGCTCGTGTCAAGCCGGCATGTGAAGCGAATCATCGCGAGCGTGGGAGACAGCCTGCCCATCGAGGGATTACGCGCGCAAATTGTGAGTGCTGACGGCAACTTGCTCCAAGATCCTTTGCCGGGCGCAGGCGCCCAAAATTCCGCATGTGCAACCACTCAAAATCGGCCAGCGGACCAAACCGAAAACGCCCGTTCGCTCGGTACGATCATCACCTTCGGCAAGGTTCGTATTCTCGATCTCGGCGACCTTACCTGGGACAAGGAAATGCAACTCGTCTGCCCCATTAACAAGCTCGGAGCCGTCGATATTTTCATCGTCTCGCATCACGGGTGGTTGCAGAGCAATAGCCCGGCTCTTCTCGCCGCCATTTCGCCGCGCATTGCCATCATGGACAACGGCGCGGATAAGGGTGGTTCGCCACCGTCGTGGGATACCATCAGGAACTCTCCGAAACTCGATGATCTTTGGCAGCTTCATTTTTCAAACGAAGGAGGAGCGGCGCACAATTCCGCCGACGCCCTGATCGCTAACCTTCGAGGACCGGATGCGGGCAACGATCTGGAAGTTTCGGTTTGGGCGGACGGCAACCTCGATGTCTACAACTCGCGAACCCAAACGACCAAGCACTACACGCCCACGCGGTAGGCGCGAGAGTTACTGCGGCTCGGGGATTATTTCGATCCGGCCAAGCAAGAATCCATAGCCGGCGACGCCGACTATTAGAAACGCGGCGGCAGCCGCGAAGGCCCAAAAAAAGGAGTGCGAGATCTCGACAACGTAGCCGGTCACGATCGGTGCGGCAATGGCCGAGAGTTGACTGGCGAAATTCAAGATTCCCCCTAACGTTCCTACGCTTTCTCGCGGCGCAACTAAGGAAGGTATAGACCAAGCCACAGGCGCGGCTGCCGACAATCCCCCAATTGCCAGACTGATCCACACAAGCGCGACAGTGGCCGTCTGCGCATACGCTGCGCCTAGCACTGCCAGGCCGAGCGTAGTGCCTCCAATAAGGACTGCCAGTCGGACGAACGATTGATCGCGACCCCGTTGGATCAATTTATCCACCAGCCAGCCACCCATGAGAAGGTCCGTGAATGTTGCAAAGAGCCAGAGCACGCTGGTGTACAAAACGGAGTGCAGCAAATCGATGTGATGGGCTGACGAGAGATACGAAGGCAGCCACGTGAGCAAGAGATAGAAAGTGTAGTTGTAAGATGCAAAGCCGAGCACGAGCCCCCAAATCTTTCGCTGGCGCAACAAGTATCCAAGTGGTGCGCCCTTCGCAGCCCTGACGCGGTCCTCAGGCTGCGCTCCACCATCGCGGATGAAGTCGCGCTCCGCCTCGGACAAAGATCTGTCGTCGCTCGGATTCCGGTAGAACGCATAAAAGAGGACAAAATAAAAAAAACTGAGGAAGCCCGTCGCTGCGAAACTCCATCGCCATCCGAACCGCAGCAGCAGGAGCCCAAGCGCAGGGACGCCAATGGCAGAGGCGAACTTTGACGCGGAGTCAAAGGTCGCCGTCGCTAAGCTCCGCTCCTTCGTCGGGAACCAGTATCCGATCGCTTTCGCATTCGCCGGAAACGTGGGAGCCTCTCCCACTCCGAGCAGAAGCCGCGCCCCCAGAAAGCTGGTCAGTCCCGTCGCGATCGCCGCCGCAAATGAAGCCACGCTCCACAAGAGCGTCGCGATCCGGCCCACGAGCTTCACCCCAAACCGGTCCAGGATGAGTCCGGAGGGAAGCTGAAACACAGCGTAGGTCCAACTATAGGCGCTCAGCAAATAGCCGAATGTCACGCTGGAGATTCCGAATGCATTGTGAAGCGCTTCTTGTGAGACCGAGAGATTCACCCGGTCGAAGTAGTTCACCAACACACCGAATCCCAACAGGCAGGCCATGCCCCAACGCCGCCGCGGAACGGAGCGCGCTTCCGTAATCGTCACCGGCGTCCCAGTTTCAATCCCGATTCCCCACAGTAGCCCGACGCCAATCTGGAATCGATTCCCCAGACGGCCAACCCATACGGCCCAGTTCCTCGATCCAGTCCAGCGCCGATTGGCGCGCTGGTTCGGCGCCGAACAACTTATCTACCGCGCGGATGAAAGCCGATAGCTCTTTTCCAGCCAGGATGAGACAGCCGCCAGCGAGTTGATGCCGCAGTCGGTTTCCGCATCCATTGATATTTTTTGCTTTTC
>Ga0187863_10004202_pt1 | contig 10320 bp, 9 predicted proteins | sample June2016WEW_11_1_FD_132975 | JGI IMG/M metagenome (GOLD analysis project Ga0187863, IMG submission 132975) | Peatland microbial communities from SPRUCE experiment site at the Marcell Experimental Forest, Minnesota, USA - June2016WEW_11_10 | ecosystem: Environmental > Terrestrial > Soil >...
GAATTGGTCGAGCTTATGTGGAGTTACGGGGTGCGGACGGAACGGCTGGGTGGGAACATCGTTCAGGCTGGCTTCCTTCAAACCCACATGGCAACTTGTGCAGCGGTCGACCACACCGAGATCGGGCAGCCAGATCTGCTGAATTCCTCCGTCGAAGTGGCGTTGCAGCGTGACCGCATCGCTGCGGTTGCGAATCATCTTCAAATAGCCGTGTTGATAATGACGCCATTCGCTGAAGTAGTTTTTCGCGGGGGCGATCGCGAGCGAAGCCAGAAACACGAGGCTGACCACGCCGAACGCGCGAACGCTGTCCCCGAATAAAGTTTGCCACAGCGACTTGAGTATCTCTTTCATGAGCGCGACTTTCTTAAGCAGATCAGGACCCCTGCCACGGCCAGACCCAGGACCAGCCCGGCCCACGGAAAAATGTGCCGATGGCAGTCAGCACCGCCAGTTCGAATAAGAACCATGTCATGACCCAATAGGAAAGCGGCCTCCCGGCCAGATACCGGCGGAAGGCAGAAGACGACTGCGGAGAACTCTGCGCCGCCAGGAGCATCACTCCCGCCATAATTAACGTGGGGATGAGCGCCGCATACACTTTGAAAAACAACAGGAACAACGACAAACCAGCCGCGACTAAATAGAAGATCTGCAGCCGCCGCTGCCGGTCCTTCAAGAAGAGTCCTTCTGCTTCGATGTTGACCTTGAAATAAGGAATCACGATCAGCGCCATCACTACCAAGCCGGGCACGAGCACACCTGCGACAACCGGCGGAAAGTAGTGCAGCATCTCTTGCAGTCCCAGGAAGTACCAGGGGGCTTTAGCAGGATTGGGAGTGTGGGAAGGATCGGCCAGGCCTTCGAGCGGTGCGTTGAACACGAGTGCGATCCATACCAGGGCAATGGCAAGCACTTGAATCGCTACGGCCGCGCGAAACAGGACCTCGGGGAAAGTCTGCATCTGATCTTCAGTTTCAGCTTTCACTTGAGCCGACGTGCGGCGGGTGATGAAGACGATGCGGCGGGGCGACTTCTTCGCGTTGGAATCGACGCCCGCGGTGAAATCTTTGGAATCGGCCATGGTTATTGCGCCTCCTTCGCGCTGGCGTCGCCCATCGCAGCCTTCGCACGCACCGTTTCCGGTTCACTGGCATGGGAGTAGAGGCCACCGTCTTTGCGGATGCGCCAGAAATGGATAGCGACGAAGAACATCGCCGCCAGCGGCAGAATCATGCAATGCAGCACGTAAAATCGCAGCAGAGCATTAGCGTTGACCGCGTTCCCGCCAAGCATCAGGAAGCGAATTTTGTTGCCCATGAGCGGGACAGCCGATGCAATGTTCGATCCCACGGTGATCGCCCAATAAGCCAACTGGTCCCAGGGGAGCAGGTAACCGGTATAGCTGAGCAGGAGAGTAATAAGAAGGAGAACAACGCCAATCACCCAATTAAACTCACGTGGAGTCCGGTAAGCGCCGCGATAAAAAACTTTGAACATGTGCGCGAATACCAGGAACACCATGGCATGCGCCGACCAGCGATGCAGGTTGCGCAGAAACGATCCCGACGAGACCACGAACTGCAGGTCCTTCGTATCGGCGTAAGCCTGCGGCACGGAAGGATGGTAATAGAACATCAGAGGGATTCCGGTCGCGACCAGAATAAAGAACGTCCCCAGCGTCAACGTGCCCAAATACCAAGTCGCACTGAAGCTGAGCATGCGGGTGCGAACTTTGGTAGAAAATAAGTGCAGAAAAACGTTTTGCTGGATGGCCAGCGCACGCTTCAGTGTGCTCGATCCCGTGCCGCTGCGGAAGATTGATCGCCACACCCGCGTGCCGCGTAACCCGTCGAAATATTGGTCTACCGTTTTTGCCATTGCTGGTTCTCTCTAAGTTAGACCCTCACGAATGAATCGCGCTGCAGCGGAGGAACGTCGGTGGAGCGGTCCACCAGAAGATCTCCGTCGTCGTTAAGCCAGATCCGCTTCCACGGCAACGGCCTGGGTGCCGGGCCTTCGATCTTTTCTCCGTCTTGCTTGAACTTGCTACCATGGCAGGGACAGGCAATGATGCCCAATTCCGGTTTCCATGCCGTCAGGCACCCCAGATGCGTGCATACCGCGCTGAGCGAGAAGTAGCCCTCCTGCGAGTGAATAATGTAGATGCCCGAGTTCACATCGAGCGTGACGGAATCGAGCGGATAGCGGTCGGGCTTGCCGGCATTGACTACGGGCGAGGGTTCGTACAGCACATTTGGCTCCAAAAACTGATACGCGAATGCCGCCGTGCCCGCGGCAGCGATGCCCAGAGAGCCCAGGCCAAGCTTCGCAAAGAAGTGCCGGCGGCTGACCGTGTCTTCGACGTTTCCGGTTTTGTCTTCGTCTATCATGTGTGTCTCTTGACCTACCTCGACCGCAACCCTGCTCCAATTGCCGCTATCGAGATCAACCCGGTCGGTTCGGCGGGGATGAAGTTGTACGACTCCATAGTGATCGTGCCTACCGGACAGCGCATGGCGCAGAGCCCGCAGCGGATGCAGCGCGTTTCGTCTTTCAGCATGGCGGAGCCGGCAACCACTCCCAGTTCATCGGCTGCCACTTCGTCGAATTCAACTCCAAACAACTCCTGGTTGTCGCGGATGTGCTGCACGGCTTCGGGTTCGAACTCTATGCGATCGAGCGAAACCAGCTCCAGACACTTTTCCGGGCAAACATCGACGCAACCACCACACAGAATGCACATGGTGCCGTCTTCGGGCGTGCCCTCGAAAATTGTGTTGACCCAGCAGTGCAGGCAGCGTTGCGCTTCGGCTATCGCTTCCGGGGCATCGTAGCCGACCTCCACTTCAGTCACTCCGGTGCGGCGCTCCAGAGGAAGCATGGGCACCGACTGGCGGTTGATGTCTAGATAATCGAGCGGCATGCTATGCCGCTTCAGGATTTCGACCTCGATGATGGGCTCGGGATGTTTGTTCTTGCGGAGGTATTCGTCGATTCCAACCGAAGCGCGTTTGCCGTCGCCGACGCTGTCAATAATCAGGCGCGGGCCGAAGACGCAATCGCCGCCGGCGAATATTCCGGGAGCCGACGTCATCAGCGTTTGCGGGTTGACAGCGATCAGGCCGCGGGGAGACAGCTCAACTTTGTCTTCCGGAGTGAGGAAGTCGAGGCGCGGGGCTTGGCCGATTGCCATGATGATGGTGTCGCACTCGATCTGGCTTTCGCTGCCTTCGAAGAACGCCGGGTTGAAACGTTTGTTCTGATCGAAGACCCATTTAGTTTTGAGCGTCTCCAATGCAACCACCTTGCCGTCCTTGCCAATCATCCGCTTTGGGCCGAGGCCGGGGTGCATGCGGATGCCTTCCTGTTCGGCTTCCTCAATTTCTTCGAGAGCGGCAGGCATTTGGTCGCGTGGCTCAAGACACACCAGGTTTACTTCCCGCGCGCCCATGCGCAGCGCGGAAAGAGAAATGTCGACCATCTCTTTTGTGGCGACTGCGGTCACGTTCTCCGCGGAAGGCTCGTTATCCTGTACTCCGCCCGAATGTTGGCGCACTACTTCGCGCGCGGCCGAGCGGGCTACGTCCATGGCTACGTTGCCGCCACCAATCACGATCACTTTCTTGCCGATGGTAAATTTGTAGCCCAAGTTTACGTTGAGCAGGAAGTCGATGCCTTTGTGCACGCCATCGAGATCAACACCGGGGATGCTGAGATCGCGGCTGCGGTGCGCACCCACCGCGATAAGCACGGCGTCGAAACCCTGACGGTGTAAGTCGGAAATTGCGAAGTCTCGTCCTGCAGCGTGATTGAGCTTCAGTGTAATATCGCCAGTTTCAAGAATCTCACGCACCTGCGCTTCCACTACATCGCGCGGCAAGCGATATTCGGGGATTCCCAAGTACAGCATTCCTCCCGCTACCGGCGCGGCTTCGAAAATCGTGACGGCGTATCCCATCAGGGCGAGATCGTGCGCGGCCGAAAGTCCCACCGGGCCGCCGCCGACGACCGCCACTTTGAAAGGAAGCTTCTTCTGCCCTCGTCCTTCATTGACGTTGATGGGATGCTTTGACTCGGGCCCAAACTGCTCGGTAAGAAAACGCTTGAGAGCACGAATGGAAATGGGCCGGTCAATCTCTCCACGGCGGCAGGCGGTCTCACACGGATGCGCGCACACTCGGCCGCAGATGCTGGCCAGTGGATTGGGGTCGCGCGCGATGCGATAGGCCTCTTCGAGACGGCCCTCAGCAATCAGGCCTACGTAGCGCCCGGCATTAGTGTGCGCGGGGCAGGCCATCATGCAGGGGAAGTTCGTGTTCAGCCAATCCCCATCGACCTTCTTGTTCTTATATCGCTTCAGCATGAAGGCACTTTGTGGTCACTGCCGTAGTGAAACGTCAACCATTTGTGTGGACGCAAGCCGGGCAAGAGATTAACGACGAAAGGCGGGGAGGGAAGCCGATTGTTCGCTTCCAATCGCTCCCTTCCTTTCGATGCTCTACTTGCTCAGGGTGAAATCCGCCTTGCCCCCGCCGGCCACAGTCACAGGCTTGGACTGGTTCTTGGCGCCCTCATGCCAGACTGTCACGGTATAGCTGCCGTCCGGAACGTCTTTGATCTTGTAATCGCCGCTGTCGTCCGTTTCGGCAAAATAAGGAGTTGGGCTGACGATGATATATCCCGCCATGTCCGGATGGACATTGCAGAGTACCGGGACGACTCCGGGCTTATCGAAGGTAAAGGCGCGCTTTTCGCCCTTGGGCCAGGTGCCGAGATTGTGTCCTGCTTTCTTATCGCCGCCGATCCCAGTCCAGAAGACGTTGTGTTGCACAGTGTCGCTATTCAGGAAATCAACCGCTGTGCCTTGTTGGACAACCATGACGTGCGGCGCGAAAACCAGACCTTTTTGATCCATGACCGGATGATTCGTAGGGGCCGGGAATGTCTTACCGGCAATGACCTCCACATAGACCACTGACTTGCCTTTCATTCCAGTAACCTTCCCTTCGATATCGCCGGCCCACGAAGCCATGCTCAGCCCACCGATCAGCGCGACGACAGCGAATGTCTTCATTGTGAATTTGCAGTTCATTGTTTTCTTCTCCTTGAAATCGCTGCAACAACGGATTACTTGCCGCTAAGAAAAACCCATTGCAATGGAAGCCAATTATCTCTAGAAAAAGATCCTGGCATCCAGATAGAGCGTATTGTTGGCGCTCGCGTTACGGCCGAAGCCGTCATAGTTCGTCGCTGCACCATTGAAGCGCGTATAGCCGGTGTATTGCGCCGCGAGTTGCAGATTCTGCCACGGCCAGTAAGAGACGTTCAAAAGGTATCCCGCGCTTCTCGGGTCGCCATTGAAATTGCCGGTCACGGCAGTCCCTGACGGATAAAATGCGAGATCAGATGTCCCGGTAGTATTGAACCAGCCGAACGTGCCCGTGTATTTGTTGCCGATGTGATATTCGGCATTGGCCATGACCGTGTTCAAACGGTGCGAACCTTGCGATACCAGCGGAGTCGAACTCCCTGGACCACCGCCCTGAAACAGCAGGCTCAGCAGATCATTGTTTTCCCGGATGTACGTAGCCCGGAATGAAAGCACGTCAGTTCTGACGATTGTGCGGTCGATTTGAGTGTCGATTGCCCAGTCCGTGTACGAATCCGTCGGAATGCTGGCCCCGGTGGGATCGGTGATTTCATTGGGGGTCGAACGAAGGTGCATACCATAAGTTCCAATTTCATACTGTGTCTTTCCGGTTAACTCCTGCCACGCCAGGCGCCAGTACGGAGCGACGCCGCGGATATTGAAGCCTGCGCCCACACCGGGGTTCGGCTGCGGTTCCCCCACGTGCTCAGAGCGATAGATAGCCGCGTCCAGGTAGAGATGGTCGTTCCACATGCCAAACACGCCGAGTCCAGCTACGTCCTGGGCCAAACCGCCGTTGATGAAAGGACTGGCGTTGGGAGTAGGAGCGTTGTCGCTAGCGATCCACGGTAAGCCCCACGCTGGCGTGCTGTTCCAAAGGTCCTCGACGGTGGGATTGTTATTGAGATCGATACCGTAAACGAGTTCCTTGCCGCCCAGTTTCGTCTTGTTCGCGAAGCGGATATCTGTGTTATCCATGCTCAAATTGTCGTCTTGGGTGTCGTACGTCACCTGTAGAAAGCTTCCCACTTTGCTCGTCCATGCGCCCGAAAGGAACAGGGAAAAATCTTGAGGGAACTCGAAGTTGCCGTTCTGGGTCTGCGGCTGCGCAGTCTTGAGCGAGGTAAACGAAGTCTCAAGCATGACCGACAGCGGCAGTGATGCGAGCAGATCGAGGGGGGCGCGCTTTTTGCCTCCATCGGCCTTTACGGTTTTGGTGTCGTCTCCTCGATCGACGTAGCCAGTCAGTTTGAATTTACGTCCGGCAGGGTTCAGTTCCGGTGGCGCGTAGTGGCAGCCACTACAAGCCAAACCGGTCTGCCGCGCATAACTCGGAACGGCTTGGACGCTAGGCGGGTTCACTGCAGAAAAAGACAGGAAAACGATCATAGGAACTGCCACGAGCAAAGAGACCGCCACTTCTCTTATATGGAATCTCATTCCTGCCTCCGGCAACACGCTGATTCTTGTCAAAGCGATGCCGTAGTGTCAGGTCGACGAAGACATTTTGCTGTGATTGGGAACACTCGGTTTAGTGATATATGTCACGGAAGTACCGGCATTGCTGTTGGCTGCCACTTGCGATTGACCACGTGCAGGGGACATCTCTCGTTGGAACTTGGACTGATGTTGATGGACCGCGCCTGAGTAGACGGCTAATCCATTGCGAAATGGTCCGCACGAAGGATGAGTGCATCGGTGGGCTGTTATGCAATTGCAATGGTTGCGCACGCCCCTTTAACCAATCACGAAGTCGCTGAGACATTAAATGCAGGGTGATCATCATCACAGCATCCCGTGACTTCGATCATCGCTTTCGAAGAGAATTTTGGCTATCAAAGAACATTGCGCAATTCTAGGTGCAGATCAACCCGAGCCGTTTGACGCGAGGAACACGCACTTGTTCAAAGACATCGAACACCTCGTTCGTCTGGCAGCCGTCATCGCCATCGCTCTAGTAGCATTCATAATTTTGCGAGCCGCCGTCGTCCCTCACAGTTTCGGCCAGTATGGCCACTATCGAGGGACGGCAATCGGTGAGATCGCGGCGCGGCCGATTGCGTTTGCAGGGCACGATACCTGCGAGGCCTGCCACACCGAGGTCGTGGATCAGAAAAAGCTTGGCAAGCATGTGGTAGTCGCGTGCGAGGCTTGCCACGGGGCTCTGGCCAAGCACGCAGACGATCCCGGTTCCGTGCAGCCTGCGAAGCTGGACACGGCCGTGGTGTGTGCTCGTTGTCATGAGGCTAACGCTGCCAAGCCGACGGGCTTTCCGCAGGTTGCCACGGCGGATCACTCCGGAGGGCCCGCCTGTGACACCTGTCATCAGCCGCATCGTCCCAAGATTGAGACCGAGAAGACTGAGCCAGCAAAGGCTGAGACGGGCAAAAAGACTGCGACGGAGGGGAAGAAATAATGGAAATCACCCGCCGTCGATTGCTGATGCTGTTGCCCGCGGCTGCCATGGCGTGGAAGTTCGTTCTCGCTGGAACCCCGGAGGCCTCGCCTAATTACAAGCTGACCGAGCACTGGTGGAGCATGCTGATCGACATCCCCAAGTGCATCGGTTGTGGCAGTTGCGTGCGGGCCTGCGCCGAGGAAAACGATGTTCCGGAGAGCTACTTCCGCACCTGGATTGAACGCTACCACGTAACCGACTGGCACATTGAAAAGCCGGAGGTGGAATCGCCCGATGGCGGCAAGCAGGGCTTTCCGCCCCATGCCGATGACAACGGCAAGAACTTCTTCGTGCCCAAGCTCTGCAATCACTGTGCGGACTCGCCTTGCACGCAAGTTTGTCCGGTAGGCGCGACCTTTATTTCGCCGGACGGAGTTGTGCTGGTGGACAAGAGCTACTGCCTGGGCTGCCGCTATTGCATCCAGGCGTGCCCCTACGGGTGCCGCTTTCTCAATCCCAAGACCAACACGGCAGAGAAGTGCACACTGTGCTATCACCGGATCACCAAAGGACTGACCACGGCCTGTTGCGAGGTCTGTCCCACCGGGGCACGGCAGTTGGCCGACTTGAAGAATCCGAAAGATCCGATTCATGAATTCTTGAGGACGCACGCGGTTCAGGTCCTAAAACCCCACATGGCGACTGGAGCAAAGGTTTTTTATAACGGCATGGATGGTTCAGTCCGATAAAGTCAGTGCGATAAGTTCAGTCCGATAGGCCGGGAGCGGTAAGGAGGCTCGTGCAGATACCGGTGCAAGGCTTCATGTATCCCAACGAAGTGGAGCTCCAGTGGAGCATCCTGATAGTTCTTTATCCGTTCATCACGGGACTGGTGGCAGGCGCGTTTATTCTGGCATCACTCGAGCGTGTGTTTCAGGCGGAAGCGGTGAAACCGACGTACCGGCTGGCCCTGCTCACCGCACTTGCTTTCTTGTTGGTTGCGCCCCTCCCGCTGCAACTGCACCTGGGACATCCCGAGCGCTCGCTGGAAATGTATCTGACGCCGCATCGTTCCTCCGCCATGGCAATGTTCGGCTTTGTCTATCTCTGGTACTTGATGGGCGTGCTGCTGCTGGAGATCTGGCTCGATTATCGGCGTGAAATTGTGGTGCTGTCCCAGACTACGAGTGGCTGGAGGCGTCTGGTCTATCGTGTGCTGACTCTCGGCTCTGACAACATCAGTGAACGCTCGCTGCGCATCGATGACAGGCTTGGTTATTTTATTACCCTAATTGGGATTCCCTCCGCGTTTCTTCTGCACGGTTATGTTGGCTTCATTTTTGGATCGGTAAAGGCTAATCCTTGGTGGTCGTCGCCGCTGATGCCGATCGTGTTTGTTTTCTCGGCCATGGTTTCGGGAATTGCCGCGGTGATGCTGCTTTATATGCTCACGACGCGGCTGCGCGGGCAGCCAATCGATATGCGCTGCCTGGACAAGATCGCGCAGTATCTGCTTTACACGTTCGTCATCGACTTCAGCCTTGAGATGCTGGATCTGCTGCAGCGAATCTACGAAGCCGATGAGTCATTCCGCAGCCTGGATTTCATGGTGCACTCGCGCCTGTGGACATCGCAGGTAGTCATCCAGATCCTGCTGGGTACGGTCACGCCGATTGTGCTGTTGGGCTCGATGCGGGTTCTCAGGCTCCCAGTCACTGCGCGCAAGCGGATCTATGCTTTAGCCGGATGTTTGACCGTAATCGGCATTTTTGCCATGCGCTGGAATGTGGTGATCGGGGGCCAGCTTTTCTCCAAGAGTTTTCTCGGGTACACCACTTACAAGATGGGCTTCGCCACGCGGGAAGGGTTGTTGACCGCGATCGCGCTCATGATTCTTCCTTTTGTCATTCTGTGGGTTCTGGTGAAACTCCTGCCCCCGTGGCCGGAGTCAGCCTCCTTGCCCAACTCCGGCGCCGCTGCGGCACACGGAACCAGCTAGGCCCCGCTTCGCTTGCGCGGGGATGTTTTCCCCCGACATTAGCGAGACTGGCTCGTGGCAGCCAGCGCAATACTTGCCCTCGCCCACTCTGCGCAAAGTATCGCAAGTGCTCATCCGCTTGCATCCGGAACAACACAAGCTGGATTACGACGCGCGACACGCCCAGCCCATTGAATTCTGCGGCACCTGTCACAAGCAGTATCTGGACAAACGGGTGAATGGCTGGGGATTCGTGCAACTGCAAAACCAGTATGACGATTTGAAGAATGGACCCTGGTACACAGACGAGTCCAAGAGGGTGCGGTGTCAGAGCTGTCACATGCGCGAAGTGCCGGCCGAAGATCCGGCGCGGAATGCGCGGGGCGTAATCCACGAGCACCGTATCCTGGCTTCCAACGCTTTCGTGCCTGAGATGTTGCACCTTCCTGGAGCCGGCGAGCAGATCGAACTTGTAAAGCAGTGGCTCACTGGCCAAGCCGTCATTCCGGAAATCGCCAAGGTCTGGCCGGCGGGCCCGATCATTGCGCTGGAGATGGCGCCCGAAAATCCGCTGGCCGAAGATCAGATGGCTGATATCCAAGCCCTCGTCATCAACATCAAGGTAGGCCATGCGTTTCCTACCGGGCCACTGGACGTAATTCAATCCTGGCTGGAATTCAGCGCCACCGACGCCAAAGATCAGCTGGTGTTTTCCGCCGGAACGCTGGACGCCCATGCACGGCTGCAGGGACAGACCGTGGAATACCGGTCGTTCCTGCTCGACCGGCAGGC
>Ga0187863_10004204_pt1 | contig 10318 bp, 8 predicted proteins | sample June2016WEW_11_1_FD_132975 | JGI IMG/M metagenome (GOLD analysis project Ga0187863, IMG submission 132975) | Peatland microbial communities from SPRUCE experiment site at the Marcell Experimental Forest, Minnesota, USA - June2016WEW_11_10 | ecosystem: Environmental > Terrestrial > Soil >...
ATGGCTTATTCCCTGATGGGGAATACCAGCGGCAGAAGAAACTGCTGGAAATGGAACTGGAATCACTGGTGGTACCGGCTGCCAACTCCGCTGAAGAGGCCGGGAACCTGATCAATAACCTTAAAAACCTCTGGGCTGAGGCCAGCCTGGAGGAGCAGCGGAAACTCTTGCTGACCATGCTGGACGCTATCTACATCGATGCCAAGAAGACCAGGTCAATAGTAGCCATCCGGCCCAAGCCGCCTTTCAAACCCATTTTTCAGGTCGCGGCAACCAAAGAAGGATCGGATATCCGTATCATTAACGAGCCTCTCCAAGGCTCGCCCGTGTTTCTGGTGGAGACGGGGGAGAGTTGAACTCCCCGTCTAGAAGAGATCGTCCAGAGTATCCTACAAGCGTATTCTGCCGTTTGTTTCGCCCGTCAAACCTCTGCAGACCGAGTTTTGACGGGTTAGCCGATGTTTCTTTCACTGCCCTTATCGGCGTCTGCGCAATGGCACCTCAACTTTTTTTCACCCGCTCCCGACCCGTCGAGGTGGGGTCAGGGCAGATGTGTCACCTAATTAGGCGGCAACCAATACGTTTTCGTTGGCAGTTGTTTTTTGCTACCTGTTTTGTGAGGGTGATAGCACCTCAGCCTGCAACTCTGTAACTAACCTCCCCTATCGAACCACGCGTCCCCATTTATCTGAATGGTAAGGCTCCGTTGGTCTTACCGTCTGCCTACCCGGTTGGTCTTCATCACTCTATCCATATTGCGCGCGTTTTCCCGTTTGTTCATCGCTTCGCGCTTATCGTAAAGTTTTTTCCCGCGGGCCACCGCAATTTCCAGCTTCGCGTAGCTGTCTTTAATATACAACCGCAGCGGTATCAGCGTAAAACCTTTCTCTTTGACCTGACTTACCAGCTGCCGGATTTGCTTACGGTGCAGTAGCAGTTTTCTGGTGCGGATGGGTTCATGCCCCAGATAACTGGCCGCGTTGTACCTCGCGATATACGCATTATACAGCCACAACTCCCCGCGGTCGGCGCGCACGTACGCATCGCTCATACTGACGTCCCCGGCCCGTATCGCTTTGATTTCCGAGCCCATCAGCACGATTCCCGCTTCCATTTTTTCCAGTACGGTATAATCGTGGAAAGCTTTGCGGTTGGTGGCAATTGTTTTAATGTCTGTCATCGCACTTTAATTTTAACACACCTTGAAGAGCCCGGAATGGGGCCGCGGCACAACTTCCGGTTGCACAGGCCTCCGTGCCTGTGCTGTCAGCCGCAGGTTGAATATTTATCTATAGCTTCAAATTCCCACCCTTGCCTATGCACCGCTAGTGCAAAATGTGCCGAATAACTTTTGCTATTTTCGATAATGTTTTAAATTTTGTATTTTGACTTTGTTTAGAGTTTCGATATTAGGATTTAGAATTTATTTTCAATCTCAGTTTCTTTCGAAAGACTATCGCCCCTATGTTATAATGATTCTAATGAAAAAATTACTCTCCGGCAACGAGGCACTGGCGCTTGGCGCCTATCATGCCGGCGTCGCTTTTGCCTCGGCTTATCCCGGCACCCCCAGCACCGAAATCATGGAAGCCGTCGCCGTCCATAAAGATATCTACGCCGAATGGTCCACCAACGAAAAAGTAGCCGTCGAAGTAGCCATGGGCGCCTGCTATGCCGGCGCACGGGTCATGGTCTCGATGAAACAGGTTGGGTTGAATGTTGCCGCCGACCCGTTTCTCGCTGTCTCCACTACCGGTGTCAACGGCGGTTTTGTTTTAATTGAAGCCGACGACCCCGGTATCCACAGCTCCCAGGGCGAACAGGATAACCGCCACTTCGCCGAACTGGCCAAAGTCCCCATCCTGGAGCCGGTAGACAGCCAGTCCGCCTACGACCTGATGGCCTGTGCCTTCGAAATCAGCGAGCAATTCGATACTCCCGTCATGTTGCGCAGCACCACCCGCATCTCCCACTCCAAATCGATTGTCGCGGTGAAAGATAGCCGCACAGTTTCCACCCGGAAAATCGGATTCTCCCTCAACATGCAAAGATGGGTGATGCTGCCGGTCAACGCCCGCCTTCGCCATGTCGCCATGGAAGACCGGATGCAGAAACTGGCCGTTTATGCCGAAACCTTCCCCTACAACCAAATTGAACCGGGCGACCGCAGCCTGGGCATCATCGCCACCGGCATCTCCTATCAATATGCCCGCGAAGTTTTCCCGCAGGCCTCGTTTCTGAAACTGGGCATGACCTATCCTCTGCCCGAAAAACTCATCCGCGAGTTCGCCGCCAGAGTCGACCGTCTCCTGGTCGTGGAAGAACTCGACCCGTTCCTCGAAGACCACATCAAGGCGATGGGCATCAAATGTGAAGGTAAACAGTTCATTCCCCGCTGCGGCGAACTGAACACCGATATCCTCGAAGCTGCCGGCCGCAAGATGGGCATTATCAAAACTCCTGCGCCGGAAAAACTGACGCTTCCCACGGAACTGGCCAAACGCCCGCCGCTGCTCTGTCCCGGTTGTCCCCACACCGGCTTTTTCTACGTTCTGGCCGGCATCGGGCAGCGCCTGAAACTCCCCGGCGCCAAAGAAAAAACGCCCGGCGCACCCAATCTGGTCGTGGCCGGCGATATCGGCTGCTACACGCTCGGCGCTTACCCGCCGCTGAACGCCATGGACACCAACGGCTGCATGGGCTCCAGCATCGGCACCGCCATCGGCATGGAAAAAGTCGGCCTGCCCGCTAAAATCGTGGCCGTCATCGGGGATTCCACTTTCTTGCATTCCGGCATCACCCCGCTGGTGGATGCCGTTTACAATCAGAGTAAAATCACGGTCATTATCACCGATAACAGCACCACCGCCATGACCGGCCACCAGGAACACCCCGGCACCGGCATTTCCGTGCAGGGCCAGGCCGGCGGCAAAGTCGTGCTGGAAGAAGTCGTCAAAGGCGTCGGGGTGAAAAACCTGGCCGTGGTCGATTCCTTCAACATCAAAGAAATCCGGACGGCCGTTAAATCCGCCCTGGATTCCAACGAGCTCTCTGTGGTCATCGTCCGCGGCGCCTGTGTTGTGCATGTTCCCAAACACGGCGAGACCCAAATCATCGATACCCAAAAGTGCAATCAGTGCGGCATCTGTCTGCTGGTCGGCTGCCCCGCCATTCAAACCGATGACAGGCAACCGGTAATCGATGCGACGATGTGCACCGGCTGCACCGTCTGCGCCCAGGTTTGCCCCAAACAGGCCATCGGGCCGGTCTCCCGGCTCAAAGCAGAGGTTATAAATTGACCACGAAAACTAAGTCCGACCTGCTGCTGACCGGCGTCGGGGGACAGGGCAACATCCTCGCCTCCGACATCATCGGGGAAGTGGCGCTCACCGCCGGTTATGACGTCAAAAAGACCGATACCCTCGGCATGGCGCAGCGCGGCGGCAGCGTCGTCAGCCACGTCCGCATCGCCGAAAAAGTCTACTCACCTTTGATTCAGGAAGGCGGCGTCGATATTCTGCTGGCTTTCGAGAAACTGGAAGGCATCCGCTGGGCCAACTATCTCCGCCCCGGCGGCATTGCCATCATCAACAACCACGCTTTACCCCCGCTTTCCGTCAACCTCGGCGCTGAGAAATATCCCTCCGATATTGAAATCATGCAAATTCTGCAGCAGCGCACCGGCAAGATTTATCTCGTTCCGGGTACGCTTAAAGCCAATGAGCTGGGCAACACCCGGACGCTGAACATCTTCATGCTCGGCTGTCTTTCGGTATTCCTGCCATTCACCGTGCCGGACTGGCAAGCCGCCATTCAAAAACACCTGCCTGAAAAGCTCTGGAAACTCAACATGGCTGCCTTCGCCGCGGGCAGAAAGGAAGTCGAAAATGTTCATGTCTGAAAAAGTCCGTAAGAACATGGAAACCGGCTCCTGGATCCGGAAAATGTTCGACGAGGGCAACGTCCTGAAAAAGCGCTACGGCGCCGATAAAGTCTTCGACCTCACCCTCGGCAACCCGGTTGTCGAGCCTCCTGCACAATTTTTCACCGAACTGAAAAAACTGGCCAACAGCACTGCGCCCGGCCTGCACCGCTACATGGAAAACGCCGGCTACCTCGAAACCCGGGCCGCCGTCGCTGCGCAACTCTCCAAAGAGACCGGCCTCAGCCTGGCTGCCGGCGATATCGTGATGACCGTCGGGGCCGCCGGCGCGATTAATGTCGTGCTCAAAACCATCCTCAACGCCGGCGAAGAAGTCATCCTTTTCACGCCCTGTTTTTTCGAATACCTGAATTATATCGATAACCACGGCGGCGTCTATAAATTCGCCGCCACCGATGCGCAGTTCCAGCCCAAACTCGACGTCCTGGAAAAGACCATCAGTCCTAAAACCAAAGCGGTTATCGTCAATTCGCCGCACAATCCTACCGGCGTGGTTTACAGCGCCGAAACGATGCGCCAAATCGGGGAAGTACTGCGGAAAAAGGAAGCGCAATACGGCACTCAGATTTACCTCATCAGCGACGAACCTTACCGCAAGCTGATTTACGACGGCCTGAAATACCCCTCGCCGTTGTTATTCCACCCGCGGGCAATCATCGCCACTTCACACTCTAAGGACCTGGCGCTGCCCGGCGAACGTATCGGCTACATCGCCATCCATCCCGACTGCCCGGAAAAACAGGAACTGATGGACGGCTTCATTTACTGCAACCGCATCCTCGGCTTCGTCAACGCGCCGGCGATGATGCAGCATATCGTCCGTTACCTTCAGGACGTCACCGTCTCCATCGCCGATTATCAGAAGAAACGCGACTTCCTCTATTCGAACCTGGTGGAAATGGGCTATTCGCTGGTCAAACCGCAGGGCGCCTTCTACATGTTCCCCGAATCCCCCATTCCGGACGATGTCGCTTTTGTGCGCGCTTTGCAGGAAGAGCTGGTGCTGGCCGTGCCCGGTGTCGGCTTCGGCGGACCGGGACATTTCCGCATCTCCTACTGCATTGACGACCGCACCCTCGCCGGTTCGCTCGAAGGCCTCCGCAAAACCGCGAAGAAATTCGGACTAAAATAACCTTTAACTATACCCTGGGCTTAGCCGAAGGATCTCCATGTGGTTCACTGGAATCCTTTTTGTAATTCTTGAGTCCACCTCTGTCCGGAAATCCTCAATACTGTAGGGGAGGGTTTAGTCGCAGACGTAACCCTCCCGCCTCGTTCTGCTGTACTGAGCGCAGCACATGCCGGGATTACGCACGGGAAAGATTAAGCGGGGTTACTGCTGCGTGTTCCCCGGTACTTCCTTGAGCCTGATGTAAATCAGCGACGGGCCGCTGCGGCTCTTGTTCTCTTTAATCTCAAAAGTATCCTTCTGCGCCTTAACCAGCTGTGAGAGCTGATTGAAGCCGTAAGTGCGGGAATCGAAGCCGGGGTCGAGCTGCCGCAAGCGTCCGCCCAGCGTACCCAGGAATGCCCAGCCGTCCTCCTGCTCCGCCAGGTCGAAGGCGTTTTTCAGCAGCGGCAGCGGGTCGTTGGTGACGTTGCCGGTCACTGCGCCTGGGATGCCGGGAACCGGTTGCTCGTGATGCGGCACGAATTTGACGATTTGCTTCTCCGGCATCAGGTTCTCGGTATAAACAAAAACCTGGCAGGCTTTGACGAAAGCGGGCGGCGTGTTTTTCCGCCCGATGCCCATCACAAACAGGCCCTTCTCCCGGATGCGGGTCGCCAGGCGGGTGTAGTCGCTGTCGCTGGAAGCCAGGCAGAAGCCGTGCACCGTGCCCTCGTAGAGGATGTCCATCGCGTCGATAATCAGCGAACTGTCCGACGAATTTTTGCCGATGGTGTAGCGGAACTGCTGGATGGGCTGGATGGCGTGGTCGTTCAGCACGTCTTTCCAGCTTTTCATCTGCGGTGTCGTCCAGTCGCCGTAAATGCGGCGCACCGTTACCAGACCGTATTTGCCGGTTTCCGCCACCATTTTATCAATCAATGAAGATTGGGCGTTTTCGCCGTCAATCAGCATCGCAATCCGTTTGTTATCGAATGTTGTATCTAAATTATCCATTGTGTTCTCCTTGAATCACCGGAGTTGTTCTACTGCGCTTAATTATAAACTGATATGACGGAAAGGACAATCACGTTCTGAGGTTACGCATGACGGGAAGATTCATCCCGCGCTGTCTTTGCGAGTCCGCCTCAGGCGGACGTGGCAATCTAAAATCATTTTTATAAAATCGGCGTAGTTTTATAAGATAATCCTTGTCGCTTTCCGCTTTTTTGTATTTTTGTCTTGAATAATTATTTGGCTTTTGGGATTTGGTATTTTCTTTTGTCACCCCTCGTGCCTGAAAATGGGCCGTTGTGCAAATACCGCGTTGTGTATTATGATAAATGACAACATGAACGAATTTCATGCAGGCTAAAACAGGGTAAACACTATGCAATTCCAACGTCCCGATATCATCCGTCCCCCCTCCGAGTGGCGCGATTACTTCCTGCCGCTCACCCGCGGCTGCTCCAATAACACCTGCACCTTCTGCAACCGCTGGGGCGAAAAACTCCACCTGCGCGACCTCGAGGATGTGAAACTGGAAATTGACGCCCTCGCCCTGTTCATGCACCGCGGCCTCACCCTGCCCGAAATTCCCCCCATTGTCTATGCCGTCGCCCAGGAATGGGACGGCAACGACGTGTTTCTGCTCGACAGCGACGCCCTCGTTTATCCTTTCCCCAAACTCAAAGAAGCCCTGCAATACCTCAATCTCAAACTGCCGGACATCCGCCGCATCGGCGCTTATGCCACCGCGCAGGACGTCCTCCGCCGCACCGTCGAAGAGCTCAAGGAACTAAAAGCGCTGAAGCTGGGTATCCTCTATATCGGACTGGAGAGCGGCGACGATGAAGTCCTCAAGAAGGTCTGCAAGAACGTCACCGCGGCGCAGGTCGTCGAGGCGGTCAAAAAGGTCAAAGCCGCCGGCATCCTCACTTCGGTCACCGTCATTCTGGGACTGGGCGGGAAAGAAGGTTCCGCCAATCACGCCCTGGCCACGGCCAAAGCACTTAGTGCGATGGACCCGGATTATGCCGGCGCGCTGACGATGACGCTGGTGCCCGGCACCCCGATGTACGCCGACGCCGCCTCCGGCAAATTCCACCTGATTACCCCATTCGAGTCGCTCCAGGAACTGCTGACCATCGTCAAAAATTCAACTTTCACCAATTGCTTCTTCAGCTCGATGCACGCCTCCAATTACTTCTCCGTCCGGGGCACCCTGCCGCAGGACAAGGAGAAGATGGTCCGGGCGCTGGAGCAAATCATCAAAAAAGGCGACCCCAACACCCTGAGGCCGGAATTCCTGCGGGGTCTGTAGGTTTTTGTCATTCCTGCGCAGGCCGAAGGTACTTTGCTTCGGTAGGATTACATCGAAGCAAAGGTACAGGAATCCAATCCCCAAAACCCACTTCCATTGCGAGACCTTATCCCTATCCCCAAACAAGGTCGTGGCAATCTCATAAATTCAGGTGTCACACTCGATTCGTTTCGTAAAAAGTGATATTTTGAAAATTATCCGCCCCAGGATTCGAGGCTAAAAACGGCCTTTATTTACCATAACGCAAAAAACGACTATGGTTTTTGAAGCTGATTCGTTTTCCAGTGTATTTATTGAATTTTTGTGCGCGGGCAGACACGGTATTTGTTTTTCAGAACCAAATATTTGCATTACCTGTGAACGTGCCTGATTTGTTTTACTAAACACCTATTTACCCCCGTTTACTAAAGCAAAATAATCCCCAACCGCCCCAGGGCCGACAGAAAGTATTTTATCCACCTGAGGCGGACCGCACACGAGCGTGAGATTATTGTATAACGGGGCAAGGAAAGGGTGTCAAGCGGTTTTTGTCGCGATTTTTAAGCCCCCTCTATCCGGCTTTATCCCACGAGGGGAGAAATGGCTGACCGGGGAAGAGGAACGCACGATTATATTATCTCAGTTCCCTCGCCCTTGATGGGAGAGGGCCGAAGGGAGAGGGTGCACATCCAATACTTCTGTAATCCTGGTAATCACACCATCAATATTCTGAGAAATGTCATTGTTCCAAAACCGAATCACCCGAAAGCCTTGAGATTCCAACCACCTGGTCCTTATTCCGTCGTATTCTTTGTTCTTTTCAGCGCTGTGCTGGCCGCCATCAATTTCAATAATCAACTTCTTTTCAAAACTGACGAAATCAACCACATAAACCCCGATTGGTGCCTGGCGCCGGAATTTGACACCGTTCAATTTTTTCGCCCGTAACAACGTCCACAGAAACTTTTCGGCTTCAGTTTCGGAGTTACGAAGTTGTTTGGCGATACCGGAATTATTTGGTTTTTCCATGCGCTTGTTCCCTGATTTACTGCTCCCTCTCTCCAAACTCTCTCCTACGCTGGGGCGAGAGGGCTGAGGGGTGAGAATTCCGGAGTTTCTGATAGGATTGCAGGGAAATAATAGGTTAGAATAACGTAGCTTCTATATTTCAGAACCGACAAATAAAGATGAGTTAGTAGAATTGAGAGTATGTATTACTGGCATTTCGTTCCAAGTACGACCTTCAAGTTCTCTTCCAGCTTTTTTCTTCTGCACTCCACCCCATTGCTTGAAAAAGAATGGAACGGCTAAACTTTGGCATTGATCTCTTATTGAAGTAACCCACTGACAATCCATAGGCCTTGAATGAGGTCCGGACTCTCCCCCAACAATAACCCAATCAATGTCAGCTAAATTAAGATCTGGAATTAGCCCAAGAAGTGGTTCAAACGATATAAATTTAACAATGGCGTCAGTTTGGCGTAATTCATTAATTCGGTATGTTTGTTCCGAATCCTCAACACTTACACCCATCCAAATATTATTTGCCCAATTTAGCCTCGGGCTCAGTTCTAGTAATCTCTTTGAGCGTTTAGTTAGAATCTGAAAACGATGCCAACTAGCTTGATTCATAATCTTGAACACTCTAATAATAAATTCATCTGGGACATCTTCGTGGAATAAATCGCTCATCGAATTTACAAAGATAGATTGCGGCTTTCGCCATGTAAGTGGCAAAGGTAAAGCCCTTTCATGTAGTGTCAATTGAAACCCGTTGATGTAACTAGGATTATGGGCAGCTTGTAGTCTTAAAGCCATTCTCTCAGCATAACAGTTTTTACACCCTGAACTGATTTTTGTACAACCAGTTACAGGATTCCACGTAGAATCAGTCCATTCTATTTTTGACTTAAAGGCCATTGTCGTCACTCATCTTTGATAATATATCGTCTGCCACTTTCTTTGACAGGTTACCTGCGGCTTTACTTGGATTACTTGCCGCGAAACAAAGTAGAAATTGTGGTGACTTCGTTTTGTTTCGTAGTATTACTGCTTTTTCCGATACCGTAGGGAAAGTTTGTTTTAATCTATTAATTACTAAATTTTTAATACCATCGATGCTCGCTTTCTGTTTAATATTATCTTCTAAAAAACTTAGTTGCGGGGAATTTGAATATATTTTACTCTCCCATTCACTCTCATCAATGCCTAAAATGAGACTAATTTTCTCCTTGTTAGCCTTAGGAATTTTACCATTTCTATAAAAATTCCGATTTAATGCCATAAAAGGAAACAAATACCATACATCTAAAACTTTTGTGGCACTGACCTTATTCAGACAATCCCACCTCAAATCCATGGCATATGGGTCTAAAAAGATAACTCCTCTCCAATTATCCTTCATCCAATTAATATTATCAATTTCCAATAAAAAGGTATTGCAGTCGGCATTATAAAATTCTACATTTTTATCTTTTCCCGTCTCATTAATATTAGATTGCAGTTTTTCTATTATTGAGCGGTCTTCTTCAAAAAATATAAACTTATCGAAAGGATATTTTAAAGCCCGTATTGCTGAACCCCGTATTTCATCACCACTTTTAATTTTAATGCTTCCGCTACCAGCAAAAGCATCGATGTAACATAGCTTGAAATGTTGTCTTTTTAATGCAGTCGTATAAAAATTAAGATATTTTTCGATTGCATCGAGTTTTATTACCGTCCAACCGCTTCCAAATTCTTGTATTATTTTTCCTTACAAATAAATCTTGTTGGTTAAGGATTATACTCCTGTGAATTATTATTGGCAAATGATATTGAATGGTGACACATCAACTATCCCAAAATAGCGACAAAAACCGCTTGACAATATTAAATCATATGTCATACAATAATTTCACGTTTGAGAGCGACCGTAAAACTCTCCGTCATGATTCTTACCGCCGGGGCCGGTTGGGCATTCAGG
>Ga0187863_10004207_pt1 | contig 10316 bp, 7 predicted proteins | sample June2016WEW_11_1_FD_132975 | JGI IMG/M metagenome (GOLD analysis project Ga0187863, IMG submission 132975) | Peatland microbial communities from SPRUCE experiment site at the Marcell Experimental Forest, Minnesota, USA - June2016WEW_11_10 | ecosystem: Environmental > Terrestrial > Soil >...
CGACGAATCGCCGACCATCAGGCTCACCGGCTCCGCTTCCACGCGCATCGCCCCCGCCTTCGTGTCCCAATATGCAAGCCGCGAGGCCGCGAGCGGAATCTCCACCGTCTTCGTCTGCCCCGCTTCGACCGTCACCCGCTGGAATCCCTCCAGCTCCTCGCGCGGCCGCTCCACTTTCGAGCGCAGATGCTTCACGTACAGCTGCACCACCGCATCGCCGGTCCGGCTTCCTGTATTCGTCACATCCACGGATACAGTTACCGTTCCATCCTTCGCCAGCTCCGCCGAGCTGGTCTTCAAATTCGCAAATTTGAAGGTCGTATAGCTCAGTCCAAAGCCAAACGGGTACAGCGGATCACCCTTGAAATACATATAGGTGTAGCCGTCGCGTATGTTGTAATCCATGCTTGGCGGCAGCTGGTCCACCGACTTGGGCCACGTCTCCACCAGATGCCCGCCCGGGTTGTATTCGCCAAACAGCACTTTGGCCAGCGCGGTCCCCTCATCCTGCGACGCATGCGTCATGTGCAGGATCGCCGGCACGTGCTCCTGGCTCCAGTTGATCGCGAAGGGAAAACTCGAAATCAGCATCACCACCGTCTTCGGATTCACCGCAAACACCTGCCGCACCAGCTGTTCCTGCGCCAGATCGATGATTTGCCGGTCGCGTCCTTCGCGCCCGTCGCTGGGCACGGTGCAGGGAAGCGTTCCACCCCCATCCGGCGTATTCACCCAGTCGTGCGCCATGTCCGGCCCGCAGGTCGGATCGCTCCCCACCACCACCACCGCAACATCGGAATGCCGCGCCGCATTGATCGCCGCGTTGCCCAGCTCATCCGCCGTGTAATTCACTTTCACATCCGGTCCAGCCTCGGCCTTAATCCCCTCCAGCGGCGTCACCTTGTAAGGAGGCGTCCCGCCATACCAGTCCCAGTGCACCGAATCCGCCAGCGGCCCAATCACCGCAATCGACTTGATCTTCGTCTTGTCCAGCGGCAGCAGGTCCTTGTCGTTTTTCAGCAAAACGACGGACTCCAGTGCCAGCTTCTTCGAGATGTCGCGATCCCGGTCCGTGTTCCATGGCTCCGGGTCATCCTTGATCTTCGTGTACGGCACCAAATCCGGCGGATCCAGCAACCCCAGCTTCACCGCGATCCTGAATTTGTAACGGAGAACGGCATCAATATCGGCCTCCGTCAGAGAACCATCCTTCAGCGCCGCTTTTGTCTCGTCCGCATACCGGTCCAGGAATTGATTGACCCCGTTTTTGATGCACGCCACCACCGCCGCTTCCTGGGTTGGATAGAGGTGCCGCGGATCCACAAGCTGCTTCACCGCGCCACCATCGCTCGACAGAACATCCACGCCCCACTTGTCCCGCACAATGCTCTTCAGAATCGGATTCACCACCATTGGCGTTCCGTTCCACCCGTTGTACGAGGCCATCACCGCCTTCGCGCCGCCTTCCAGAAACGCCATACGGAAGGGAACGGAGTAATACTCCCAAAACAGACGCTCATCGAAATCCGACGTCGAGCGATCGCGTAGATTCTCATTCTCGTTCGCCAGGAAGTGCTTCAGCAGCGGTGAAGCCTGCCAGTACTTCGGATCGTCGCCCTCCAGGCCCTTGCTGAACGCAATGGCCATCGTCCCGTTGAAAAACGGATCCTCGCCGTACACCTCTTCGCTGCGACCCCAGCGCGGATCGCGCGCCAGATCCGACTGCGGCCCCCAGTCCATCAAAATCTGGCGGTCGTACTTCGCCGTCTGCGTGATGAACCGCGCCTCGTACCCTTCCACGCCGCCCGCCTGTTGGACCAGCGCCGGATCCCACGAATCGCCCATCCCCGGCGGCTGCGGAAACTGCGTGGTCGTGATCGGCTGATGGTTGCCGCGCGCCTCGCGCTGCACAATCCCGTGAATCCCCTCGGAGCTCCCGATGTTCGGCACGCCCAGCCGCGGCACGCCCGTCCGCGTCCCCAGCACATCGATCTTCTCCTGTGTCGTCATCAGCGACAGCAGGTTGTCGATGCGCTTGTCCTCCGGCAAATTCGGATCGTTGAACGGATACTTCGGTTGCTGCGCGAGGGCTGGGAAGACCCCAACCACCAGGAGACAAACCAGTGCGGCAAGAGCTCTTTTTGTCATGTCAGGGATTCCGTATCAGCTTTCGTATCGTCGCCGGGCGCGGCCGGAGCTGACCCGGCAGAATCGACTTTTCAAACGCACCAAGGCTATCACGTTGTCCCCCGCCGTGAGCGCTTCGCGCTGCGAACCAGGACGCCGAACGTATCGTGCCCGGTCCGCTGCTAAAACGTTCGAGCGAGGGCGAAGGCTATAATCCCTGGTGAAATTTCCGGAGGCACATGGTGGTGCGCGTGCGGATCAATGCGTTCATCGTCGCAGCGGGAATGCTGCTCTGCGCGGCATCCGCTGTTACGCAGCAAAGCCCGGCGCAGACAGCGCCGCAAACAGCCAAGTGGCAAGCCCCCGTTAACCCCCACGCGACTCCTGAAGCCCGCGCCCTCCTTCAGTTCATCGATTCCATCTCCGGCAAATTCACCCTCACCGGCCAGCACAACTTCCCCAACGACTCCTCCCGCTGGACCGACCGCGCGTACGACCTCACCGGCAAATACCCCGCGCTCTTTGGCGAGGACTTCGGCTTCTCCGCTGGCGACGACAAGGACTCCGTCGAATCCCGCCCCGCCATGATCGCCGAAGTGGAACGCCAGTATGCGCACGGCTCCGTCATCGCTCTCACCTGGCACGCCGTCCGCCCCACTGACGACGAGCCCGTCGCCTTCCGCGACAGCGTTCAGGGTCACCTCACTGACTTCGAATGGCACGAACTCCTCACCCCAGGCACCGGCCTCTACAAGCGCTGGTGCGCCCAGGTCGACGTCGTCGCCGGCTATCTCGCGCAGCTGCGCGACGCGCATGTCCCCGTCCTCTTCCGCGCGTATCACGAGATGAACGGCAACTGGTTCTGGTGGGGCGGCCGTCCCGGCCAGGATGGCTCTGCCGCCCTCTACCGCCAGCTCCGGGACCGCTTCGTCAAGGTCCACCATCTCGACAACCTGGTCTGGGTCTGGAACGTCAACACCCCCGGCGGCAGCGCCGGTCCTGTCGCCGACTACTATCCGGGCGCGCAATATGTCGACGTGCTCACCATTGACGTCTACGGCGAGTTCAAGCCCGAATATCACACGGACATGCTCGCCCTCGCCGCCGGCAAGCCCATCGCCCTGGGCGAAGTCGGCACAGCGCCCACGCCCGCGATCCTCGCCGCGCAGCCCCGCTGGGCGTATTTCATGGTCTGGAGCAACATCGTCGACTCCGGCAACACCATCGACGGCCTCAACGCGATTTACCACTCGCCGCAGGTGCTCAACCGCGACGATGCCGCCATTGCCGAACCCATGGCCGTCGTTCGCCAGGCGAGCGCCGCTGAGACCGGCGGCAAAACGACCGGGACATTAGTAACAGCCGATGCGACAAAAGAAGCCACAGCGCTCCTCGCCCGCCTCGATGCCGTTTCCGGCACAAACACCCTTAGCGGCCAGAACAACGCGCCGGACACTCCGGCCGCTGCCACCACTGCCATCGTTGCTCTCACGCAGAAAACCCCGGCAATTTATGGCCAGGAATTGGGCATCACCGCCGAAATGGGCATCGACCCTTCCTCAGCCCGCCGCGCCATCGTCGAAGAAGCGAAGCGCCAGCACGCCGCCGGCGCCATCGTCGCCCTCACCTGGCATCCTGTCCGTCCCACCGACGATGAGCCCGCCAGCGACGCGAAGAGCGTCCGCGGCCAGCTCACCGACTTCGAGTGGAATGAGCTCCTCACCCCTGGCGCCGACCTTTACAAGCGCTGGTGCGATCAGGTCGACGCCATCGCCGCGACCCTCAAATCCCTCTCCGACGCCGGCATCGCCGTCCTCTGGCAGCCCTACCCCGAGCCGAACTCCAAAACCTGGTGGTGGTCCGGCCGCAAAGGCATCCACGGCTCCGCCCAGCTTTACCGCCAGCTCTTCGACCGCCTCGTGAACCTCGATCACGTCCGCAATCTCCTCTGGGTGTGGGACGCCGCCCCGCCCGGATTCGGCCCCAACAGCTCCGGCCCCCTCGACGACTATTTCCCAGGCCTGCTCTACGTCGATGCCCTCGAGATGAATGCGCAGGGCGGCGGCGGCGGCCGCTTCCGCACCGACGTCTTCCTCGCCCGCCTCGCGGTCGGCAAACCCATCGGCGTCGTCCTCACCGGAACCGTCCCGGCCCCGGACTTCTTTGCGCAGCAACCGGACTGGGGCTGGTTCATCGCCAACTCCCAGGCCGCCACCTCGCAGGGACCAGCTCTGCAATCGCTCTATCAGGACCCCCGCACCCTTTCGCTCCAGAGCGCAGCTGCCGCGCACTGACCTCGCGAACCGCTGGCGCGCTCACGAAGGGCCGCACGTGATACCGCTGTTCGCTCCACGCTCGGCTCCTGTATCATCGCCGGGTCGAAATTCTCCGGAGGAGACCGCTGATGAGGAAAATTAAGGCTTGGTTCGTTCTCTGTGCCACGCTGCTCGTTGTGTTCGCCGCGAAGCCGTTGTTTGCCGCTTCCGATATGACCGGCAAGTGGACCACCACCATCAAATCGCCCGACGGCACCGACTTTCCTCTGACCTTCGACTTCAAGCAGGACGGCGCGAAACTCACCGGCACCGTTACCGGCCCGCAGGGCGATCCGCTCGCCATCGACAACGGCAAGATTGACGGCGATAAATTTTCGTTCACCGTCTCCTTCAACGGCACGACCATCACCCACGATGGCACCGTCAGCGGAGACGAGATCAAGATGAGCACGAAGAGCGACAACGGCGGTATGCCGCCCATGGACATGACGCTCAAGCGCTCAACCGACGCGCCAAAATAATCGGAAACGACAAACGCCCAGGATCGACTCGGATCCCAGGCGCCATCTCGCGTGCGCGCGGCAGTGGACTCGACGTCCCTGCTCGCCCTCTCGCGGAACCTCTGTGCATCCGGCGCCCCGTGCGGCGACGAACCAGGCAGCGCGCCGTCGATTCGTCTACAGGCTGTTGCCGATGCCGTTGAACTCGTTGGACATCTTATTCGCGAGCGGACCCATCGCGGCCACCGCGCTCAAGGCCAGGAATGCAGCCACCAGTGCGTACTCAATCAGGTCCTGTCCGCTGTCTTCGATCAGCAGATTCTTCAGAATGCGTCCGGTTTTCATTTTCTGTGCTCCTTGATTTCGGCTCGCCCCGATCGAGGAGACTTCCCCGGACCGCGCAGCATGGGATCGACTGTCACATTGTGACCAGTCACACCCGCACCTGCTATTCCATTTAAGTGGTAATGGCTATGGCCTGTACGGCACCCGGAATGGTCACCTTGCTCGCCCCTGTCGGGCCGGACGCCGAGCGAGCCGCTGCCGGGCCTGGTTGCCCTCTTCTCAGGCGAATGGTATGGGGTGCTTCTTCTTGTGGTTGTCAATCGCGAGCCGCACATTGTCGTCAGACTGCCAGTCGAATTCCGTCGGGATCGTGTCGTCGTCGTGGGTGAGCACCACCAGCGCGATGCCGGCCGCACAGTTCGCGCAATAAATCCCCACACTCAGGCCGCCGCCCTGGTGCTGGACCAGTCTCGCCTCCACTCCAAGCCCTTCAACCACTCCAAGCCTCATCCAATGCCTTTGCCATAGAACAAACTACTGACGAAACTGAGGTTCCGGGGCCGCATTTGTAGCCTCTCCGGCTGAAAGATAGGAGAACACACGGCGAAATTACAACTTCGGTTGAATGACGAAGACCCTAAGCTGCCCTTATTGTCAGGGTTGAGCTGCATCACCCTGCACGATCGATGACGCTCACTTGAAAGCCCTCGGGTCGGTCAGGAGCCCCTGAGGGCTTTTTCTTTGGGCGCTGGCGGATCGAGCCAACGCCAGCCCTCACCCTGCGAGAATCAGTACGGGAGCGTTCGGGAAATGGCCTGGGCCGGGAGTGCTTAAAGGAACGCGCAGCCGAGCGTGATTCACCCGCGGCCAGTCGCGCTGGCAGGGAATCGGGGCTGTGAGGGAGTCCCGTTAAGGAATGCGGCAAGCCGGAAGAGAGGTTTCCGGCCGCGCCTTCAGAGCTGTGAACGTATCAGAGACTGTTACCAACTTTGTTGAACTCGTTGTTGATCTTGTTGGTTAGCGCGGTCATTGCGCCGATCGCGGACAGGGCCACCAGCGCCGCAACCAATGCGTATTCGATCAAATCCTGACCGCTGTCGTCGTTCAGGAGATTTGTCAGGAGCCGGACGTTTCTCATCGGAGTCATTTCTCCATCAACTTCGTTTGGGAATTGTCGTGCGATTGCCCTGGGGGGCATCCCTGATATTTTGAAAAGCGCCGGCCTCCTCAGGTATCCCATACAGGTGGCATCGACATAACCATCTCGTTGTGGGTCCCGTGAAACTTTTTTGCGGTTCCTGTCGTACTCCCGGCTCGCGCGTGAATTTCGAGCGATTCTTGGAGATCTTCGCCCCACTCAACCAGCCCTGCCTTTCTGCCGCGGCGGCCAGAACCCCGCCATTCTTGCCCGATTGATCGTCCCCTGCGATACTCAGCGCTATTCTGGCCAAGCGAGCGAATTCCTCAGGAGGGAAACAATGCAACTCGGAATGATCGGTCTGGGTCGAATGGGATCGTATATGGTGCAGCGCCTGCTGAAAGCCGGCCACCAGTGTGTGGTGTATGACACCCACCCGCAGGCCATGCAGGACCTGGTCGCGAAAGGCGCCGCCTCGTCCGCCAGTCTGCAGGAATTCGCGAAAAAGCTCACCGCGCCGCGCGCTGTTTGGATGATGGTTCCCGCCGCGGCAGTCGATTCGGTGCTGGCATCTCTCGTGCCCGTTCTTGCCCCCGGCGACATCGTCATCGACGGCGGCAACTCCTATTACCACGACGACATTCGCCGGGCCCGCGAGCTGAAGGCCAAAGGCATCCACTACGTCGATTGCGGTACCAGCGGCGGCGTTTGGGGTCTCGATCGCGGATACTGCCTCATGATTGGCGGCGAAGACGCGATCGTCACGCATCTCGATCCCATCTTCAAATCCCTCGCTCCGGGTGTCGCCTCCGCGCCGCGCACGCCGGGGCGCACGGGCGAAGCCACTCAGGCGGAAAACGGCTACCTGCACTGCGGTCCCAACGGCGCCGGCCGCTTCGTCAAGATGGTGCACAACGGCATCGAGTACGGAATCATGGCCGCCTATGCGGAGGGCCTGAACGTCATCAAAAATGCCAACGCGGGGAAACTGAAGCGCGAGGCGGATGCCGAGACCACGCCGCTGCGCCATCCCGACCTGTACCAGTACGACATCGATGTGCCCGCAGTCGCCGAGGTCTGGCGCCGTGGCAGCGTCATCGGCTCCTGGCTGCTCGATCTGACCGCCGCGGCCTTGCGCGAAAGCCCCGAGCTCTCGAACTTCACTGGGCGCGTCTCCGATTCAGGCGAGGGACGATGGACCGTGCAAGCAGCCGTCGATGAGGGTGTCTCGACCCCAGTTATGAGCGCGGCGCTCTACGCCCGCTTCGCTTCGCGCGGCAGCGAAGACTATTCGGACCGGCTGCTCTCGGCGATGCGCTACCAATTCGGCGGACACCTCGAGAAGGGCGTCGGATCGGGGGGCGACTGAGCGGCGTCCTTCGCGCCCGAACATCTCGAACGGACCACGCCCGCTCGTCCGCGAGCGGCCCGCCGATTTTCAGCAGGGTTTCTTGTCTTCAACGACCGGATCGATCCACGGGCCATCGTTGCTGATCAACTGCCCGGCCTCTTCCGGCCCCCAGGTTCCCGGAAGGTACGAGTAAACGGGCGTGACGTTCCCCAGAATCGGCTCGACGACGCGCCACTGCGCCTCCACCAGGTCCTGCCGCGAGAACAGCTCCACATTGCCCCGGCTGGCGTCGCCCAACAGCCGTTCGTAGGGAGGCATTTCGTCGACCGGCTGGCTGTGGAGGTCGAGTTCCACATCGCGCCCCACCATGCGCTCTCCCGGAATCTTGACCCGCACGCCGAGCCCGATCGAGAACTCCGTGCTCACCCGGATGCGCATGTGCGCCGAGTTAACAGGCACCAGCTCTCCATAGGTCTCCCGCGGCGGCCGCTTGAATTCCACCGTCGCTTCCGTACAGGTCACCGGGAGCATCTTGCCGGCGCGGATATAGATGGGCACACCCGCCCACCGCCAGCTGTCGATGTGCAGCCGGATCGCGACGAAGGTTTCGACATTCGATCCCGGAGCCACGCCGGGTACCGATCGATAGCCTTCATATTGTCCACGCACCACTGCATCCGGGGTCAGCGGGCGAATGGCTTTCATCAGTTCCGCTTTGCGATCGCGGGTGGCATCGCAGTCTTCGCCCGTGGGTGGATCGATGGTCAGGTTCGTCACCACCTGCAGCATGTGGTTCTGCACAACGTCCAGCAGCGTTCCTACTTCATCGTAGAATTTGCCCCGATCCTCCACGCCAAAGCTCTCCGCCATGGTGATCTGAATGCTGCGGATGTGATCGCGGTCCCAGATGGGTTCGAACACGGGATTGGCGAATCGCATGTAGAGGACGTTCTGCACCGGCTCCTTGCCCAGATAGTGATCGATGCGGAAGATGTCCTCTTCGGGGAAAAACCGATGCAGGGTGCGGCTCAGCTCCTGCGCAGACTGCAGATCGCGCCCGAACGGCTTCTCCACCACCACGCGGGCGTTGGTTGCACAGCCGGATTTGGCAAGGTTTTCCGCGACCACCGCAAACAGGCTTGGAGGAATCGCCAGGTAATGCAGCGGCCGCTGCGCCTGCCCCAGCTCCTGGCGAAGCTGCGTAAAGGTGGCCAGGTCGTTGTAGTCCCCGTCCACATAGCGCAGCAGGCCCATCAGCTTTTCGAACGCAGGCGGGTCGATGCCGCCATACTTTTCCAGACTGTCTTTCGCGCGAGCCTTCAGCTGATCCAGATTCCAGCCGGCCTTCGCTACGCCGATGATGGGCAGATCGAAGCCCTCGTCGCGCACCAGGCCCTGCAGCGCCGGAAAAATCTGCTTGTACGCCAGGTCGCCCGTGGCGCCAAGAAAAACCAGTGCGTCGGACCGAACTATCGCCATTCATTCCGCTCCAGGATTGAAATCGAGTGTCGCAGCGTGCACCCGGGCGGGAAACAAATCCGCGCGACATGCAAAACGCCTACCCACACTAACCATAAGAACAGATGCCCGAGCTCGGCATGGCGGATTGCCATTTTTCTTCGCGGGGGCGATACTTTTTTCAGGCGCGTGTTTTCAAGCGTGTGGATGCGCAGCCGCTGTCCATCGATCCCGTTGACGGGGCCCGATAGGGCGGCAGTCGTTCCCTGCACCCCAATTCCTCTGATTCCCAATTCCTCTGATTCATCGACCGCGTGCCCGGCAATTGCATTCCGAGGCTGCGCAAAACAGCGGGGTCATGATCGGTGTCTACGTGTACAATGGTCGATGATATTCCCCACAACACGCGGCATTTGCATCATGCTGCTATAGATTCGCTCGGCCGATACGGTCTGTCGAAAGGCTTGTTGGCATGTGGAAAGTTGCGCTTGACGTCGCGGGCGGGATCTCCAGCGTTCTTGGCTTCTGTGTCGCGGTATCCATAGCTATTGTTCAACATTTTCAACTCAAAAGGTTGAAGAAGATTAGTGAGGACACAGGCGAGACTGTTCAGGAGATTGATCGCGAGAAGCATAAGCACTGGGTAGTCGTGCGGTTCTTTGGCTTAACTGACGGCGTTAATCGGTTCAGGTGTCTTCTCCCGGTCAAGTGGGCTGGTAAGCCGCTCCCCTCGATCTGTGCCGGCGACTATTATGCTCTGCATATATTGCAGACACTGCTCGGAAACGAGACGGTTGAGCTGGCCTTCCAGAATTGCGAAGGCCAGGAATGCGAGGATGACGGCAACGGCAACGCCATTTTTCTCTGCGCGCCCCAGGCTAATCCGGCACTTGAAAAGCATGCCCACGCCCTCATCCTAAAGGGCGGTCGAACCGACGATATGCCGCGGTTCTATGGAATGGTAATACCGTGTTGGTTCGCAGATGATGGGCCAAACCCGGGGAGAGATACGGATTCGGCAATCAAGAAGATCTGGATTCCATCCGTTAACACCGTGTTAGAGTCGGGTGCCGAGGAGGAGCACCAACGCGCGGCCCCCGGCATTAGACACAAACCACGCGATCCCATACAGAGCGACTACGCAATACTTCTTCGCATGTCAGTGCCCAGGAAGCGGAAAC
>Ga0187863_10004210_pt1 | contig 10313 bp, 6 predicted proteins | sample June2016WEW_11_1_FD_132975 | JGI IMG/M metagenome (GOLD analysis project Ga0187863, IMG submission 132975) | Peatland microbial communities from SPRUCE experiment site at the Marcell Experimental Forest, Minnesota, USA - June2016WEW_11_10 | ecosystem: Environmental > Terrestrial > Soil >...
TCGGCCTGCGATCGCAGCAACGGCGCGGCCAGGGGAATTTAGCGGCGCTGGTGTTGTAGCGGCCAAAGAAGCAGGAGGGCATTACACGCCTCCGCCGAATCGCGGAAATCAGGCAGGTGGGAATGGGGCGCGGCCGGAGAATAACGCCGCGCGTCCGAGCGCCACGCACGTAAGTGAACTTCCACCGGCGGAACGGCCGGCCGCTCCGAATACGGGGGATGCGAAACAGGACAAGAAGCTCCAGCAGCAGCAGGAGAAACTCTACAACCAGCAGCAGAAGGAGCGGCAAAAAGTAACGCAGCAGCAGCAGAAGGAAGATCAGAAGTTGGCGAGTCAAAAGGCGTCCGATGCGCAAAAGCAGCAGCAAGAGCAGCGACACTCGCAACAGACGCAACAATTGCAGCAGAAGCACACGCAGCAGACGCAGCAGATGCAACAGCACGTGCAGGCGGCTCGGCCAGCGGGGAAACCTCCTAAATAAATCTCTTTGCGATTGAATGGCGCAATCAGTTTGTCATCCTGAGCGAAGCGAAGGACCTATGCATCTGAACCGCTGTAATGCAAAGGTCCTCCGCTTTGCTTAATTTTTTTTGGAGGCTGAACGTTTTATGCATACGAGTGCCGCGAAATTTTGGGAAGCTGCCCATCGGATGGTGGACGGTTTCATCGCACGCCTGCCTTCGTTGATCGTCGCCTGTGTGGTTTTTCTGGGGTTCTACGTGTTGAGCGTGGTGGTCAGCCGTTTGATCCTGCACACGACGCGCAAGCATCGCCCTAACCTGGGTGTCGTTTTTGCGCGTCTGTTTGGGGCGGCGACGATTCTGCTTGGCTTCCTGGTATCGTTTTCCGTGGTTGCGCCTTCGTTTCAGGCTGGCGACCTGATCAAGGTGCTGGGCATCGGCGGCGTCGCCATTGGCTTTGCCTTCCAGAACATTTTGCAGAATTTTCTTGCTGGCTTGTTATTGCTGTGGGCCGAACCGTTTCGCATCGGCGACGAGATCAAGCTGGATCCTTACGAAGGCACGGTGGAAGAAATTCAGACGCGGGCGACGATCATCAAGACCTACGATGGAAGGCGCGTGGTGATTCCGAATGCCGATCTGTTCACGCACTCCGTGATTGTGAATACGGCGCTCGACAATCGGCGCTGGGAGTATGACCTCGCCGTGAAAGGCAGCGACAACCTGGCGCAGCTCAAGTCTTTCATTGTCGACACTGTCGGCGAGGTGGAGGGCGTGTTGCCGGATCCGAAGCCGGAGGCGCTGGTTATGGACCTGGGCGACGCGGACGTCGCTACGGCCAAGCTACGAGTATTGTGGTGGACGAAGGCTCCTCATCATCACGAAATGCTCTCGTCGTACGACAAGGTTCTCACTGCGCTTAAGAAAACTCTCCATCCCGCTCAGGCTCCGCAAAAGCGCGCGGCCTAAGACGTCGGTGCCGCGCCAAATTGTAGAAATCCACTTTAGGTTTGGCGCAAGGGCCTCTCGCCTTCGCTATTCGGGACTTCTGCCATGCGAAGGATCGCTTGATGTGGCAACGTTGAGGTCGACGTGCAATCGTTGCGTGGCAGGGATGTTTGGCGGGTAGCAGTTTCCATCCTTGTTATAGGTAGCGCGGCAGCCCTTGGCGAAATCAGGGCGCTTGGGTGATTGCGCGAACTGCCAGACCTCTGCGAAGGCGAGGCCACTTGTCTCAGGAGTGAGATTTGTTTGCGAGACAGTGCAGCCGGGCGATGGGGGACACGAGTCGTTGACGACCCAATATTTTATTTTTCTCGCGCCTGCATTCTTGCGAATATCCTCCGCGGTCACCACTGAAACGCTGGAGCCCTCTTTCGCTCCTATGCCCGAGCAATACACACCCGCGCCAAAATGCCCCGCGGTCACTCCGTCGACCCAGGCGTGAAGATAAGCGCGCTGTTCGGGGAGCAATCGGCCGCCTTGTTCCTGATCGAGAAAGATTATAGAGTCGCGCGGAAATCCCTCGGCCCGCGCCGCTTTGAAGGCTGCGGCGGCATCGGAGCGGCCCAGTTTTGCCGCGTCTCCGGCAGACTTGGTCTCGGCATAGGTGCGGCCGTTGAAAAGGATGAGGAAGCCGAAGCCTGCGGACTGGATGGTCTTGCGTTTTCCGATCCACGAGTTAGTTTTTGAGCCAGGCGGGTCATTCAGCCAATAGCCAGAGTAAGAGAAGGTCTGACGCAGAATTTTCAGGTTTGCATCGCCGGGATAATCGTTGCGATCGAAGCCGATATACGCAGCCGCGGCGGGATGGGTGGGTATTGAGGTTTGAGAATAGGCGCCATTGAGAGCCGCCAGAATTACCGCGACCAACAGCAGGCTCCAAACTGTTTTTCGATGCTCAGACCCTGCCCTGGCTGTTGCTTTCGCGCATTTCGGCATCGCTAAAGCGACGCCCTGATACGGAACTACCTTCCTTCGTGGCGCGTTCAGGCGGTCATCTCCTGGTCCTGCTTGCGGTCCGGTCTCGCTACCGCCGCCGGGAGCCGCAGGCGGAACGTCGTCCCGGTCCCGACTACTGTGTCAAAGTCGACAGAGCCGTAGTGCCACTGCATGATCTGGTAGGTTTGCGCGAGGCCGATTCCGCTGCCTCCTTTGTCGCCCTTGGTGGTGAAGTAGAGTTCGAAAATTTTCTCCTGCGCTTCGGGAGGGATACCGTCGCCCTGATCGATGACTTCGGCAATGATCATGTCGTCATCGCGCTGCGCTTTCAGCGTCAGCGTTCCACCGGCCGTCATGGATTGGACTCCATTGAGTACGAGATTCAAGATCGCCTGCTTCATCAGGTCGATATCGACGCGTACCAGGAGCGCGTCATCTCCGCCCTGATCGGGGCCTAATTCGTGGCCGGGCAAATCGAGCACGATTTTCACGCCGTGACGGGAGGCATCGGGCGCGGCCAGCACTGATACGTCTTCGAGAAGCTTGCGGAGGTCGACGTCCTCGAGCCGCAGATCGCGAGGTCGAGTGAAGTCTACGAGGATTTGCACTACGCGGTCGAGGCGATGAATTTCGCTTCCAATAATGTCCATGTGGCGCCGCGTGTCAGGGTCATCCTCGTGCATTTTGTTTTGCAGCAACTGCAAATGCAGGACGATGGCGTTGATCGGGTTCTTGACTTCGTGGGCGACGCCGCGAGTGAGGCGTCCGCTCGCAGAGAGACGCCGCGAGATTTCAATTTCGTCTTCGATGCGGCGCACGGATTCGGCGTCGCGCATGGTGAGCAGGGCGCCGATGGGCGTGCCTTTTTCCTGAATGAAGTCGAGCGACACTTGCACGCGGCGGCCGTCGACAGCGTCGAATTCGTATTGCACGAGGGGGCGTTGTTTCTGAAAGGCGGGAAGAACCACCGCGCCTAGAACCGTGCCGTCGGAGAAAATTTCTTCTGCGGTGCGGCCCAGGATTTCGCGGCGCGGACGTCCCAGGAATTTTTCGGCCGAGGCGCTGACCAGCACCACGCGCGAATCGCGGGTGAAGAGCATGAGTCCGTCCTGCAGTTTGGTCATGACCTGCTCGACGTTATCTTTCAACGCCGAGAAAATCTGGTTGGTATCGCGAATCTGGCGGCCGAGGTGAGCGATCTTGAGCGAGACGAGGCCAACTTCGTCTTCCGAGCCGGAGCCTTCTTCCGGCAAGAGATCGCCGGCGCTGGCGCTGTCGAGGTTGCGGCTGATGACTTTCAGCGGGCCGAGCGCGACGTTGGAAACGGCTGCTGCCAGCACCAGCGAACAAAAAATGGCGAGCACGGAAAAAAACGCAGCCTGCTGCAGTTTCGGCGTGAGTTCGTTGCGCAGGAAAACGGTGGAGACGCCGACCCGCACGCTGCCAAAGGTCTGGCCGTCGAGCTCGACTCCTATGCTCACGTCATAGACGGAGCCGGGGGCGTAGATGAGACGCAGCTGGCGCCGAAAGCTGGCGTCGCGCAGCATGCGCAGCGGGACACGATCGGGGATCGGCTTGCCGTTCAGGGCCGGATTGGTGTCGAGAATCGCCACGCCATTCGGGTCGATGATGGCGGCATCGTAGATGATGCGAGAATTGCCGACCACCGATTCCAGCATGTCGTTGAGGTTGGGATCGGTTTGCAGGTAGTTGGTAATGGCGACGCGCATGGCCTTGGGATTTTCAGTGTTCACGCGTGTGCTGGTGAGATCGGGCACGGCTTTCGAGGCGGCGTATTCCAGCTGGTTGGTGAGTTGAGATGCCGTCTCATCGGCCCAGAGCAAGCGCTGGCGCAAGAGTTGAGAGAGGTAAACCCAGGAAAAGCCGACGACCAGCGCCGTGAACAGCGTGGTGATCACGAGCACGATGATGAATTTGCGAGTCATCTAAAGGCAGGTCGCAGGTGTCAGGTGACAGGTCTCAGGAAAAGCAAAATCAATTGTTTCCTGCGGCTTCGGTTTTTCCTGTCACTTGTCACCTGGGGCCTGTTCCTCTTAACCTTCCTCAGCCAATACTGCATCTTGGGGGCGGCCATATTCTTTCAATTTGTTGTGCAGTGTCTTCAGGCTGATGCCTAGCATCTCGGCCGCCCTTGTTTTGTTGTTATTTGTTGCCTGCAGAGTTTTGAGGATTAACAACTTCTCCGCTTCTTCTACTGTGGTGCCGACGCCCAGGTGTATGGCATCGGGATCGTTGACAACAGGGCGCACGCTCTGGCCAAAGCCCGGGGGAAGGTGTTTGGTTTCAATCAGGCCGCTTTCGCAGACGATCACGGCGCGTTCGAGAGTGTTGCGCAGTTCGCGCACGTTGCCTGGCCACGAGTAACTCTGGAAAACATTCAGCACGGCCTCGCTCACGTCCGCCACCTTGCGGCCGTGCTTCTCATTCATATCCGCGAGCAGGCTTTTGACTAACTCGCGTATATCATCTTTATGCTCGCGCAGCGCCGGCATATGAATATTGAAAACATTGAGGCGGTAATAGAGATCCTGGCGCAGTTCTCCGTTGGCTACGGCGTCGTCGGGAACCTTGTTAGTGGCGGCGAGGACACGCACATCTACAGAGGTTTCAACCTTGCTGCCGAGCCGCCGCAACTTATGATCTTCAAGGACGCGCAGTAACTTGGCTTGCGTGCCTACGGGCATCTCGCCAATCTCGTCGAGCAGCAGCGTTCCACCTTCAGCGAGTTCGAAACAGCCGGTGCGGCGCTCGGCGGCGCCGGTGAACGCGCCCTTCTCATGGCCGAAAATCTCGCTCTCGATCAGGGTTTCTGGGATGGCGGCGCAATTGATGGGGACGAAAGGTTTATTGCGGCGCGGACTGAGATCGTGGATGGTGCGCGCCACCAGTTCCTTGCCGGTGCCGCTCGCCCCGGTGATCAATACGGACGCGGTGCTGGGGGCGACTTGCTCGATAAGGTGGAAAATTTCCTGCATTTTTGCAGAGGCGCCGACCAGGCTTCCGAGCGCTCCTTTATCGCGTAAGCGGCGGCGGAGCGATTCATTCTCGACGCGGGTATTGATGATCTCGCCGATGTTAGTGAGAATGGAGCGCAGACGGCGGAAGTCGATAGGCTTCTCGATGTAGTCTTGAACGCCCAGTCGACCGGCGTGGAAGGCGGTATCGGTTGCCTTCTGAGCAGTGACCATGACCACGGCAATCGACTGCGCCAGATCGGCGAGGCGCTCCACCAGTTCCATTCCACCCATGCGCGGCATTTTCACATCGGTAATAACGATGGATGGAGCGAAGATGGGAATTTTCTCCAGCGCCTCCTGGCCATCGGCTGCGGTGTCGGTGCGATAGCCCCAGCCGGAGACAAGTTCGGCCAAGCCGGTTCGTTCGTTCTCTTCGTCTTCTACAATCAGCACTCGTTCCTGGGTCATATTCCTCTAGTCATTAGGTAGGCAGAGCTATTCAGCATTATTCAGGGAAGTGCAGCGCCCCGCAACCCGGCCGAATGAGGCGATATCAATTTGAGATTACTCCCGCGCGGCCTCATTTTGGAGACTTGGGGGCCAAACCACGATGACCGAGCAACGTCCGCACCCGCATAGTACCTGCCTCGAATGAGCAAAAAGGAACAGATTGCGGACTTCGATCGTGCGATTCTGCACTGTGCAGAATCGCCGAAAGCGTAACTGCGCCGGGCATTCCCACAAAAATGTTTGGTATAAACCCTTAAATTTTTTGCAAAAATGTCCATTTGCTGTAGAATTCGGTGTTCTGCAAAGAGCTTATCCGCGAGTGATGCGAGAGTTTATAGTTCCCGGTTCTATTCAATAGATTGTTGTGGATTCGATTCGGAGGAATTCCATGTCGCTTTGTCACCCAACATATAAAAGATGCGCGAGTGTCGCGCTCGTGCTGGTTGTTCTGATTGCGTTGCCATCATTTTTGGCGGCACAAACCGCGCCCGCCCCCAAGCCGGCACCCTTAATGTCGAGTGACTCATTTCCCTCTGTAGAGTTATTCGTCGGTTATCAATGGTTAAATCCGGGTGGCAGTGTTCCGGATACGAACTCCCCACCGAATGCTGTGCAAATGCCCTCACTCTCGAAGGGCTTTGGCATCAGCGCAGCTTACAACTTCACCAAGTATCTTTCTCTGGAAGGCAATTACGGCGGAAATTCAAACTCGAGCAACTCCAGCATCAATACCTGGAGCGGTGGGCCGAAGTTGACCTACCGCGGCGAGGGTGTGAACTTCTTCGCGCATACACTAGTCGGACTCGAACGCCTTCAAACTAACAGTGCGCCGGTTAGCAACGGAGTAGTCGCGATTCTTGGCGGTGGTATGGACCTCAAGCTATGGAAGCACGTCAACATACGGGTGTTTGAAGCCGACTTCCAGTGGTCGCACCAAAATTTTAGTAGTGTTGTGCCGCCGGACAATTCCTCATTGCGGCGTCCAAACTACGAAGGTGCGCTGCTGCGCACGGGTCTGGTGTTCACCACTGGTGGCGAAGCCCCCGAACTCCCGGTAGCGGCGTCCTGCTCGGTGCAGCCGAGCGAAGTAATGGTCGGCGAGCCGGTGCATGCCAGCGTCACGGCCAGCAACTTCAATCCCAAGCACACGCTCACGTACAGTTGGGCAAGCAGCGGCGGAAAGATTGAAGGCAAGGATACCTCTGCTAGCATCGATACCAACGGCGTCAGCGGTGGGAGCTACACTGCCACAGCCACGGTGACCGATGCCAAGGCCAAGAAGAACAATACCGCCAGCTGCACCGCGAGCTTTACGGTGAAAGAGCCGCCGAAGAACCCGCCGCAACTCTCGTGCTCGGCGAACCCTTCGATGGTTCAGGCGGGCCAGACGGCGACCATCAGCTGCACTTGCACCAGTCCGGATAACGTTCCGGTGACGGTGGGTGGATGGACCGCGACCGGAGGCAGCATTTCCGGCAACGGAAGCTCCGCCACGCTGACAACCACGGGCGCCCCGTCGGGGACGATCACCGTCAGCGCTACTTGTACCGATTCGCGCGGCCTAACGGCTTCGACGTCGAGCTCGGTGTCGGTTGAAAATCCGCCGCCCCCGCCGCCGCAGGCCACCAAGGTGAACGAGTGCGCGTATCCGAACGAAAAGAAACTATGGCGCGTCGACAACACCTGCAAGGCCGAGCTGGACGATGTTGCACTTAAATTGCAGCAGGATCCGGACGCCAAGCTGATTGTCGTCGGCAACGCTGACCCGGCAGAACTGACCAAGTCCAAGCATAAGAACCTGGCGGCTGAACGGGCGCTCAACGTAAAAGCCTATATCTCGGGCGGCGAGGCGAAACAGAACATCGATCCCAGCCGCATCGAAGCGCGCACTGGCAACGCGGGCACGGCGACTTCGGAACAGTGGATCGTTCCGTCGGGCGCGACGTTCCCCGAGGCCGGCAGCACGACTCCGGTGGACGAGACGAAGGTAATGGCGGTTCCGGATCATCCGAAGCCGGTCGCCAAGAAGAAAAAGGCCATGTAACAGGCCTTTTGGCCGATTTAGCACGAAAGGCCGGTGGGGGTTCACCCTACCGGCCTTTCTATTTTTCGATCTTCGGTAACCTTGCTCGGGTCGTGCTAGCCTGTCAATGTTGGGCGGACGCGAATATCGTTCGCAGGGGTCAACCTACGCGCATGGAATCTACAGGGCACCAGAAAGTTCTCCGCACCGGTTTCTTGCTTCTCGCTATCAGTTTCTTGAGCACTGCGCTGTTGGCCTCAGGGCCCTGGCAGGTATTAGGTCCGGACGGCGGGGATGCCCGCAGCCTGGCTTACGACGCTCACAATCCAGATCACATATTGCTTGGCACCAGCACGGGCCAGATGTTTGCTTCGAACGATGCCGGGCACACTTGGACGCGCCTCGCTCGTCTAGGCGGCGACGACTATGTGCTCGACCACATCTCCATCGACCCGCAGGATTCACGACGGATATACGTTTCTGCGTGGAGCGTGTCGAGCCAGCAGATTGGCGAAGTCTTCCGCACGCGCGATGGCGGCGCCAACTGGCAGACCTTGCCGGCAATGCATGGCAAATCGATCCGCGCCATGGCGATGTATAAGGCCGATTCCCGCATCATGGTTGCGGGCGCGCTCGACGGCGTCTACCGCAGCAACGACGGCGGCGATTCGTGGCAACGCCTGTCGCCTGAGAACTCAGCCGACATCAAGAACATTGAATCGATCGCAATCGATCCGAAGGATCCCAACACGGTTTATGCCGGAACCTGGCACCTGGCCTGGAAGACGGCGGACGGCGGCGCCAATTGGCAGCACATTAATAAGGGCATGATCGATGACTCCGATGTGTTTTCGGTGATCGTCGACCACGACAATCCCTCAGTCGTATTCGCCAGCGCCTGCTCTGGAATTTACAAGAGTGAGACGGCGGGCAACCTCTTTTCGAAAATTCAGGGCATTCCGTTTTCGGCGCGCCGAACGCGCGTGTTGAAGCAGGATCCAACCAACGAAAATATCGTCTATGCCGGAACCACGGAAGGCCTGTGGAAGACGACCGACCTCGGCAAATCATGGAAGCGCGTCAGCGATGCTGAAGTGGTCGTTAACGACGTCCTCGTCGATCCACGGGATTCGAATCGCGTGCTGCTCGCAACCGATCGCAGCGGCGTGATGGCCTCGACGGACGGTGCGTCGAGCTGGACGACTTCCAACAAAGGCTACGCGCATCGCTATGTCTCTGCCATTTTGGCCGATAACAAAGATGCGAGCACGCTTTATGTAGGCGTGGTCAATGACCGCGAATACGGCGGCGTGTTTCACTCCAACGATGCTGGGCAACACTGGCTGCAGAAGGCGGCTGGCCTCGGCGGCAAAGATGTGTTTGCGCTGAAGCAGGCTCCTAATGGGACGCTCGTTGCCGGCACAAACCATGGTATCTATTATCTCGAGCATGGTGGCACGCAATGGCATCCGATGAACGTGATCGTGGTCGAGCACACCTCGAAGGTCGCGCGCAAGGGAGCCAAACCGGTTACCAAGACCGCGATTGAGAAGAAAGAGCTAGTGGCGCGCGTCAACGATCTGGAGCTTGGCTCCATGCGCTGGCTGGCAGCGACGACCAGCGGCATCTACGTCAGCACCGACCAGGGTAAGACCTGGAAGGGCGGATCGGTGCTCGGTCAGGAAGACTTTATTTCTGTGCGAGCCGATGGTTCGACCGTAGTTGCGGCTACGCGCTCGCGCGTATTCGTCTCGAAGGATCGCGGCGTAGTGTGGCAACAGTCGATCGGTCTGCCGACTTATCTGGTTGGCATCCGCAGCCTGGCGCTCGGTTCCGAGGGGCAGATCATGGTTGCGGCGCGCGAAGGCGCGTATCGCAGTGCAGACGGCGGTGCCACCTGGGAGCACGTGGTGAACGGCCTGCCTGGCAAGGACATCACCTCCGTCAGCTTCGATTCCACGCATCATCGTCTGCTGGCTACCAGCGACACGACCGGCGTGATCTTCGAAAGCCAGGATGGTGGCCGTTCCTGGCAGCGCGGTCCGGACGCCGGTTTCCCGTTGCGCCGGGTCAGCTTCATCGGCGGGCGTCTGGTTGGCGCCACTCCGTTTGACGGCGTGATCCTGCAACCAGAGAACGAATCGATCAGCGCCGCTGCCGAGGCTGGCAGCAGCGAGTAAGAACACTGGCAACTTGCAATACTGGCCGGGGAGCGGAGACGCTCCCCGTTTTATTTGTGCGCTCTTCTTATATATCCAGAGCGCCGCGCTTGCCTTCCTGGCGAGGGTGCGGAACAATTCTGTAGTCACATCATGCGATTTGCTTTCATGCTTGCGCTGGGGCTGATTTTCTTTGCGTGGGGAATAAGTTCCCGGGGACAGGGAGCGACAGGTTCAGCAA
>Ga0187863_10004211_pt1 | contig 10309 bp, 7 predicted proteins | sample June2016WEW_11_1_FD_132975 | JGI IMG/M metagenome (GOLD analysis project Ga0187863, IMG submission 132975) | Peatland microbial communities from SPRUCE experiment site at the Marcell Experimental Forest, Minnesota, USA - June2016WEW_11_10 | ecosystem: Environmental > Terrestrial > Soil >...
GCGGGCGCGGTAATGGCTCAGTCTGCGGCCGCGGCGAAGGGGCCGTCGAGCTTCGCTCGACCGGACAGCCGAGGGCGGCTGTCCCCACATGAGCATCTCGCAAACTGAGGAACTGCCGCTGGCACACTGTTCCATCGGGTCAGATTGCGAGAGAAACCGTCTCGTGCGACGATATGTTCATGAAGAAGGTTTTTCATTTCGACGCCCCGCGGGATAAATATCATTGCGACGCCGCCATACTCTGGTGCTTCGACAACCGCTTTGAGCTGGGGTTTCGCAAGTTCCTCAAGCGCATCGGAGTCGTGAATTCGGATCCGATCAAAGTGGCCGGAGGTGCGAAGTGCCTGGCTTCGCCGGAACATGAGAGTGACCGTGAGTTCGTGCTGGATCAGATTCGTAAGTCCATACGGCTGCATGGCACCACGCGCGTCATCCTTATGGTGCACTCCGATTGCGGCGCTTATGGAGGCCTCGCCGGCGCTTTCGGCGGCGACGCTCAAGCGGAGGCTGCGCATCACGAAGGCGAACTGCGGCGGGCGGCGGCGAGTTTGCGAGGGGCGATTCCGGGAGTCGAGGTGCAAGGCTATTTTGTGGACTTCGAGGGGATATGGGACGCGGAGATCGGAACTGCGGAAAAGGCTGAACAGTCTGTGGCGTAATGTTGGGTGCGAGGAAACGCCTGCGGCCGGTGCGGGCCGGGAAAGCAAGACCGCGAAGGGGTGGTGGAAACACCCTGGGGGGCCACAGGTAGCGCTTGCGTGCAAGGGGTCCCCTTCGACTTCGCTCAGGGCAGGCTTTCGCTTCGCTCAGGATGACAGACTCGAGAGGGTACACAACCTTACGACAGCTTTTCTAGTTTCTATGCCTAAGTTCGAACATCACATATTTGTTTGCGGGAACCAGCGGCCGGCTGGGCATCCGCGGGGGTGTTGCGATCCCGTGGGGCAGGCCAAACTGCAGAAGTTGTTCAAGCTGAAACTGGCGGAGCGAGGGCTGAAGGGGACGGTGCGGGCGAACCAGTCCGGCTGTCTCGATCAGTGCGAGCACGGGCCGAATATCGTGGTCTACCCTGAGGCCGTCTGGTACGGGGGCGTGACCGAGGCGGACGTTGACGAGATTATCGACTCGCACATTGTGGGCGGCAAGCCCGTGGCGCGGCTGGCACTGGCTCCCGAGTGCGTCAATACGCCGGCCTGCGAACATCGTACGCGAAGAGAGTAGTGAGCCGCTGACTGCCACCGCGAAGGCCATATGCGATACATGGAACGGCGCTCCCCAAACGCTGGAACGCATAGCGATGGTGAATGTCACTAGAACTGTCGCCAGCGCGAAACGTCATCGAGATGGGCGCGTAGCTCAAACCGATAGAGCATCGGATCTAATCCCCTATATTGTTCAGTGAGTTATCTGAGATTGTCTTAGCCCCGATTGGAGTCATTTTGAACGCATTGCTGTAAATTCGTATAAATTTCTGGGAGTTACACTTATCAAAAACAGCGGCCGCACACTCTAGCCAACACCGTGGACCATCACGGGATCGCCTGTCAGCGCATGTGACTTGTTATTTCTCCGATTAATTTCCGAGTTGATGTATGATGGGCTCCCTTCCGAGGAGGACGCCCATGAAAGGCAAAACACTCCTATTCCTGGCTGCGCTTTTGACAATGAGCTCAGTCGCATATGCCACCAGCGTCAACGACATTGCAATTACCGGCAACTTCTATGTCGGGTTCGGCACCTCGAGTGGGGACTTTCAGATTCAAGGCCAGGGTCTGAACCTATTTCAATCTACCCCAGGCGGCCCGAGCTTCATTGGCTTATGTAACCTTGGCTCCCTGTGCAACTTCAAATTCAGTCCCGTCCCTACGTCCAGCTTTTGCGCCTACTGCCTGGGCTTATCCGGAGGCTCGCTGGGCAGTATTCTCGTGGAGTACTTGAACCCAAGCATGACTTTCTCTGGCTCGGCCGTGTGGAACGGCCAGTCCACAATTAACGTTCCGATGACGATAACAGGCACGATCGTTGGCTATGAACTGATTGGCTGCACCGGGAGTGTCGGGTGCAGTCTCGGGCCTGAAGAATTCAGCCTACGCCTCGTTGCTCATGGGACCGGCCAGTTCAACGTGGCACCCAATGGGCTTATCTACGGCGGAAGTGGTACCTTCAGCGGATTCGCGTCAACGGCGACCCCGGAACCGCTTCCACTCCTGCTAACTGGGACTGGCCTCATCGGATTATGGCTCGCGAGGATGAGAGTTCAGACGAGACAGCCCACCAGCCGGTAGCCGGTCCGGCTGTGCGATTCTCAAATAAAATGCCCGGACAAAAGAAGTCCGGGCATTTTGTTTGCCACACTCAGGCGTCCCACGCGACCCACACGCTCCGCCTCAGCTCCGGCAGAGTAAAAGGATAGGCGGACGACGGAAAAAGGGGTTGCGAAGATGGCAAAGCCCGGACTCTCGCGAGTCCGGGCTTTGTTGTTGAGATCTGACAAACTCCGGAGCTAATCTTTGCCTACGAGAGCATTGATCAGTCCCTGGCCGTTGCGGCTGCCCGATCCGGTTGCCAGAACGGCTATGCAGCGCATTGAAACCGCAGCATTGAAAGCGGCGGAGCCGATAAGTGTAAAATCGGTAGAAAGCCGCCGACCGGTACTCAGAAATTCTTGCCAGGTGTTGAAAACAAAAGCGGGCGCGTAGCTCAAACGGATAGAGCATCGGATTTCTAATCCGACGGTTGCAGGTTCGAATCCTGCCGCGCCTACCACATCATCATCCCGTTGAGCAGATAGAATTTCTCCAGAGCGCTCAAATACTTTTACAAAGATTTACGCATAGTTTACACCGCGATGCCATCGTGGTTGCACCCTGCGCCTGTGGAGCGGCATCCAACGCAGTAAGACACTCAATGTCTAAGTTGGCGGTCTCACATTGCAAGTGTGAGACAGTGCGGCTTTATTTTCGCAGGAGGTTTTTCACACTATGAAGCAGCTGATGCAGCAACTGAAGTACGCCGCACTTTTATCGACTCTCGCCTTATTGTCTCCGGTGGGGGCTCTGGCGCGGGACAAGAACCAGCACTCTGTAGAGATTCCGGATTCCGTGCAAGTTGGCAGCGCGCAACTGGAGCCCGGCAACTACAAAGTCGAGTGGCAAGGAACCGGCCCGCAGGTGCAGGTGAATTTCGTGCGCAATGGAAAGACGGTCGCCACGGTAGCGGCAACATTGAATATGAATGACAACCACGTGGTTCAGGACGCCGTTGTTACGGACTCGGTGAGCAACACGAACACACTCAAGGAGATCGACTTCGGTCACGACAAAGAATCGGTGATCTTTGGGCAGAGTGGAATGTAGGTCGCTTACGATCTTCAGCTAGTTTTCGTAAAACAGCCCCGCCCTGACTCGAAGGGCGGGGCGTTTTTCTGCCAGCTCTCATTCCAGAACAAAACTAAAACAGAAGCCGCAGCGACATCTGGATCTGGCGTGCGCTGCCGATGGTCTTGTTCGTGATGCCCAGACCGCTCAGAGTGGGGCAGACATACAGAGCAGTGTAGCTAGCGTCGCAAGGAGGAATCGTCGACGGCTGGCCGACGTAGGGAAAGCCCTGAAAGTTGATGTTCTGGCTCACGTCGTCGATCGGGATATCGAAGCTCGCGGTATTCGTGAGGTTGAAGACATCGAAGGTGTATTTCAGGGTAGTACGCTCGGAGATCTGCATGGTCTTGATCAGCGAGATGTCCGCGCGCCTCTGCCAGGTCTGCCGGAAAATATTGCGCTGGCCGTTGGCGATGAAGTTGGTCTCGTAGGGATCATTGGCAGGAATGGCGCCGTTCAAGTCGCCGGGATTCAGCAACGGGAGCCCGAAACAGGAAGCCTTCAGGGCGTACGAGTTGGGATCCGACGGATTGGCGTGCGCGCCCGAAGAGCCCGTGAGCGCCTGCTTAGGAGTGCAGCCAGAGAGAGGAACGATGGGATTCGTGATGCCGTCATTTACGCCGTAGAAGATGCTGCCGACCGCGCCCGAGTAATCGACAACGCTATAGGGCTGGCCACTCTGAATGACAGTAAGGCCGGAAAGTGCCCATCCATCGGCAATCCGCCCCTTGAGCGAAGTTGCCGAGAAAAACGTCGGCAGTTGGTACATGTAGGTGAAGTTCAACACATGTTTGCGGTCGAAGTCGGACAGCCCGTAACCGGAGCGCAAATTCAGGGGATTGTTGCCGTTGTAAAACAGGCCCATCGCACTCTGCTCATCGGTGGAGTGAGAGTAAGTGTAGGAGGCGCCGACCTGCAGGCCGTGACTCATTCGTTTTTCAAGATGAGCCTGAAGAGCATTGTAAGCGGAGATGCCGGCTGCAGTGTAGGACTCCGACTCGGAGGAATAACCGATGTAGGGAACACGCAGGTCGACGTTTCCGCCTTCGAAAGTTTGCTGATAGGGCTGGCCGTTGGGCAGCGCGATCGATGGATACGGGAAGACAGTGTTCTGCGTGACGATCGAATATCCGTAGGTATAATCCTGCTCGCCGTACCCACCCGCTGTGTTAGCCGCTGGGGCGCCCACCAGCAGGGGATGGGTCGGCGAAGCAATTTGCGCCTGGTTGAAGGGAAGAGGGACGATCTCATGGCGGCCGAGATTGCCGACGTAGCCGATGTCGATGGCGAGATCGTGACGCGGCTGCCATTGAATGTCGAGGGTCTGGTTGAGCGTGTAGGGCAGTTTGTTGGCGCGGTTGTAATCCCCGAACGAGAACAGAGGCTGGCCACTCGCGATCGCCGCCGCATTGGGCAGAAGCAGAGCGGCGGGATTGCCCGAGGGAGGCGGACTAAGTGTGGTGCCCCAGGGGGCTTCAAAAGTGCTGCAATATGAGTACCCATAGAGGCTGCAAGATTGCTGACTTACCCAGGGCGGAGTCTGATTCACGCCGAATGGACCGCCTGCAATTACTCCCGACGCAAACCCTGGAGAGAGATAGGTGAAGAGTTCGCCGCGATCGTAGTACATGCCCCAGCCGGCGCGAACCACGACTTTGTCGTTGAAGGCCCTCGGGCTCCAGGCTACGCCGACACGCGGTCCCAACCCCCATTGGCGCCCGGTAAGAGTGGAATCACTGACGCCCTTGGTCGGGAAGAGAGGGTTGTTTCCCGCGACGATGAAACCGTTGGAAGTGATGGTGTCGCTGGCGGCGTCATAGCTGTAAGCTGACGGGTCGAAATTGAAAATGCGCCCGTTGGCTTCTGTGAGTCCTCCGTGATAGTCGAAGCGGAGACCGGCGCTGATGCTGAGGTTGGGGCGGAGTTGAAACTTGTCCTGAAGAAACCCACCCGATTCGTGCGAGCGGTAGTATCGGTTGGCGTCGCCTTGCAAAAAGGTGGTGGTAATAAATCCGTCGGCCGTGTAGGTAACGGGTGAGCCGGTGAGGAAATTATCAAAATTGGTGAAACCGATCATGCCCGTGTTGGTTCGTTCGTCGCGGGCGTTGAGCTGCGTGTAGGAGAAGCTTCCTCCGAAGGTGAACGTGTGTTTGCCGTGGCTCCAGATTGCGTTGGCAGAAGGCATCCAGCGGTTTTGAAAGATACCGGTAAAGGCGCCCTGCGATGCCGCCGTGGAGCCGATGTTCGTGCCTGCGTTGAACACGAAGTTGCTGTTTAGCGGGGATTCGTTTCCTAAATCATCCACGATCGTAATTCCCGGGAAAACAGAGGATCCGAACGTACCGGTGATGCCTATCGCCTGGGGAGTGAAGGGCTGGGCGATGGTGCTGTAAACCTTTTCGCGAATGAAACCGAATACCTCGGTGACACTCAGGTTGGATCGGAGCGTTTGCGTGTTCGTGATCGAAGCAACCTGGCTACCTGCATCCAGATGCTGCGTAAAGCCTTCGACCGAGGAATAGCCGAAGGGCGCCGTGGTGGGATCGTGCTGGTAGTAATACTTCAGCGACAGAGTGTCTTTCGTGGTGGCGAGGTAATCGAGATCGGCAACGGCCTGGTCGGAAATAAAGTAAGCCGGCTGCGTGAGGAAAACATTTTCCGGGAAGTTCAGACTTGGCGTGTAGTTAGGGTTTGCCGATGGGAACAAATACTGGCCGTTCGCGAACTTGTAGTTCAATAAGTTGAGTGCAACTGGATCCACCTGGCCGGCCGTAAGACAAGGCGTCGGGTTCAGGGGCGGCGTGCCACACGGCGTACCAGTTTCACTGTTATATCGAAAATTCTCGTTGTCGACGGCCGCGAGTGTCGCTGCGCTGCGATCATCGGTAAGATCGGAAGGCACTGCGGTGCGCGAGGTTCCAATCTCCGTATCGGAAACGTGAATGTGCTGGTAGCTGGCGAAGGCGAAGAGCTTGTCTTTGATGATGGGGGCGCCGATGGTTCCTCCGGCGGTGTAACGGTGCAACTCTGGAACCTTTTCGTTGGCGGGGATGTTGGCGTCCTGATTGTAGAAATAGGGGGCGGCGTTCAGCCAATCGGTTCCGCGGTGAATGTAGGCCTGGCCATGAATGTTGTTCGAGCCGGAGGAGGTGCTCATGTCGATGTGGGCGCCGCTGGTGGATCCTTGTTGCGCGTCGTACATGGAAGTGTTGACGCGAAACTCCTGAACGGTTTCCGGGGCGGGCGTGGGCAGAGCCTGGCCGATGGCGAGGTAGGGCGATGCCGTGCTCTGGATGATTTCCGCAGTGGTGCTGCCGGCTCCGGCGATTCCGGTGTTGTTCACGATGCGCGCTGAGGCGACCTGGCTTGTGCTCTTGCCGTTGAACAGATTGCTGGCATCGACGCCGTTCAGAAGAAATGTGTTGCTGGTGTCGCGCTGGCCGTTGGCCCAGATGGGCTGATTTCCTAAGCCGGCGTTGGCTCCGGTTCCGTTCGGCAACTCGGCATTGACTCCGGGCGAAAGGATTGCGAGGCCGGTGAAACTTCCCGTGGGCAGCGGGACGGAATCAATCTGTTCTTTCTCCAGAATGTAGCCGTTGGTGGTGTCGACGGCGTTCATGAGGGGATCGGCCTGCACTTCGACGACTGAACTCACTTGGCCGACTGGCAGCGTTGCATTGACGGTGGCGCTGCGATCGGCCTGCACCGTAATGGAGGGAATTTTCTGCGTCTGGAAACCCTCGTGCGTGAAGGTGAGGGTGTAGGTGCCGATAGGAAGATCCACGAAGTCATAGCCGCCATTCGTGTTGGACTTCTGAGTGCGGGTGAGTTTGGTCTGGTCACCTACGATCGTCACATTCGTGTCGGGCAAAACGCTGCCGGTTTTGTCGGTGACGGTGCCGACGATGCCGCCGAGGGTTTGCGCCTGCGCACAGGGAGCGAAGGCGGCAGGAATCCACAATGACGTAGCGACGAAAAAAACCGCGAATCTGGTTTTGTTGAGCGTCATTTTGTTCACCGTCGTTTTGATGAGCGTCGTTTTCATGAGCGTCTTTTTGATGAGCATCGGTGACCTCGTAGAAATCTGTAGATACACTCGTGGCTGACTGCTATCCAGCCGTCGAACCTACTTGCCAATGTTGAACGGTTACTCCAGCAGAGATAGCTTGCCCCGCTCGGCTTTCCGCGAACTTGCTTGCCACAAAAGATGATGGAGAAATGTACGCGAGATTGACCGGGAGAGGAAGCGGGAGTCTTAGTGATATTTTCTTTGCCGCTGATTAGATATTTTTATGGCAGCGCTGGCACTCAGTTCAGTGTTCGGCCCTTGCTGCGACCGCGAATTGCAAACCACAGCAGTCCGGCCGAAAGGTATGCGAGATAGATGTAAGGCAGCTTGCCGTAGGGTCCTTCGGGGACCGGATAAAAATTTCCGACCAGCGCGAGAAGCATAGCGAGCCCAGCCAGCCATGGGATGATCTGGGCTCCGGGACGGAAGACGGCGTGGTGGCGCAGGTAACTCGGGAGGGCGATGCAAACCAGAGCATAGGCCACGATAAAACCGTAGGTCGCGAGCGAACCGAGCCAGCCATAGACATCGAGTCCGCTGGCGCCGCGCTCTGCCAGCACCGCGACCGGCAACAGAGCCGCTACTCCGGTGATGACGATGGCGCGGACGGGGGTTTGATGCTGGGCGTGAGTTGCACTCAGAGAACCGTGAGCGAGGCCGTTGTGCGCCATCAGCAGCAAGACGCGTGCGGCGGCGGTGATGCATGCCAGGGTTCCGGCGAACAGGCTCACGAGGGCGCCGATGTCGATGAGCAAGCCCAGCACCGGGACGCCGCCGACTTTGGCTAAAACATACATCGGAGCCTGGCTCGCGCCTAAGTCCTGACCCGCGGTGTGAAAGCCCAAAACTTCCGCGTAGGCGCAGATGGTGAAGAAAGCTCCGGCGAGAATTGCGCTTTGTATTACTGCGCGGGGAATCGTCTGGAGAGGATTGCGCGCTTCCGAGCCCAGAGTAGTGGCGCTTTCGAAACCTACGAAGCTGAACAGCGCGAGCACGAGACCCAGGCGCAATCCACTGCCGGTCATTCCCTTGAGGTGGAGTTGATCCGGGTCCAGGTGCCAGCCGTGGCGCACCAGCAACAACGCAACCAGCGACACGATCACCGTGACGGAAGCGGCTTCAACCCACAGCATGAGGCGCGCGGAGATTTTCACGTCGCGGCAGGCAATCCAGATTGAAACGCCGGTGACCAGCGTGGCCAGCAATACCGCCGAGAAGACATGGCCCGTGGCGTCGCGCAGCAGCAGGTTGGCGTAGTGGTAGAAGCCGCCGATGACGCTTGAGCCCGTGGCCACGTAAGCCAGTAGAAGACTCCACGCGACGGCCGCGGCAAGCCATGGAGGCAACGTGAGCGAAGCGTAGGTGTAGAGCGAACCGGGTGAGGCGGAAAGGCGCGCGTAGCGGGCGATGCAGAGCCCTACCAGCAGCACGGCCACAGTCGCCAGCACATACGCCAGCCAGGTGCCGTTGCCGGCGAGCGCGCACACCAACGGGATGGTAGCTGCGGGCGTGGTGGTGGGAGCCATGGTGGAGACCGACTGGGCCAGCGTCTCCATCGGAGAGAGAATCTCGCGGCGCAAACCGTAATCTGTTGTCTGGGAAAGCTCAGGCGCGGTTTGCGTCATGCGGGGGGAATCCTTCCTCGTTCGATTGGGGTGGGATTGTACAACAGCCATGAATGCGACGAACGGTGGGCCGGTGTTAAGGCCGGCTCGTCTCGGTTGCCTGACAAAAGCCATCGAGCTTCGCTCGACGGACAGCCGAGGGCGGCGGCTGTCCCCACATCAGCATCTCCCAAGCTCAAGACACTCGTGATTAAGAGGGGTCCGATTGACCGATCTCCACGATGCACGATAAAATGGTTGAGTTTGGCTGTACTCGCCGACCCGTTCTGGGGACGCCTGCTCTGGCTGTTTAAGCGCCGGAGCGGAAACACAGCAAGCAGGAAAGTCAGCGGCCCTTTGGTTGCGCTCGTGTGCGCTTTGGGCTTGTGCTTAGTCCGATGAAGTGGGCTAAGTTCCAAGATATTTTGACGGAGGCAGAGGCATGTACGCGGTCATTCGCGCCGGTGGAAAGCAGTACCGGGTGGCGCCCGGCGATGTGATCCGAGTGGAAAGCCTGGGCACGGGCACCGACGGCCAGGTGGAGTTTCCCGAGGTGCTGGCGGTATCTGCCGCGGAAGGCCAGGTTGGCAAACCGCAGGCGGAAGCGCGTGTGGTGGGCGAAGTGGTGGAAGAAGGCCGCGGCGCGAAGATTCTGGTGTTTCATTACAAGCGCAAGAAGCAATACAAGAAGCTGCGGGGACACCGGCAAGCCTACACCGCGGTGCGCATCACCGAGATTGCTTTCGATGGGCAGAGCTTTAAGGCTCCCGAGCTGCCGAAGAAGGAAGCGAAGCCGGCGAAGGTGAAGGCGGCTGAAGTGGAAGCGCCGGAGGCGGAAGCGAAGGCGGCGAAGAGTTCGGTGAAGAAGAAGGCTGCGCCCAAGAAGGCGGCGGCGAAGAAATCGGCTGGGAAGAAGAAGTAGAGGAAGTCAAGAGCGGCCGGGTCTGCGACCCGGCAGACGGGCGGGTCGCCCGTCTCCACACGAGTTTATTTGGCAGACGAGTTTTATTGGCAACTAGCCAACTGGCGATTGGGATTTTATGGCACATAAAAAAGGGCAGGGCACTTCGCGAAACGGGCGCGATTCTAATGCGCAGCGGCTTGGGTTTAAGGCGTTCGGCGGGCAGGTTGTTCCGGGCGGGACGATCATCGTGCGGCAACGCGGCACACCAGTGAAGCCGGGGCTGAACGTGGGCCGCGGCAAAGACGATACCCTCTTCGCGAAGATCACGGGGCGCATCAAGTTCCAGAATAAGGGA
>Ga0187863_10004213_pt1 | contig 10306 bp, 4 predicted proteins | sample June2016WEW_11_1_FD_132975 | JGI IMG/M metagenome (GOLD analysis project Ga0187863, IMG submission 132975) | Peatland microbial communities from SPRUCE experiment site at the Marcell Experimental Forest, Minnesota, USA - June2016WEW_11_10 | ecosystem: Environmental > Terrestrial > Soil >...
AGTTTTCCAAGCCGCTCCCGCGAGTCCGCGGCATCCGCGCCCCCGGCCGCTACCGCCAGCGCGTACAAGTGCCTCGCCTTCTCGCGCTGGCCCTGTTTCTCCAGCACCTGCCCCAACCGGTTCGCAACCGTGCCCGACTGACTGAGCATCCACGCGGAATTCAGAAACTGCATTGCCGCGAGATTTTCTCCGCGCAAGGATTTCGCCCACCCCATACGCGCCCAGGCCAGCGCCACCAGCCGCATCGCTGAAAATGCCGATGGTCCCAGCCGGTCGAACTCTCCCGAATCAAATTGTCCGCCGATGTCGTACAGCACTTGCTGCGCATCGCTCTCGGTCTGCGCCGGATCAATATCGCTTTTCAGCGCCGCCGCAAAAATGTCCGGTCCCGAATCTGCGCCCGCACTGCCAGTCAATCCCGCCATCAACTCCTGCGCCTTCGCGGTCTCGCCGAGTTTCGTGTACACCTGCGCCAGTGCCAGTTTCAGCTCCGGGTCCGGTGGAGGAATCGCCGCCGCCGCTTCCAGTTCCGTCCGCGCATCCGCGTCCTTTCCCTGTCGCGCCAGCAGCAATCCAAGATTCTTATGCCCATCCTTCTTATAAGGAGCCATTTCAATCTGCTTGCGATAAGCTGCGATCGCCTCGTCGGTCTTTCCCGCCTGCTCCAACTGCAACCCAAGTTCGCCGGTCGCACCTTCATGATTCGGATCCACTTCGATCTGCTTGCGGAGCGCGCCAATCGCATTCGCGTGATCGTTCGCGGCAGCATAGGCCAGCCCCAGCGCGTACCACCCATCTTTCATGCCCGGATTCGCCAGACCTGCATCCCCATCCGCCGCGCGCTTCAGCAAGTTAATCGCCCTGCTGTAGTCCTTGGCGTCAAACGCCTTCACGCCTGCTTTTTCCAACTCCGAGGGCGTCCCTTCCATCTTCGCGCTTGCCTTATCGCCTTCATTTACGGATGGCGCGAGAATCGTGCACGAGAGCAACTGATCGTCGTTGCTGCGCGTCACGTTCCAGAATGATTCATAGTCCGAGCGTTTGGCCGCCGGCAACTCATTCACCTTCACGATCAACTTGCGCTCGCCCAGCAACAGTCTTTTATCGAAAGAATAGGTCGATGAATACTCGCCGTAGTCCCGCGTCATCTTCACCGCAAGCGGCGTATGCACGGTATAGTTTGCCGGAAATTCCAGCCGTACCTTGTAATCCATTTCGCCCGCCGGACCAATATCGATCGGCTCCGTGCTCTTGCTCGAGGCGTGCACCGCGGGCACCCCCAGCGGCGGAATCGGCCGGAAATCCACGCTCGCCGCCGGTACCACGAAATACCTGTCCTGGCGGACGTGATACTTCAGATGGAACGGTTTCGACGTATCCTCGATCGGGTCCACCTCCACGTTGTCGATGTCTCCCGGAAAACCCCAGCTCGCCGAGAGCATCTTCGTAAAATCGCTCCATCGCGCCTGCGGCACGCTTCGGAAACCCGCGCGCATTGGCCAATCGCGATCCCCTTGCGCTGTGAATTCCACCGTGGCATCCAGCGCTCCATACTCGCTGAACTTCCCCTCCACCACAAAGCGCATGAATGTACTGATCGGCGAATCCGACGGCGTTCGCTGCAACCCGCCCTCCGCGCCCTCGGCCGCCACGACGGCCTGCTTGTTGCGCAACTGATAAAGCAGAAGCCCGTACGGCGTCACTTCCTGCGTAGCATCCAGCCACGTGAACTTTTGTCCCACCCGGGCCAGTGTCATCACGTGATCGAACTGCGCCGGCGAGGGCTCGTCTTCGTCCAGTTTGCGCGCGCTGTCAATCAGCACCGGATAACTCTGGATCCCTACCACCTTGAGCATCGCCGCCAGCAGTGTGTGCTTATCCTTGCAATCACCGTATCCGTCCTGCAGAATTTCCGCCGCCGCGTGCGGCTGGTATCGTCCGACGCCCAGCGAAATGCTCACGTACCGGATATCGAGAGCCACAAAGTTATAGAGCCGCCGCGCCTTCTCCTCCGGAGTCGTCGCTCCCTTCGTCAGGTCCTCCGCCTGTTTCCGAACCGTGTCATCGACCGTCATGCGCTCGCCTTGCAGCTCCGCATACCAGCGCGCGATCTGCTTCCAATCCGTGAATGTCGTCAGTTGGACATCCGGGCCAGTCGCCTCATCCGCATCCTCATCTTTGTATCGATCTCTCTCCGGCTCAATTCCTTTCACTACCCACGTATAGATCCGGCGATCCCCGTGCTCCTGAATCTCCGGCGTATGCGCGGGCGTTTTGAGCTTGATTTCCCGGCCCTTGGGAACATCGACCTCGAGCCGATCCTCGGTGACGACGATCCCCTTAGGAAAAGTGTGGACATACCAGAAATTGTCCCCGGCCAGCGGCGTAGTGGTGCGCGTCACCGTCCGGTATTCGAGCGTGTCTCCGGGGCGCAGCGCTGCCACCGAAATATGACGCTCCCGGAAATCTGTGTACATCGGTGCTTCCTTCACCACCTCGGGGGCGAAATCCTGCGCCGTCGAATCCGGCGTGACCACGACCTGGCCGTCCGGCTTCCGCACACGCACATATTCCACATCCAGCTTCTCCGTGGCCGAAGAGTAGCCAAACACGAGTTGTCCGAACTCCTTGACGCCCGGTTCGCTCTGAATCACTATCGACGCTTCGGCCTCCTCCACGCTCGTACCGTCATTTTCGAAGCGCGCCCGATTAAAGATGCGCTCAAAGACGGCAGCCTCTTCTGCGTGATTTGTTTTCTTCGGAGCCGGCGCCTGGGCTAAACCCTCGATGCCTGCCAGGCACACGAGTACAAGGCCGATTGCAATCCGCGACCTACAATTCGTCATATGGAGTTTCTTATACCTTGAGGTTCTTTTACGCTGCGGCCGAAGTAAAATCAAACCAGCGGGGGTGGTCTTGACCAGAATCGTTGCGCTTCTTGTAGTCCTGATTGGTGCGTCCGGCCTTCTGGCGGCGCAGCCCTCGCTCACCATCATCACCTCATCGCTGCCTGAAATCTCGACCGGCATGGAACTCCACTTCCTTCTTCGCGCCAGCGGCGGCGTCCCGCCCTACGTCTGGAGCGTCGCCAACGGCGATCTTCCGGAAGGCCTCAACCTCACCCCGGAAGGCTGCATCTGTGGACGCCCCACCAAGCGCGGCTCTTTCTCCTTCACCTTGAAGGTTGAAGACTCCGGCCATCCCGCGCATTCCGTCACCAGAAATTTCGAGGGCGCCGTCCGCGAATCCTTGCTGCTCGACTGGCTTGAACCGGCCAAAGTCTCGGACAACCGTATTGACGGCTCCGTGCAGGTCTCTAACGGATCAAAAGAAACCTTCGATCTCACCGTCGTCATCGTCGCTGTCGCGGTGTCAGACCATCGCGCCACCGCCATCGGGTACCAGCGCTTCGAACTTAAGCCGGGCGACTCCAACGTGCCCATTCCATTCGGGAACGTGATGGCTCATGGCGACTATGTCATTCACGTCGATGCCATCGCGGAGATCCCGAAGAGTGGCAGCATCCTCCGCCAGCGCCTCCAGACCGAGCACCCGCTGCAGGTGGTTGTTGGTCCGTAAACTGATGCCCAACCCCAAAGTACCGAAGTCATTTGTTCTCCCTGTGCTATCCTTATTATCTTGAGGAAAGTTGAGGGCAAAGGTTCCGGTGGCCTCGCCCAGGCTTTTAGTCTTGAAACCGGATACATTGGATGGAGCTTTTCCTAAATCTTTGCTGGTTGGCTTTGTTGCTGCCCGCGTACACGCTGTGGCGGCAACGGGCTTCGTCTAATCGCTCGGCACGGACCTCTTCCCTGTTCATCTGCACGCTCGTTTGTGTTCTCGTTCTGCTTTTTCCCGTGATCTCCGCCAGTGACGATCTTCATGCCGTCGGACAGGTAATGGAAGAGTCCAAACGCACTCTCCGTCACGGTGGCTTCTGCAATTGCAGCACCCATTCGATCAATTCTTCCGAGCTGGCTTTGGTCGCGCAGGCCGCTCCGAAAGTCGCCTTCGAGAAGGTTGGCAACGTTGCATCGTTTGCCTCTCAGTCCTTCGCCCCGGTCTTCGCTTCCGCTCCCACCGGACGCGCTCCTCCTGCCCAGCCGTCAATCTCTCTTTAGCCTCAGTCAAAAGCTTTGTTAGTCCTGCGATTTTTTGCAGGCTGGGCGCGCATTGGATGATTCCCTTATTCGATACGCACGGAGTACAGGATGTTCCGGTTCCACTATTTCATTATCGTGTTCTCGCTCCTCTGTGCTGGCCCGTTCGCCTCGGCCCAGCAAGCCCTCACCTGGGATGAGGTCCGCCAGCGCTTCGAACAGAACAATCCCACGCTGCTCGCGGACAAGCTGAGCGTCGACGAATCCCGTGCCCAGGAGATCACGGCCTTCTTGCGGCCCAACCCCAGCCTGTCCTTGCTCGTGGATGGCACCCAGGTCGCTCCCAATAATGGTGTCTGGCAGCCCTTTGCCGGCACCTTTGAATCTCCCAGCATCAGTTATCTCCATGAACGTCGCCACAAACGCGAGCTCCGCCTGGAGAGCGCAAAGAAAGGCACCCTGGTGGCCGAATCCCAGTATGCCGACCAGGAAAGAAGTTTGCTTTTCACTCTGCGCAGCGCCTTCGTCTCTGCCCTGCAAGCCAAGTCCGTCCTCCAACTGGCGAAAGATAACCTCGATTATTACGACCATGTGCTCAAAGTGAGCCGCGACCGCTTTAGCGCCGGCGACATCGCGCAAATCGATCTCGACCGCCTGGAACTGGGCCGCGTTCAATACGAATCCGACCTGCAAACCGCCGACGTCAATTTGCGGACTGCAAAAATTCAGCTCCTAACCCTGCTCAACGACCGCGCTCCCCTCGAGCAATTCGATGTGACCGGTCCCTACGACTTCATCGATAAACTCCTGCCCCGCGAAGAATTCCGCAAGATTGCCATGGATACTCGGCCCGACTTGAAAGCAGCCGTCGAAGCCGTGGATAAAGCCCAGACCGATCACAAACTCGCCGTCGCCGATGGCTCCACTGATCCGACTTTCGCCGGCTGGTGGACGCACAACTCATCTACCAACAACCCCTTTGCCAAAGACACTGTGGGCGTGAGCGTCAGCATTCCGCTGCGCATTTTCGACCGCAACCAGGGTGAAAAGCTGCGGACCCACCTCGATATCACCCGCAATGAAAAATTGCGCGACGCCGCCGAAGCCCAGGTGCTCAGCGACGTGGATTCCTCGTACGCCACCGTGGATAGCACGCTGAACCTGCTTCGTCCCTACAAAGCCAAATACCTGCAGCAGTCGGTGCGCGTGCGCGACACAATTTTATTTTCCTATCAACACGGCGGAGCCTCTTTGCTCGACTTCCTCAACGCGGAGAGCGAATACCGGAGCGTCCAGTTGAATTACGTAAATCTGGTGGGCTCGTATTTAACGGCCGCCGCCCAACTCAACGAAGCCGTAGGCCGGGAAGTGATCCAATGAAAACAAAATCGGTAGTAATCCCGAGGGTGCCCCATCCTGACGTCCTGAGGGTGCCCCACCCCAACGTCGCGCCCTTTGCGACGTTAGGGTGGAAGTCTCCCCTCCGTGTCTCATCCTCGCGGCAAGAGTGGGCGTCCACGCCGGCCGGCAAACGAGCCGTTCGCGCCTTCGTAGCAGCCCTGGCGCTGTCTCTCTCCGTGCTGCTCGCCGGTTGCAGCCACAAGGACGACCCCAAGGCCGAAGCGCCGCCCAAGGCCACCGTCGAGGCCGATCTCGACGCCAACAATTTCAAGGTCGATCATCCCGACCAGTTCCCGCTGGCAACCGCCGTCGAATACAAGGCTGTCCCCGCGCTGAATGTGACGGGAACAGTCCAGCCTGACATTGCGCGCGCCGTGCCTGTTATTTCTCTGGCCGCCGGACGCGTTGTCGAAGTTAGAGCCAAACTCGGCGACGTCGTGAAAAAAGGCCAACTGCTCTTGCGGGTCCAGAGCAACGACGTAACCGGCGCCTATCAAAATTATCTGAAAGCGGTTAACGATGAACGACTGGCGCGCCAGCAACTCGAGCGCGCCCAGATCCTATACGAGAAAGGGGCCGTCGCCCAGAGTGTGCTCGAGCAGGCCCAGGCCGCCGAAGCCGATGCCAAGGTTGATCTCAATGCTGCGAACGAACAGTTGCGCCTGCTCGGCGTCGACAAAGACCATCCCTCCGCCATCGTCGATGTCGTCGCTCCCATCTCTGGAGTCATCACCGACCAGCAGGTCACAAACGCCGCCGGCGTCCAGGGCCTTTCCGGTCCCAATCCGTTTACCATCTCCGATCTTTCCTTTGTGTGGATCCTCTGCGACGTTTACGAAAACGATCTTGACGCCGTGCACGTCGGCGAAACCGCGGATATTCGTCTGAACGCCTTTCCCGGCAAGGTTTTCAAGGGACGGATCGATAACATCATGCCGGTGCTCGATCCCGCCCTCCGCACCACCAAAGTTCGCCTCGAAGTCGCCAACCCGGGATTGATGCGCGTCGGTATGTTCGTGACCGCGACCTTCTTCGGCAAACAGCCGGAAGCACACGCCTCCATCCCCGCCGCTGCGATTTTGCACCTGCATGATCGGGAGTGGGTCTACGCTCCCATCGGTTCCGGCCATTTCAAGCGTCTCGAAGTAAACGCCGGAGCCATGCTTCCAGGCAACATGCAGGAAATCGTCTCCGGCCTCAAGCCCGGCGACCAGGTCGTCTCCAACGCGCTTCCGCTGCAGAACACGGTGGAGCAATGATTCCACGGAGCCATCGATGATTCGCCGCGTCGTTGATTTCGCCCTCAACAACCGCCTCCTGGTCGTGGCCCTGACGCTGATCCTTTTCGCCTGGGGAATCGTCTCCTTCAAGCGCTTGCCCATCGAGGCTTATCCAGACGTCGCCGACAATTACGTCGAAATCATCACCCAGTGGCCCGGAATCTCCGCCGAGCAAATCGAGCAGCAGGTCACCATTCCGCTTGAAACCGTCATGAACGGCATCCCGCAGACTGTTCACCTGCGTTCCTTCTCGCTCTTCGGCCTCTCCGACATAAAACTCATCTTTGATGATGAATCCGATAACGCATGGAACCGTGAACGCGTCCTGGAGCGCCTCAGCCAGGTCACGCTCCCGCCCGGCGTCAACCCGCAAATGGGCACCGACTGGAGCCCGGTCGGCCAGATTTATTTCTTTACGCTCCACAGCACCAATCCCAAGTACGACGCCATGGAACTCAAGTCCCTCGAAGACTGGGTCGTGGAAAAAAACTTCAAAGCCGTCCCCGATGTTGTCGACGTCTCCAGCTTCGGCGGTCCCACTCGCGAATACCAGGTGCGCGTCGACCCCAACAAACTCGTTGCTTACGGCCTGAGTCTGGCTCAAGTCGAACAACAGCTCACCAACAACAACGCCAACGCCGGTGGCAGCTTCATCCAGGAAGGCTTGCAGCAGATTAACGTGCGCTCGGTAGGATTGGTCGAACATGTCAAGGACATTGAAGATACCGTCATCCTGACCAAGAACGGCACCCCGATTCGCGTCAAAGACATTGCCGTCGTTTCCCAAGGTCCAAAAATCCGGCTCGGCCAGTTTTCCCGCGCGTGCACGGCTTGCCCGTACGGGCCCAATGGCGCAATCGAGCGCGACGACGGCAAGATCGTCGACAACGACGACGTCGTCTCCGGCATCGTCCTCTTGCGCAAGGACGCCCCCGCTGACGCGGCCCTCGTCGGCATTCATGAAAAAGTCAAAGAGCTCAACGAACATATCCTCCCCCCCGGCGTAAAAATTGTCCCCTTCATTGATCGCAGCACTCTTGTTCATTTCACATCGCACACTGTCCTCCACAACCTCACCGAAGGCATGATCCTGGTCTCGATCATCCTCTTCCTGTTTCTCGGCAACGTCCGGGGAGCGCTGATCGTCGCCGCGACCATCCCATTCTCTTTGCTGTTTGCATCCATCTGTCTGGACCTGCGGCACATCCCCGCCAACCTGCTCTCCCTCGGCGCGCTCGACTTTGGCATGGTCGTGGACGGCGCGGTCGTGATGATCGAAAACATTGTTCGCCACCTGGGCCACGCCGATGGAGTCAAAACCCCGACCGAGCGCATCAGCGAAGCCTCGCATGAAGTGCAGCGACCCGTTTTCTACGCCATCGCCATTATCATCACCGCTTACCTGCCCATTTTCACGTTGCAACGCGTGGAAGGCCGTTTGTTTCATCCCATGGCCTGGACCGTCGCCTTCGCGCTTCTGGGCGCTCTCTTGTTCTCCATCGTGATCGCTCCCGTCCTGGCCAGCTTTGCCTTCGCCAAGGGAGCGAAAGAATGGCACAACCCCGTTTTGCACTTTGTCATCTCGCGCTATCGCATGGCGGTTCGCGCCGCTATCCGTCACCGCTACATCACTGTAGGCTCGTGTCTGTTCGTCGTGCTTATGGGAAATTTCCTGGCTTTCGGCGGCCTCATCGGTTCCGAGTTTCTGCCTCATCTCGATGAAGGCGCGCTCTGGGTCCGCGGCACTCTTGCCCCCAGCACCGGCCCGGATGAGGGAATCCGCGTCGCCAACCAGGCCCGCATCGTGCTCTGCTCGTTTCCCGAAGTTCCGCAATGCACCAGCCAGGTCGGCCGTCCCGACGACGGAACCGACACGACCGGCTTTTTCAACACCGAGTACTTCGTTGACCTCAAGCCCAAGGAAGAATGGCGCCCGGTTTTCCACGAGAACAAGGACGAACTCATCGCCGCCATGCAGCGCGAGCTGGACAAAATCCCCGGCGTCGTCTGGGGATTCTCTCAGCCCATCGAAGACAACATGGAGGAGGCGGTCAGCGGCGTCAAAGGCGAACTCGCGACCAAGATCTATGGCGACGATCTCAAACTTCTCGAAAACACGGCCGATCAGATCGTCGATGTCATGCGCCGCATCAACGGCGTGGAAGACCTCGGCGTCTTCCGTGTGCTGGGCCAGCCCAACCTCAACGTCACAGTAGATCGCGCCGCCGCCGCCCGCTACCAGATCAATGTCGCCGACGTCCAGGATGCTGTCCAGACGGCCGTCGGAGGCAATGCGCTCACGCAAGTCCTTCAGGGCGAGGCGCGATACGACCTGACCTTGCGCTACCTTCCTCAATACCGCAGCACGCAGGAGGCAATCGAAAGCATCCGCCTCCTGTCGCCCTCCGGGGAGCGCGTATCCCTGGCCCAGCTCTGCCACATTCAGGTGGCCGATGGTGGATCTGAGATTTATCGCGAAGGCAACCGCCGCTATATTGCGATCAAGTACAGTGTTCGCGGCCGCGACCTCGGCAGCACGGTCGAAGAGGCCATGAAAAAAGTCGGCGAGCAAGTCAAGCTTCCCGCCGGGTACACCCTCGATTGGGAGGGAGAATACAAGAGCCAGAAACGCGCCAACGCGCGCCTGCTGATCGTTCTCCCCATCACGATTTTCATTATCTTCATCATTCTTTACACCATGTTCAAGTCCTTCAAATGGGCGCTGCTGATTATGGTGAACATTGCCGTCGCGCCCGTAGGCGGTCTGATCGCGCTCTTCATCACGGGCACGCACTTCAGCGTCTCCTCGGGCGTAGGCTTCCTTGCCCTGTTCGGTGTCTGCGTGCAAACCGGAGTCATCATGCTGGAATACATCAATCAGCTTCGCGTGCGCCGCTTCTCCGTTGAAGACGCCGCCGTCGAAGGAGCCGTGCTCCGCTTGCGCCCCATCATGATGACAATGCTCGTAGCCACTCTCGGTCTCTTGCCGGCAGCACTCTCCCATGCAATCGGCTCCGACTCGCAACGCCCCTTCGCCATCGTCATCGTAGGAGGCCTGATCGCCGCCCTCATCATGAGCGTATTCCTGCTTCCGACGTTGTATGTCTGGATCGCCCGCGACACGGATGTTCTGCCTGCCGCCGAAGGCTCCTTCGACGAGGGAGAGCACATCGATTAGAACCGGCTTTAGGCTTTAGGTTCCGGTTCCAGCTTAGAACGGCACACCTAGGTTACAGATGGCGCAATAGCGAGGAACTCGAAAAACGAATGGATCAGAAGATTCGGGAAGGACTTGCCTTGCAGCATGAATCGCGGTCGAGAGCCGAAAGCCGAGAGCCCAAAAATTAAGAGTCCCGAGGTAATGTTGAACTCATTCCTCTCGGCCAGTAGCTCGCGTTTAGACCCTTGCTGACCTCTCTCGAAAGGCTCTCTTGCGAGTATTCCTTCCGGCGATCCTGCTCGGGCTCCGGGCTCACCGCCAACCGGATAAATCAGTCCAACGCCTCGGGACTCTATCTTGCCTTC
>Ga0187863_10004214_pt1 | contig 10305 bp, 4 predicted proteins | sample June2016WEW_11_1_FD_132975 | JGI IMG/M metagenome (GOLD analysis project Ga0187863, IMG submission 132975) | Peatland microbial communities from SPRUCE experiment site at the Marcell Experimental Forest, Minnesota, USA - June2016WEW_11_10 | ecosystem: Environmental > Terrestrial > Soil >...
CGTCGATCTTGAAGACGGATGGTATGCGGTTGAGGATGCTGCTTCCGGTGAGGGATTTCTTTTGAAGTTTCCCCTCGAGCAATGCCCGTCGCTTTGGCTCTGGCTAAACTATGGCGGATGGCGGGGGCTGCATCACGTCATCATCGAGCCGTGGACAAGCATTCCGGTAAATCTGGCGCACGCCTACGAACAGAAAACCAGTCGCTCCCTGCAACCCGGCGAAGAGTTTGCCGTGGAAATCAGCGCCACCGTGTACCAGCGGCCGGAAACCTGGAAGGATGCGTTGGAGCGGTTGCGATGAAGAGGCAATTTTTGAGATCAGCGATTTTCTGGCGGACGTAGTGAGGATACGCAGCATGAAGCTTAAAGATCGAGTCGAGGCTCAAGACTGATGACTGAACCCGCTGCCTCCGCACCACCCAGCCCAGCGGGAGCGGTGCCGCGCCTGCGCCGAGTGCTAACCCTGTGGGACCTGATCTTCTACGGCATTGTCCTGATTATGCCGATCGCGCCGGTGCCAATGTTCGGTGTTGCCCAGGTGCTGTCGCAAGGTCATTTCGTCACCACCATTCTGATTGCCATGATCGCAATGATGCTCACCGCCGTCAGCTATGGGCGAATGGCAACTCTCTACCCGGCGGCGGGGTCCGCTTACACGTACGTCGGGCGCGGACTCAATCCCCACTTGGGTTTTCTTGCAGGCTGGGCCATGTTTCTGGATTACTTGATCCAGCCGCTGCTGAACGGCATCTATGGCGCGCTCACCATCAAGCGGTTTTTTCCTTTTGTCCCATATGCAGTGCTGGCGGCGGTTTTCGTTGGGACCATGACCTTGTTGAATCTGCGCGGCATCCGCACCACCGCCTACGCCAATATCGTTCTTCTGACCATCATGTGCGCGGTGATTGGGGTCTTCATGATGCTGGCGGTCCGCTACCTCTTTCATCTCCAGGGATGGGCTGGAGTTTTTTCGATTCAACCCTTTTACGACCCCAAGACCTTCAACCCTCGAGTGATCTGGACCGCAACTTCCTACGCCGCACTTACCTATATCGGTTTCGACGGGGTCACTACGCTCGCTGAAGACGTGAAGAATCCCAAGCGCAACGTCATGCTGGCCACGGTTTTGGTCTGCCTGTTCACGGGGATTGTTGGCGGACTGGAAGTTTATCTCGGACAACGCGTGTGGCCGGATTTCAGGTTCTTCCCCAACGTGGAGACGGCTTTCATGGACGTGGCCCACCGGGTAGGAGGTCCGCTGCTTTTCCAGGCCCTGGGTATCGTGCTGATTCTGGCCTCGGTTGGATCAGGACTGACCGGTCAGGTGGGCGCTGCCCGGCTGCTTTTCGGCATGGGCCGCGACAATGTTCTGCCGCGAAAACTTTTTGCCTACCTCGATCCCCGGCGCAATACTCCCACCCGCAACATCTGGTTGATCGGAATTCTGGCGTATATCGGAACCCTGTTCGTCAGTTACGAGCAGGCCGGAGAGATCCTGAATTTCGGCGCGTTTCTTGCTTTCATGGGAGTGAATTTCGCCACCTTCTGGCAATTCGGAATCGTGCAGCAACCCGGCCGCAAGCGTCGCTGGCTGGTGGACGTTGTCGTGCCTGTTCTGGGGTTCGTATTTTGTTTATGGATTTGGCTGGGACTGGGATTGCCATCCAAAATCGTCGGCGGGGTTTGGTTCATCGCAGGACTGATTTACTGTGCCATTAAGACGCGAGGGTTCCGCGACCGGCCGATTATGGTAGATTTCAGCGAGTCCTAAACGCGAACACACTCTTGATGGGGTCCGTCAATCTGCTGATGAAAGCTGCCGAGGCCTCTGCAACCAAGGTAAGCAGATACCTTTCTCCGATCCAGTGGACTCGGGTGCAACGACGATAGTGGGCTCGGAGACGAGCGGAGGTTCCCGCTCATTGGCGGTTTGCCTGATTGATGCACATCACCTTCAGATGCAAATACTTTCTGGCTTCTAGCATCTTTCGGGGAAGAGGTCCTAGGATGCTATGGCTCCTCATGATCGACGTGGAGGTTCAATGATGGAAGGAGTCAGTCTGGCGCAGCAGGAGAACGGGGATTAGAAGCATGGTGCTTTTTCTTGATCCATCCCCTCGAATCCATGGGATACTGTGGTCGCGATATGGAGTCAGCGGGTCTCAAGAGCAAAACTTATTTTCGTACAATAAACGTACAATGGATCGGGCAATGGGGCCTTTTTCGCCCTTCTAGCACTTCCTGGAATCAATAAGTTACGTGTTATCAATATAGTGAATAGTTCGACTCCCGCCGCCTCCACCAATAACTCATTTATTATCAGTTACTTACTGACACATTTTAATTTCATACAATAGCGTTCTGCGGAGACGCATTCTCCGCCAGGCTTCTCGCCGATTGCGAACGAGTCCAACGACCGATGACTCCTGGCAGGAATGCTGGGGAGAAATAGAGTAATTGGGTTTTCGCACTGCCGCGCAACGCTTATACCTATCGCGACCCACCAGCTGGGGGTGCTGTACGGCCACGTCGTTTCTTCCTGCTCATCGCCTTCTTGTTAGAGTTTTCGTGGAGGAAACGTGCCGCTGAACAGGCAAGAAAGACCACAAACGCAAGCCACAGCAGGAGGAAAACAACTTCGAAGACCTGCTCGCCCTGATCGAAGAAGCGATCCCACGGAAATGTAAATATACCCGTGGTAAGCCAGTGAGCTTGATCTCCGGACATCCCATTTGTGTAAACCGGGATGCGGGAGATGAGAATCCTATCTTGTGGATGTGAGGAACGTCTTTAGGATGCCCAAGGCTATCTTCCGGCTAATTTAGCTCTTCGGAATGTCCGGACGGTTCCACCATCCGCCGCCGAGCGCTTGAAATAACGCGGCAGTGTCGGCATACCGATTCGACTTCGCCTGCACAAGGTTAACCAGTGTTTGCTGATAGGCTTGTTCTGCGCTCAAGAGCGCGAGGTAGTTGGCGTAGCCGGATTCAAGCTGTTTTTTCGTCAGGTCGAGGGTGATGCTAGCGGCATCTTTTGCGGCCGCCGCGGCCTTCAATGCGTCGGCATCCTGTTGCAGCGCATTCAGCGTGTCAGCAACATTCTGGAACGCGGTTAGGACGGTGCTGCGATACTGTTCGTCGGCCTGCGTATAAGCGGCTCGTGCAGCGCGTTCCCGATGCATGAGGGTACGGCCATCAAAGATAGGCTGCGTGACGCCCGCGGCTATATCCCAAAACCCATTGCCTCCCGAAAACAACCGACCGAGGACCACCGCCATGCTGCCAGCATCCGCAGTCAAGGCGAAGCTGGGGAACCGGTTGGCGCGTGCAATTCCAACTTGGGCGCTGGCTGAATGCAGGTTTTCCCCGGCCTGGCGCACATCCGGGCGCTGCTCGACGAGTTGTGAAGGAAGGCTTACCGGCAGTTCCTGCGGGAGTTGCAAGCTTGACAGCTCAAACTTTTCGGCCAGATTCTGGTTGGGAAATCCGCCCGCCAGCACGGCTAGCTGATCCCGTTGTTGAGCCAACTGTTTCAGCAGCGGAGGCAAGGTAGCGGCCACTTGCGCGAGCTGAGATTCCTGTGCCGCGACATCAAGCTCGCTGGCATATCCCTTCGTATACTGATCCCGCAGGATCTTCAACATGTTGGCGTTGATGGTGATGAGTTCCTGGGTCGCTTCGATCTGTCCCCGCAATGACGCTTCTTGAATGGCTCCGGCAGCCACGTTTGCGCTCAGCGTGATATGGGTTGCGGCCAGAGCAAAACGCGCTTGCTGTTCCTGCGCTTGCAACGACTCCACCGTTCTCCGGTTCAGACCGAACACGTCTGGGACAAAAGAAACGCTTACTTGCGGCGTATAGAGGCTGAAAGTCAAGGCGCTGGTGTTGGTGACCGGCGAAATGTCTGCCGACGACTTGGCATGAGTCGCCGAGAAACCGCCGGTAACGCTGGGATAGTAAGCGCCCCGCTGGGCCAGCATATTTTCTCGTGCAACTGTCAGTGCCGCCTGCGCCGCCTTCAGGTCGGGATTGGCTTTGAGAGAGCGCTCAATCAAATCGTTGAGCGGCTTCGAGTGAAACAATGTCCACCACTCGCCTGGAATGTCGTGACCTTCAACCAAGTGTTGCGTTTCTCCACCGGCGACGTTGCTGGTACCGCTCGTGGTCGTGATTGGAGCGGGTGTATAGCCGGAAACGTCCGCAGTAACAGGCTTTTTGAACCTGGGCCCGACCGCGCATCCTGCCGCGAACAGCAAAGCCGTGGCTGCGAGGAAGCTGGTGAGGCACGATTTGTGTTTGCGAATCATACGAATGATTTCCTTAAGGCCTGCGGTGCATACCAGTTCCGTTAATTGCGCCAGTGTCGCTGTTACGGGAGTTTGCCAATCCACCAACGACCGCCGGGTTCGATCCGCGATGGCGCACATTAGTGGGTAATGGGTTGAGCGATGCCACGCTGGGCCGAACACTTGTCGACTGAACGGGCAGGGCGTGCTTGGCTGTTTCGTTCTGGATTAATGCACTTTTTGCGGCAGCACCAGATCTGGCTGAGGTCGGTTGACGGAGGCTGGCCGCGTTCCGAGGCAGAAAACGCTTCCGGCTGGTCGGAAGCTGCTTAGAACGATTTCCCGCGGTCAGGCCGGCACGGCTGCGCGGGTGATTCTGGGCAGGGGCGTGCTGCGGTGAAGCCGCATAGCTTGTCTCCTGTATTAACGCGGCGCAACTCACCGTCAGAAGTAGAAACAAAAGGCGCGTAACCTTCATAGCAAATCCTCTGACTGCAAATGCGGGTGCTCGTCGCGGCCTAGAAATATCATTCTCAGCGCGGGCACAGCGAGAAGCAGCATGACGGGACCGAGCAGCATGCCGCCCACGATCACGGTAGCGAGCGGACGCTGCACCTGGCTCCCGATACCCGTGGAAATTGCCGCGGGAAACAAGCCGATGCAGGCAGAGAGTGAGGTCATCAGCAATGGGCGCATTCGGGTTGAAGCGGCGCGATACATCGCATCCACCGGCGCTAGGCCCTGAGATCTTTCATGGTTGTAGAAAGTAATCATCAGGATGCCGTCCATGACCGACACTCCGAAGAGCGAAACGAAACCAATGGCGGCCGAGATGCTGAAATTCTGGCCCGAGAGATAGAGCGCAAGGATGCCGCCAACCACCGCGTCCGGAATCCCCGCGAGGGCCAGAATGCTGTCGCGAAAGTTGTTGAACAAACTGTAGAGCGCCCCGGCGATCAGGATGAAGCTGATTGGAACTATGATTTCGAGACGCTTCTTGGCTTCCTGAAGGTCGCCGAACTCTCCGGCCCAAACCAGACGGTATCCAGATGGAAGTTGGATGTTCTTTGCGATTCGCTGTTGTGCCTCCTCGACGGTGCCGCCAAGGTCGCGGCCCCGGACGCTGAACTTGACCGGGATGAAGCGCTGCACGCTCTCGTGATAAATCCAGGCCGCTCCTGTATCCAGCGTGATCGTGGCCATTTCGCTCAACGGTATATAGGCGTTGCCGCCGCTGCTGGTTGTATAGGCAACTTTGATGTTGCGGATTTTTTCGATAGTGTCGCGGTATGCGGGGGTATAGCGGACAACCAGATCAAACTGCCGGTCACCTTCCAGGACCGAAGTCGCGACGGCTCCCCCCATCGCCGCTTGAATCACAGAATTGACATCTCCGGAATTGAGGCCATAGCGCGCGGCCTTGGCACGGTCTACCTTGATGTTCAGGTTGGGCTGCCCCAGTACGGGGAAGATGCCGAGGTCGGTAACGCCGCGAACCTGGTTCATTTCGTCGCGGATTTTTCCGGCCAACTGCGTCAGCCTTTCAAGATTGGGGCCGACGATCTTGACCGAATTGACGCCTTTCACTCCCGAGATTCCTTCCTCAATGTTGTCCTCAATGTATTGCGAAAAATTGAAGACGATTCCGGGCAGCTCATTGTCAAACTCCGCTTGCACCTGTTCGGTTAGCTTCTCCTTGGTCAAGCCGTGTGGCCACTCGTCAAGCGGCTTCAGCGGCGCAAACAATTCGACATTCGAAAATGGCGAAGCGTCGCTGCCATCGTCGGGCCGGCCATGCTGAGAGACCACTGTCAGGACTTCGGTGTGCCGCAAGAGGATCTCGCGCATTTTTTTCGAAGCGGCTTCACCGTCTTCGAGTGAGAGCGTGGTCGGCATGGAAGCGCGAATCCAAAAGTTGCCTTCTTCCAAGTGGGGGAGGAACTCGCTGCCCAAGCGGGGAGCGATCAGGAAGAATGTTCCCAGAGAAATGGCGAGTTCGATTCCTACTACTAGAGCGCGATGATTGAGCGAAAAACGCAGGGCGGGATTGTAAATGCGGTGCAGGAAACGCACGACGATGGTTTCGGTTTCTTTCGCTCGCTCGGGGAGAAGGAAGGAAGCGATGACGGGCGTGACGGTGAACGTTGCAATCAGAGCTCCAGCCAGCGCGTAACCGTAGGTGCGCGCCATGGGACCGAAGATTTGACCTTCAACTCCCTGCATGGTGAACAGCGGCACGAAACCGGCCACGGTGATGAGCGCCGAGAACAGGACCGCCTTGTCCACCTGAAGTGCGCTGATCAGAATCAGCCGCAAGCGATCAGTCCATCCGTGCGCGGTGGCTGCATCTCCGGGAACTCTCGTCGGATCGGGCCCCCAATGTCCGCCTGTCAGACGCTGCAGCAGACCCTGTCGTTCTTCCTTGTTTCGCTGAAAATTTCGGAAGATGTTCTCGACCAGAATGACGGCCGAATCCACGATGATTCCGAAATCCACCGCGCCTACCGACAACAGGTTGGCGCTTTCTCCCAAAATCACAAGCAGAATGGTGGCGAAGAACAGCGCGAACGGAATGTTTATTCCCACGATGACCGCGCTACGAAGATTGCCGAGGAAAATCCACTGGATTAAGAACACCAGCAGACATCCGAATATCAAGTTGTGCAGAACCGTGTGCGTAGTGAGGGCAATCAACGATGACCGGTCATAAAAAGGAACGACTTTGACTCCTGGTGGCAGACTCCCGTCATGATTCAACTTCTCGATTGCCGATTGGACCTGTGGAATCATGTCGGCGGTTTTCTCCGTGCGCCGCTGCACCACGATCGCGCCAACCACATCGCTTTGGTTGTCCCGTCCCAGAATGCCGAGCCTCGGTCTGTAACCGACGGAAACCTTGCCGACATCCTTCATCAAAACGGGGACGCCGTTCTCCTGGGTCAGAACTACGTTCTCGATGTCATCAACTTTGTAGCCCTGGGCGACGTCGTAGTTGCCGCCGTCATCGATCAAGCCAACACCGCGAATATTGACGGACTGCTGGCCGATGCGAATCTCGCGTCCGCCCACGTTGACGTTCGCATTGCCCAGCGCGGTGAGGATTTGCGGAATGGTCACGCTGTAGGCTTCGAGCTTGTGCGGGTCGACCTCGATCTGGAATTCCTTCGTGGGACCGCCCCAACTGTTGACGGCTGCGATGCCGGGAATGGTCAAGAGGCGGCGCGCTACGATCCAATCCTGAACTGTGCGAAGATTCGTGATCCCAAAATGCTTAGGACCGACGACCTGATAGCGATAGATCTCTCCGGTCGAGCTGTTGGCTTGAATGTTCGGAACCTGACCACCCGGCAGGCTGACGTTCTGCTGCATCGCAACCGACGCCTGGGCGTAGGCAAAGTTATAGTCCACGCCATATTTGAAGCTGACCCGCACAAAGGACAGGCCGTAAAACGAGGTAGAGCGGATGACGTCGATGCCGGGGGTGGTGTAGAGCCCAATCTCTGTGGGAATCGTGTAGTAGCGCTCCATATCCTCGGCGGAGAGGCCCGGCGCCTGCGAGGTGATTTCCAGGATGACCGGCGTGGGATTCGGATACGCCTCGATGTTGAGCAGTTTGAAGGCAACCAGCCCGGCGCCGGCGAACAGCAGTAATCCCAGTACCACAATGGCGCGGCGGCTGAGACAAAATGCGAGGAGAGATTTGAACATGACGGCTCGTCTTTACTGAAATAAAACGGCACTCAACTTAATCACTTGGTGGCGCCGACAGCATGTTGCTCAGAAACACGGCGTTGTCCGTCACCACCAACTCTCCACGCCGCAAGCCATCGAGAACTTGAACCCGGTCGTCGTTGCGCAGACCGATCTTGATGATTTTCTGTTCGAAACGGCGGCGATCGGTTGTCACCCAAGCGGTCATCGTGCCGTCGGCTTCGCGGACCACGCCATTGGCCGGTATGGCGGTGGCTTCCACCGGATCTTGGACGCGAATGACGAAGTTGGCCAGCATTCCGGGGCGAAGCTCATCGTGGGGGTCCGCAATTTCGGAACGGATGGTTACTCGATGAGTGTTGGGATCGACCGTCTCGTAAATCTTGGAAACCTTGCCGTGAAACACGTGGTCGGGATAGGCATTCACCTTCACTTGAACGGGCTGGCCCAGGTGAAACGACGGGATTTCTGTTTCGCTAACATTCGCCAGCATCCATTTAATCGCCACGTCGGCGACAGAGTAAGGCGCCGGTAGATTTCCTGGCTGCACCAGAAATCCGGGCTGCGCGACTTTGTAGGTGATCTTGCCAGTAATCGGACTCCGCACCACCAGGGCAGGATCGATCTTGCGCGAGGCGATCATTTGATCGATTTCAGCATTGGTCTTGCCAAAAACAAGAACCGCATCGCGCCCAGCTTTGAGAGCGCCCTCGGCAGTTTGCTGATCTGAGGTGGCTTGTTCCTTCTCGCGCTCGGCAATTCCACCAAGACCCTGCACCCGCAGCAGTTCTTTGTTGGTCAGTTCGAACGTCGCGGCCGCGCCAATCAGGTTTGACTCAGCCTGGATGAGGTCAGGGCTTTTGATCGTATAGAGGGGCTGGTCCTTCTGAACCCTGCCTCCCAGTTCCTCAAACGTTTTGAGGATGGTGCCCTGATAAGCCGGGAAGACTTGAACCGAAAGGTCTTCGTCAAAATCAATGTTGCCTACCGCATCCTTCTCAACGGGAAACTGGTAGCTGGCCACGGGCTCGATCTTGATCGAGTTTAGTTGGCTGGGCGAAAGCTCCAAGGCCGCTTCGGATGAGGACGCGGCGGATTTTGCAACAGATCGCTGCGGAGCATTCGTGTTAACCGCCTGACCGCGACTACAGGCGGATTCCAGAACTACTGCTGCCACAATGATCGCGGCCGTCACAGACACGACAAATCTCTTGCTGACGTGAACCGGATATTTCATTTCGTTAAACCATCAACCCTTCCAGACAAACCTCAGCCTCGACGGATGCAGTGCTGGATGCGTTGGAGATGATTGTGTAAGACGCTGGCCGCGAAGGGAATCCTATCTTTGGTGCTCCAACACTACCTTTCGACCGCTCGGAGCCTATCTTTTGGCCAGTTCTTGACAATGCAGTTTCATGGTGCGCGAAGATAGCGCACCATTAGAATGGCCATGAAAGACCCACTGCCAATCTACGCACCGCCTGTGAGAGACCCTCTGTCCATCTACGCGTCGTCCAATCGCACCAAGCTGATTGTTGTTGCTGGTCTCTTGATAGCATCAATCGCAGTGGTTGACTGGGCGACTAAGCCTTACATCTCTTTGGGGTTTCTTTACCTGTTCCCCATCATGATTCTAGGCGGGTTCTTGTCGAGGACTCAGCTTGTAGGGGTTGCGCTCGTTTGTGCCGTTCTGCAGGAAGCGTTCAGCAATTTGCCGGAGAATGAAGCTGTGATCCGCTTGCTCTTCAGTTCGGCGGGGTTTGTCGGCACAGGACTCTTTATTTCTGAGATGATCCGCAATCGCCGAATAACGATGGCCCACGTCGAAGAACTCGAAGGGCAGATCAAGCTGCGCGAGGACGCCGAGGAGCAGTTGCGTTCTCTCGTTGAGAGCAGTCCAGCTGCAATCGTCACAATTGATGCAGCCGGCAGAGTTCTGTTGGCCAATGAAGCAACTCAACACTTGCTCGCCTCTGAAGGAACGCCTCTGCAAGGCAAGGAAATCAATTCTTATCTCCCCGCTTTGCAAACAGTCCTCAAAAACCAACAGCCGCGAGTATTTCGGACCACCCTGCATTGCACAGGGAAAAGAAGCGACGGCGAAGTCTTTCTGGCTGGTGTTTGGTTTTCCACCTACAGCACGATATCGGGGCCCCGCTTGGCAGCCATCATCGTCGATCTGTCTGAGGACCTGCGGAACCGCGAGGATCTCAGTCTAGACCACTTGTTGAAGAACACGAGAATCTTGATGAGCGCAGTGGCCCATGAGATACGGAACCTTTGCGACGCTGTGCTTGTCGTGCATAAGA
>Ga0187863_10004218_pt1 | contig 10300 bp, 10 predicted proteins | sample June2016WEW_11_1_FD_132975 | JGI IMG/M metagenome (GOLD analysis project Ga0187863, IMG submission 132975) | Peatland microbial communities from SPRUCE experiment site at the Marcell Experimental Forest, Minnesota, USA - June2016WEW_11_10 | ecosystem: Environmental > Terrestrial > Soil >...
GGTGCCGGGCCCGTCTACAAACTTCTCGGCAAGAAGGATCTCGGTGCGACGACGTTTCCGCCCATCGAGACAGGTCTCATCGAGGGTGACATTGCGTTTCGTCAGCACTCTGGGGGACACACACCGGGGCCGAATTGGCCGACGTTTCTCACCTTCGCCAGCCGATATCTGCATGCGACTGGAGCAACCGCGGCTGGTCTGAGTGGAACGACGGATGGGGCCCCAGTCCACTTGACAGCAGAACAGGATCGCGAACGGATGCTTGCGCTCATAGGCCTGAAAGATTCCGACATGCGGCATCGTCCCGCGGGCGATGCGAAGGCGCCCGATGCGACGAATTACGACGAAGCGAAGGCGGATGTTTACACGCAGATCCCCGATCCTCTGCTGATGAAAGACGGCCATCGTGTAGCGAGCCCGGAACAATGGTGGTCGACGCGAAGACCTGAAATCATTGCGGACTACGAGCGCGAGATTCTCGGCAAAGCGCCTGCCAACCTGCCAAAAGTGACGTGGGAGGTGGTCAAGGCGACTGCGGAAGAATATGGCGGTTTCAATGTCGTCACTAAAAGGCTCGTGGGCCACGTCGACAACTCCATCGACCCTCAGATCCAAGTCAATATCGAGATGGTTCTCACCACGCCTGCACACGCCGCAGGTCCCGTTCCCGTGATTATGGAGCTGGCCTTCGACCCCGACTTTCAGGATGCAATTGCCACGCCGGTATCCGAGGTCGTTCCGCCCGGACATGGTCATTACGGAGTGGAGTGGGAGCCTCTGCTGAAACGGGGATGGGGCTTCGCCGTGCTGTCGCCGACGAGCTTTCAAGCAGACGACGGCAGCGGGCTCACAAGCGGCATCATCGGACTCATGAATAAAGGGCAGCCGCGTGGGCCCGCAGATTGGGGCGCGTTGCGCGCGTGGGCGTGGGGCACAAGCCGTGCCATGGACTATCTCGTGACGGACAAGGCTGTCGACGCGAAGCAGGTGGGATTGGAAGGGCACTCGCGCTTTGGAAAAGCTGCGCTGGTCGCGATGGCCTACGATCCGAGATTTGCGATCGTGTATAGCAGCTCCTCCGGCGAAGGCGGCGCCAAACTCTACCGGCATATCTACGGCGAGCAGATGCCGAACCTGGCCGGCCCCGCGCTCTATCACTGGTTTGACGGGAATTTTCTGAGGTACGGTGGGCCACTGACGCCCGGCGATCTGCCAGTGGACAATCACGAGTTAATTGCCTTGTGCGCACCGAGGCCCGTGTTCATCGGCGGTGGCGCCAGCGCAGGCGACGGGTATGCCAATCCAAGCGGCGATGCATGGGCCGACGCGAAAGGAATGTTTTTAGCCGAAGTCGATGCCGGGCCGGTCTACCGACTTCTAGGTGCGAAAGATTTGGGAACGACGGAGTTTCCGTCGATGGGCACCGCGCTGATCGATGGAGATCTCGGATTCCGGCAGCATCAGTTTGGCCACACGCCGACACCGAACTGGCCGAGATTCCTCGATTTCGCGAGCAGATATTTGCATGCCCCTGCCACGCAGGCAAGAACGCAATAGGGCAGATAGCGATACCTGACTCGACGAATCGGAAGACCGAAGTGCGGGGGGCGCGGCACCTCACCGCGCCTCCTCCCACGGCTCAACCCTTCGTCCCTCCACGTTGCTTCAGTATTGCGAATACGTCCTGATGAGCGAGGTAAAGCACGATCCGAGATCGTTGTTCGGTTGTTTCCACAATAAAAGTCGAATCAACGAACACTGCCTCGCCCGATCGGTCACTTTCAGCGAAATTCATCCTCCATCGCGTGTGCGCCATTGAATAGCGCTCGCCCAGCGAATGCGCGTCCACACTGACCAGTTGCATCGAATGGCAGCCAAAGCTTTCGAAGAGCTGCTTGCGTTTCGGCAGAGCGAGCACGAAATCACTGGCTTTGACACACTGCGCTCCTTGTGGTCCAGCGGCCATGAATGTGTCGGCGAACTGGGAGACGGCTGCGGAGAAATCGCTCCTGTTGTTGTTGAGTTCAAATTGGCGAAAGAAGGCCTCGACCGAGGGGGATACTTTTTCCATAAGGGTCCTCAATTCCCGGTGTCCTCTTTTCCCGGACACAGAAGATGGGTTCCGTGCTGAAAGGCACTTTAGTATTATATCAAATTTAATCGTATAAGTCAAAATATTTGTTAAGGTTAGGACCGGCCAACACGCGCGAAGCTAGGCTGTCGCAATCTTATAAATGCGCGCGCAGTTTCCACCCAGGATTCCATCGCGCTCGGCCTTCGTGAATTGTTGGGCGAAGTCGACGCCAATGGCTAACGTCTGCGCGTACTCTGCAGACAGCGTGCAGACCGGCCAATCGGACCCGATCATCAATCGCGAGGCCCCGAAAGCGTCGAGAGCCGCGTCCAGGTAAGGCCGGAAATCACCAGGCATCCACGTCTTCCATCGCGCTTCCGTCACCATTCCTGAAAGCTTGCAGGAGACATTCGGGCACTTCGCCAACTCGCGAATATCGCGACACCAAGGCTCAATCATTCCTTCCGCGATGGCTGGTTTGGCGAGATGATCAAGGACAAACGTCTGGGTCGGATATTGACGAACAAGTTGCGTCGCGATGGGTAGATGGCGCGGATGGAGCAGCAGATCGTAGGCCAGGCCGAATTCCGCAAGCTGCGCAATACCGCGTTGAAACTCTGGTCGCAGCATGAAGTGGTCGTCGTTCTCATCCTGCAATACATGGCGCAAGCCAACAAGCTTCCTGTGCGCAGCGATCTCTTCCAGTTGATCCGTCAGGAGCGGCGAACACAGATCGACCCAGCCGATTACGCCCTCGATGAATCGATTCTGCTCGGCAAGTTTGAGAAGCCAGTGCGTCTCCTCGAGGCTTTGGCGAGCTTGCACAGCGATCGATCCATGCATGCCGTTTTCATCGAGGAGCGGCTTCAAGTCCCCAGGCAGAAAGTCGCGCCTCAGGGGCGCCATCTGATCGTTAATCCACCCGTATTCTGCGGGTGTGTACTTCCAGAAATGCTGATGCGCATCGATTCGGATCATTGAGAGAATCATCTCTCACGCGGGAACCGATGATCAACAACAACGACACCGAATTGGAGGCATCCGGAGCAATCCACGAAGTTGGAGACCTTCGGAGTGGCCCATCCTGCGCAGGTATAGTTCTGATATGCGCTTGAAATACCCTTGGCTGACACTTTCACTCAGCCTGTGCCTGGTCCCGGCGAACGTACCAGCCCAATCTGCCAAGCCGACCATCACTCTCGACGAGTATCTCAACACGACAGACATCTCGGGAGCCAGGCTCTCGCCGGATGGTTCCTCCGTTGTGATCGCGACGGACGCCCCCGACTGGAAAAACAGTGTGTACCGGCATGATCTGTGGATTTGGAATGAGCTATCTGGACTGCGGCCGTTGACGCACTCCGCTGGCGAAGAGGATGCGCGATGGAGTCCGGACGGCAAGTGGATCGCTTTGCTTTCCGATCGCTCGCTCCTTGGAGACGATGCTTCTGCGGATACGGAATCCGCGAACGACGCAACAAAGCCGAAACGAATTTGGATCATTTCCGCGACAGGTGGTGAGCCCCTCCCGCTTTACAGCGAGAAGCTGGACGCACATGCATTTGCCTGGGCCTCCGACAGCGGTTCCATCTATTTTTCCGTACAAGAGCCACTCGGTCACGATCAGGCAGAAGCGCGTGAGACAGAGTGGCAGGATGTCATCCGGTGGCGAGAACAGAACCGTGGCGACTTGTTGCTCAAGGTTGGCATTGCTTCTGCACTGGCAAACGCAATAGCGACACCGTTGCCGAATAGCACCGTGGCAGCAAAGGCGGTCAAGGGCAGAGCGGACACGATCCCCGCGTCGCCTCTGCCCGCGGGCGCGTCGGTGCTCACAAAAAGCGCTTTGGCAATTGATGAGATTGCTCCTTCCCCGAATGGCAAAGAGCTGGCCTTTCTCACTGGTCCGATCCATCGGCGTATTGAGAATCCTGCCGACAACGAGATTTTTGTTGTTGCTTCTCTCGGCGGAGAGGCGAGACAGCTGACTCACAATCAGGCCCTCGAAACGAACATGCGCTGGGCGCCGGATAATCGCTGGCTGCATTTCGTTGTGTCTGCTGCGGCGGGTTCCCTGGAGGGTAGCTACCGAGATGTGCAAGGCCGCCTCTACCGCATCGACACGGAGACCGCCAGAGTAGAGCGCCTCGGCACGGCATTCGATGGATCGTTCGACCAATTTGTTCTGCTGCCGGATGGCCGCGAATTCGCGCTGGGCCTCAAGGGCACGGAAACGCAGATCTACCTTGTGGAAGGAGACAACGCCACCAAGCTTCCGGGTCTCGCAGGTACTTATGCCGGTCTTGAGTCGGCAGACAAGTCAAACAGCCTTCTCGTGCGTTACTCCAGTGTGACCAAGCCGCCGCAGGTTTACCTGGCAACGGATCCGCTGCATCCAGATCAGCTCAAGGCTCTCACCAGCTTCAATCCAATATTTGCCGAACGCGCGCAGCCGGAGTGGCAGCCCTACACATGGCAGTCGGACGATGGACGAACCGTTGAAGGCATGTTGATTTTTCCGCCCGGCAAGAAGAGCGCCAAACATCTGCGCATGCTCACACTGATTCACGGTGGTCCTGCGGACGCGGACGGCAATCGTTTCGGAGCGGATTGGTACGATTGGGCGACGCTGGCGGCCGATCGAGGCTGGCTCGTGTTTCGGCCGAACTATCGCGGTTCTTCGGGCTATGGCGATGACTTCATGCTGGAGATTGAACCGCATCTGGTTTCGAAGCCGGGACGCGACATTCTAACTGGCGTCGATGCGCTCGTAAAGGACGGTTATGCCGACCCAAATCATCTTGCCATCGGCGGCTATAGCTATGGCGGCTACATGACCAACTGGCTCATCACGCAGACCACGCGCTTTCGTGCAGCGGTCACGGGTGCGGGCGCTGTGGAGCACGCGGCCAACTGGGGCAATGACGATGAGACATGGGATGACGCATGGTATCTCGGAGGGCAACCATGGCAGAATCCGGAGCTCTATCAAAGTGAGGCCGCGCTGTTTCGATTCGACAAAGTGAAAACGCCGACACACCTGGTGCAGGGAGGCGCGGATATACGCGTAAGCTACCTGGAGGGAGTGACAATGGAACGAGCGTTCCAGGCGCTCGGTGTGCCGCACACTTTCCTCGTATTTCCCAGCGAGGGACATGGCCTGGACAAGAATCCATGGCATGGATATATCAAGTTGCGTGAAGAACTGAAATGGCTGGAGAAGTACGATGGGAATTAGCAGATCTATTCGGCGGAAAGACACACAGAAGAATTGCCGGAACCGGCCGGGCAATTTCGAGCATCTTTCTTAATAGCATGAATCCAGTCGATCAAGCCCGCCAGACCGCCTTCCAGCAGACGCTGCTCAGCGCCCGCCGGACCATGCTGATGAGCGAGATCCTGAAGTTGGCGATCGATAGCTTTCGCGCTTCTAAGCTGCGCTTCGCTCTAACTGCTTTGGGCATGGTGATTGGCACGGCTTCGGTGATTCTGGTTGTTACGATCGGCATGAAGGGGAAGCAGTACGTTCTCGATACGCTGCAGAAGATCGGGACCAACTCGGTTGAGATCGAGTATTCGGGCGGCGGGGCGACCGGCGCCGAGCGCGTCATGTACAACGACTATCTGACACGTGAAGACGAGAAAGCTGTCGACGCCCAGTTGCCGGGAATCATTTACTCTTCGCCGATTCTTGAAATGCACACCCGCATCAGTTTTGGTGGCGGCGTGATGAAAGACACGCTCGTACTCGGCGTAAGCCCAGACTACCGCCATATCCGCAACCTGCTTGTGCCCAATGGCCGGTTTCTCGACGAGATCGACGATGAAACCCACACCAACTGCGCCGTGGTCACAGAACCCTTTGCCCGGGAGAGATTCGGAAGCCCCAACGCCGCGGTAGGGCAGACATTTGAGATTTATGGCATTCCTTTCACCATCATCGGTGTCTTCAAAGAGAGCGTCGATGACATGGGCCAATCGGAGATTGCCGATCAGACGATTCTCATTCCTTATTCGGTTGCGCGGTTCTTCACCGGAACAGAGAACGTGAAGCAGATTTACTTCTCGATGCGCACCATGAATGAAGTGCCCGACGGTGCGAAGGAGATTGTGCGCATTATTCAATCGCGTCATCGTCCGGGTTCGGTGTATAAGGCGCAGACGCTGACAGAGGTGTTGACCTATGCGGCGGAGATTTCCGATGCGCTGACGGCGGTGTTGGTGCTTGTCTCCGCGATTACGCTGGCCGTGGGCGGTGTAGGCATTATGAATATCATGCTGGCGAATGTTCGTGCGCGCATCCGCGAGATTGGCATTCGCAAGGCACTGGGTGCGACCTACCGGGAGATTAAGCTGCAGTTCCTCGCCGAGGCGGTGATTATTTCGCTGGTTGGCGGAATTGTTGGCGTGCTTGTTGGGCTCACCGTGCCGTTGTCGATCCGGTTCTTTACGGATTACGCGTTGCCGGTTTCGGTCTGGTCGATTGCGATCGCGCTGGCTGCGGCCACAGCCGTAGGCGTGATCTTCGGCACGGTGCCAGCCACGCGCGCTGCGCAGATGGATCCGGTCGAGGCGCTGAAGTATGAGTAGCGACGGCAAGGTTGGGCCGGTGCGGACGCAGGAAGAAGACGAGCCTTCCAAGGGCCCGAATCTTGTCTTGATCTATAGCTTGCTTGGCGCTGCGCTGCTTATCGCAATGGGGCTTGCCACGATGATCGTGCTGCCCTTTTATCATCGCCACTGAAATCTTCTCGCGCTGGAGGTGGAAAGAGAAACTGTGCCGACTCAAGCAGAAAAGGCTACTATCTTCCAGGCTTTGCATCAACGGGATGAGGCGTTCGTCATTGCCAATCCCTGGGATGCGGGAACTGCGCGCATTCTCACCGGGCTCGGCTTTTCTGCGCTTTCAACGACGAGCGCGGGGCTTGCCTTTACACTCGGGCGGCGCGACGGCACGGCCAGCGTGAGCCGTGACGAAGCACTGGCGAATGCCAGATCGATTGTGGAGGCGACGCATCTGCCGGTTGCTGCCGATTTGGAGAACGGCTACGGGCACTCTCCTGAGGCGGCTGCGGAGACGATTCGGCTGGCCGCTGCGGTTGGACTCGTGGGCGGATCGATCGAGGATGCAACCGGTGACGTGGCGCACCCGATTTACGAATTCAATCAGGCAGTGGAACGGATTGCGGCTGCCGTGGCTGCTGCGCGCTCTCTGCAGTTTCCCTTCATGCTTGTTGCGCGGGCGGAGAACTATCTGCATGGACGACCCGATCTGGACGATACGATCAAGCGGCTGCAGGCCTTCGAGGCTGCGGGCGCTGAGGTGCTGTATGCGCCGGGAATCACCAGCCCGGAAGACATTCGCACCGTGTGCGCATCAGTGCGCAAGCCGGTGAACGTGTTGATGGGGATCAAGGGAGCGCCGCCGCTTTCGGTTGCCGAGTTGGGCGCACTGGGCGTTCGGCGCGTGAGCATTGGTTCAGGATTCAGCCGTGCTGCGCTCACGGCGTTTCTTCACGCCGCGCGCGAGGTGCTCGACGACGGAACGTTCACGTTTACCGAAGAGACGCTCTACATGTCGGAGCTCGCTAACCTGTTCGGGGACTAGGACTGGCCGTCCAGGCGATGGCTTCGGATCGCGCTCGAAGTAGATCGCGATGCGCCAGACTCGAGCTCTTCAAGGCCATATATACATCGGCGAGGTCTTTCGCGGGAGCTGTTTGCCGGTACTCAGTGCGAGGCGGGACTTCGGCATAGACGGTGCGGTGCACCAGGCCGTCGGCTTCCAACTCGCGAAGCTGCAGAGTCAAGGTGCGCTGCGTGATTTCAGGCAGTTTCTTGCGAAGCTCGCCGAACCGGCAGACGCCCGCAACGCCCAGATGCCAAAGGATGAGGACCTTCCACTTTCCGCCGAGCATGTCCATGGTCTGCTCAACCAGCCGTGCATCGGCATCTGTGATTTCGCTTTTCGGCTTCATAGTATCAATCATGATAGTAGATACAGAAAATGTGTCTACTTGCACTGAGTGCCTATACATGCAAATCTTGGTCGAATGGGAGCGGCTCCTTCTTGGACGGGAACGCTCGGAGAGATTGCGTATGGTGCATCGGGCGGCGTTCTGGCTGTTCACGAGTTTGCTGATGGCATGGCTGATCGTCGGCGGAGTGTTCGACCTGACGCACGCCGTGGGCGCGACTGAGATTCTGCGAAAGCTTGGGTATCCGGAGTATCTGGGTTCGATTCTTGGAGTGGGAAAGCTATTGGCTGTCCCGGCGCTGCTCTACCCAAAGTGGCCAACATTGCAGGAATGGGCTTATGCGGGAATTGCGTTCGACGGGCTCGGCGCATTCTTCTCGCATGTTGCGATACGGGATGGCGCGGGCGCAACGATCGCTCCGCTCGTCTTTCTCGCTTTGGCGGGCATCAGCTACTCTCTGCGTCCTGTGCTGGGGGTGAGGGCAATGGAATTTCAGCGCGCTCAGCGATGAGGACCGGGATGCCTTCGAGGATCGGATAGGTTCGGCTGCAAGCGGTGCAGACGATCTCGTCCGTTTCGAGGCGCACAGGCTGTTGGCAGGCGGGGCAGGCTAGTGCGCCGGTCCATGCCTTCAAAGCTTCTCGATCGTCCTTTTGCTGTTGGGGCGGCATGGTTGGCCGTTATTGGATGATCGCTTCGGGCTCGTCGCCGGGATTACTGGGGCGGCGCGGGGGGCGGCTGGCGAACTCGCGCTCGATGCGCTCGTTGGTGCCGGCCTTTGCGAACTCGTGGGCTACGCGGATGCCGTTGAAGATGGCATTGTCGTTGGACGAGCCGTGGCCGATGATGCACACGCCGCGCACGCCTAACAGAGGCGCCCCGCCGTATTCGGTGTAGTCCAGGCGGCGGCGAAAATCGTTGAAGGCGCGCCGAGAGAGCAGTGCGCCGACTTGCGCGGTGACGGTGCGGGTGAGCGACTCGCGCAGAACGTCGCGGACGAAGCGGCCAATGCCTTCGCTGGTTTTGAGGGCGACGTTGCCGACGAAGCCGTCGCAGACGATGACGTCGGCGTGGCCATTGAAGATGTCGCGGCCTTCCACGTTGCCGATGAAGTTGATGGGCAGCGCCTTGAGCAGCGGGAGTGCTTCGCGGGTGAGGTCGTTGCCCTTGGTCTCTTCTTCGCCGATGGAGAGTAGGCCGACGCGCGGCTTGTGAATCTTGAGCACGCTGCGGGCGTACATCTCCCCCATGACGGCGAATTGCTCGAGGTTATGGGCCTTGCAATCGACGTTCGCGCCGACGTCGAGCAGGACACATGGGTTTCCTTTAGACGTGGGCATGGGGGTGGCGAGGGCGGGACGGTCGACGCCGGGCAGCGCGCCTAAAACCATCTTGGCCGTGGCCATCGCCGCTCCGGTATTTCCTGCGGTGACGAAGCCGGCGACCTTGCGATCGCGGACCAGCTTGAGACCGACGCGCATGGAGCTGTCTTTTTTTGTGCGGACGGCGTGAACTGCCTTTTCGTCCATCCCAATGCGCTCGGAGGCGTGGTGGATGACGATGGGCAGATCCTCGTTCTCGAGGTGCTCGTCGAGCAGGTCGCGTAGTTCCGGTTCGGGGCCGATGAGGTGGACGCAGACGGGGAGCGTCCGGCAAGCCAGGATTGCCCCCCGGATCTCGGGTTCCGGCGCTTTGTCGGAACCAACGGCATCGAGCGCTATGTCAATGAGCGTGGGCATTGCCTGCTCAGACTACTTGGCGGCTTCCTTGGTGTCCAGCACCTGGCGACCCTTGTAGGTGCCACACTTGGGACATGCGTGGTGGGGAAGCTTCTTCTCGTGGCAATTTGGGCACTCAGAGAGGCCGCTGGCGGTCAGGAAGTCGTGGGACCGACGAAGGGCGGTGCGGCGCGTGGAGTGGCGTCGTTTCGGATTCGGCATGGTGCAATTCCTTTCGTGTCTCGTCCGCGTTTTGGGCCAGATTCAGGCCCCGGATTCAGGCCACGAAGGGCCGTCGGTGCCGTTTGGCGCGGTAGAGACACCCTCAATCTTTGGGTGAATTCAGGACTTTATCCGGCTACGAAGTTCCGCGAGCGCTTCCCAGCGGGGGTCATTAGAACCCTCTTCGCAGGTGCACGGCTCGAGGTTGCGGTTCTTGCCGCAGCGCGGGCAAAGTCCTTTGCAGTCAGGCTCGCACAGCGTCCTGACCGGCAGGGACAAAAGCACCTGCTCGCGCAGCACATCCTCAA
>Ga0187863_10004219_pt1 | contig 10299 bp, 11 predicted proteins | sample June2016WEW_11_1_FD_132975 | JGI IMG/M metagenome (GOLD analysis project Ga0187863, IMG submission 132975) | Peatland microbial communities from SPRUCE experiment site at the Marcell Experimental Forest, Minnesota, USA - June2016WEW_11_10 | ecosystem: Environmental > Terrestrial > Soil >...
GGAGAAGGTGCGGCGGCTTCAACAGGGCGCATTCGAGCGCGCTATCGCCGTCATACGCCGCGTTCGCGGCATAACCGTTCAGCGAGAGAATCTTTGTAATCGTATCGGCGATGACCACTTCGTCATCGACCACAAGCACTCTGGGAAGAAATGCTACGGTCGAGCGGGATTGCTCTTTTTTGGGGGACACGACCTGGGAAGTACCTGTTCTGCTCATAGGCAATTCTTTGGTACCTCGATTCTTGAATATGTTCGCCAGACTAGTTTGCAAGTCGTGTGCCAAACTCAACTGTCTCTGAGAAAGGCCCCTTGTCTTCTTTGGATTCCATCGAATCCTGAAAGGCTTAGCCCTCCGGCGCTCGACGGGTCCATGAGGCAGCTCGACGCCGGAAAATCGTGAAGTTTTTTACGCAGTAGGACTTTTTTACCCGGCCTGTAGCCTTCCGATACGCAAGAAATACGTTTTTTGCGCAGGCGACCATCCAACCAACAGATCAAGCGCAACTAAATGAATTTGAGGCGCAGAAGCCCGGGGCTGTTCACACTGCCGGGTGGATCGCGTTGCGATCCGAAATTGGGTCGAACCGGGCCCAGCAGGAAAGAGAGGACGGCGACCGTGGCTGATGGCCAAAAAATCAACCCGCCGCAATTGCGATTTGAGGCTGTTCGCCGAAGCCAGGTTCCCAGTGCCAGGGAAGGGAAACATGGGAAGATTGTTGATCAACTGCTTGAGCAGGTGGATCAGTTGGCGCCGGGAAACGCGCTGAAGGTTGCGCTGGGTTCGCTGCCTACAACGAAGGCGAACCTTCGCGCAGCTCTGAGCCGGGCCTCGCGCAAAAGGGCGCTTGCAGTGGCAACTTCAAGCGACGCCGAAAGTATCTATCTATGGAAATCGAAACGGCATTCCTGATAGGTTTCTTGCGGGAATGAGATGAACGGAATGCGGATCGATAAGTGGCTGTGGGCGGCGCGATTCTTCAAAACTCGGGCGTTGGCTTCACGCGCCTGCGACCTGGGACGGGTTCAATCCAACGGCTTGCGCGCGAAGCCGGCTCGCGAGGTTCGATGCGGCGATCGCCTGCACGTTGAAAATGATGGCGGCATCTTTGAGATCGATGTTTTGAACTTGAGCGAGATCCGCGGCCCTGCCACCGTCGCCCAGACACTCTACCGCGAAAGCGGTGCGAGTTGTGAAGCGCGCCTGAAACTGGCTGAAGAGCGCAAGGCAATGCAGCAATATGCCCCTTTGCCGGAACGAAGGCCGTCTAAACGTGACCGCCGGCGCATCATTCGATTTCGCCAAGGAAATTAGAGTCGGGCCCTGTTTGGCTGGAGTTCGCTCTCTTCGAGGAGTCCCGCTATTTTGCCTTCGTCTGCCGCTTCGATTTCTTGTGTGTCTTTTCCAGTTGGAGGGCAGCCTCACGCAGCGCTTTTTTGAGGCGGCGCGCAACCGGCGGCGAAAGAACGGAGATGGATGCGGCAAAGCGCGCGGCGCGCGCCGAGGAAATTTTTTCGAGCAGAGTATTTCCCTTGGCGGTGACAACGACGGTCTTCTCGCGGCGGTCGGTAGCGCTCTCAGACCGCCGGATGAGCCCGCGACCTGCGAGCTTGTGGATCATCTGGCTGGCGGCGGGCCGCGACAAACCGACATGCGACGCGACGGCCGAAATAGTACGTGGGTCAAAAACGAATTCCATGGCCGCCAGTTGCGTCGTGGTCAATTTTGCAGCGTGCAGGAGCGGCAGCGTGCGGGCAGCGCCGCCGCGGTGCATTTCACACATGAGGCGAGTTACCAGTTTGGTGAGTGGCTTTGCTTTGTTCGATGATTTCATAAATCAAACGAATTTGAGTCTAATATAATTTCGACTCTGAATCTAATTATCTTTTGGTCGACCTCTTATAGGGCTGCTGACCAGCGTGTGTTTTTTCACGGTTTTCTCGGGGAAACAAAAAACGGCCCGGCGTTGCGCCGGGCCGTTCCATTTGGTCCTGCCTTGAGATAGCGTCGGTTAGGCTAGCAGCCGCTTCACCTTCTCTTCAATCGCCTCAGCGGGATTGGGCGGCAGGCCTACCATCTGGTCCGCTACCTGCCCGTTCTTGAAAAAAAGCAGCGCGGGGATTCCACGAATCCCGTAGCGTGAGGGCGCTGCGCCGTTCTGATCGACATTCACTTTAGCAACCTTCAGTTTGCCCGCGTAGGTTGTCGCCATGTTGTCCACATACGGCGCGATCGCCCTGCACGGCCCGCACCACACGGCCCAAAAATCAACCAGAACCGGCTGCTCGCTGCGAAGCACTTCCTGGTCGAAATTCGCGTCGTTAACTTCCAGAACTCCCAATCCAGCCATGATTCTCCTTATGAAACCCGTACCAAGCCTGCTACACAAAACAGTATACCTATGGGATGCAGCAGGACAGGTCTAAGTCGCAGTGACGGAGGGGGCGTGGCAGCCCACTCGCGCGCGAATGTAGTGCCCCTGTCTCAATGCCGCCGCTCGGTCCACCCGGCAGAACTCCGCGCAAAATAGAAGCGCCCGGATCCTGTTAGGATCTCGGGCGCTAGAGCAGCCCTCCCCCAGAACTGCCCACGCAGCGAATGTAGTTACTTAATCAATAAATAGCAAGCAAACTTAGGTAATTTGCGCGGTAATCGTTAGTTCAGTGACTACACACCTAGGCAATAGTGATAACTTATTGATAACGCGCTGGTTGCAGTCGTCCGCGTGGCGGGGGATGCATTAATATGATTTGATTTCAATAAGTTGCCGTGCTCCAGCCCCAGAAAAGCGGCACTTCAACAGCTCCAGCTGAATGCCATTTTCGCCCGCACGTTGGATTGCACTACCGGCTGGCCCTAGACCGTTCTCGCCGTCGATGATCGCCAAGACCGCAGGCCCGGCGCCGCTCAAAGATACGCCCAGTATGCTGTGAGTTCCCACCAGCGGAAGCAGAAGTGGAAATAATGGGCAGAATGGTGCGCGGTACGGCTGATGAATGCGGTCGGCCATCGCCAACCGCAACAGATCGCCGCGCCCCTGTGCAAATGCGAGCACCAGCGTTGCCACCGATTGCAAATTCGCGACCACGTCATCCAGGGGATAGCTTGCCCGCAGCATCTCACGCGCTTTGCTCGTAGAAAGGGGCTCGGCGGGAAGCGTGACGATCGCTCGCCAGTCCTGCGGTGGATCAACCCGCATTGCGCGGACGCATTTTCCCTCTGGCACCGCGGCCACAAACCCACCCAACCAGCAGGCGGCCACATTATCAGGATGCCCCTCGAGCGCGTAGGCCGCTTCGAGGATGCGATCGGTATTCCAGCCCAACTGACCGAAGTGATTCGCCAGGGCGATGGCAGCCAGCCGTGCCGCCGCCGAAGAGCCGCAGCCCATGCCCAGCGGAATCGCGTTGGCCAGGCGAATCGATAGCGGAATCACTTCGCGGCCCTCATCGCGCAGAAGATTCCGGTAGGTCTCGAGAATCAAGTTGTCTTCGAGTCGCCCGCAGCGATCCGCGTTGCGTCCGGCGGCAACGATGGAGAACGCTTCCGCCGCCTCAGCCTCGATTTCGAGGAAAAAGTCGAGAGCGACTGCGACGGCATCGAATCCCGGGCCCAGATTCGCCGAGGTTGCGGGCAGACGCAGCCGGATGCCGCGAGACTCTCTCCGATCGCTCATCCCACTCGGCCCTTGAGCGCTTCCAGCACCGCTGCCGCGGTGGCGTCGACTGTGATGGCGTCGCGGCGAAGCGGCTCAATTTCCTTTTCCAAGCCAAGCTTCTCTTCGTCGCTCAACAGCGTGCCGCGATGAAAGTCGATGGTGTAGTCGGCATCCTTCAGCGTATGGCCAGTCAGAACCAGGACGACCGTCTGCCCGGAGTGAACGACTCCCTGGGCGCGGAGTTTTTTCAATCCGGCCAATGTGACGGCTGACGCTGGCTCGCAACCAAGGCCCTCCAATCCCAACTCGGCTTTGGCAATCGCGATCTCTGCCTCGGAGACGTCGAGGCACCACCCGTCGCTTTCCTGGACGACTCGCGCAGCCTTTCGCCACGAGGCCGGGTTGCCAATGCGGATGGCGGTAGCACGCGTCTGCGCCTCCATGGGCTCCAGCACGGCGCCTCGCGTTTCGTTCAGGCTCCGCACCAGGGGGTTGGCGCCGGCCGCCTGGATGACGGAGATGCGAGGCACTCGCGCCACCAGCTTGAGTTCGCGCAGCTCCCGGAATCCCTTGCCAAGAGCCGAACTGTTTCCCAGATTGCCTCCCGGAACGATGACATGATCGGGCACATTCCAGTCGAATGCCTCTGCGATCTCGAATGCCGGAGTCTTTTGGCCCTCCAACCGATAGGGGTTGACGGAGTTGAGCAAGTAGATCGGCGCCTGGCGGACAATGTCTGCCAGCAGCCGCATGCAGCCGTCGAAATCTGTCTTCAATTGCAGGGTGACGGCGCCGTAGTCCATGGCCTGCGCCAGCTTGCCCCAGGCGATTTTGCCCTCGGGAATCAGCACCAGGCTTTCGATTCCGGCGCGCGACGCATAGGCCGCCATCGACGCCGAGGTGTTGCCCGTCGATGCGCAGGCTACCCATTCGAATCCCCGTTCGCGGGCCGCGCTCAGCGCGGCTGTCATTCCCGTGTCTTTGAACGATCCCGTCGGATTCATTCCCTGGTGCTTGGCATAGAGCTGGTCGAGTCCGAGGCGCTTGGCGGCGCGCGGCAGGTGATAGAGCGGCGTATTGCCTTCGCGCAGCGAAACGGCATTGCCGAAACTTGAAAGGATGGGAAGCAGCTCGCGAAAGCGCCAGACACCGGATTGATCGAGAGCCTCTGAAGAGCAGCGGCGCTCTCTCCACAGCCACTTCAGTGCGCCGGGATTAGGGCGGTTTGGGCCTTCGCGCTGGATCCAGCCGGGATATTCGACTTCGAACAGGTCTCCGCAAACGGCGCAACGAAAATTCGGCTGAGCCTGGGCGCCCGCAATTCGGCTGCCGCAACCGAAGCAGCGCAATTGATGCAGATTGTCGTCCATACCCGTCCCCGAGACCGCGCGCTTTGGAGCCGCAAACGAAGAGCCGGATCAAGCGGAACGCGATAGTTGCGTCCGGTCGTTGATCGAATCACGGATCGAATCACGCAGTGTCGTTGCTAGTGTTAGCCTACCAGTGCGGGGGCGGGTCTCGCAGCCGAGCGGAGGTTGGAGCGATGCGATTGCCCGAGCTGTCAATGAGAAGTTTGGTTGCAATATTCGCCGCGTTTCTTTTAGCTGTGCCGGCATGTGCCCAAGCTTCGCTGCAGCCGCAAACGCCGCTGCGCGTGGCGGCTGCCGCCGATCTCGAGCCGGTCTTGCCGCCCATTCTCGATGAGTTTCTGCGCGCCACCGGCATTCACACCGAAGCCACTTACCAGGCCTCGGCCATGCTGACGACAGAGATCGAAAACGGCGCGCCCTTCGATCTGTTTCTCTCGGCGGATCTCGGTTATCCCAAGCACCTCATCGGCGACGGGCTGGCCGATGCGGCGGGCAGTGCGGACTCGAGCACGCCAATCACCTACGCCAAGGGCACCCTTGTCTTGTGGGAGCGCAAGGACTCGCACCTGCCGCCGCCTTCGCTCGATCTGCTGCGCGATCCGAATCTCAAACGGCTGGCCATTGCCAATCCTGAGCGTGCGCCGTATGGCCGGGCCGCCGTAGCAGCGCTCACCAGCCTTAGCCTCTACGAATCGCTCAAGCCGCGCATTGTGACCGCCGAAAATATCGCCCAGGCCGCGCAATTCGCCGACTCCGCAAACGCCGACGCCGGCCTCATTTCGCTCACTTCCGCGATGACGCCGCGCCTCCTGGCGAGCGGAACCTACTTCGTGATCCCACACAATCTATATCCGCCGATCGAGCAGGGCGTCGTGATTGTCAGTAATACCAAGCAGCGCGCGGCCGCACACAAGTTTCTCGATTTTCTGCTCTCGTCGCCGGTCCAGGCCGAATTGGCGAAGAGCGGTCTGACGCCGGTCAAATAGCCAGGAGCTGTTGCCGCCGGAGTTACTCATCGCCTGCGAATTCGATGGGGAACCACCTTCTCGACGGTAGTCTGTTGATGGGTATTCATGGACTGGCAAGCCTTCGATCTATCACTGCGCCTCGCGTCGGCGACCACCGCAATTCTGCTTTGCATCGCCGTTCCTCTGGCAGCGGTGCTTGTATTGGGCCGCGGCCGATGGATCGCGGCTGTTGAAGCTCTGACAACACTGCCCATGGTCCTGCCGCCTACCGTGCTGGGCTTCTTTCTTCTGGTCTTGCTCGGGCCCCGCACCGCCTTCGGCCGCGGAATCGCCTCCCTGATCGGCCATCCGCTGGCGTTTTCATTCAGCGGCCTTGTGGTTGGATCTGTGATTTACAGCTTGCCGTTTGCCGTGCAGCCGCTGGTGGCCGGCTTCGCTGCCGTCGACTCCTCGCTTGTGGATGCGGCGCGGCTTCTGGGAGCCGGACCAGTGCGCGTGGTTTTAAGCGTTCTTGTGCCGCTTGCCGACCGGTCACTGCTCGCCGCCATTGTGCTCAGCTTTTTGCATACAGTCGGCGAATTTGGCGTGGTGCTGATGTTGGGCGGCGATATTCCGGGCGCCACGCGCACGCTCTCCATCGTGCTCTACGACCAGGTTGAGAGCTTCAACTACGTGGCGGCGGGCCGCACCGCGGCAGTCCTTCTCGGCATCAGCGTTCTCGCCCTGGTAATGATCTACTCCAAAACGCAAATGCCCGGAGCGCGCGACCGTGCTTGAGCTTGCGCTGGAAGCGCGCCGGGGAAGCTTTCGCTTGCAAGTCGAGTGCAAGCTGGCTGCACCCTTGACGGTCGTCTTTGGCCCTTCGGGGGCGGGCAAGACCACGCTGTTGCGGCTTCTCGCGGGGCTCGATCAAGCGCGCCATAGTTCGCCGGTTGCAGGGCTGGTGGTTCTTGACGGCTTGGTCCTCACCGACACAGCAAAAAATGTCTGGCGCGCGCCCGGCCACCGGCGAATCGGATTCGTAACTCAAGAGCCATCGCTTTTTCCGCACCTGACGGCAGCAGAAAATGTGGGGTACGGGTTGCGCGACGCCGATCGGGAGAGCCGAACGGCGCGGGTGAGCGAAATGCTGGAACTCGTGGACGGAACCGGCCACTCAGCGCTGCCACCGCGAAATCTCTCGGGCGGGCAGGCGCAACGAATTGCACTGGCTCGGGCCCTGGCTACCAACCCGAGGCTTCTGCTTCTCGACGAGCCGTTCTCCGCGCTCGACGGCATTGCCAGCGATGCGCTCTTGGCAAGGCTGCAGGCCTGGCTGCAAGCGAGGAATGTGCAAGCCGTTCTGGCCACGCACGATGTGAGCGACGCGCTCGCGACCGCCGCTGAGGTTCTGCTCTTGCGCGAAGGCCGGCTCGTGACGCAGGGACCGGCTGCGCAGGTGCTTGGTGCCGAAAGGGATCGTTTGCTGGGCCGGCTGCAGTACCGGCAGACGTGACCTGCCGATCACTTTGCCGCAATCATCAGCAGCGTGGCGTCGTCCTGAAAGTGGGCCGCGCAGAACTTCGTCACTTGCTCGAGCAGGAAACGGTTCATTTCTTCCGCAGATCGACTGCAGCAGGCTCCGGCAAGGGCTGCCAGATTGTCTTCGCCAAACTCGTTCTCCTTCGAGTCCATGGCTTCGGTGATGCCGTCGGTGAAGAGCATAAGGCGATCGCCGGCCTGCAGCTCAACCGACGCATCCTCGAATTCCCACGAAGGAAACACGCCCAGCACCGCACCTCCGCCTTCGAGCATCTTTGCTGCGCCGTTTGAAATGTGAATCGGAGTCAAATGACCGGCATTGCAATAGCCGAAGATATGCGTTTCGCAATCGAGCACGCCATAGAGAAACGTCACAAATTTGCCTACCGCAATGTTCTCGCAAAGCAGTCGATTGACCTTGTCGCAAACTTGGGCCGGGCTCTCGGAGCCGCTGGCAAACGCGCGAACCGCAGCCTGCACATTGGCCATCAACAAAGCGGCCGATACGCCTTTTCCGGCCACGTCGGCGATACAAATCCCCAACCGCTGCCCGTCGAGCTTGAATACATCGTAATAATCCCCGCTGACCGTGCGCGCCGGCCGCCACGCAGCCGCCACTTCGAATCCCGGCAGCTGAGGGATCTTCCTGGGCAGAAGGGATTGCTGGATTTCACGGGCGCGCTCGAGTTCCTGTTCCTGCTGCTCAAGCTGCGCGGCGCCCTTTTCGACCGATCGCTGCAGCTCCTTATTGCGCAGCACCAGCCGATCTCTCGTTGTATGGTACAAAAATGAGACAAAACCAAAGATGAAGGTCACCAGAAACGGAAACTTCCAGCCTGTTCGAATCAGATGCGAAAGCGTTTGTGGACCAGGCGGAGCCACGAGCCACACAACTGTACTCGAAATCAGGTAAACCGGGACTGTGATGATCAGGAGTGTAGGCAGGAAAAGCAGCCAGTTGAAAGGAAACGGCCTCTTCGAATAGAGGAACTCAGTCCATTCCATTGCGGGGCTGAGGAGATTCCCAATGCAGAGGGTGAACAGCAAGACCGTGAATAGATTGATCTGCTCGCCAATTGCCCAAAAAATGGCGGCGCATATAGCGGAAAGTGCGATGTAAAGAATCTGGTTCCGGACGAATCGCGCCAGAGATGGAGACCTTATCATCAGACCGCCGCAGGGTTGGAAATGCTTTTGAGCTTAACCATCATTGTATTGCTGCGCATTCACCTCTTGCATCAAATCGTGGAAACGCATCGCGCACGCGGTGTTTCACGCTCAAAACCCCACCATCTCCGGTTCCATTTCGAGACGCACCCCGACTTTCGCCTCGACAGCGCCGGCGATCTTCGCTGCCAGCGCCAGAATCTCTTCCGCCGTCGCGCCGCCGCGTCCATCTCCGTGCCCATCACCGCGATTGACCAGCGCCAGCGTGTGGCGTGAAGAAATTCCGGCCCTGCCCAGCGCGTATCCTTTCGAAAATCCTGCCTGCTCGATGAGCCACGCGGCGGGGATCTTCACCAATCCGCCCTCGCCCGGATAGGTGCGCAAAGGCGATCCGCCGTGCTCGGCATCGCGGTGGATTTTCTCGGCGGTTTCCTGTAGCACTGTCGGGTTCTTGAAAAAGCTGCCCGCGCTGCGGCAGTCGGGATCGCCTTCGACCAGAAGCATGCCTTTACGCCGCCGAACGCTGCGCACAGCTTCTGCAACTTCGGAAAGGGAAGGGGTGCTGGAATGGTTCTGAAAGTGCCGCTTCAGGTCAGCGTAGGCGAGATGCGGATCGCCTCCTGGTCGCAATCGGTAGTCGACACTCGTAACGATAAAGCGGCCGCGATCGGTGGAATTGAAACGGCTGCGCCGATAGGCAAATCCGCAATCGCGATTCGAAAGCTCGAGAGACCTTTGCTCCTGTTTATCGAAAACCCGCACTCGCTCGATGACGCTCGAAACCTCCTGCCCATAAGCGCCGACGTTCTGCACAGGAGTTCCGCCCACCGTGCCTGGAATGCCGGCGAGGCACTCTAAACCCGCATATCCACTCTCAATGGTCTGCTGCACGCAGTGCTCCCAGGGGGCGCCGGCGGCCACGCGGAAAAGGTCGCCGTCGCGCTCGATGCCCATCAGCCCGATGCGCAGCACAAGGCCCGGAAACCCGCGATCGGAGACAAGCACATTGCTGCCGCCGCCCAGGACAAACAACGGCAGACCCTGCACACGCGCCCACTCGCATGCCTCGGCAACATCGGCTTCGCTCTGCGCCTGGGCAAACCACCGTGCAGGTCCGCCGATGCCGAAGGTCGTCAAGGGCGCCAGCGGCTGGTTTTCTGTTAGCAGCATTGGCTAAAGGTTACATCCTGTGCAGCACCGGTAGTGTCCCTATCTCGATCTCCAGTGCGATGAAGGTAGTGTCCTAATTTGGGCACTGGGGATGATTTTAATCGTAAGTATTGCCCTCGGAATCAGTAAAGAACCCATACCATTCGCCGTTCGAGTCTCTGGTGCGTTGCAGTGCTGTCCCTCCGCCAATAATCAATTGAACGTTCACGGGGTGCGTGTCATTGAAAATGTCTCTGTATGTGCACCAGAGGTTGAGTATGAACGCATAATCAGGGCCGCTAAGGTCACGCAAAAGTTGCTGCTTCCCTTGGCTGTAAGACACCTTACGGCAGGTGAAATAGTGGGGTTGCCCCCCTCCGACTACGTGGGGATGGGATTGCAAAATCTCTTGAGTTGGCGGAGACAGCTTCTTGAAGGGGCGAGTTTCAAACCTTCCGCATTCTGTAA
>Ga0187863_10004221_pt1 | contig 10295 bp, 10 predicted proteins | sample June2016WEW_11_1_FD_132975 | JGI IMG/M metagenome (GOLD analysis project Ga0187863, IMG submission 132975) | Peatland microbial communities from SPRUCE experiment site at the Marcell Experimental Forest, Minnesota, USA - June2016WEW_11_10 | ecosystem: Environmental > Terrestrial > Soil >...
AATCGCGTTCATTCTTAAAGGTGCAGGGCAGAATGCCGAAGTTCACGAGGTTATCCGTATGGATTCGCTGGAACGATTTCGCGAGCACCATCTTGACGCCAAGAAACATGGGGCAGATGGCCGCATGCTCGCGCGACGATCCTTCGCCGTAACTCGTCCCGCCTACGATGATGTTGTGGCTTCCCGCATCACGCAGGTTTTTCGCCCGTGCGGCAAAACCGGGATCCACGGTTTCGAAGACGAACTCGGCATATTTGGGAATATTGGAGCGGTACTTCATCCGTGCCCCGGCTGGCATAATGTGGTCGGTGGTGATTTTATCACCGACCTTGATGACCACGCTTCCCGCGAGATCGGCGGGAAACGACGTGTTTTCGGGAGGTGCGCCGATATTCGGTCCCCGGAAAATCTCGACTTGGCTAGAATCGGGGATCGAAGAGGGGAAAATGAACATCCGGTCGTCTATGACGAAGGTTTGAGGAATATCGATTACGGGATAGGGTATACCGAGGTTCCGCGGATCGGTCATGACGCCCTTCAGTGCCGCAGCGGCTGCTGTTTCGCACGAGACAAGATACACACAGGCATCTATTGTTCCGGAACGGCCTTCGAAGTTACGGTTCGAAGTGCGCAGCGAGACGGCGCCCGATGCCGGCGACTGACTGTTGCCGATGCAGAACCCGCAGACCGACTGATCGATGCGGGCGCCCGCCGCTATAAGGTCGGCGAGAAAACCTGTCGCCTCAATATTCTGGAGAACCTGTCGTGAACCCGGCGAAACGATGAGAGAGACATTCGGCGAGACGACTTTACCTTTCAGTATCTGCGAGACCGTAGCCAGATCCTTGTACGAAGAGTTGGTACAGGAGCCGATGCATATCTGGTCGATCAACATGCCTTCGAGAGATGCAATCGTTGCTATGTTCCCGGGTGAATGAGGAGTCGCGGCAAGTGGCACAAGTTTAGACAGGTCTACTTCAGTCACCTGATCATATACGGTATCGGTGTCGGCATCGATGGCGATCCAGGAGTCCGCGCGACCTTGGAGTGACAGAAATGCCTTTGTCTCCTCGTCGCTCGGAAATACCGAGGTAGTGACTCCGCACTCTGCGCCCATATTCGCGATGGTGGCGCGCTCGGGAACCGAAAGGGTTTTTACTCCCGGACCACCGTACTCGAAAACGATGTTGGCATTGCCTCGGGTGCCGAAAATCCGTAGCACTTCGAGGATCACATCCTTGGCCGACACCCAAGGCGAGAGCTTGCCGGTAAGATTGATGCGGACGACTTTAGGACAGCGTAGATAGAATGGCGCACCGCTCAGGGCCAGCGCCACATCTAGGCCGCCGGCGCCGATTGCGATCATGCCTATGCCGCCGCCGGTAGGCGTATGCGAATCGGCCCCGAGAAGGGTTCTGCCCGGCCTTCCGAACCGTTCGAGATGTACCTGATGACAGATGCCGTTTCCAGCCCGAGAGAGAACGATACCATACTTGGCAGCAATGGATTGCAAGTATTTATGATCGTCGGCACTCTCGAAACCGATCTGGATCGTATTGTGATCGATGTAGCTTACCGACAGTTCGGTGGCTATCTTCGACAGCCCCATGGCTTCGAATTGGAGGTATGTCATGGTTCCGGTCGCGTCCTGTGTCATCGTCTGATCTATCCTGATGCCAATTTCTGCGCCGGTTACCCACTGGCCCTCTACAATATGTGCTTCCAATAATTTTCTCGCTATAGATTTTCCCATTTTTAATCTCAATCCCTCCACGGATGGCCTTTTAATTTAAAAATACTTTTCAGCCGTCGTGCGATTAATGGTAATCCGGCTTTATCAGGGCAGTCGGGGCGCGGCCAATAAGAAGCGTGATTGTTCGGATAACGATTGTGGCCATTTTCAGCAATTTTATTTGACTTCACTCCCTGATGGACTTTTAATTATTTTAAAATGTCATGCAACCCCTCGATATTCTTCAGGTAATTCCGCGCATATCGGTTCGCCTGCTCGCTGTAGTTAGCATTATAGCCTCCTCCTCCTCCGCGATCAATGTCTTTCAGGATGACAGTCTTTCGGTATTCATGGCAGGCGATGCGGAGGCAACTTATCAACAATCATCCGGTATTAAAGGGTCGGAAAATGGTTTCCTGCGTGCAGTACTTGATCACGAGATCGGTGACCATTGGTTTGCCACGGTGGGCATTCGCGGCTACAGTGCGCTGCCCCTTCCGTTTCTGGAAACCGGTGCCTTGTCATGGCGCGACAGCACTGTACAGCTTTCCGGCGGCTACCTGACCAGCCGATACGGAATTTGCGAATACTATAAGCCATGGTCGACCTATAGCCCGCTCTTCGAAAATCCAATTATCTGGGACGACTATGGATTTGGTGGAGCGGTGTCGTCGCATTCTGGACTCGTGGTGCTTCAGGGGTGCGCCCTTATGAACTCTCGCGAAAATGGCTCAGTGAATGGCTATGCGGGCATCGAAACCCCATCGATGCGAGCCGGATTGCTCTGCGGATTTCAGACCTACTCCCTCGAGAATCAGGATAACGATCTCACCTTCGGTCTTGAATCGTCGGCACAGAACGACGCTGTTAAAATTCACCTCGCCATGCGTTACGTGCATAATTTCGGCTATTCTCCCAATGCCCAACCCGATTTGGTGCCCGGAAACCGTTTCGATGGATTTCTTGAGGGGAGACTATTGCCGTTTCGCAGCCTCATCGTAGATATGCTGGGCATTTACCGTTACTCAACGCTTTATTTCAATCAATCGGAGGTATTTACCGGGCTCGACTGCCGCTGGTTCCTGGGCCGCATCTGGGGCATCGGCGGCGGCGGCGAACGCATGGACGACGACGGAATCATCACCTATTCGCCGGGACTGCGCCTCTTCATCGCACCGGCGCCCGATCCATCATCGCAACTCTCAATCGGCATCGAGCGCAGCTGGACCGGTTCCTCTTCACCACTTTACGAATTAACGGGGAACATATGCGTCGCTTTTTAACTGCTTTCTGGTTAGCCGCTACCGGGCTTGCGCTCCTCGCTTCCTGCATTCCCGGCCTCAACGAATTGACCCCCACAACAGGCGAACCGATCGTCTGCATCACCTTCGATGACGGCCACCCGACCGTGTACTCGGTGGCGTTTCCATGCATGCGTTCAATTGACACGACCTACCGGGCAACCCACTTTTTCCCCATGATTTTTCTTGATACTACTTCTGCCGGTACCGGTATGACCCTCGCAAAACTGAAAATAATGGAGGCGGCAGGGTGGCAGACCGCCGGTCACACCTGGCACCATGTGGATCTGAGTTCGGTATCGCTGGAATCGGCTGCGGTCGAGATCAAATCCTGCTACGATTATCTGGTGCAGAATGGCCTTCATCATGAAAGTTTCGCCTACCCTAAGGGTAACTACACGACAGCGGTCGAGTCGTTGGCCGGGATATGGTTCCCGAATCTCCGGACTGCGCACGATTATCTTTATACCGACGGCGTCAACCGCAAAGATCTGGGTTACTTTGCTGTCAAGGGAACCCATACGACCGCCGACCTTATCGCCCGTGTCGAACGGGCGCGTCTTCTCGGCGCGCCGCTTGTCATCATGGGCTTTCATGCGGTGCTCACCGACACCGAGCCGCCTATCACTTACTCATATTATACCCGAAGGTCGATCTTCCTGGGCTTCCTGCAATATCTCAAGCGGCAGCAATTACCCGTGATGACCATCGACTCTGCGATGGCGATCCTTGGAGCGAATTAACGGGACCGACGAAGCTATTTTCCATCCGTAGAACGATGCAGACAAAGCTAATTGTCGTCGGTACTCCAAAATCGTATATCAAATTAAAATCCACTTATAAGCTGCATAAAATGATATGTTAAGATTATAAATCGGTTGTAAAGGTGACAAAAAATCGCCCAAATCTGTTCAAAGTCGCAAACCCAATGTGCTGGTATACCGGATTTATTGAGTTCGGAGTGGTCGTTACTTGCCGCTACCCATTCGGGAGGATCATTCAACGATTTATCTGGATGATGTAATTTTTCAGTGGTTCACAATCTTGTAACTGTATGCATTTATAAGGAGATTCACACCATTTGGCACTCGATCCCGCCTTACAACGTATCTCGTTACTGGTGGGCGACTCCGCTGTGGAGCTTCTTGCCCGGACCAGGGTCATCGTCTTCGGCATAGGGGGGGTAGGGAGCTGGTGCGCCGATGCGCTTGTCAGGTCAGGCATCGGTACCCTCGCCATCGTCGATTCAGATGTGGTGTGCGTTACTAATATCAATCGCCAGGTGCAGGCCACGTCGCTCTCGGTGGGAAAATCAAAAACTGCGGAGCTCGGGCGCCATCTTCGGGAGGTCAGGCCGACCGCCGACATTATAGAAATGCAGGCGGTATTTCACCGGACGACCGCCAACCGGTTCAACCTGGCTGCCTACGACTATGTCCTTGACTGCATCGACAGTATTTCATGTAAAGTAGAACTCATCATGCGCGCTTCGCAGGCCGGGGCGCGGGTCTATACTTCACTTGGCGCTTCATCGAAATTGGACCCCGCGCAGATCGTTGTCGGTTCACTGTGGGACTCCTACAACTGTGCACTCGGTAAATATGTGCGTAAGAAGCTTCGGCAGGCCGGGTTCGCCGACGAGGTCACTTGCATTTACAGCCCTGAGGGGGCTCGACATTTTCCGGGCGAGGATCACTGCGGTACCGACGCCTACTTGTGTCCGAAATCGGCGCTGGATGGAGAGGGGGAGACAAGCAAGGAATGGTGCGCGGCCAAGAAGCAGATCAACGGCTCGGCGGTGCATATCACGGGCACCTTCGGCTTCATGCTGGCAGGGCTTGTCATACAGGATGTGGTGAAACGGGCCGGCGATCAGGGTTGATTGATTTTTTTCAGCAGCCAGGACATGTTTCGCCCGATGCTTTTCATCGTTTCCACACCTTCAGCGTCGTTTTCGACGTCGCCGATTTCGCGGCCGATGCCGACATTCCAGTAAATCGCTCCCGGTACAATCATCTGGGCGATGTGGAAGAAGTGGTTGATGGTATCGAAGGCGTGGATCGCACCGCCGCGGCGAACCGCCATCACCGATGCCCCGACCTTCCTTTTGTACAAAAAGTCGTTCGCACGGCCCACGCGTCCGCTACGATCAATGAGCGCCTTGAGCTCCGGCGAAATATCGGAAAAGTAGGTCGGCGAGGCGAGGATGATACCGTCGGCTGCAGCCATCTTTTCGATGCAGTCATTGACAGGATCGTTCCCGATGGCGCAGCGCCGATCCTTTCGCTTAATACACAGGTTGCATACAGTGCAGCCACGGATCAGGTGCCCTGCGAGTTGGATCAACTCGGTTTCGATGCCCTCATGGTGAAGTTCATCGAAAATATGGTTGATGAGAAGCACGGTGTTGCCGTCTTTGCGGCCGCTGCCGCTAATGGCGAGTACCTTCATGAGCATTTCCTTTGATGACGGTTGTATAAAGCTATAATAACATTTGCGCTTGCATCGGCATCCTTTGGATTCCTCCGCGAGCGATAGCGTAGATTAAAAATAATAAATCAATAATAAAGAGATCGGGTTGATTACCCTTCGAGCTTGACTACTTCCTGAACAATTGCTATTTTGCACTTAAAGGTCTCGGCAATAGTTGCCCCCGGTTCCAGAGTCCGATCCTGCTGGAAAAGTTAGAAAAGGATTCAGGCGGGGGGAATCTTCCTCGTTCGACATTTTGTCGACACAATGGAGCACAATGTCTCGGGAAACCGCATTCCCATCACAAAAAGTAATTCCTTTTGTCAATTTCATGACGCATAGACGCATCGGGATTGCGGGATATATGGGGGCCGGGAAATCGACCGTGGCCCGCCTTCTCGCACACCATGCCGGCGCGGTCATTGATGCAGATCGTGAAGCCAAGTCGCTCATGCAGGAGAGTCCCCGGATTAAGAACCGCCTGGTGGAAGCCTTCGGCGCAAGGGTGGTCGAGCGAAGGGAGATCCGGTTCGATCTTCTCGGCCAAGCGGCATTCGCTTCGGAAGCGACCCTGTTACGGCTCAATATGATCGTTCATCCGCCGCTCGTCAAAATCCTCGAAAAACGTATTTCGGAAAGCCATAACCGACTCGTCATCCTTGATGCGGCGCTCCTGCCGCTGTGGCACCTTGAATCTCTGTTCGATGTCTGCTTGTGGGTGCATGCTCCCTTTCAGACGCGGCTTCGCCGCATCCTAGCCGGCCGCCCCGATCTCAACACAGCTATAACAAAGGGCAGAATGCGGCTTCAAGAACGGATGCTTCCCGAACCGACGAAAGCCTCTTCATGGATAGACATTGATAATAGTAAAAATATCCTGCATCTCGCGGCCGAATTAGCTATTTTCCGGTAAAAAGGGAAACCCCTGTTATCGAAAAATAAAGCTGCAAAGATGGTCTCAATGGAGAGGGAGACCGCACCACAAGCTTTTGCAGTTTTGTCGGAGAGAAATGCAAAGCGGTGCCTCCTTCATAGAGTTTACAAAGCGGGAACGTCAAAATCAGGTAAAATATTTTCTTATAGTCATCGGGCTATTTTATATTCCTACCGTATAATGGAGTACCTTAACCGTGTCACGAAGCAACCAATAACCTGGGAAGAGACGAGAAAAAAATGATGGAGAGGGAGGAGAACACTTCAGAGAAAGCCGCCGGACATCGAGCGCGATTGCTCGACCGATTTGTCGGCAGCGGGCTCGCCAGCCTGCACCTCCATGAGATCGTGGAGCTCCTTCTCACTTTTACCATTCCCCGGCGTGATACCAAGCCTCTGGCGAAAGAACTGGTGAGACGCTATCGCAGCCTGAGCGCGGTTTTAAACGCTCCGGCTCATGAGCTTGCCGAGGTGAAGGGCATCGGCCCCCGTTCCGCCTCTCACATCGCCTTTATCCGCGAAATCATGTCCTACTGCCTCAAGGAGAAGTACCAGCGGAAAAATGTTATCTCCCACTGGCGTGACGTGGAAGAGTACCTTCGGGCAACTTTCGGTTACCGGCGTGACGAGTACGTCGCGGCGATCTTTCTCGGCAACCGCAATGACATCATCGAGACCGAAATTCTTGCTGAAGGTACGGTCAACCAGTGTGCGGTTTTCCCTCGCCGCATCATGAATCGCGCCCTGTGCTATAGCGCCACCTCGGTTATTGTGGCCCACAACCATCCCGGTGGGGGAATAACGCCCTCTGAGGCGGATTGGGAGCTTACGGAACGACTGTTTGCCATCTGCAAGTTGCTTGAGATTCCGCTTCTCGACCACCTTATCATATCGCACCAGCAAGTGGTGAGCCTCAAGGAATTGCCGCGCTGGAAGGAATCGGTCGCGCGGTAACCGGACGCGGATGCGGCGGGCAAGCCAGTTGGTTTTTTCTGGTTTTTATACTATTTTGAATACTTGATTTATCTGGCAATTTTCCGTGGAGGAACAAACATTGAACTTCAATCCGGGGCTTTCGTGGGAATTCCTTTCGGCCGATGAAATCGCCGCGAAAACCATCCGTGCCCTGCGAAACCATATACTGTACGTTAAGGAATCCTCGCCCTACTATCGGGAAACCCTGCGCGATGTCGCACCAGAGGATCTGCAGACGCTTGACGATGTTCTTCATCTGCCCCGGACCGACCGGGCAATGCTGGCTTGCGCGGCCGCAACCGTTGCCGCAGATCCTCTGGCAATTGTCGAGATCGTCGCAACGTCTGGGACAACGGGGAAACCGATCTTCATCGGGCTTACGGGCAGCGACCTCGACCGTCTTGCGTTCAGCGAGGCGCTCTCGTTCAGTGCGATGGGGATATCGGCGGACGACCGGGTGCTGCTTATGGTAAATATGGACGGCATGTCGCTTCCCGGTCTTGGCTACTATCGCGGACTTACGCTTTTGCATGCCACCATTGGCCGGGCAGGGTTGCCGTCGCACCAGTTGTGCCATCAGTACCTCGAATCGTTCCGGCCAACGGTGCTGCTCGGCGCGCCTTCATTTCTGCGCAGGATGACGATTGACCTTGCGAAAAACGGTTTCCGGTCCGGCGAAAGCGGCGTGATGAAAATCGTCTGCGTAGGGGAGAACCTCAGAAATTCCGATATGTCGATGAATCCGCCGGGAAAAAAGCTTGAGGAGGCCTGGAACGCGAAGGTGTTCGGTTCCTATGCGATTACCGAACTGGCAGGTTCATTTGCCGATTGCGAGGAACGGTCGGGCGGGCATACGCATCCGGAGCTTCTGTATGCCGAGATCGTCGACGAAAATGGAAGTCCCGTGCCCGACAACACGCCGGGCGAACTCGTGGCAACAACGTTTGGCACCGAGGGAATGCCTCTTGTCCGATACCGAACCGGAGACATCACGTTCAGGGTTAAAGGCGCCTGCGCCTGCGGTCGCAACTCTGCACGGATCGGTCCCATCCTCGGGCGGACGGACGAGATGCTGAAAATAAGCGGCCAGTCGATCTTTCCGCTGGTCGTCACGAACGCTCTTGATGAAATGGATGAGATCGGCGATTATATCATTACTATCGATGGCGACAATTCCGGCGATCGCGTCAACATCCATGTCGCCGCCCAGCCTTCTGCGGTGGAACGGATCGCCAACCATGTGCGAAACGCCGCGCGGGTCAGTTTTCCGATCCTTATCTCCAATGTCTCGACCATTCAATCGATGCGAGGCGCATGGCGCAGGAATGCAAGGATAATCGACGAACGCAGGTGCGCTTCTCGCCGTGCATAAGTGCGGTATCATTCCTTAACCCGGAAACGAGGCGATAAGCGGACATGCCGTTGCGAATTCAACCCATACTGTCTAAACTGAAAGCGGCCACCCTGCATGAGCTGCATACCAACTCGTCGCCGCTGGGCGCGTCGTTGTCGCTTGGACTGGGGATCCTCGTCGGTTTTTGCCCGCTTTACGGTCTGCATACCCCGATCGTCATCGCCCTTGCCTTCCTGCTGCGGCTCAACCGGGTCCTGGCGGTCCTCGCCGCGAGCACGACCATCCTGCCGTTTGTTCCCTTCTGGCTTGCCGGCGGAATTTTTACCGGTAAACTCGTAGTTTCCCTGGAAACAGCGAGCAGGCTGGTTGACGACCTTCGCAATTTCTTGCCGGATCACTTGTTCGATCACCTCGTCAATAATCTGTTTCATCTGACGAAGCATCTCTTCACCCCCGAGATGATTAATCGGGTGACGCATGGTTCCCACCACCAAAAGCTTCTGGACGGATTCGTCCAATGGCTGATTGGCTGCAGCGTTTTTGCAGTGGCAAGTTCGATCGTCACCTTTGCCGTCTCATTCCTTATCCTGACCATCGTGCACGAACGCCGGAAAAAAAGGTTGGCTGCTCAAATTAAAAAAAAAGAGTTGCAGGACAAGAGTGTTCCTGCGCGATAATCGTCTCTCGCGGCTGATCTTCATGAAATATTTTAGACCGCATGGCTTCCTTGTCCGGTATTTTCCTCGCCTCATTCATCGTTGCGCTGTCCGGCGCTCTCATGCCCGGACCGCTTCTGACCGCAACCATTGCCGAAAGCTCGCGCCATGGTTTCCGCGCCGGCCCGCTTCTTGTCGCAGGTCATGCGATTCTTGAAATTGCCCTGGTCTGCTCGCTCTTTCTCGGCCTTTCCCCGTTTCTCACTGATAATCTTGTAACCGGCATGATCAGCCTCGCCGGCGCCGCCATTCTTTTGTGGCTCTCTTTCGGCATGTTCCGGTCGCTCCCGACGCTTGCGATTGGAGTGAAACTCCAAAGGAAGTCCCCGCGGAGTCGTCTGGTGATCTCCGGGATTCTTATAAGTATGGCAAATCCCTACTGGAGTATCTGGTGGGCGACTGTCGGGCTCGCGTGGATCTTGCAGGCAGGGCGGTGGGGCGCGGCAGGCGTCGTTGTTTTTTTCATCGGCCATATCATGGCGGATCTCGGTTGGTATTCGCTGGTGTCTTTTTCGATTGAGCGGGGAAGAGCGTTTTTTACGGATAAGATTTACCGCGTTGTTACGGGCTTCTGCGCCGTCTTCCTGATGGTCTTTGCATTTTTCTTTATTGGAAACGGCGTTAAGAAGCTGTTTCTGTAGTACGATCGGCTCTCTATGCTGAACATCCATTTGAAAGAAGGCCGGGACAAACCGGTCAGAAACGGGCACCCGTGGATTTTCTCCGGCGCCGTGCAGCGCATCGAGGGCGGGGGGGCATCGGGCGAGCCGTGTCGCGTTGTCGGCGCATCGGGCGCGATACTCGGCCACGGG
>Ga0187863_10004225_pt1 | contig 10283 bp, 11 predicted proteins | sample June2016WEW_11_1_FD_132975 | JGI IMG/M metagenome (GOLD analysis project Ga0187863, IMG submission 132975) | Peatland microbial communities from SPRUCE experiment site at the Marcell Experimental Forest, Minnesota, USA - June2016WEW_11_10 | ecosystem: Environmental > Terrestrial > Soil >...
AGCAGGAACAACGTAATTGAACATAACCGGATCGTGGGTTCCGTTGCCTCCGGGGCTGCGATTCAGTGTTCTGCAACGTCTACCGGGAATAGGTTCAAGGACAACGTGGCTACCGGCGGGGCAATTTTCGATCTTAGAGCAGCTCCAGCCGAATCGAGTGGAAACTCCGACAGCAAAGGGCCATATCCGGAGAAATAAGAACGCTCTCGTAGTGAAATCCTCCTCAACGAAAACTGAAATCATGAAAGAGCCCATCACGGTTCGCGGCCTCAGATCGAGTCTTGCGCGAATGGCCCTCGCACGTTGGTTGCGCGGGTGTACACTCACGACGCTCAATGAGAGCAAATCGAAATCCTTGCTGTCAGGACGGAGGATTACAAACATGAACTTGAAACGGTGGTCCGGTGTTGCAAGCGTATTGGTGCTGGCTGCTGCTGCCGCAGTCTCGGCCCCACCAGCCAGTGCGCAAACCACGGAGGCGAAAGAAAAGCCGCCGATGTACTCGTATGTGGCTAACTGGAGTATTCCCCGGGGACAGTGGTCCGAGATGGCCAAGAGCGACGCTGCGGACGAGAAGTTGATGGAAAAAGCGTTCGCCAGCGGAACGATCGTAGCTTATGGGAACGATATGAGCCTGATTCATCAGCCTGACCAATCCACCCACGACGGTTGGTGGTCGGCGATGTCTCTGGCGGGAGTACTCAATGTGCTGGATCAAGCCTACACATCAGGCTCGGCCACGGCTCCTGTCCTGGGCACTGCTACCAAACACTGGGACAGCCTCTACGTCAGCCGGTATTACAACTGGCATTCCGGATCGTGGAAGGGGGTCTACACCCGCGCGGCGTCCTACACCCTGAAGGCAGATGCGCCGGGCGATGCGGTCGAGAAGCTGACCAAGAATATGATCGCGCCGCTGATGGAGAAGTTGCTGGCTGACGGAACGATTCACGAGTGGGAAGTTGACACTGAGGCGATCCATACGACCAATCCCAACACGTTTTGGCTTTTTTATATAACGGCGAACGCCGAAGGATTGGATAAGGTCAACGCCGCGCTGACGGACACACTCAAGGCGAACCCGCTGGACGGACCAGCATTTGCCTCGATGGTGGACTTCAGTACTCACCGCGACGAGTTGGCCCGCACAAACGCCACTTACAAATAGTCTTGCGTCCCGCATCGCGAGCAGCGCCCACAAGCGTTGCTCGCGGACGGGTTTTTCCAGGTCTCCGTACTCGACAGGCTTCCTGCTTGCGGGGTGAAGGGAGCGGAGGAAGTCGGTGAAATATTCCGCGCCAAATTTATTTACGTGGGTTTCTATCCCGGCCGTGGCTGGCTCGATTTCTGCCGCGATTCCCGACGGTTAGGAGATTCAAGCTCCCTTGCCCTAGAATGCTTCCCACTTCCTTTTTCTGTGGCAGGTTCGCGCGAGCATGGCGGCAACGATTCCAGCAAACTCCGGCCTGGAGCAGCAGACTGCCAGTAAGGCAGCGGGCCCTTGCGTCTTCGTGCTCTTTGGAGCTGCGGGCGATCTGACCAAGCGTAAGCTGGCTCCGGCGCTGTTTAATCTGGTCAAAGCCAAGCTCCTTCCTGACGATTTTGCCGTAATGGGTGTGTCCGTCGATGACCTGAGCGTCGAAGCGTTTCGCGACCAGCTCAGCGAGTTCCTGCCGGCCGACGATGCGGAAGGCCGCGACTGGCTACGGCAGCGGCTTTTCTACGAGCGCGGCGATTTCGGCGATCCCGATACGTTCACGCGCCTTCGCGAGCAACTGGCCAAAGTCGATGCCGAGCGGCACACGCAGGGCAATTACCTTTTCTATATGGCGACGGCGCCGAAATTTTTCGCTCCGATTGTGCAGCAGTTGGGTAAGGCCGGATTGTCGCAGCAGCAGGATGGCCGGTGGCGGCGGGTGGTGATCGAAAAGCCATTCGGGACCGACCTGGAATCCGCGAAGACTCTGAACCGCGACATCCGCAGCGTCTTGCAGGAGAGCCAGATCTACCGCATCGACCACTACCTGGGCAAGGAGACCGTGCAAAACATCATGGTCTTCCGCTTCGATAACGCTATCTTTGAGCCGATCTGGAATCGCCGCTACATCGACCACGTGCAGATTACGAATGCCGAAACCGTGGGCGTAGAACGGCGCGGCGCGTACTTCGACAATGCCGGAACGCTGCGCGACATGGTACCCAACCACGTCATGCAGCTGTTGAGTTTGACGGCGATGGAGTCTCCGGTATCGTTTCAGGCAGATGCGGTGCGCAACGAGCAGGCGAAGGTGCTGCACTCGATCCAGCCGCTGAACTCCGAAGACGTGTTGCAGCGCAGCGTGCGCGGCCAATATGGCGAAGGAATGTTGGGCGATGAGCGTGTGCCGGGATACAGGACCGAGCCAGGCGTCAATCCCGAGTCGCGCACCGAAACATTCGTGGCCCTGAAGTTGAACATCGACAACTGGCGATGGGCCGGCGTTCCCTTTTATTTACGCACCGGAAAGCGGCTGGCGAAACGTCATACCGAAATCACGATCCAATTCAAGCGGACGCCGTTTCAGCTTTTCCAAAAGGCTCCGATGCACAAGATGCACACGAACACGCTGGTTATTCAGATTCAGCCCTCCGAGGGAATTGCGCTGAGCTTTGGCGCGAAGGTTCCGGGGCCGCTGTTGCGAGTGGGATCGGTGGACATGAGCTTTGAATATTCCAAGTATTTTGGAGCGGATGCTTACACCGGATACGAGGTGTTGCTCTACGACTGCATGATCGGCGACGCGACGCTGTTTCAGCGCGCCGACATGGTGGAAGCGGGATGGAGCGTGGTCGATCCCGTGCTCGACGTCTGGCGGGCGTTGCCTCCGCGGAAGTTTCCAAACTATGCATCCGGCTCGTGGGGTCCGGCGGAATCGGATCAGTTGATGGCATCGGATGAGCGCCAGTGGAGGAGGATTGAGCCATGATTCTTGTAGGCGACATCGGCGGCACGCGCACGCGGCTGGCCGCATTCCAGACGGAGGGAAGCCAACTCAACTGCGTTGTCGAGAAGACCTACGCGAGCCAGGAGCATGGCGGACTGCAAGAGGTGCTGGTGCAGTTCATCCGAACTGAGCAGATTCCGGTGCACAGCGCCTGTTTCGGAGTCGCCGGCCCAGTGCGTGGAGGAAAAAGCAAGATCTCAAATTTGCCCTGGACGATTGATTCGCGCGAACTGGCGTCGCAGTTGAAACTACCTTCCGTCGGTCTATTGAATGACATGGAGGCATACGCTTACGGAATTGACGCGCTCGATTCGAAGGATTTCGTCACGCTCAGCGAAGGATCGGAAGATGCGGAAGGAAATCGCGCGGTCATTTCAGCGCGCACCGGGTTGGGTATGGCCGGGCTGTACTGGGATGGATTCCGGCATCATCCTTTTGCATGCGAGGGCGGTCACGCGGATTTTGCGCCGAAAGACAGCCTGCAGGTCGAACTGCTGAGTTATCTGCAGAAAAAGTATGGACGCATCAGTTGCGAGCGCGTTCTCTCCGGGCCGGGGATCAAGAATATCTACGATTTTCTTCGCGACACCGACAAAGCGGAAGAGCCGGCATGGTTACACGACGAGATGCACAGCACCCACGACGCGCCGGCATTGATCTCGAAACACGCGCATGACGGAAAATCTACGCTTTGCAAACAGACGATGGCGCTCTTCGTGAACATCTTCGGTGCAGAAACTGGCAATTGCGCATTGCGCTACATGACCACGGGAGGCATCTTCATCGCGGGCATCATCGCGGCCAGGAATGTTGAGAAGATGAAGGATCCCGCCTTCCTTCATGCTTTTCTCGACAAGGGCCGCATGGAGTCCCTGCTGAAGGACATGCCGGTCAAGATTATTCTCAACGACGACTGCGGGCTCATCGGGGCGGCGCGGTACACACTGGTGCAAAAGGCGTTTCGAAAATAGAGCTGGCTAAAGCAGTCGATCTGCGCTCGACGGACAGCCGCCGGCGGCTGTCTCCACATCTCTCGAAGCCAGCGCCCCCGGTTGTCAGAACTGCAATCCCAACGCGCTGCTGAGGAACTTGGCGATCGGTGACATCTTGCGGCAGGCGGCGGCGAAAGTTGCCATGAATTTTGGACTGCACACTTGGGCGTCGGTGAATTCGATCGCGGTGCCCATATCCTTCAGCTTCAAGTCTTCCACAAATTCGTGATCGCAGGGAAAGCCTCGGGGTGAACGGGAGAGCTTGCTGGCGTCGTCCCAGTTGAGCAGCTTACGGATGGGACGCCATTCGTCGCCGCGCTCGACAATGGCATTGCGCACTTTGAGCAGAGTGGGCGGCTCGGGATGCCACAAGCCTGAGGCTGCGAAACATGCTCCTGGCTCGAGATGCAGATAGAATCCGGGCGAATGAACGTCTTTGCCGCGATGCGAGAACCGCATGGCGAGATTTGTCTTGTAGGGCTTCTTGTCGGCAGAAAAACGCGTGTCGCGGTAGATGCGGAACAAAGATCCACGCGAGTTCCGGGGATCGGCGACGAGATAGGGCGATATCTCGCACAGCGGCGCCGCGAAATCGGCGATGAAGCGCAGAGCGGGCTCGTGCGCGCAGGCTTCGTATTCCTCTCTGTGAGCATGGAACCAGTCACGATTGTTGTTGCGCTTAAGGCGGGTCAGAAAGCGGAAGAGGTCGGGAGTGAAATGCGCGGGCATGCGAACTACGGTAAGGGTCGGCGTCACGAAAAGTAAAGCGGACCACCCGCCTTCGCGGACAGATTTAGACCGCAAAGAGTTTCGGGCTCTTTGAGCATAGCCTGAGGTTCGATCGGTGTAGCACTCGGCACTTTGGTTCGAGGCACGGCCGATGCTGGGGTTCCTACATGATCAATCTCAGGAGCGCGGCTTGCGGTGCTCGCAGGTTTCCGTGTTCAGGCAGGAGTCGGCAAGACGGAGTCGCTCGACCGGCTGCCCGTTAACGATGTGAGATTCGATGATCTCGTCGACATCGGCGTCGGTGACGTGTCCATACCAGACGGCCTCGGGGTAGACCACAACCGTCGGCCCGTGCTCGCACTGATCGAGGCAGCCGGATTGGTTCGCGCGGACTCTTCCCTTCAGTCCGCGCTGGGCGAGCTTCTGCTTGAATGTTCTTTGCAAGTGGGCTTCAGCGGTGGGATCGCAGCATCCCCTCGGATTGCCCGGTGGACGCTGGTTCCCGCAGACGAAGATGTGCTTTTCGAATTTCGGCATCGGAATTTTGGTACCGCAGAATCTTAAACCACGAAGGACATCAAGTCGCATGAAGGGGCAATCTCAGAGCCGCCTTTCCCCGTGAAACTTCGTTCCCTTAGTGGTTCAAGGTTGTTCTTTGGCGTTGCGCCCCGCGCGTTGCCATCGCCCGCACTGACACGATAAGATAACTCGTACACGTCTTCTCCGGTCTATCCCTAGAATTTTTGGTCCAGGAATTCCCGCGGGCAAGGAGTGTGCGAACCCGGGAGCAGAGCAGCCATCTGCCTGCTCGAATTTCGCCTGTTCGGAGATGGAATGAAAAAAGGCAAGACCGCCGTGATTGTTGGCGCCCAGTGGGGCGATGAGGGCAAGGGGAAGATCGTCGACGTCCTGTCGGAGAACTTCACCGTCGTCGCCCGCTATGCCGGGGGACACAATGCCGGTCACACCGTCATCATCAACGGCAAGAAATTTATTCTTCAGCTCGTGCCCTGTGGCGTGCTGCGGGCGGGCTGCCGCAGCGTTATCGGCAACGGCGTGGTGCTCGATCCGCTGGCCTTTTTGAAGGAAGTTGGAGCACTGCGCGAGGCCGGGGTGAAAGTCGATGGCCATCTCTTTGTTTCAAACCGGGCGCACGTAATCCTGCCGTATCACCGGATGATTGAACTGGCATCGGAAAATGCTCCGGGACGCGTGAAGATTGGGACCACTTCGCGCGGAATCGGGCCGGCGTACGAAGACAAAATGGGCCGGCGCGGACTTCGCGTGGCCGACCTGCTCGATCTGAAGCTGCTCAAGAAGCACATCGAAAACGCGGTGCGCGAGAAAAACATGATCGCGCACGCGCTATTCAATTCCGAACCGGTCGATGCTGACAAGATGTACGCGGAGTACGCGCAGGCTTCCGAGAAAATTGCCCCCTTCGTGTGCGATACGGCGGTGCTGCTGAACAAAGCGCTCAATCAAGGTGAGTCGATTCTGTTTGAGGGCGCGCAAGGAACGATGCTCGACATCGATCACGGAACGTATCCGTTCGTGACATCCTCGAGCGCGACTTCCGGGGGCGCAGTCATTGGGACTGGAGTGGCTCCCAACGCCATCAACTCCGTTATCGGTATCACCAAGGCGTACTGCACGCGGGTCGGCGAGGGACCGTTCCCCAGCGAAGACAAAACCGATGCCGGCGATAATCTGCGCAAGCGCGGGAACGAATATGGCGCCGTGACGGGGCGTCCGCGTCGCACAGGATGGCTCGACCTGCCCCTATTGCGCTACTCCGGGATGATCAACGGCACCTCGTGGCTCGTCGTCACCAAACTAGACGTGCTCGACGAACTGGCCGAGATTCCGGTCTGTGTCGGCTACAAGATCGACGGCAAGAGTACCGACGAGGCACCCGCGCACGCCAGCGGATACGAAAAGATCTCGTGTATTTACGAGAAATTGCCCGGATGGCAGACGTCGACCGAAGGGATCACCGACTACGAAAAGCTTCCAAAACAGGCTCGCGCGTATCTCGCATTTGTGGAGAAGGAAGCGGGAGCAAAGGCCGGGATGATTTCCACTGGTCCAGATCGTGAGCACACAATCCTGATTGACGAATTCGTTACTGAGTTGAAGGCGGCGGCAAAGAAAGCCTAGAATTGCGTCCCCGGCACACTTGCCGCGCGAGGAGCAAGACGATGGTGGTGTTGGCAGTCACCTGGATGGCGAAAGTAGGGCACGAAGCCGAAGTTGCCGCACTCTTTGAAAAGCTGACGGAACAGTCCCGTAAGGAACCGGGCTGTTCCATGTACCAGGTGCACCGGCACAAGACCGAGTCGCGCCGGTTCTTCATCTACGAGCAATATAAGGATGACGCCGCGCTCGAAGCCCACCGCGCCGCGCCGCATTTCCTGCAACATGCAAGAAAGGATCTGCCGAAGGTCGCAGATCGCGTAGAAGGACATCTGTTCGAGCCGCTCGGATAGGCTCTGTGGCCAGGGCGTCCGCCCCGCGCCTCAGCAGTAGCGATAAGAAGCTATTTTGTTGCTTCGGTCTCAGGGGACGACATCCCGCTGATGATCTGCCATCCCTTGTCCGTCTTAATCCAGGTATGCGTGACGCGGAGCGTGTGCGGTTCTCGCGCTCCGCTTAGGTCCAGCCATGCGAATGTCACCCAGTAGTAGACGACGATGAGTTGGCCCGTCGTCTGCGTGTCTGCGGGCTTCAAGGAATACCCAGCGAGATGGCGACCCCTCGAGGTATTGGAGGTAATCCAGTCGGTGATGTGATCTTTGCGTACCGGTGCGACACTGACGGAAGGCCATCCGACGAAATTTGGGTGCCATAATGCCCGGTAGGAAGTGAGATCCTCTGCCTTTACGTACTGCCAATAGGAGCTCTCGAGCTTCCAGACCGCTTTCTCGTCACTCGACTGTTGCGCGACCATTGGCAGCGTGCAGAGCGCGAACACCACCGCGATCAAGATTCGAGTGAGTTTCATCGGGCCTTTCGAACGCAGCAGTCTATTTGGTTTTGTCGATCATCAGCTCACCGCCGGAAGCATAACTTTCCTTCGAGACTTCATGGAAAGCAACGATAATGCCTTCTCGGCGGGCTCCGGCTTCTTCGACCAGAGCCTCGGTGATCCGCTTGGCGATCTTGCGCTTCTGATCGGCGGTGCGACCCTGCAGCATGGTGATTTGGACTAGAGGCATAAAGAGATCCTTCGACTCAGTCGCCGTCGCGCGGCAACTCCGCTCAGGATGACAGCTACGGGCTCCCGCTTTGCTCACGCCCGCAAATCGCCGTCATTTTGCCAGTTCGTATCCCGCAAAGAAAAAGCTCAACTCGAAGCGGGCGGTATCTTCCGCATCCGAGCCGTGGATCGCGTTGTGTTCGATGTTGGTCGCCCACTTCTTGCGGATCGTGCCTTCCTCGGCGTTCGCGGGGTTGGTGGCGCCCATCAGCTTGCGCAGGTCGGCGATGGCATTTTCTTTTTCCAGAGCCAGCACGACAATCGGGCCGCTCGACATGAAATCGGTCAGCGTGTTGAAAAAAGGGCGGCTGGCGTGGACCGCATAAAACTGCTCGGCCTGATGCTTGGAGATCTCCAGCATCTTCATGGCAAGGATGCGGAATCCAGTTTTCTCGAACTGTTCGATGATGTCGCCCACGGCATTGCGGCGGACGGCGTCGGGTTTCACGATGGTAAATGTGCGTTGCAGGGTCTTCATAAGTTGGTTGTTGGTCCTTGGTCGTATAAGAACGTCGTCGGTCGTCAGCCATTCATCGCTGACCATGAAATACGTCTACCAATAAACCTTTTGTCATTCCAAGTGCAGCGAGGAATCCGCTTCCTTTCGCCACTCAGCATTGGGTACCGGACACCTGGTACTAAACGTTGACGCCGATCGCGGCTGCCAGCGTCTCTCCGATCGCAGCTGGAGATTTGGCTACTCGGATTCCGCAGGCTTCGAGCGCCTTGATCTTTTCCGCAGCAGTTCCTTTTCCGCCCGAGATGATCGCTCCCGCATGCCCCATGCGGCGTCCCGGAGGCGCGGTCTGCCCGGCAATGAATCCTACCACCGGCTTCTTCATGTGCGTCTTCACAAATTCTGCGGCCAGTTCCTCCGCATTCCCGCCGATCTCGCCGATCATGATCACCGCTTCGGTCTCTGGATCGCGGTTGAACAGATCCAGAGCATCGATGAAGTTGGTGCCGATAATCGGATCACCGCCGATGCCGATGGCGGTCGATTGTCCGATGCCGCGCTGCGTGAGCTGGTGAACGGCTTCATAGGTCAGCGTGCCCGAGCGCGAGACGATGCCGATCGATCCCTCTTTGTGAATCGACGCCGGCATGATGCCGATCTTGCATTTTCCCGGAGAAATAATTCCCGGGCAATTCGGCCCAATGAGCCGCGAGCGCCGGTCCTGCAGGAACTCCCACGCCTTGACCATGTCGAGCGTCGGAATGCCCTCGGTGATGCAAACGATCAAGTCAATTTCCGCGTCAGCGGCTTCCATGATGGCATCGGCGGCGAACGGCGGCGGCACAAAAATCACGGTGGCGTTGGCGCCCGTCTTGTCGACGGCTTCGCGGACAGTGTTGAAAATCGGCCAGCCTTCGTGCGTGGTACCGCCTTTGCCCGGTGTCACTCCACCGACGATCTTGGTTCCGTAAGCAGCGCTGGTTTTCGCATGGAACGTGCCTTCGCGCCCGGTCAGGCCCTGCACGACTAATCGCGTTTCTTTATTAACTAAAATTGCCATATATAGAAGTCCTCACTTACTCACTGTTCAGGGCCAGGTTCAGGAGGCTGCAGGATGAGTTCGATAACGGCATGCAATGCAACCTGATGCCTGGCCTCTTTCCCTGCGTCCTTATCTCCACTCTGTGACGCCCAAGGTACCGCGGGCGGCGGCGACCACCTTGTCCGCCGCGTCTTTCATCGTTTCGCTGACGAGGAAATTGAGCCCCGAGTTCTGCAGGATCTTCTTGCCCTCATCCACGTTTGTGCCCTCGAGCCGCAACACGATCGGCAGCTTAATGTTGGTCTTGCGAGCGGCTTCGACCACGCCGGTAGCCAGCGTATCGACACGCAGAATGCCGCCGAAGATGTTGATCAGCACGGCCTTCACGTTCTTGTCGCTAAGCAGAATCTCGAACGCATGCGCGACCTGCTCGGCGTTGGCGCCTCCGCCGACATCGAGAAAATTGGCGGGCATACCACCGGCATACTTGATGATGTCCATGGTCGCCATCGCCAGCCCCGCGCCGTTGACCATGCATCCGACGTTGCCGGCGAGCTTGATGTAATTGAGACTGTACTTCGAGGCCTCGACTTCCAGCGGATCTTCTTCGGTGATGTCGCGCAGCTCGCGCAGGTCAGCGTGGCGGAAGAGCGCGTTGTCGTCAAAGGTGATCTTGGCATCGAGCGCGAACAGACGGCCATCGGTAGTCGTGATGAAAGGGTTGATCTCGAGCAGCGAAGCGTCCGTATCCAGGAATGCCTTGTAGAGGTTGGTCAAAAACTGTACTGCGGGGGTGATCTGCTTCCCGCTCAGTCCGAGC
>Ga0187863_10004228_pt1 | contig 10278 bp, 9 predicted proteins | sample June2016WEW_11_1_FD_132975 | JGI IMG/M metagenome (GOLD analysis project Ga0187863, IMG submission 132975) | Peatland microbial communities from SPRUCE experiment site at the Marcell Experimental Forest, Minnesota, USA - June2016WEW_11_10 | ecosystem: Environmental > Terrestrial > Soil >...
CATCGCGCGCCACAAAGTAAATATCTTCTACACCGCTCCCACCGCAATCCGCACCTTCATCAAGTGGGGCAACGAATGGCCGAACAAACACGACATGTCGAGCCTCCGCCTCCTGGGCACAGTCGGCGAGCCCATCAACCCCGAGGCCTGGATGTGGTATCGCGAAACCATCGGCGGCAACCGCTGCCCCATCACCGACACGTGGTGGCAGACGGAGACCGGGCACATCATGATCGCCCCGATTCCCGGCGCGATCGCCACTAAGCCCGGCTCGGCGACGCGTCCGTTCCCCGGCGTCGTCGTGGACGTAGTCACCATGGATGGACAGTCAGTGCCCTTAGGCTCGGGAGGATTTCTGGTCATCAAGCGGCCGTGGCCCGGAATGCTGCGCACCGTCTACGGCGACCCCGACAGATATGTGAAGAATTACTGGTCGCAGATTCCCGGCATGTATTTCACCGGAGACGGTGCGCGCAAAGATAAAGACGGCTACTTCTGGATCATGGGCCGCGTGGACGACGTGCTCAACGTAAGCGGGCACCGGCTGAGCACGATGGAAGTGGAGTCGGCGCTGGTGGCGCACGAAGCCGTGGCCGAAGCCGCGGTGGTCGGGCGTCCGGATGATTTGAAAGGCCAGGCGATTTCTGCCTTCGTGACTCTGGAACACGGCCGCCAGCCCACGAACGAACTGAAAGAAGAATTGCGCAAGTGGGTAGCGAAAGAAATCGGAGCGTTGGCCAAGCCCGATGACATTCGCTTTACCGACACGCTCCCAAAAACCCGCAGCGGAAAAATCATGCGCCGCCTGCTGCGCGAACTGGCCAGCAGCGGAGATGTGAAAGGCGACACCACCACGCTCGAAGATTTCGGCGTAATCGCGAAACTAAAAGAGCAAGACGAAGTGTAGAACGCTGGTGTGAAGAGCTGGTGTGGAGAGCTGGAGTAGAGAGCTGGTGTGGAGCGGGCACTCTTGCCCGCTGTCTTTGACCTTGATTCTGACTTTGCCAGAGATGGCATTTCGGAAATCTCCTTCGACTTCCGCTCTGTTATTTCAAAGTGTCGTTGTAAGAGTGTCTTGCCCAGCCCAGGTAGTGGGGGTTAGCGCGATGCGCGGTGTCCAGCGATTGCAGCATCTTCGGCAGCAGATCGCCGTAGTCGGGCGTGCGCAGCCCGATGGACATTTTCGCGAGATTCGGTTCGCTTAGTCCCTGATAGGCCATGTCGAGAAGCTCCGTGCTCTTGTTGCGCAGCTTCTCGGTTTTCTTTTCCGCGCCGTCGCCGTCGTCCGGAGAGCTCACCTCATAGAGCATCAGAGTCAGCCGCGGCAGCGCCGACAATAACATTTTCCGCTCAGCGAGGTTGCCTTTGAGGAGCTTGTTCTGGATATCGGCGTTCACGGTGAGCTGCGCCGGCTCAGCCAGCGCGCGCACCCGGCGCCACGCGTCGACCAGACCCGGGAGAAACTTCAGATTTCCCGCGCCTTTATTTTCCGGGCGCTGCTGCGGTTCGATATCGAGATGAATGCCGTCGAAACGGTTTTCGGGATGCCGCTGATTGAACTGCACGATGGCGCGTACATGGTCGAGAAGCTTTTCCCTGGGCTTGCCCGCTTCGTCAGCATCGGTGCTCGAGAGCAGCGCTTCCACGCGGATGTTGGCGCGATGGAGTCGCGCGATGAGGTCGGTCAGGCGCGCATCTTCGGACGTGCCGTCTTTCGCGGAGACCGAAACGTAGACTTCGTTGATCTCCTGGGCCTGGCAGAAATCGCGCAGCTTGGCGGCGCTGTGTGGCGCGTTGAGCACAGTGGAAGTTTTCCAGACCCACAGGCCATGCACCGGAGCGCCCGCCGCGGCTGTGGGAAAGGCGCAGAGAAAGAACACCAACAGTAGTGAAGGGAATCGGCGACGATCGATTCGGTCGGTCACGGAACACCGCATTGGTCAGGGAACCTACGAGAGATATTACTCTCGCGGATGCTGGTCGGGCGCCGTGGTGGAGTTTCTCGCGAGGCCGGCGGCGGTGTCAGCAGGCGAAATTGCCCGCGGAAGCACAATCGAGGTCAAACTCAAAAGCAGCGGGCAAAGCCTGCCCTGAGCGAAGTCGAAGGGAGTGCCCGCCCCACACGAACTACTCCCCGGCGCCGATCATCACGACTGGCGAAGTCGGTACCGGCGATCCCGCTTCATTTTCCACTGTGATCGCGAAGGTCTTCGCCTCCGCGCCCGGCGGCAGCGGAGGATTGATCACCGTCCCGCGGCCGTTCGCATCCGGCTTGAACACGCCCGCCGCAATGGCCGCGCCCTGTTTCGGAATCAGCCACAACTCATAGGCCTTGTTGGGAGGAAGTGGCGGCATATTCGTCGCGAGAAAAACCAGGCTGCCACGGCTGCGCAGATAGAACGCCTTGCCTCCCGGCTGCGGTTGCGCCTTCAACGCCACCACTGTCACCACCTGCGCTTCCGGCTCGATGATGGGCGCGGCGATTCTGCGAATGTCTTCCAACTCGCGCGCGCTCTGCATTGCCTGCGCATTGGCCGAGGCCAGCGTCTGTTTCAGCGCCGCATTCTCTTTCCATAACGACGCCGCAAACACGATCGCGGCCGCGGTTGCGGCCCATCCCAAAACTCCCCACCACGAACGCCGCGTCTCTGTCTGCGCAACGCTTGCGGGGACGCGCGGCTCTTTCGCCACCGCATCCAGCAAACGCTGCCGAGCCCGTTGCGGCGGCTTCGGACCCAAAGTCGACAACGCGAGCAGGGCACCATCGCCGCGCAGTTGTTCCAGTTCCACGCGGCATGCCGAGCACCCGGCCAAATGCGTCTCCATGGCGGCGCGGTCTTCGCCGGTCAACGCGTCGACCGCGTAGAGTGCGAGATCGTCGGCGAATTGTTCGTGTGTGCTCATGCTGTAACGGTCATACTCTAAAAATCATGCTGTAACAGCCATCCTCTAAAGATCATCCTCTAACGATCACGCAATGAACGCTCAAGTCTGGAACGCCTTTCGCAAAGTCATCAGTCCGGTGCGAATTCTGGTCTTGATCGTGCCCAGCGGCTCGCCGGTTTTGCCCGCGATCTCGGAATGACTCAGACCCTCAAAATAGGCCATTTCAAGAGCGCTGCGCTGGGGGGGAGGCATGGCGCCGATCACGCCGCGAACTTTTTCCGCCGCCCGCGAACGGTCGGCTTCGCGCGCCAGATCCGGAGACACCGAAACGATCACATCTTCCAGATCGGTTTCCGGCTTGCGCTTGCGCAGGAAATCGATAGCGCGGTGGCGCGCGATCACCGCCAGCCACGAGCCCAGCGTTCCGCGCGCCGCATCGAACGCCGCGGGATTTCGCCACAGCTGCAAAAAAACTTCCTGCAGCACGTCCTCAGCGGCTCCGGTGTCGCCCAGCACGCGCAACGCAACCGCATACACCACGGACGAATAACGATCATAGAGCTGCGCCACCGCGCTCTGGTCGCCAGCCTTGAGGGCTGTCACCATTGCCAGGTCGGGCGCAACGCCTTGTCCCGCGGGACCTTGTCGTTCCGGACTCGACAAAAGCTAAGTCTCTTCCTTATGCGCTTCGCTTATGCACTTCGCTTCTAAGCTTCTAAGCTAAGTACGAACCGATCTCCCAGTTTGGATTGCCCAGGAAAACCCGATTGTATGCCACGCATTGTGTGCCATAGATCGTGTGCCATAGATCGTGTGCCATAGATTGTGTGCCATAGATTGTGTGGAGCGGGCACTCTTGCCCGCTGCCTTTGACTTTGATCTGTGTAGGACGGACACTCTTGTCCGTCGCCTTTGATGTTGATCTTGATTTTGCGCGGACCAGGTCAAGATCAAAAGCGACGGACAAGAGTGTCCGTCCTGCACGTGCAAAATCAAACCCTCATTACTGGCTCAGGCGAATGGCGAGCTGCCGTTCCGGCTGCGTCATATCGCCCCAGAGTTTCTTCATGTTTTCCTGCAGCGGCTGGTCGTCAGGTTGCTTGCGCAGAGCGAGCGCGAACCAGTGATAAGCCGTAGGCAGGTCGCGGGGCGCGCAAACCCCGGTGGCATAGAGCGCGCCCAGCGAGATCATCGCCTTTGGATTTCCTTTAGCTGCCGACGGCCGTAGTTCCTTCATGCCGCGATCGCAGTTCTGCGGAGCGCCCCGGCCATAAATAAATTTTTCCGCTTCGGCGACCGGGTCTACGGGCTTGGCCGCGGGCTTCGGCTTGGGAGCGGGTTTGGCCACGGGTTCGGCTGCGGCAGCGTGATCGCTGTTGTCGGCGGAATCCGAAGCGGCCGGGCTCGCAGCAGACGGGGTTGCAGTCGACCCCGACACAGCTGATCCTGTCGCAGAAGGATTCGAAGCAGCGTCGCCCGCTGCGCCGGTCGGCGCGCCGGTTGCACCCGGCTGCGCCGGGGGCGTGGCCGGAGCATTCGCCGCCCCAGAATTCGCGGCGTCTCGAGCCCCAGTCGCAGGCGTATCGCCTCCAGTCGCCGTGCCTCCGCCTGCGGGGGATGCCCCGTCTGGACTTGAGGGCTGCGACCCCGCCGCGTCGGGCGTTGACGTGCTAGATCCCGACGGCGTGGCCGGCTTCGCTGCAGAAGAGGATGAAGACGAGGACGCATTAGGCTTCACCGACGACATCAGTCCCGCGAAACCCTGGCCGCTCCAGCGCGCATATCCGAGACCCACTGCCAGCGCCAACGCCAGCACCATCAACATATATTTCCAGGCTCCGCCGCCCTGACTGCGCCCTTCGTCCTCGAGGAGATAGTCGAGATTCTGCGAAGTTTGCAGACTCGGATCGGGCGGAAGTTTTTCGCTGCGGCGGGCAGGCGGCGGATCGTTCAATCCCAGAAACGATGGCCCGGAAATGATGGGCCGATCTTCCCGAGGCCGATCATCGCGAACACGATCATCGCGAACACGATCTTCCCGAAGCGGCGCGCGCTCCGGTGGTGCGGCAGACGGGGACGGCGCGACCGGAGGAGAAATCGAAAGCGGATTCGTGGACCGGATAACCGGCGCAGATATGGGTGCAGACACCACCGGTGCAGACACGGGTGCAGAAACCACCGGAGCGGCCGCCGTGGGCCTCGCCGGTTCGGCCATCACAGGCGCGGGCTTTATAGCAGCCGGTTTCGGAGGCGGTACTGCCGCCGTGGCAGGTGTGCTTCCGGCGGGCTTGAACTCGGCAATCGGCACGTCGGCGGTGGCGTCTTCGACGAATGCGCCTTCAGTCGTCGTTCCATCCGCAATCTTCGCTTCGGCAACCTTGGTTTCAGCAGCCTTGGCTTGTGCAGCTTTGGCTTCGGCAATCTTGGCTTCGATCAGCTTGGCTGCCTCACTCGCCGAGAAGACAGGCACTGCTGGTTTCTGTGTCGACGGAGAAGTCGCCGACGGCGGCACGGTCGGCTTCGGAGTCGCGGGCTGCGCCGGGACAGTTCGCAGCGGTCCTCCGCACATGCCGCAGAAGCGGTTCGTCTCCGGGTTCGAATTTCCGCAGCGGGGACAACGCACAGTTTTCCCTCGACACTAGCTTACGACATCTGGGCAGGCGTATGCAGCGGTCATCGACCAGGGGTACCAGCAAGATGACGGCATGAGCGGAAATCGACCCGAAACGAAACCGCCGCGCCGAGGTAAAGGTTGTGTGGGGACGGGCACTCCTGCCCGTCCGGCGAGCGCAGCTCGCCCTCTTTGCCGCCAGCTCCTCAGCACCCGCAGAAGGCAGCCAAGCTTCGCTCGGCTGGATCCTTACCTCTTTGCTCAGGCCAGGCTCGCAAAAGTGCCCCGTCCCCACACAACCGCTCCCAGCGTCCGTCCTACACAGTCAACGTTCAAACCCAAGGTAAAAGGCCGCCGTAACACACTGATACGGTAACCACCCGAAAGTCACTAAAGTCATGGAGAGTAACCGCCGAAGTAACCCGTTATGAACCACTGAAGTGCCATTTCATTGCCTGGGGCTGCGTGGTAGTACTAGTACTGCAGGACGATGGGGGGCCCTCACTAACGTTATGCCGACCAAATTCTCAACTGCAGCGATTCGGTACGGGCTGGCGAGTCTACTCGCGGTTTTCGGCCTGTGCCCGGCCGGCCGGGCTCAACAACAAGTCCAACAACGAGTCCAGCAGCAAGCCCCGCAGCAACTGGCGATGGCCATGCTGACTCCGCCCGATGCCCCCAGTGCCATGGAGCCGGTGCGTCCCGTCGAACCGATTGAACTAAAGCCTCAGCCCGAAGCGCCCAGCCACCGCCGCTTCTGGGATCGCGAAAACACGCTGCTGTTCGCCGGGACCGTGCTCACCAGCGCCGGCGATTTCGTGGTGACGCGCAACAATCTGCAGGGCGGCGGCGGTCAGGAATTGAATCCCGTCGCGCGCATCTTCAGCGGCAGCACCGCCGGGCTGGTGGCTAATTTCGCCGGCGAAACCGCGGGCGTGACCGGCCTCAGCTATATCTTCCACAAGACCGGCCACCACCGCCTGGAGCGCCTGGCTCCCATGGTTAACATGGCCGCGTCCGGCTACGCCATCGGCTACGGCCTGCGCCACCGCTAGGAGCATTTGGAGACGGCCGCCTCGGCCGTCAGGTTTTGACCCACGGATCAAAACTTGACAGCCGAGGCGGCTGTCAAGTTTTGATCCGTGGACCATGTGGTGACAGCCGCCTCGGCTGTCAGGTTTTGATCGTGGACCACGTGGTGACAGCCGCCTCGGCTGTCAGGTTTTGATCGTGGACCACGTGGTGACAGCCGCCTCGGCTGTCAGGTTTTGATCGTGGACCATGTGGTGACAGCCGCCTCGGCTGTCAGGGTTTGATCCCAGAACCTCGCGCAAGGGGCTTTACCCGCGCAAGATCAACCATCAAGATCAACGTCAAACAAAATCAACCTCAAATGCAGGCGGGCAGAGCCTGCCCTGAGCGAAGTCGAAGGGAGTGCCCGGCCAAACCTGCCAGGTCAAAATCCCCACTCTTTAGTTGACACCAAAGTCATTCTGCCAGCGCCGCAAAACACGATAAATTCTTAATCATGAGGCGGAAATACCGGCCATACGTGGCCCTCGGGGCAGGGCTCTATCTGTTCATCATGTGGTCCGCCTTCCGCTGGGAGGGACGTCAGCACCTGCCCGACGGCACCATCTTCGACCACATCGACAACGAGCGGAAAAGGAAGTTCGTCGAGGATCAGAAAAAAGAAGACCAGAAGAAGGCCCAGAAAAACCAGCTGGAAGCGCGGCCTGAGTTGGCGACCGCCGAGTCGCGTCTGAATACCAGTCCGGCCTTTGTCGCGGTGCGCTATGGCGCTGATCACGTGGTTTTCATGGTCGCCACCGACAGCGAATCGCGCTTTGGACAGCCCTCGCACGCATTGCAGACCCAATCACCACAGAAAATTGCCGCACCGGCCCAGACCTCTGCGCACTTGGCCGGCCTCGAAGAGCTATGGGAAACCGACTCCGGAACCTCGCGCCGTCTGCCCGAGAGCGTGAAAGACACCGCGCCTGGCGACGAGTGGACCTTGAGCGTTTCCGCGGACTCGACCGTTCCGGTGACGATTGCGCGTGCCGTAACGGCGCCCACAGGATGCTCGCTGGCGCTGGGCTTTCTCGCAGCGGTGCCGGAAAAGCAGCAGGCAGCATTCGCGGCGGCGCGTGAGGAATATTTTGTAGTGCGGCGCGAGCCGGTGCCCGCTGCCGAGGCCGCGTCAGCGGCGTCGCCGACCCCCTCGCAATCCGCCCCCGTTGCCGCGCCCGCGCCGGCGCCGAGTTCGCTTCACGTCGCCGAGTTGGCCGATTGGAAGCCCACAGCGATTTTCCAGAACCAGATTACGGCGCTGCTCAGCCAGCGCATGCTGCAGGAACTGCCGCGCCTGGACGCCACGCTGCGCGCCAATGGCAGTGTGCCGGAGCAGAATCCCGACCCGTGGCTGGCAGCGAACGTCCGCGCGCGGCGTCGCGAATGGCTGCATCGCGACAAGAGGCTGGCAGCCCGCGAGGGCCAGCTCGACTACGACGTGCGCGCCTTTCGCCTCACACCCGATGGCGCGCCGCGGCTCTTCGTTCGCGCGCGCTGGCAACTGGACGGCGCCGCCGCGTTTCTGATGACCGCATGGTTTCGCGCGGATGTCGCGGATGCCGTGCCCGCACGCAATGCGCGGGATCCGCAGAAATCTTCGCTCGAGCCTGGATCGGGGAAACCCGATCGCATCGAGATGCTTTCGTCCGATACAAGCTGGTCAAGTGCGCTGCGCGAAGGCCGCCCCGGAGCGTCGCTCGGCGACACCCTCGATTTCCAAACCATCCTGAACGAATTCGACGACGACCACGACGGCTGGGCCGAACTGCTGGTGCACTCGACAGACGGCACATCAGCGCGCTTTACGCTGGACCTGTACACGGATCTAGGCCTGGTCCCGACGAAGACGTCTTTTCAGCGAGAACTGGTGTCGCCGGAATCCTGCGCGGAGCAGCGCTAGGGACCTGGAACCGGGTGCCAACCAAAGTGGTCGGCCGGGGAAATCGACCGTTAATTATCGACCGTTAATTATCGACCGTTAATTTTCGGTGAATTTCGCCTCGCTCCATTGACCGGGCCGCGTGCCGGCAGTAGCCTGCTCTGATTATGAGCAAAGCCGATCTTGATCAACTGCGCATTGCCTACAAGAAGGCTACCGATGAATGGGTTGACGCCATTCGCGCGGAAGAAGCGTTAGCCACTCCGGACCATTCCATGATCGCCATGGAGAAGTGGGACGCGGCCCACTTCATCGAGCACGACGCCCATACCAAAGCCACCGAAGCCCGCGAAGCCTACAAAGACGGCCTTCGCGGCGTGAACTACGGCATCTAGCGCTCCGCAGCGGAAGGCATCCCCGAGAAACTTTAGGCACGTTACCCCTGTGCCATCCACAGCCGGGCCATTGTCGCGGATCGCCGCCTGCGGCAAACTAGCATCATCATGGAAGCCACGCACGCCAAATCGAGCCTCCTGAAGGGTGAGGGCAAGAGCGAGAAGCTCTCGCTCCTGGTCCTCGGCATCTGCATCGCGGCGTTGGTGACCATTCTTCTCATCCGGCCGTTCTAGGCCGAGGGCTTCCAGCCGCTTCCAGTTCTCGTCCTCGTCACGACCCCATTGTGTCGATGACGATGAAACCCTAAAATAGCTTGGAGAACCCGAACGGCGTGAACCCTATGAGCGATGCTCGGTTTGAAGCGCTAAAATCCGCTCCGCTCGACAGTTGGATCGCCTTGTCGGAAGATGAGACGAAGATTGTGGCGGTAGGGTCTTCCTATGAAGAGGCTGTCCGACGAAGTGAACAGGCGGGTGTCTCGGATCCGGTGCTGGTGAAGACCCCCCGAGCCTGGCTTCCCATTTCCGTGTGAGTCTCCTGTGTGAGTCTGAAATTTCCATACCAGAAGTATCCTGATCCGCAGGCGCCAGGCGGCTTTTATTATGCGGCTTCGGTTCCCGTCAATATTGCCCTTCCAACAAGGAATTCACCACGTTCAAAGCGATTCGATGCGATCATCGATTCCGGAGCGACAAGCTGTGTTTTCCATGCGTCGATCGGGCGGGCGATTGGATTGGACATCGAAAAAGGACAACCCACGCAGACGCAAGGCGTTGCCGGTCCGTGCAGGATTTATCTCCATGATATCTCGCTGTACATTCCTGGCGGAGTGGTCACGACTCGTGCAGGGTTTTCAGACGAACTGCCACTCGCTGGCCTACTGGGCATGGTTGGTTTTTTCGAGCACTTCAGAATCACATTCGATCCCACAGCATTCTGTGTTGAGCTAGAACGCCTACACCGCGTCTAGAACTCCGAAGCCCCGGTACTGGCTCAATTTGAAATCTACGGAGTAGATAAGCAACAAAGGCCTATGGGATACTGTTTGGCGTGAAGAAAAAACTCAGGCCCAAAGGCGAGTGGCAGGCTATTGGAATGCAAGAGGCCCGGCTGGAAAAGGGCTCACCTGAGAAACTGCGTATGCGGGCCCGTCAGCTAAGAGATCACGCCGAGCGGCTCAGCAGAGAAGCCGAAGAACTTGAAGAACGAGCCGCCGTCGCTGAGAAGGCCGCTGGTCTATCACCATTGGCAGGGAATTGAGTCACCACGCCAGCCCACCCGTCTTTACGCTCCACAACTCCCCGTGTTACTCTTGAACTGTCACAAAGACAGATAATTAAAGACAGGAGTGCACCAGGTTAGTGCTAGCCAGAGAGCAAAAAAAGTCCCTCATTGACCAGTACGGTACGCACACAACGGATACCGGAAGTCC
>Ga0187863_10004229_pt1 | contig 10277 bp, 9 predicted proteins | sample June2016WEW_11_1_FD_132975 | JGI IMG/M metagenome (GOLD analysis project Ga0187863, IMG submission 132975) | Peatland microbial communities from SPRUCE experiment site at the Marcell Experimental Forest, Minnesota, USA - June2016WEW_11_10 | ecosystem: Environmental > Terrestrial > Soil >...
ACGAGCTGCACCAGATGCGTCTGATGGATGTTGCCCAGCTTGTAGCGCGGTTCAACGAAGTGATCGCAGGAGTAGACATCGCCGTTGTACTCGAGCGCCGGGCCATATCCGCAGGTAGGAGCGTGAATGCACAACAGATGCCGGCCGAAATATGCCTCGAGGGTTACATCAAATATCTGGACATAAACCTGGCCGACATCGTGGCGCACCCATTCCTCGAAGATATCCACGAGAAAGCGGCCGTATTGCTCCCCGCCGACGGAGCGCTTCGTTACCAGGTTCCCGTCCTGGGTGTAGAGCAAGCGCTTGCGGTTGGGCTGTTCACTCCATCCCTCGTTGGCGATATCGATCGTCTCCGGGCTGGCGCGCTCGACGATGGGAATGAACTGCACCCACTTGGCGTCCATCTCGTCGCGAAAGAAGCGATAGACGGCTCGGCCGTGTTTCTCGTTCGCGGCGTTGACTGTGCAAATTATGTTGAAGTCGACTCCGTACTTGTGAAGGAAGCTCCAGCCCTTCATCACCTTGTCGAAGGTGCCTTTTTTGCTGCGGTCGACTCGGTACTCGTCGTGGACTTCGCGCGGCCCGTCTACGCTCAGGCCGACCAGGAAATTGTGTTCCTTGAAGAAGGCGCACCACTCATCGTCAATAAGAATGCCGTTGGTCTGGAAGGTGTGTTGTACGATCTGCTCCGGCCGACGATACTTTTCGACGAGTTCAATTGAGCGCCGGAAGAACTCGACTTTCATCAGCGTCGGCTCTCCCCCCTGCCATGCCACGGTCACGTTGGGCGAGCGGTGCGATTCAAGAAGCTGGCGGATGTAGGCCTCTTGCGTCGCCTCGGACATACGGTTTTTTTCGTTCGGATACAACGCTTCCTTGGACAGAAAGAAGCAGTAAGTGCAGTCGATATTGCAAGTGGATCCGCTCGGCTTCGCCAGCAGGTGGAAGCCCGGCGGTGTGCGGGCGAGCAAATTATCGTCGGTCATGAGAGGCATTGGAGGCATATGGGCACCTTCTCTGCGTCGAGGCAGTCACTGGATCGGCACTCAGACGAGGGTGTTGCTACGATTTGGCTTCTTCCAGAAGGAAGATCGACTCTGGGGGCAGACTAGGCTGCCCCCACCAGGTTGGGAACTGTCAAAACGTACAGGTAGCTGAGTTGAAGTGCCGCGAGGCGGATGTGCTTATTTCATGCCAAACACGGTCACGTGCGCTTTGCCCTTCAAGATACCCTTGGTGTCGTACCAAAAGTCGATCCTGCGGATTCGGCGCTTTCCGCCGCCCGCCAAATCGATCTGTCGGCTCTCCCCGCCTTCAGGAATGTTGCTCCGGACGGCGATCTCCTCGGGCGCGCCGTTTTCGTAGGTGATCACCAGGCGTTGCAAATTCAAGGGCGCGCCCGTTACTTTGAGCTTGATCCGGCGAAAATCGTTGAACGGGCCCTGCACCACGATTCCATCGTGGTCCGCCCGAAAGCTAGCGTCTGTGGACGAGATGATTCGCCAGCTTCCCGGAGGGCCGCCACGCGGTTGAGATACCGTTTGTGCTTGTAGCGAGGCAGCCGAGATTAGAGCGAGCACGGCGATGGCTGCGGCCAATACCTGCATTTTCGCTCGCGTGTTGAATCCGGTTTTATTTGTGTTCATTGATCCTGGCCATCCTTAGACTCCGGTGATTCGCAACTGTCCTTCGCTACTCAGGATCAGTGGCGAAATGTGGAATGCTGATCTCGAATCTATTACTGCCCTACCGATTTGCTCTTCGAGACACACTAGGTCTGCGCAACCTGATCGCATACTGTCAAAACAAGCAGGTCACTATTCGCGCACAAGGATTTTCACACTGGCAGAACTGACAGTTCTCATCTCGCCCCAACCTCGACATTCTGTAGGCCAACTTGTACGGCAACGTACCAAGTCGGTCGAGGATCGTTGCGGATTCTCAATCATGGCGAGGCGAGTTGGCGCCAAGGGAAATTCTCGATGATCCTCAAACAGACGACGAATGGTCTTCCTGTGGTGGGTCGCCCTCAGCCGTTGCCGATTTGGTTGAAGGTAGCGCGTGCGGTTGGAATTGCAATTGTGTGGGTTGTTCTAGGACTCCTCACCCTTTGGGCGGTCGCGGCCCTTTTTGTCGACTGTCGGATTGCTGCCCTGCGCATTCCGATCACTCTGATCTACGTTCTTGGCGTCATCGTAGCTTTCGTCAAGCTCAGACGATCTCCCTTGGTCGTGGTTGTTTATCTTGTCGGCTTTTGCACCGTGCTCGCGTGGTGGCTCACCCTCAAACCCACGAATGAAAGCAATTGGCAAGCCAACGTTGATCGAACCGCCTGGGCTGAAGTCACTGGAGATCAGATCGCAATTCACAATTTTCGCAACTGCGACTATCGCACTGAAACCGACTACTCCGATTGCTGGAGTGACCGGACACTCAATCTCTCACAGATCCGGGCCGCCGATTTATTCCTGACTAACTGGGGAATCCCGTTTGCCAGCCATCCGATCGTCAGCTTCCAATTCGGGGACAACGAACACGTCGCATTCTCCATCGAGGCTCGTTACAAAGTGGGCCAGGAGTACTCGACAGTTCTCGGATGCTTCCGTCAATACGAGCTGATTTTTGTGACGGCTGATGAGCGCGACTTGATTCGATTGCGCACTAACTACCGTAAAGGCGAAGAAGTGTCCATGTACAGGTTTCAGGCAGCCCCAGAAGTGGCACGAGCTATGTTCCTCACTTATGTCGATTACCTGAACCGATTGAAAGATCACCCCGACTGGTACAACCAAGTCACAAGAAACTGTACAACCGCAATCGACAGCAAGCTTGCCGACAACCTTAAGAACAAGCAACCGTGGAACTATCAAGTCTTAGTAAACGGCACGCTGGATCGGTTGCTGTACGACCGGGGAAGACTGGTCACCGGCGGACTTCCGTTTCCAGAATTAAAGCAACGTGAGCACATTAACGCCGCGGCTCAAGCGGCGAATCGGTCTCCTGACTTCTCCGCGTTAATTCGTGCGGGTCGGGTCGGATTCTGAGTTGTAGTCGCCGACTAATAAAAAGACGAGAGGTCGCCATGGATCGTATTTCGACATCTGAAAGTATTCGCCGGAGCTCACACCTTCCGTCATTAATGATAGGGCTTGCTCTGCTCGCCATAGTGGTGTCTCCGCTTATGGTCGTTGCCCAGGAGGCGCCGCAAACTCGCAAGCGTCTGACCGTCGGCGTTGCGCTCGAAGGCGGTGGCGCGCTCGGATTGGCCCACATCGGAGTGCTCCGGTGGTTTGAACAACACCACATTCCCATCGACTATCTCTCCGGAAACAGCATGGGAGCCCTGGTGGGAGGCTTGTACGCGACCGGCATGAGCCCGGATGAACTCGAACGACTTGTCAAGCGAGTGGACTGGCCGTTTGTACTCGGCGGTACAACTCCCTATCAGGACCTCTCTTTCCGCCGCAAGGAAGATGCACGCGCGGCTCAAGACGATCTCGTCCTTGGTTTCAAACACGGCCTATCGCTCCCATCGGGGCTGAGTGCAGGCCAGCAGATCAATCTGATCATCGACAGGGAAACGTTGGCCTACTCCTCCGTAAAATCGTTCGACGATCTTCCGACCCCCTTCCGCTGCGTTTCCACCGAGCTGACTTCAGGAAAAGCGCATGTGTTTTCTACGGGTCCGATTGGTTTTGCCATGCGGTCCTCAATGTCTCTGCCGGCAATCTTCGCTCCCGTCCGCGACGGAGATCGCGTATATGTGGATGGCGCCTTGGTAGACAATCTGCCTTCTGATCTTGCGCGCCAGATGGGCCCCGACGTGGTCATTGCGATTCATCTTCAGGTCGCTCCCACTACGGCAGATCAAATCCAATCGCTCTTCAGTGTGCTCGGTCAATCAATCACCGTCGGCACTGCCGCCAGCGAAGTCCGCGGGATGGAAGCGGCAGACATCGTCGTCAAAGTGGACGTCCAGAAATTTACCGCCCTGGAATTCAACAAAGCGGACGCTCTCATCCAGCAGGGCATGCAAGCGGCAGAAGAGAAAGCCAAAGTCCTGCAGCCCTATGCTCTCGATCAGGCCGCGTGGGACGAATACGTGGCACGGCGCGATGCGCGCAAACAAACTGCAGCGGCCATTCCAGAATTTGTCAAAGTTACGGGAACCACCGACGAGGTCAACCAAAAGATTGAGAAGTTTCTCCAGCCAGTGGTAGGCAAGCCGATCGACACGCAGAAACTGGACACCTATCTGACGCGCTTGACCGGCATTGGAAGATTCGAAAGCACTACCTATGGCTTGATTCAGACGGACGGCAAGAATGGCCTGCTGGTTACGGTCCGCGAGATGAATTATGCCCCGCCTACTCTGCAAATCGCTGTGAACGTAAATGGTACGGAGCCCGATGAGGTCACCTTCGCGATGGGAGGGCGGTTGACGTTCCTCGACGTCGCAGGATTTGGTTCGGAATTGCGCCTGGATTTTGCGTTAGGAAATGTCTACGGGGTTAACGCCGAGCTCTATAAGAAACTTAGCCAGACCTCCGGGTGGTTCGTCGCGCCCCACGCAGATGCAAGCAACAGCGCGCAATGGTTCTACAGCAACGGTGAACCGCAGGCAGACTATCGCATAGGGCGAGCGGGTGTCGGCATGGATCTCGGCTATGCGCTGAGCCGGTTCAGTGAAGTCCGCGCCGGATACGAAATCGGTTACCTGAACGCCAAACTGAGGTTGGGCACTCAGCAGTTCTCATCGGTCGAAGGCCAGGTCGGGGCTTCGCGATTTCAGTTCACCACTGATCACCTGGACAATCCGGTTATTCCGCGCAATGGTTATCTGGGGCAGTTGACCTTTCACTGGCTGGATACGAGCCCGGGGGCGACTGAAGGCTTTCCGAGTCTTGAACTCACCGCCGAATTCTTCAAAGCCGTCTCGCGGCCGAGTTCGGTTTTCCTGGTCGCTCATGGCGGCTCAACCCTCGGCTTCGAACAGACTGGTATTCCGCAATACTTCCTCGGGAGCACGGCTGGGTTGTTAGCTTATGGTCCGAACGAGGTGCGCGGAAACCAGTTTTATCTGTTCCGAACGGGATACCTGCACCGTTTGGTCGCCCTCCCACCCATTATCGGCGAGGGCCTTTACGCGGTCGCGATGTATGAGGTTGGAAAAATGTTCAACGCGCCGGATGTGAGCAAACTGCCCACTGACGGCGCGGCAGGACTCATCGCACGAACCGCGATTGGGCCGCTCTTCGTTGGCGGCAGTGTCGGAGACACTGGACATGCGACATGGTTCTTTTCGCTGGGACGCGTGTTCTAGTCCCTTAGCAGGCTATCGAGAAACGTAAGTTGGAGTTGGTGTTGGGAAGGGCGCAACTTTAGTTGTTTGATAGAAGGCGCCGCGCCCATCATCAGCATCCACCTGTCACCCCAACACAACGATCAGCACAAGGGAGTACGCTGCGGCGGCCAACAAAAAAGGCCAGAGGCGCCCTCCGCGTCCCTCGGGCAACTCAACCACCAGGGTGTTCATGAGCACTCCTCCGCAGACGAAGCCCGTGATTCTGGCCAGCCATTGCTCCGGTATCGAGATAAGGTTCCCAGCGGCCCAGCCCGCGATAACGGCGACAGCAAGTATCCATCGTCCGCGGCTTTCATAGAGGCCATGTCGCTCCTCAGCTAGCGAGTGATCCACGAGGAGCAAATGAAACGCCATCGCCAGAGCATAGAGGAACAAGGATGGAGCACCGTGCCAGGTATTGTGGACGAGCAGATACGCGATAAGACCGTTGTACCCGGCGAAGGCCGCAATTTGGAAGGAGAAGAAAACATTGTTCGGCTTATCTTCGGTTGGCTTATCTTCGCCTGGCCTATCTCCCTCGGACGGCGATTTAGCCACCAGGTACTCCAGTCCGTAGAAGAGCACAAATCCCAGCATGGCTGCAATGTAGATAGCCTGTTCGGGGAAAAAGGCCGCGCCGCGGTCGGCGCCGGTTGAGAACTTTGCCTGACTCTCAGAGATCTCCGGCAGGAGGTCGATGAAGATCGTAGCCACCGATACGCCCGCGGCAATCGACACCCAGCGACGGTGATGCGATCCCGCACGCAGCTTGTTTCCGAAGACGTAGACACTGGCCAGCACCACTGCTGCTGCAAGGGTGTATGGGTAAGGCAAGAGATGTCACCTACCTTCACTTCAAGTACTTTTGGGGATCCGCCTAAAACGGCCCACTGCGCGCCAGGACGCCGTAGAACGCGATGATTCCAATCAGCACGACAAAAATCGCCACCACAAATGAGATGGACCAGAAGTGGCGCTTCATGGGCACCCCAATTTCATTCAGGTAATGCCGGTGGTCCCAGGCAGCAGCAGCCAACCCCAAAGTCCCCAGAGCAATCAGGGTCATTCCCAGATTGCGGGGCGCATGAGGACGCCGTATGTTAGCCGCCGCCGCTTCTGACGGCAGGTATTGGAAGAACTTGTAAATGGTGAAGCCGAACCCGATCATCGAAATCGCGGTTCTGATCCATGCCATCAGCGTCCTTTCGGATGCAATGATCGTGCGATGGATCGCCAGATCGGTGCGCTGTTCGGCGAGAAGGGTTCCTTTGTCTTTTTGCAGTTCTGCGGCAGCTTCCATGGGACCACCATCCCTCAAATAGGCATTACAAAAGTAGTGCCTGAGTCTGGACTCCAACCAAAAAAACGGATTGGCGGCGTGTTAATTCTGAGAACCCGCAGCCACTTCTTTACTTCTTCGAACGCGAAGATCTTAGTTTATGAAGAGCTGTTCTGGCTGGTAACTGGCAACATTGACAGTGCGCACGGACTTCTTCCGACCCCCCATGGGATTCCTCACCGGGCTGAGGTTCGCTCTAGCGGAAGCCAAGAGATTGTTAACAACCCGACAACCCCGCAACCTGCACGTTCTGTTTGCTCAGGATAGCTGCAATCCGCAGCTGCATCTTTTATCGCGCAATTCTGTTTCGGGAACCTGTTAACACTGACAGTTCTCCGATTTTGGCTCGTCCGCTATCGTGGGGCCGTGACGCGACTAGAGCACAAAGCGGAACACCTATCGGATCGACTGGAGAGGGAACACACTAATGAGGGCCCCCAAAATACAAAGGCTGGTTCTATGGCAATAGGGTTCATCCGCCAGGAGCCTTTCCGTGGCAATTCAAGGCCCAACTTGTCTTCCTGTTCCCTATGCTAACCCTGCAGCAGACGAAATGGATGTTGTAGAAAGCACTGAAGCAGAACGAGGAGCAGTCGCAACAAAGAATTGAGATTCTGCATGGGGTTCGGAAGGGACACGAAGGATGCCTGTAGCGGAAGTCGACTGTTCGCAGAGTGACGACGCTGTCATGACCGAACGTCTGACGTCGCGGTCAATGCGTAATTTGCTCGCGGCCGCTTGCATCGTGATCATATCGTGGGGAATCAAAGCCGCATCCGATATCCTCTCGCTCATTTTGCTTGGCTTTCTTCTCGCCTACAGCGCTCTTCCATTGGTGAAGTGGATGATGCGCCAATTCCATCTACGCAAGACCGTGGCTTTGGCGCTTTCGGTTGGCCTAATGGGCGCCTTGGGAATTGCCTTGATGGTTCCGCTCTACGAGAACGTCTCAAGAGTGAAGGAAAAATTTCCTATCTATCGGGAGCGCTCGCGTGAGATGTATCAGCACACCGCGCTTTTCTTATATGCTCATGACGTCGATATCACGAGCTTATCGACCGTGAAGCTGTCTACCTCCAGCGAAGTTGTCAAGCTCGCGCAGCTGGTCCTGCCGGCGGTGAGCAACCTTTTTTCGAATGGGATAGTGGTCGTCGTGCTGGGAGGCATTCTTCTCTCGGTAATAGCGGGCAACACGGAGAAAGCGGGCGCCCGATCGATCTTGGGCAAAGTCCAGAATGACGTTTCCAATTTCATCGCCGTCTCGGCCACTACCGGAGTTCTGACGGCGCTGGCTGACCTCGTGCTGTTGGAGGCCTTTGGCGTGGATTTCCCGCTGATTTGCTGCGTCCTGTATTTCTTCCTGAGCTTCATTCCCAGCGTCGGGTTCATTCTCGCCCTGGCAACGCCTACTCTTCTGGCGTTCCTCATGTTGGGTTGGAAGAAGGCTTTACTGGTCCTGGCAGGCTTGGTGCTGACCCAACTGGTATCGCAATACGCGATCACTCCGCTGCTCCTGAAGCGGAAGAACGTGGAAGTCTCGTCCGTGGAGAAGATGCTCTCCCTGTTGTGGTGGGTGTTTCTGTTTGGCCCGGTGGGCGGCATTCTGGCGATTCCGTTGACTTTGGCGGTGAAGAGGTTCGTTCCCAACTTCTTCTTTGAAAGAAAACCGGGAATAGCGGCAGGGAAGTGATTAGCGATGAGACGTAGCGAGTAACGCGAAACTCCAACGCCGGGACCTTCCGACCAAATCGGATAGAAGCGGACTGAATCGATAGTTCGAGTTTGAGAGAATGCCCTGATTCGAAATCTATTGGCAACCGTCGTCTTGGTCGTACTGAATTGCCATCCTCACGCAAGCCCGGAACTGGCCAGCTATTTCCAACAGAACGTCAAATTGAGTCCGGACCAGATCGCAGCCCTGAGTAAGGGGCAAGCAGTCGCGAAGACCATGGTGCCCCCTCCCTGGTGCCTGGCTTCCGCCGAGCGCGGTCTGCGCTTGCCGCGGCTTGTTTCTCTCTGAATCACGAACCGGTTACTTGCGAAGGTCCAATACAGGCCCACCGACGTGCTTCGCTTTCAGGTCAACCGTCACCTCAACGCGATCGGCAATCTTGACCAGCGGAATTCCTTTGTTCATGCCATAGTCTTTGCGGTCGAATGCCATCGTCCCGGAGATCGTGCCCGTGCCCAATGCTTTCGGGTCACGGGAGAGTTTGAAAATCAGTTTTTCGGTTTTAGTGACTCCACGAATCGTAAAATCGCCCGCAAGCTCAAAAGTGTCAGGTGCGGTCTGGGTCAGTTTCGTTGATTTAAACGAGATCGTCGGATCCTCTTTGACGTTGAAGAAGTCCTTGCTCTTCAGCTTGCCGTCTTTCATGCCGCTGCCCGAGTTCACACTATCGGCCTGAATGGTAATGGTTAAGACGCCGGTCGTGACATCGGTCGATGCAAACGTGAGATTGGCATTCCACTTTGTGAACACACCCTCGAGCTTTACCGACGCATCCACGGAAAAACGTATCGAACTTCCTTCCGGAATGATCGCCAGTGTGGGAACTGTCGGCTCCTGGGCTTGCGCAAAGGAAAGAAATACACCGAAAACCAAGAGCAATAGAGCTCCCAGTCGCACATGTCGTTGAGCGGTAGCAATCACTCGTTCAGGATTCATAATTCGTTTTGCTCCTTGGGTTTCAATTCTCACGATTCTGCCCGGTTGCCAGCCAGGGGTAGGGCGTCTCTCTTGTTAAAGCCCGCCAAAGGGACTGGGGAAACTAGAGTGGTTATAGAAGCGACGGGACGGCGCCACAACTGGTAGAAGTGACAGTCATTTCTCAAGATGCTAAACATCAAGAATGGCGTCGCTGAGTTGTAGGACTGGGACTCTGACAGTTGCGAACGAAACGCACCGCTCCTATTCATCTGACGTGGGTGGTACTGGCGACTCTTCAGGACCATCCTTCCAGCTGTCAGATTTGACAGTTGTGCCTGCGTGAAGCGAGTCGTAGCTTTGATGCGGAGGGCGGTCGCCGTGGAGAGAAGGGAAGTCCTTGGCAGTGAGTGCGGTGCCCTAACAGAAATGTCGATCCCAAGCCTGCCTGGTGCTAACTCCGATGGGGTACGAGCAGAACCTGCGTCGGCAACCAGTTGGAAGCAACAGGCGCAACAAGTCCACAAAGAGGCGCACGTTTTCTATTTGGTGTTCAAGCATCCCCGCACGCCCTGGTATGCCAGGCTGGTGGCGGCATGTTCGGCAGGATACCTCTTTAGTCCGATTCAACTCATCCCTAGCTTCATCCCACTGATTGGATTCCTCGACGACTTTCTGGTTCTGTTCCTGGGAGCAAAGCTGCTTCTGAGAATCACTCCTCCTGACGTGGTGGCAGAATGCCGTCAGCTCGCCACGGTTGCGGAGTTGCGGAGGAAGGAAGAGATCCGATCGTCGTTTCCCATCGTTGCTGGCGTCGTGATCGCGATGGTGTGGCTTCTCTCGGCAGTCGCTGCCAACTGGCTGATCGCGCGCTACATTTCCCACTAACGGAACCAGACTCTTTCAACAAGAGCTCCGGCCTGCTCCGCTTCCGTGCGAAGATG
>Ga0187863_10004230_pt1 | contig 10276 bp, 10 predicted proteins | sample June2016WEW_11_1_FD_132975 | JGI IMG/M metagenome (GOLD analysis project Ga0187863, IMG submission 132975) | Peatland microbial communities from SPRUCE experiment site at the Marcell Experimental Forest, Minnesota, USA - June2016WEW_11_10 | ecosystem: Environmental > Terrestrial > Soil >...
CATCACATCCTGCGGCTGATTGGCATATGCGTCGCCAAGGGACGAACTCCAAGAAAGGTTCTTGTCCATGTTTTCGAGAACCGAGGGAAATTGTGTCAGGGCCTTGACGCTCGGATCCCAGGGCTGCTTGTCGACTTCTCGGGCGAGTTCTTGGCCTTTCAGGTTGGAATGATTTTGCATCCACCGATCCGCCTCGACGATTTCAGTTGGATAGGTGGAAGCCGCCAGAACCTGCGCAACTAGTGCGTCCGGATACAAGGCGATCGGTGCCACCAGTTGCTGCAGCTCTTGAGGGGATTGTTGCACACCCGGAGCCGGTGACTCCTGGTTGGCTTGGCCGGCAGCGGGGTTAAAACCGCCGGCTTGCGCGGTGAATTGAGCAAGCAAACAGCACAGAACACCGGTCAAAACCTGTTTGGTCAATTTCATATTCATTGCGAATCCTCCATCGCTAATTTGAGACCATGCGGTCCCTACTTCTTCGAAGAACCTGGAGGAAATTGTTTGAACATTTTCGCAACGTCCTTATCCAGGTTCTGAATGTTTTTGTTGGAGTTATTGGAGAGCGTGTCGCTCGAGTTGCCTCTCCAGATGAGCTGTTTCGACTTTGCGTCGAACAGGTCGACAACCAACGTGCCCACCTTGTATGTTTCTGTTGTGGTGGTTGCCTCACCAAGACCCCCAAAGCCTCCGCCTCCAAATCGTCTCCAACCCCAGCCTCCCCCAAACCCGTCGTAAAAAGTATTCAGGGTCTGCTGATTGTGTGTGATCTCCATCGCCATGATGCAAACATCGCCGCCTGAATCGACTTGAGTCCAGCCTTTTGCGGCCAAGTCGGCATTCACGGCATTCTTGATTCGGTCGACATTTAAGGGGTCTTGGGTTTTGACCTGTTCCCACGAGTAGGTTTTGTATTGGCCGAAGTCTGCGTTGCGATCGTAATCGGTTTTCACCTGTCCTGCCGACAACTTGGCTGCGACCAAAAGCATCATTCCCATCAAAACGAATACAGCTCTTTGCACTTTCATATTTCCTCCGGTTTTTGAGATATCGAGTCAAAACCCATGGGGCGCGATAGCGGCCCACTCGCGCCCTGGCAGTTGGAGTCCGAGCTAGCTGTTAGCTTCCCTGTTGTCCCCGGTGATGTGCCGGCACGTGCGCCTGCGCTTCCGCTGCTGCGTCGCCGACCTTCTCTTCGTAGTGCGACTTGTCGACCGTGCTGCCGCTTGCATCGCCTTGGTCAAACAACTTCGCAAGGAAATAGCGATTTCCGTATTTGTTGAAGATCAATTCGGTCTTAGCCGGCGCGGAGTTGGCCTCTGTCTGACGGACTTCAAAGAGGGCGGAAGTAGAACCATCCGCGCTGCTAATTTCCATGATCGTCAGATCTGAGTTGTCGAGCACGTGGATGACATACTTGCCCGCCGGAAGTTTCGTGTTTCCTGCATGGAATTGAAATGGGATGGTTGCTTCAATTTCCCCGTTGATCTGTGCATGTGCTTTACTTGGGGAAAGCGTGAGTGTAAAGACCAAGGCAATGAACGACAAAAGCAAATGGCGCGCAATTGTACGGCTGCGGCACGCCTGAGTCATTTCGACCAGCTCAGTAATCATGATGATTTCTCCTCATTTCTGCCGCTTTGAAAGGCTTCGGGCCTCTCGCGACGTGGCTGAAATGGGCAATGCGAGTGCCAAACAAGTTGAGTGTGTAAGTCACAGAAAATAGAGACGGAAGACAAGAGTTGGAATAGTGCGAGGTGCCAGCCGGCTAGACGCGATGTCCCATTGCCGACATTCTGAACGAGTTCATTATTGTGATTTTATTTTTGACAGGTTCGCAACGAGGACTTGAGATCAATCTAACGGAAGGTCCATCTCGGTATCATGGTCACCCGGCTGGGCTGGAGTGGCCATTGTGTTGGAACGTGAGATGCCAAGCTTTTGCATGCGGAAGTAGAGTGTAGATCGCTTCATTCCGAGGCGGGCCGCAGCGCCATTGCTGCCTGCGACGACCCACCTAGTGTGCTCGAGCGTCTTGAGGATATGCTCTCGTTCGGCCTCTTCTAGAGTGATAGCCCCTATTGATTCCGCAGACGGAGACTGCTTTAAGTCTGCAAGTGGCGGGCGCAGTACCGGACCGACGCTTAGGATTACGCTTCGCTCAATGAAATTCTGCAGCTCACGAATATTCCCCGGCCATTGGTGAGAACTGAGCGCAGACATGGTCTCCGGAGAAATGCTGTCGATCTGCCTACCCATCCGGCGACCATAAATGTCGACAAAATGTGTAACCAACGCCGGGATGTCTTCGCGGCGCTCCCGCAATGGTGGGAGCGAAATCGGAAACACATTTAAACGGTAATAAAGGTCGCTCCGAAATTCGTTTCGCTTTACCATGCTTGCCAAATTTCGATTGGTCGCCGCCACGAGCCGAACGTCCACGTGTTGAGTCCGTGTTCCTCCCAAGCGCTCAAACTCTTGCTCCTGTAGTACGCGCAGAAGCTTGGGTTGAAGTGCCAGCGGGATATCGCACCTCGTCCAGAAAAAGCGTCCCCTTGTCGGCCATTTCGAAACGACCAACCCTTTGCGCAACGGCACCCGTAAAAGCGCCCCTCTCATGTCCAAACAGCTCGCTTTCTAATAGAGCGTGGGGAATTGCAGCGCAGTTCAGCTTTATGAACGGGCGTCCGCACCGCGAACTGACGTTGTGAACCGCGCGCGCGATCAACTCTTTACCGGTGCCTGTCTCTCCCTGTATCAGAACCGTAGAATCCGTAGGCGCTACGCGCTCGACTTGTTCCAGAACCACTTCAAGAGAGCGACTCCTTCCAATGAGTTGCTCGAATTTACGCGCAATGTGGTTCTGGTTACCGGATCCCAAGTTATCGAAAGCTCCCACATACGCTGCCATAAAGGACCTCCGGGCGGGCTGGTTGCGCTTTCCTAAGCGGGATCAACTCTCAAGAGCTGCTCGAACACTTTCGAGCAGGGCCTCGTCGTCGAATGGTTTTGACAGGAATTCAACCGCACCCGCTCTCAGCGCCTGCAGTCGCATTTTCTCGTCCCCGTGCGCCGTGATAAAAATGGTCGGGATTTTGCAGCGTTCAGTGTTCAGTTGGGTCTGTAGTTCTAGACCTGACATCCCGGGCATTCGGATGTCCGCGATCAGGCATGTAGCATGGTGTTGCTGGCCGGACTTCAGGAAGTCTTCTGCCGAAGCAAATGCTTGTGCCGGCAAGCCAACCGATTTTAGCAGGCCCTCTATTGCGCTGCGCATCGAATCGTCATCATCAACGATCGCGATTAGTTTAGAATTATTTTGAGTAGCCATAGAATTAGCCTAAAGCGTCGCTCAAAACGGCGCAATCATATCTTGGTAAAGGCGCAATCATACCTTGGTATAGTAGGTATAACGCGATCTGGAACAGAGAGAATCACAATTTTCGTCGATGGTAGTTGTGAAGCGCAGTCAAAGCTGGGGGAATTCCCTACTGGAGAAACGTATCGGTTAGGAGCAGCCGAATCACACTACTTCTTGCCGGGCACCAACTCGAGCTTCGCCGCCATTCTGACTAATTCCGCCAGAGAATCAGCCTGCATCTTCCGCATGACGTTGCCGCGATGGATTTTAACGGTGATTGTACTTGTCCCAAAGTCAGAGGCTATCTGCTTATTGAGCATGCCCGAGACTACCAGGGCCATGACCTCGCGCTCGCGTGGGGTCAGCGATTCGTAGCACTTCCGCAATCCGGCAAGTTCGCCCTGCTGTTGAAGAATCGCCCGGTCCCGATCCAAAGCTTGATTAATCGCATCCAGCAAATCTTGGTCCTTGAAGGGTTTGGTCAGAAATTCGACTGCACCTGATTTCATGGCCCTCACCGACATAGGAATATCTCCGTGGCCAGTGATGAAGATAATCGGTATTTGGAGGCCCGAGTCAGCCAATTGGCGCTGAAATTCCAAACCGTTTATCCCAGGAAGTCTCACGTCTAGAACCAGGCAGCTTGGCCCGTCCTGCCGCTTGCTGTCTAGGAACTCTTGCGGCGTCCCGAAGGACTCGGACCGAAGGCCCACCGACTTTAGCAGACCCTTAATGGACGCACGCACACCCGCATCATCATCGATGATGAACACGATGGGAGCACCTGCTGGCGTCATGCGTGCGCCCCGATGCTCGTCGGCAGCGTGAGATGAAACGTCGCGCCACCTCCGGGGTTGGCAGTGGCCCACAAGCGTCCGCCATGCGACTCAACGATAGAGCGGCTGATTGGCAGCCCCATGCCCGTGCCGTGAGGCTTCGTTGTAAAGAAGGCGTTAAAGATCTGATCTGCCTCTTGGGGTGGGATGCCCGTGCCGGTATCCCTCACCGAGATCAACAGTTGACCATCGGCGGGTTCAGATTTGATGGTAAGTTCGTTCCCGCGCCCACTTTCCTTCATTGCATCGATGCCATTGAGCATGAGATTCATGAAAACCTGCTGCAATTGCACTCGGTCTGCCATGACCTTTGGGAGATCGTCGGCGAGATCGGCCTGAATCGAGATCGAGTAACGGCTCGCCTCACTACGGAGAAGGGCGATCATTTCTTGAATGACTTCATTCACGTCAAGCAAATCGTGTTGCGATGTTCCCTTTTTGAATAGCGAGCCGATCCCGTTGATGATGTCCGAAGCGCGCGCAACATCTTTGATGATTCTCGCTGCCGCTTGACGCGCCTCAGCCAAATCGGGTTCCTCGCGACCAAGCCACCGCAAGCAGGTTCCAGCATTCATTAATGCCGCGGAAATCGGTTGCTTGATTTCGTGGGCAAGCGATGCGGTCAGCTCCCCCATCGTAGTCACCCGGGTCACGTGCGCAAGTTCGGCACGAGCCTGGCGCAATCTCTCACGTTCTTCCTCCGCCCGCTTGCGTTCGGTCACGTCGATCAAGGTACCCACGAATTCGACGAGGTCGCCAGACGTGCTAAGAACGGGGTGACCCACTACGTGGACATCTCTGATCTCGCCGCCGCGAAGAACGATTCGGTTATCCAGCTCGAACTCCGCATGTTCGCGCTCTGCTCTCTCGAGCGTTTTTGCGACCCTGGGTTGATCATCCGGATGAATCCGTTCAAAGAATATTTCGAATCGCGGCTGTTCACCCTGCGGGTCAAAACCCAGCACGCGATAGCATTCCTCGGAAAAGTACCTGATCTCGCCGGTCGCGGGGGCCCATGCCCAACTGCCAGTGTGGCTGAGCCTCTGCGCATCCGCCAAATACGCCTCGGTTTTTCGCAAGCTCTCTTCGGCGCGCTGACGCTCGAGTATTTCCCTTGTTAGTTCTTTGTTCACGGCTGTCAGTTGGCTGGTCCGTTCTATGACACGCAGTTCGAGTTCCTCCATCAGCCGCTTGATTTCGGCCTTGGCTTGCTTATGCCCGACAGTCTCGATAACGTCCCAATTGCCCCGTCGATTTGTTACAGCAAACTGGTGTGTGCGTACCACGTCCAGAATTTCTGCAGCGCCGTATGCGGCCAACGGATACGTGCACAACGCCGCTAGGCGCTGATTGGCGACGGCCTCATTGAGGGCGTCTTCATATTCACAAAAGTCCCTCCAATACTGCTTTTCAAGCCAGGCAGTATCCCCGGTCACCCTCACGCCAGCGTAACCTTTGGCCGATGCGTGCATGAGTTTCTGATTCCACCCGGCAATCACTCTCTTGAGATCAAACGAGCCATCGTCATGGAGATACCAGTCACGAGCCGGGACGATCTCAATACTGGAATCAGAGGCATATTGATCGAAGTCAGGGACCGCACGTTTCAAGGCTTGCCGGGCGTCTTCCACCGTGACAGGCGGAGCCGCGACCCATATGCAAAACTCCTGGCTTTCCAATCCAGCTTTGCAATAGGAGACCAGCGTTTCGAGGAGATCCGCCTTCGTATCGTAAAAGAGACAAAAGTGCGTACCCCAAGACATGTTCCCGACAACGTCGATTCCCGTCTTCCGCATCTCGGTTGTCATCCCGTTTGTCATTGCTGTTACCTCCAAGATTTCATCCGGTCATCGTTTTGCTACTTAAGTAGGGATTGCAACATAATGGACGGCTGAACCGGATTTCAGACATGTCGGTCGTGAGGACCAGTCTTGTTCGGCGAGATTGGTTTGATCGTAGTTGTTCAAGTCTTTGTGCCAATCGCTTTCGTAATCTCTGGCGCTCTTATGCACTGAGCGAATCACCCTCGCCGTTTGCCGGGATTTCGCGCGCTCCCACTGTCGTAGGCAACGTGAACCGAAACGTTGCACCCCGCCCGGAGTTACTGGTGGCCCACAGGTGGCCGCCATGCGACTCAACAATCGAGCGGCAGATCCGAAGTCCCATGCCGGTGCCATGCGGTTTGGTTGTGAAGAACGCATTGAAGATCTTGTCCTCCAGTTGCGGGGGCAGCCCTATGCCGGTATTGCTGACCGATACCATGATGTGTTCGTTTTCCGCCCATTGCGACTTGAGGACGACCTCTCGCTTCTCATCCACTTCCTTCATCGCATCGATGCTATTTAGGATGAGGTTCATTACCACCTGCTGCAGTTGTACGCGATCTCCGATAACCTTGGAAATGTCTGTTGCAAGCTCCATGTTGAATGATATGTGGTGCTTCGTTGCTTCACCGCGCAGGAGCACGATCATGTCCCGAACGACATCGTTCACATCAACCAACTCACGTTCCGCAGGTCCTTTCTCGAAGGCTCGGCGAATCCGGCTGACGATTTCCGCAGCACGTGTTCCGTCGTTGACGATTCTCATCGCGGCCTCGCGCGCCTCTTCCAGATTGGGGTGGTCGCGCGTAAGCCATCGCAAGCAGCTATTGGCGTTGGTGATTGCAGCCGCAATCGGTTGGTTCACTTCGTGCGCTAGGGAGGCAGTCAGCTCCCCCATGGTGGTTACACGGTTGACGTGTGCGAGATCCGCTTGTGCCTGGCGGAATCTCTCGCGCTCTTCCTCCGCCCGTTTGCGATCGGTCATGTCCATTACGGTGCCCACAAATTCGGCGACATCACCGGAAGCGTTGAAAACAGGATGACCTGTTCCGTATACATATTTCGTAGTACCGTCAGGATGAACGATCCGGAAATACGCATCAAAGTCCTTTCCCTCTGGGCTTGGGCTCTCGAACTGTCGCATCGCAGTGGCTCGATCTTCTGGATGAATGCGCTGAACAAGTTCTTCGAACGAAGGCACCCCTTTCTCTGGATCAAATCCAAACAAGCGGGAATGTTCCTCGGACGAGTGGGTCAGCTCTTTCGTCTCGATATTGTAAGCCCAGCTACCTGTGCGTGTTAATCTCTGCGCTTCCGACAAATAAGCCTCGCTTCGCCGAAGCGCAATTTGAGTCAGCTTTCGTTCGGAGTTCTCCGTGCGCAATTCTTCATTGGCTCTCTCAAGTTCTTGAACATTTACGCTCAGATCATCCCGCACCAACCGCAGTGATACCGTGGTGCTCCTTTGGGAGGCCGTCAGGAAGCCCATTATTAGACCTGAGACCACGAAGATGATTAGCCGCGGCAGTTGGCCCGAATCTAAATAAAATGAATGGGTCGGGGACAGGAAGAAATAATCGAATGCAAGAGCAGAGACCGTGACTCCGAGCAAGCCTTGCCTGAAGCCGCCGAACCAGGCGCTGAAAATGATGGCGCAGAAAAACACCGATGCGAAGGCCTCGGAATGCCAGGAATGCCACAACACCCATGCAACGAGCACCGCTGAGGCAACCGAAATGAGGGTGACGGCATACTTCACGCTGGAAGGAGGGTTGGTCCACCAATTCGCTTTAGACATCAGCATATTTTGCTTCGTTATATAGCGGTACCGCCTGCGGCCGGCAGGCTGAACAAAAAGACTGCGCCGTCTCCCGCTTTTTTCTCTGCCCACAAGCGGCCGCCATGCGATTCGATGATCGAGCGGCTTATAGAGAGTCCCATGCCGATCCCCTGGTGCTTGGTCGTAAAGAATGCATTAAAGATCTGGTCCGCTTGCTGTTCGGGCAGCCCGACGCCGGTGTCGCTGACGGACACCAGAAGTTGGTCGTTTTCCGTCGGCCGCGCCTTGATGACAAGTTCCCGCTTCCCATCCACATCCTTCATCGCCTCGATGCTGTTCATGACAAGGTTCAGCATGACTTGTTGCAATTGCACGCGATCTCCCATGATCTGGGGGATGCCTGCAGCCAAATCCGCCCGGAGTGATACTTTGAATTGGATTGCCTCGTCACGCAGCAAGACGATCATGCCTCGAATGACTTCCGCTACATCAATCAACTCCCATTGTTGAGTGTCCTTGGTGAAGAGCAGGCGAATCCGATTAATGATTTCCCCGGCCCGCGTAGCGTCTTTCACGATTCTCAACGCGGCAGCGCGTGCCTCTTCCAGATCGGGGTGATCGCGCGAAAGCCATCGCAGGCAGGTATTGGCATTGGTGACGGCAGCGGCAATCGGTTGATTCACTTCGTGCGCCACAGAGGCAGTCAGCTCTCCCATGGCGGTCACGCGGTTGGCGTGCGCGAGCTCCGTCTGCGCTCGGCGCAAACTGTCTGCAGCTCGCTTTCGGTCGGTTACATCCATCACCGTTCCAACGAACTCAATGTCGCCCGAGGCATCGCTAATGGCATGAGCCACAACATGGATATGTTTGACTGAGCCGTTCGGCATCAGTAATCGATGATCAATATCAAAATTCTTCCGTTCCCGAGATGCATGCTCGATTGATCGGGTTACAAAAGCAGCATCTTCCGGATGAGTGCGTTGGAGGATGAGTTCCACCGTAGGCGTTATCGTTGGGTCGTATTGGAAAATTCGAAAGGTTTCCTCTGACCAGAAAAGTTGGCCAGTAGAAATGCTCCAGCCGAAACTGCCTGTATGGCTTATCCTCTGTGCCTCAGCCAGATAAGCTTCACTCCGCCGCAAGGCCTCCTGTGTCCGATTGCGCTCAGCCCTGTCTTGGCCCTCGCGCTGTGCCCGCTGAACCGCAGGAAGAATTCTCGACAGGCGAGTTTTGAAAACATAGTCGCTTGCCCCGATCTTGAGTGCGTCAATTGCTATTTCCTCGTCCAAAGTGCCAGAGACAAAGATGAATGGCACTTCGGGGCGCTTTTCCACCGCGATTTTCAGTGCTGAAATGCCATCAAATGAAGGAAGCGTGTAATCTGCCAGGATGAGATCAAAATCACCCTTTTCAAGGGAAGCACAAAAATCAGTCTGATTCTCAACACGTGTTAAGAGACTGGCAAAACCGTCCGCCTCCAGCGTGGCCAGGACCAGATCCGCATCTTTGGGGTCATCTTCCAAATACAGAATGCGCAAAGGGGAATTCACAATTGTGCGACTCCCGAACGAGTGGTTCTACTTCTTGCTGATACTTCCTGGTGGGGGCTCATTAATAATCGCCCAGAACACTCCGAGTTCTTTGATAGCATTGACAAACTCGTGAAAATCAACCGGTTTAACCACATAAGCGTTCACTCCATGCTTATAGCTTGCCACCATGTCCCGTTCCTCGCGAGAAGAGGTCAGTACCACCACCGGAATCATTTTCAGTTTTTCATCGGATTTGATCTGCTGCAGAACCTCCAAACCGTCGATCTTTGGCAGCTTTAGATCGAGCAACAGAACAGCAGGATTCTCGCTCGTGCGCCCTGCGAAATTTCCCCGGCAATAAAGATAGTCCAGAGCCTCCTTCCCGTCGCGAGTGACAACAACCTCATTGGTAAGGTTGTATTCCCCCAACGCCGTCAGAGTAAGTTCCACGTCTCTGGGGTCGTCCTCAACCATCAATATGCGTCCCAACATGTCCATAATGTTTATCTCCCGTGGCCAGGAATCGAGAAAAAGAAAGTTGCGCCCCTGCCTTCTAAACCCTCAGCCCAAACCCTACCCCCGTGACGATGGATGATGCGTTGCACAGTGGCCAGACCTATACCAGTACCCTCGAAAGCCTCCGTCGGGTGAAGACGCTGAAACACTCCAAATAGCTTACTGGCGTATTTCATATCAAAACCAACTCCGTTGTCTTTGATGAAAACGACTGCCCCCTCTTTGTTCTTTTCTAAGCATCCGATTTCAATCTCGGCTTGTGGGCGTGTCCGTGTGAATTTAAGGGCGTTGGAAACAATATTGGCTAACGCAAGCCTTAGCATCGAACGGTCGCAATACAGATCTGGAAGTACTCCTATCTTCCAGGCAATATTGCGCCCGTCCGTCTCAGGCTGCAATTCGCTGAGAACCTCCTTTACAAGGTGTTC
>Ga0187863_10004233_pt1 | contig 10269 bp, 6 predicted proteins | sample June2016WEW_11_1_FD_132975 | JGI IMG/M metagenome (GOLD analysis project Ga0187863, IMG submission 132975) | Peatland microbial communities from SPRUCE experiment site at the Marcell Experimental Forest, Minnesota, USA - June2016WEW_11_10 | ecosystem: Environmental > Terrestrial > Soil >...
AGTTCTACGAAAAAGCGGGATTGCACACGATCTGGGAGCACCATAAGAACAACTATACGGCGGTGGCCGCGCGCTATCACGAGCCGCTGGCCAAGATGGTGTTCGATACCGAGATCTACCTCAAGATGCAATCGGGCGGGTACCTGGGGCGCAACTTCACGGTCTACCTGGATTTCATGGGTGATCCCAGCGAGACCAACGCGCGCAACTACGGGTCGGACTACGACGTGGTGGTGTTCCCTTCGCCCGACTCGGCGGCGGGTTCGCCGCTTGGTTCACCATTGAAGATGAATGAGATCCGGCATACTTTTCTGCACTACCTGATGGATCCGCTGGCGGAGAAGCATCCCATCGCGATCAAGCGGCTGGAGCCGCTGCTGCAGTCGGTAAAGCGCGCACCGCTCGAGGAAGGCTTCCGCACGGATATTTCGCTGCTGGTCACCGAATGCCTGGTGCGAGCCATCGAGATTCGCACCACCGGTTTCAAGCAGACTGCGGAAGGAATGCGAGCCCAGGCGGTGGACGATGCGGTGCGGCAGGGTTACATCCTGACCAAGTATTTTTACAACGCGCTGGTGGCGTTCGAGAAAGATCCCGCGGGCATTCGCAGCGCCTATCCCGACATACTCGATGCCGTGGATGTAAGAAAAGAAGAGAAAGAGGCGGCGGCGGTAGACTTTGCCAAGTCCGCATCGCCGGAACTGCTGCAACTGTCGCGGCTGCAGGATCGCCAGATGCTGGTGAACGCGGAGAAGCGGCTGGCGGCGGGCGATACCAAGGGCGCGCGAGAACTGGCGCAGCAGGCGATGGACAAAAAGATCGGCGATCAGGGGCGGGCTTTGTTCATCCTGGCGGAAGTGGCAGTGGCCAATAAGGACATGCCCACCGCGCTCGATAACTTTCACAAAGCCATCGCGGAAGCCAAAGAGCCCAGGGTGATCGCATGGTCGCACGTGTACCTGGGAAGAATTTTGGATTTGAAGGATGACCGCGATGCGGCCGTGGTCGAGTACCAGGCGGCGTTGACTACGGGTGGACAGTTGCCGGAGATCAAGGCAGCCGCGGAACGAGGGCTGGCACGGGCCTATGAGCCTCCTGCGGCGAAACCTCAGTAGGCGAGCTTTGATTCCGGTTACAATGCCGGGTTGCTGTGCGGCATTGCGCAGCAAAGTCCATTGAGATTCGAGGATGTTCAAAGGCATAGGAGAACGCATGAAGCGAGCAGCGATGATGGTCGCGGTGTTGGGAATATCGGTCTGGAGTCTGGGGCAAGACGCGAGCAAGCCCGCGCCGGGTGGGCAGACACCGGCCGGACAAACCGCTCCCGCAACCGGGGCCGCGGCAGCGCCGCAGGGCAAGCGGCCGCCTCAGGCCAAGACGAAAGAAGAGTATGACGCCTACAACACCGCCAAGGCCTTGCCAGACGGGCCAGCTCGGGAAAAGGCCGCCGACGATTTCGCCAAGAAGTTTCCCGACAGCGAATTGCGCATCGTGCTCTACGAAGCGGCGATGAATTCCTATCAACAGGCCAACGATGCCGACAAAATGCAGGAAATGGCGCGCAAGGTCCTCATTTACGACCCCGATCAGCCGGACGCGCTGATAGGGGTGGCCCAGGTGCTCGCGGAACGAACCCACGACACAGACCTGGACCGGGACCAGCGAATTGACGAAGCCAAGAAAGACGCACAGCGCGCCCTGGTCACAGTGGACACGGACATTCCGACCGCAGGCCTGCAGCCCGACCAGGTTGCGCTCTACAAGTCGTTTCTAAAATCGGAAGCTTACTCCATCATCGGTGCGATCGAATACAACGCCAAGGCATGGACCGATGCGGAGGCAGACCTGCGCAAATCCATTGACGCATTTCCGCAGCAGGTGGATCCGGTTGCGGTACTGCGGCTTTCGCTGTCGCTGGATCAGCAGACGAAATATGCGGAAGCTCTCAAGTACGCCAACCAGGCCGTCGATTTAACCAAGGAAGACACCACGGTGGGAAAAGCCGCGCGCGACGAAAAAGACCGGCTGACCAAGCTCAACAGCGGCACCGCGCCGGGACAGACGCCGGCGCCGAAATAGGCTTCCCGGCGCTGCCATGCTTGTTGGCGGAGCCCCAGCCGGTATTGGACCCAGCATGAAAGAACGGGAAATCACCGCGCTGGAAGCGGCCTTGAACTACCACTTTCACCGCCGCGCGATGGTGGAGCAGGCTCTCACCCACAGTTCGCAGGCGCGCGAACAGGAGTCGCAACAAGCCGGCGAAAGCAAATACAAGGTCAGCGATAACGAACAACTCGAATTTCTGGGCGACGCCGTGCTGTCGCTGATTACCAGCGAAGAGCTTTTTCAGCGGCTTCCCCATTTTCGCGAGGGCGAACTTTCCAAGCTGCGCGCGCATCTAGTAAGTGAGCGGCATCTGATCCAGGTGGCGCAGCAGCTGGAGCTGGGTCACTATCTGCGCCTGGGCCGCGGAGAAGAAAAAAGCGGTGGCCGGGGAAAAACGGCGCTGCTGGTGGACGCGCTCGAAGCCATCCTGGCGGCAATTTATCTGGATGGCGGGCTGGATGCCGCGCGCGAGTTCGTGTTGCGGGAGATTGTGGCGCCCGAACTGGAGCGCATGGCGCTGAAAGGCGGCGTGCTCCCGGTCACCGATTTCAAGTCCGCGCTGCAGGAGGCGTTGCAGGGCCTGGGGTTGCCCCAGCCCTCCTATGTGCTGGTAGAAGAAGCGGGACCGCAGCACCGCAAAACGTTTACGGTGGAAGTCCGTCTGAACATGAAGGATGGCAAACTCCAGGAAGAGTTCGTGGGGCGGGCGCAGGGCTCGACCAAGAAAACCGCCGAACAGGATGCGGCACGGCAATTGCTCACCTACCTGGCTTCGCGATCGAATCCTTCGGTGAGCAAGGCGCACCCGGAAACCGCGGAGAAATAGAGTTCATGAGTTCAGCAGACGATCAAATCGCGCCCACCGGCACCGCTTCTCCGGCGGACGAATCTCTGCCCGCAACGGCGGAGCCGGTGGGCTCAGATTCCAGCATCAAAGTCAAGACGGCCGGCGAAGCTGCCAAGGTCGACCAGCCCGCCGTCGACCAGCTAGGCCTGGACGCAACCGTTCCCAGGCGGCCCAACGCGGCGAACGACGCAGGCCACCACGATCTGGTGAGGACACTGGGAACGGACATGGTCGGTTCGGTGCAATCCCTGCTGGGCACAGTGGTGATCGCGGTCTTCGTCATCACCTTCATCGTGCAGGCATTCCAGATTCCTTCCGAATCGATGATGGATACGCTGCTGGTCGGTGATTATCTTTTAGTAAATAAACTTTGCTATGGCGAGCGCGCTGCCGACAACTATCTTGTGCCTTATCAGAAGATCGCGCGCGGCGACATCATTGTGTTTCATTATCCGGTCGATCCCAAGCAGCATTTCGTAAAGCGCGTCATCGGAATTCCGGGAGACAAACTCCGCCTGGTGAACAAGCAAGTCTGGATCAACGGCGCGCCGCTGCGCGAGCCCTACGTCCGGTTCCTGTTCCCCCCCGACAATATGTTCCGCGACAACTTTCCTCGGCTGGACGCACCCATCACCCTGGGCCTCGAAGGAAAGTGGTGGCTCCAGATGCGGAAGCTGGTGGAAGATGGCCAGCTGATCGTTCCGGAAGGGCACTACTTCGTGATGGGAGACAATCGCGACGACAGCGAAGACAGCCGCTATTGGGGCTTTGTGCCGCGCGAGAACATCATCGGAAGGCCGCTGTTGATCTACTGGTCGGTGCGAACCTGGGACGGGGACCCGGCGTCTTCGTTGAGTGGCAAGCTCTACCACTTCGCGTATGCGCTGACCCATGTGTTTCAGATCACGCGCTGGAATCGGACACTCCGGCTGGTACACTAGACTGGTCGAAGTGGTTGTGTGTAGCGGGCACGGTTTTGTCCGCCGGGTTGTGTGGAGGGGGCACTCTTCCCCGCCGGGTTGTGTGGAGCGGGCACTCTTGCCCGCTGGTTTGCGGCGGCTCAGCTGACGCACGAAATCTTGGCAAAAAACATCTTGGCAAAAAAAGACAACATCGCGGAAAGCGTCGAAGAGCCGAAGCTGAAGAAGACTTCAGCAGACTTAACTTCGAAGGACGACGAAACCGAAACCGTCGAAGAACAGAAACCGAAAGAAACCACGGTGGAGTTTCTGTCTTCACTCGCAGCCGTGCTGGTCACCGGACTCTTCATCATCACCTTCGTCATGCAGGCGTTTGAAATTCCATCGAGCTCGATGGAAAACACGCTGCTGATCGGCGACCACGTATTCGTCAACCGGATCCAGTTTGCTCCCAAGAGCTCGTGGGTCGGGCCGCTGCTTCCCTATCGCGACATTCGCCGCGGAGACATTGTCGTGTTTCTCCATCCCGACCCGGCCGAGTCTGGAATGTATGTGGTGAAGCGCATCATCGGGATTCCCGGGGACCGAATTCACCTGCGCAATGGAGTGGTTTTCCGTAACGGCGAGGAGTTGAAGGACCAGCCCTACGTCTACTACACTCCGGATTTCGTGCCCAACGCGTATCGCGACAACTTTCCCGCGGTGCCGCCCTCCGAGACCTACAACGTTTCTCCCGCGTGGGAAGAAGAGATGGCGACCCACATCCAGGGCGGCGATCTGGTGGTGCCTCCGGATCACTATTTCGCCATGGGCGATCATCGCGACGTCAGCCTCGACAGCCGCTTCTGGGGCTTCATCCCAAAGGAAAACGTCATCGGACGGCCCATGTTCATCTACTGGTCGTTTGAAACTCCGGACCGGCAATACCTGAAAACCGGCTGGGGCGATCGTCTCCTGTTTCTCAGCAAAGTGGTGATTCACTTCTTCGACGAAACGCGTTGGAACAGGACTCTACGGGTCGTGCGGTGAAGTTTTTCTCGTCCAAACGCCGCATCGCTGTCGCGGCAGTCCTGCTGCTACTGTTATTTCTGCTGCGTCCCGGAGCTTCCCGTCTGAAGTCGCGCATCGCCGCGTCGATCGGCGCGGCCCTGGCGCGCCCGGTAGAAATCGGCTCGGTGCATCTGCGGTTGCTGCCGCGTCCTGGGTTCGACCTCGAAAATCTTGTGGTTTATGACGATCCCGCATTTGGCCAGGAACCCATGCTGCGCGCGCCCGAAGTCACCGCCGACTTGCGGCTGACTTCCCTGCTCCGAGGCCGTCTGGAAATTGCGCGTCTCGATGTGAACGATCCCAGCCTGAACCTGGTGCACGGCGACAATGGACGCTGGAACCTGGAAGCCCTCCTGGAGCGCACTTCTCACGTGCCGCTCGCGCCCACGGCAAAAGCCAAGTCGGAGGCGCGGCCGGCTTTCCCTTACATTCAGGTGAGTTCAGGCCGGATCAATTTTAAGAGCGGACAGGAAAAGAAACCCTACGCCCTCACCAACGCCGACTTCGCGCTGTGGCAGGAATCGGAAAATACTTGGGGCATACGGCTGAAAGCGGAACCATTCCGCGGTGATGTGAACCTGAACGATACCGGAACTCTGCGCGTCAACGGAACCTGGCAGCGCGCCGTGAGCCTGCGCGACACGCCTTTGCAATTCAGCGTGGAATGGGATCGTCCGCAACTCGGGCAGCTCACGAAATTCCTGAGCGGCGAAGATAAGGGCTGGCGCGGAGGCGTGCAAGTCGAGGTAACGCTGACGGGCACGCCCACTAATCTGCAGGTTACCAGCGACGCTTCGGTTCGGGATTTTCACCGCTACGATATTTCGAACGCGCAGGCGCTTCCCCTGGCGGCGCATTGTGACGGAAGATACAGCTCCCTCGATCACGTGGTGCACGAAGTTTTTTGCCGGCTGCCGGTGGGAAACGGCCAGCTCACGCTCAAGGGCGACGTGGGTTTGCCCGCCAGCCATCGCTACGATCTCGTGCTGAATGCGGAGGATCTGCCCGCAAGCGCGCTGGTGGCACTCGCTCAGCACGCCAAGAAAAGTTTGCCGGAGGATCTGGAGGCAAACGGGGAAATGCGCGGCAGCCTGACGATGCGCAGGAATGAACCGGCGGGCGCTGCGCCAGAATTCTCGGGGAGCGGAGAGATCATCGGCCTTCACCTGGCCTCAGCGAGCAGCAAGGCGGAATTGGACGCGGCCAGTGTCCCTTTGCGGTTGGTTGCTGGCGGATCGGCTGAGCGTGGCCAAGTGGGAAAGGCGGCGCCAGGCCTGCAGTTCGGTCCGTTCCCGCTCTCGATCGGGCGCGGTACATTCCCCGTGGCGCGTGGCTGGCTCGGACTCTCAGGCTATCGGATTGCGCTGCTGGGCGAAGCCGAAGTGGGTCGAACCTTGCGGATCGCCAAACTGTTTGGATTGCCAGCGCTCGCGGCGGCGGCAGAGGGCCAGGCCCAGATCGATTTGCAGATCGCGGGAACATGGCATGGCTGGATGGAAGGGACACGCGCGGGTTTTTCCAATCTTCCCCAGCCGCAAGTAACCGGAACCGCAAAGCTGCACGGCGTCCGCGTTGAAGTACGTGGAGTGGAGGAACCGATCGAGATTTCCTCAGCGAACCTGCAGCTATTGCCCGACAGAGTGCGAGTAACGAAATTGATCGCGAACGCGGCTCACGCACTCTGGACCGGGTCACTGGAGTTGCCGCGCGGTTGCGGAACGCCGGCTGCCTGCACTGTCAGCTTTGATCTTTCCACCAGCCTACTGAATCTGAGTGAAGTAGCATTGTGGGTCAGTCCGCGCCCGAAGCCGCGGCCCTGGTACCGTCTGCCCGCAGGCAACGACCAGCCCGGACCAACGTTTTTCACCAGCCTGCACGCCGATGGCAGCGTCAGCGCCAGCCGCGTGCTGTTGCGCGGCCTTGCTGCAAACCAGCCTTCGGCAAATCAGCTTTCGGCGAATCACGTCTCGGCCGACGTATCGCTGGACGCCGGGAAGCTCCAACTCTCCGACCTGCGCGGGGAATTGCTGGGCGGAAAGCACCGCGGCGAATGGCAGGCGGATTTCAGCGTGAGGCCTCCGGTCTACACGGGCAGCGGCACCGTGACTGGAATTGCCCTGCGACAACTGGCTAGCGCCATGCACGACGAATGGATTGCTGGGACCGCCACCGGAAGCTATGAGATGACCGCATCGGGCACCGCTTCTTCCGACTTCTGGAACTCTGCGGAAGGAATCGTGCAGTTCGACGTGCGCGACGGCATGTTGCCGCATCTGCTCCTGGTGGACGACGGAGATCCCTTGAAGGTCGACCGGCTGCAAGGCCGCGCGCATTTGCAAGACGGCAAGATTGAGATTAAAGAAGCCCGGCTGGATTCTTCCTCCGGAAAATTTCAGGTGAGCGGCACGGCCCTGTTAACCCGTGAACTCGACCTCAAATTCACCGGCAAGTCAGACGCGACCGGCGCCGCAAAAACCTATGCAGTCGGCGGAACGGTTGCGGAGCCGCGAGTGACGCAGGTATCCAGTCCGGAGACGCAGGCGCAGCTGAAATAACCGCCAGTTTTTGCCGCAGCCTCCTACGGTTGATATCCCGTCCCGCGCAGCACTTTTCCTGGAAGCGCCCCCGTCATCTTGCCTTGCTCAATCACCGGCGAGCCGTTCACCAGAACATATTCCATCCCTTCGGAAAGCTGATTCGGGTTGTCGAAGGTAGCCAGGTCGCGCACGGTTGCAGGGTCGAACACCACCACGTCGGCCCACATCCCAGCCTTGAGAACGCCGCGATCAGTGAGTCGCAGCCGTTGCGCAGGCAGCGCCGAGAATTTGCGGATTGCATCTTCCAGCGTCAGAGCCTTTTCTTCCCGAACGTATTTCCGCAGAATGCGCGGGAACGTACCGTAGGCGCGAGGATGCGGGTGCTCCTGGCCCAGGATTCCTTCGGGTGAGGTCCCGGAAGAATCGTTGTCGATGGCAACCCAAGGCTGTTGCAGCGCAAGAGTCACGTCGGGTTGCGACATGCCAAACACGGCCACGTCCGCGAACGGATCTTCAATAAGAAAATCGAAGAGCGCATCCATGGGATCTTTATTCCAGAGTTTCGCAATCTCAGAAAGCCGCTTGCCCTGCAGCGGCACCAGCTTGGGATTCTTCGCCACGCCGATCATGACGGCCTCGGGTCCAGGAATTTCCTGCCATTCGTTGTCCCAGTCTTTCGAGGGCGTGAGCATATCTTTGCGGATGCGTTCGCGGGTTGCGGGATCTTTCAGCCGCTCCACGAGTTTGGCCGAACCGCCTTCGTGCGCCCACGCGGGAATGAACGCCGAAAAGTCGTTGTACCAAGCCGTGTAAGCATAAGTATCCGCGCTCACGTCAGCGCCCGCCGCTCGCGCCGCGTTGATCTTGGCCACCACTTCGGGCATGCGCCCCCAGTTATTTTTTCCGGCAACCTTGATGTGCCAGATCTCCACTGGGACGTGAGCTTCGCGGCCGATGCGCAGCGCTTCGTCGATGGCGTCGAGCACCGAATCGCTTTCGTTGCGCATGTGCGTCGAATAGATGCCGCCGAATTTTCCCGCCTCGGTGGCGAGAGCGATCAGTTCCTCCGTTTTCGCGTAAGGAGCGGGAGCATATTCAAGCGCAGTCGAAACACCGACCGCACCGTCTTTCATGGCGTCGCGCACCAGCGCCTTCATTTGCTCAAGTTGTTCGGGCGTGGGCTGTTTATTTTCTTCGCCGAGCACGATTCTCCGAACGGTAGCGGCGCCAACATAGCTCGCAAGGTTAATGCCCATGCCCTGTTTTTCCAGCCGCGCAAAATATTGCCGAAACGTACGCCAGTCGGGCGTGATTTTGTAATGGTCGTAACCGGAGTGGCCGGCTTGAATGAGCGCATCGTCGAGTGGCGCAATGGAATCGCCTTCGCCCGTGATCTCCGTTGTAATGCCCTGGTAAATCTTCGAAGGCAGCCGCGGGTCCACGAGGATCGTCATTTCCGATTGCCCCAGCAGATCGATGAAACCAGGCGCGACCACTTTGCTGGCAGCATCAATCGTGCGCCTGCGAGGCGCGGCTGCGAGATTGCCGATCGCAGCGATTCTTCCCTCCCGGATGCCGATGTCGCCGGAATACCAGGGCGAACCGGTGCCGTCGATGATATGTCCGTTGGTGATGACGAGGTCGAAGCCGGGCGCTTGTGCCAGGGTTTGTGCCAACAACGTGCAACCGGTTGCGAGCATAATCAGCACGAGCACCCGATGCACTTTGAAATCAGATTTCATTTTCGCCTCTCTTTAACCGCACATCAGTCGCACATCAGCCGCTCATCAGTCACACATCAATTGAGGTTCCGGGTGCCTTCTTACGTCGGCAGATCGCACCCAGCGCAATCCAGATTCCCAGCGCCAGCCATTCATAGCGCGTGAAGTGGCCGGGCACGAGCGGGACAATTTTCATCAGCAGCATCGCTACTCCCACCAGCAATCCAAACCCGGCGATGCCGCGCTCCATTGCTGAGAGCTCAATACGGTTCGACCGCGCTCCCGCTCGTCCCAGGAAAAGACAAGCCAAACAAGTTGCCGACCATCCAATCGCGCACGCGACCGAGCCGACCTCGGTAATCGGCACCAGGATGGCATCTCCGAGCAGCATGCAAGCCCCCGTTGCGACTCCCACGCAGAGCACGGCGGCGGAAGGCGTCTGATGCCGGGGATGAATTCTGCCGGCGCCACCATCGATCAAGCCGCGCCGCCCCAGAGCAAACACGAGACGACTGGCCGCCACGAAATTTCCGTTGAAGCACTTGAACAGCGACAGCAAAGCAGCCGCAAGAATAATGTTCACGATCCAGCGCGACCCGACGGCCTGCTGAAAAGCCACGGCCGTCATGAACTTCTCGCCGATCAGCGCATGCCATGGAGCCACGAACCCCACCGCAGCAACGATGCAAGTGTAGAAAAGAATGCCGACAAAAATAGCCATCCAGATAGCGCGAAAAAAACTTTGGCCGCGGAAGTCCGGGTTGGCCTCTTCCGCGGCTTTGCTCACCGACTCAAATCCGGTCATGAAATAAGGGACGATTTGAATGACCAGCAAAATCGAAACGAACGGAGTATGCGTGAACAGCGGCGGAAAGTTGCGCGGCGATCCGCGACTGACTCCGATAGCGACGAACACAATAAAGAGAGCCAGCGTCCCAAAGCTGGTCCAGTTCTGGAACGTCGCGCTGAGCCGGACGCCCCGGTAATTCAGCACCGTGAGCAGCCCAGTGAGCGCAAGTCCGATGAGCAGATGTGGAAAGTAAATGGGGCGTCCGGCAACGCGATAGATCTCCAGCGAATCCAGCCGG
>Ga0187863_10004234_pt1 | contig 10268 bp, 7 predicted proteins | sample June2016WEW_11_1_FD_132975 | JGI IMG/M metagenome (GOLD analysis project Ga0187863, IMG submission 132975) | Peatland microbial communities from SPRUCE experiment site at the Marcell Experimental Forest, Minnesota, USA - June2016WEW_11_10 | ecosystem: Environmental > Terrestrial > Soil >...
AAGCTGCCTGGAGCCCGACCGGCCTCACGCATCGATCCCTAACTCTCCCGCTGAAATCGATAGCGCCCGGCTCGCTCCCTCGACACTGCTTCGGCCACCTGTAGAAACGCCCGCGCGGCGTGGGACAAGCCAGCCTCTTTGCGATAAATTAACCGCAGCTTGCGTTGCACGCGCAACTCCTTCACCGGAATCCTTACCAGTTCGCCGCGCGCTACCTCCGTTTCCACGCTGATCTCCGGCATCAGTGCCACGCCGCTTCCCAGGGCGACGAACTGTTTGATGGCTTGCAGCGTGGGCAGCTCAAGATCCATGTGCAAAGGCGTTTTATAGCGCTCGAAGGTTTGCAGGACTTTCTCGCGATAAGGCGACGAAACAATATGCGCCACAAAAGATTCCGCGCCCAGTTGCCGGATGCTCACCTCCCGCGCCCCGGCCAGCGCATGTTTGGGAGGAACCACCAGCACCAACTCGTCGAGATAGGTGACCACCGAGTGCAGCTGCGGCTCCTCGGGCTTGTAAGACAACACGCCCAGTTCCGCGCTGTGCTGCAAAACGTCGTCCGGAATGCGGCTGCCCAGCGCCCGCTGCACCGTGATCTTGATCATGGGATGCAGCCGGCGGAACTCCGCCAGCACCGGCAGCAGATAGAGCGCCGTGAATTCATTCGCGGCGATCACCAGCTTGCCCTTCTGCAATTCCCGCAATTCCGCCAGAGATTCGTGGGCGTCATGGCGCAGATTGAGCAGCTTCTCCGCGTATTCATACAGCACCTGCCCGGCATCGGTCAGAACGCCTTCCCGCGACGAACGGTCGAATAAGGTCTCGCCCAGTTCATCCTCCAGCTTGCGGATGGTCTGGCTCACCGCCGATTGGGTCCGATAAAGCTTTTCGGCGGCACGAGAGAACCGGTGCTCGCGCGCCACGGCCAGAAAGACTTCCAGTTGAGAAAGCTCCATATTTCATTCCTTAATATAAACCGTACTGCACATTAAGATATCTTATACTAGCAGCACATCTAATGATCACTACACAATTATAAGCATTGCTTAAAACCATCCACGCCGTACCATAGAAGGACACGGTTAAAGATCCACGTCGATTTAGAGGGAAAAAGGAAGAAGAAACCCATGGCCACGGAGCAGGTTCGCATTACCGTTTTCGACACCACTCTGCGCGACGGAGAACAGTCGCCCGGCTGCAGCATGAACCACCAGGAGAAGTTGCGCCTGGCGCACCAACTCGACCGTCTGGGCGCGGACGTGATTGAAGCGGGATTTCCCATCGCCTCCGACGGCGACTTTGAAGCCGTGAAGGCTATCGCCGGGGTGATTCGCCGGCCCATCATTGCGGGACTGGCCCGCGCCTGCCGTCCGGACATCGAGCGCGCCTGGGAGGCCTTGCAAGGTGCCGCGCGTCCACGCATTCACATCTTCCTCGCGACCTCTGACATTCACCTGCAGTACAAGCTGCGCATCACCCGCGAGCAGTGTCTGGCGCAGGCTCGGGAAGCCGTCAGCTTCGCCAAATCGCTTTGTGCTGACGTGGAATTTTCCCCTGAAGATGCCACGCGTACCGATCACGATTTTCTCTGCCAGGTGCTCGAAGCGGTCGTCGAGGCCGGCGCTACCACGCTGAATATCCCCGACACCGTCGGCTATACCATCCCTTCGGAGTTCGGCGAGCTGATCGCAACCATCCGCCGCCGCGTCAAGGGAATCGAAAACGTTACCATCTCCGCCCACTGCCACAACGATCTCGGCATGGCGGTCGCCAACACCATGGCGGCCATCGCCGCAGGTGCCCGCCAGGTCGAGTGCACCATCAACGGCATTGGAGAACGCGCCGGCAATGCTTCGCTCGAAGAGATCGTCATGGCCATCCGGGTTCGTCACGACCGATATCCCTACGAGACTGGCATCGTGGGCGAGCAAATTTTCCCCGCCAGCCAGATGCTGAGCGAAATCACCGGCGTGCCGGTGCAGCCCAACAAGGCCGTCACTGGAAGGAACGCCTTCGCGCACGAAGCCGGCATTCACCAGGACGGCGTGCTGAAGAATCCATTGACCTATGAGATTATGACGCCGCAATCGGTGGGCGTGCCGGATTCGAAACTCGTGCTTGGCAAGCACTCCGGCCGGCATGCGCTCGCCATTCGCTGCGAACAACTCGGCTATCAGTTCGATCGGCGCGCGCTCGATGACATCTATCGCCGCTTCGTGCGCCTCGCCGACAAGATCAAGAAGGTCGAAGATCATCATCTGCTGGAGTTGATCCGCGACACGCACAAGCCGGCTGCATCCGCGACTCCGTTGTTCGAGCCCCTGCCGGCCGCGGTTTCAGCCGCCGCCAACGTCGCGGCCCAGGAATCGCCGCGCCCGTTTCCGCTGGCCCCCCAGACCAATGCATTTGGTGTGCCCTTGCCCGTTCCCGGAGATCAACACCACGATCAGGAAGACTATCTCTGGGGCGTGTAGCAGAGAAGACTTAATGGGGGACAGCCGCCTCCGGCTGTCCGCCGGGCGAAGCCCGGCCTGCACTGCTACAGGTCTTTCCATTAAACTAATCCCCGCATGCTTCTGAACCTCACTATCCTCCCCGGCGACGGCATCGGCCCGGAAGTCACCGAGCAAGCCGTTCTCATTCTTCAAGCTATTGCCGAAGCATTCGGCCATCAACTTCAACTCCAACGCAAGAACATTGGCGGCGCGGCGCTGGCTGTGGTAAACGATCCTCTTCCGCCTGACACAATTCAGGCTTGCCTTTCTTCTTCCGCAGTGCTGCTCGGCGCAGTGGGAAGTCCCGCGTACGATCATTATCCGAATCATCTGCGTCCTGAAGCCGGGCTACTGCGCCTGCGCCGCGAACTCGGCGCCTACGCCAATCTTCGTCCTGCCATCTGCTTTCCCGCACTCGAAGATTGTTCTCCATTGCGTGCGGATCTGGTTCGCGGCACCGACGTCATGATCGTGCGCGAGTTGCTGGGAGGACTCTATTTCGGCGAACCGCGTTCCATCACCGGTAGCGCAGGCTCCCGCGTTGCCATCAACACCATGACCTACGATGAGCCCGCGATCGAGCGCATCGCCCGCATCGCTTTTGATCTTGCCGTGAAGCGCCGCCAGAAGGTTCTGTCGGTGGACAAAGCCAATGTTCTAGAGTGTTCCCGCCTGTGGCGCGAGGTCGTCATCCGCTGCGCGAAAGACTATCCCGGCGTGCAGCTCGCTCACATGTATGTGGATTCCGCCGCCATGTCGCTGGTGCAGCGTCCTAAAGATTTCGACGTAGTGCTCACGGAAAATATGTTTGGCGATATTCTCTCCGACCAGGCTGGCGGAGTAGTCGGATCGTTAGGACTGTTGGCCTCAGCCAGCATCGGCGGCCCGGTCGGCTTGTACGAGCCCGTCCATGGCTCCGCGCCCGACATTGCCGGCAAGGGAATTGCGAATCCTCTGGGAGCAATTCTCTCCGCCGCCCTGCTGCTGCGCCACTCTTTTCAGTTGGAACGCGAAGCCGCCTGCATCGAGAACGCGGTCAGTGCGGTGCTGAATCAGGGCTCCCGCACCGCGGATCTTGTCCGCGCCGGACAAACGCCCGTGCCCACTTCAGAAATGGGCCGCAAGGTTGTCGAAGCCGTGCAGAAATCTGTCGGGAACTAGGCCTTCGGTCAGGGAATCTGCAAGAGTGAGCATCCCCGGCGTATTTCAAGAAACATCTCTAAGCATGCGGTCTGGGACCAGGCACCGTCTTCGCCGGCTGTGCGCCTGCCGCCGGCCCAACTTCATACTTCCCCGTCAGGTCATACCAGCGAATGCGCAGCATCTCCTGAAACATGCGAGCCCCATCCACCAGCGGATGAAGCCGTGTTCCTCCGCTGTGCCCCCAGGTCACCGCCACTTCTTCCACGCGGAAGCCAAACTTGCGCGCCAGAAAAAGAATTTCCGGATCGAAGCCCCAGCGCTCGATGCGCTGCAGCGGCAGAATCGTTTGCGCGGATCGCTGGGTGAAGGCTTTGAAGCCACACTGTGTGTCCTTGAACTTCAGCCCTAAAATAATTCGTAGCAGCAGATTGAAGACTCTACCAAAAAGTTGCCGGTGCAACGACTGCCGCTGCGTCTGCAATTCCGCCCGCAGCCAGCGTGAGCCGATGGCGATGTCCGCTCCCGCCGCCAGCGCATCCAGCAACTTCGGCATCTCTTCGATCGGCGAAGACAGATCGGCATCGCTGAACACCACCACTCCGCCCCGCGCCTGCAGCATGCCATTGCGCACGCTGAACCCTTTGCCGCGGTTGCCCGGATTCTCCACCAGCCGCAATAAAGGATCTTTTCTTGCAAACTCGCGCACGATTTCCGCCGTGTTGTCGCGCGACCCATCGTTCACCACAATCACTTCCGCATCCCAGGCCTGCTGGCGCACGTATGCCAGCACTTTCTCCAATGTCGCCCCTAGGCGCTCGCCTTCGTTGTAGGCAGGAATAACGATGCTGTAGGTCATGTCTGCATCTTGTAATCCAGTTATTTGATGCACAAGATCAGTTGTCAGTACCTAGTGGCCAGTACCAGCAAATCTTCTCTGGCAACTGGGTACTCGGTACTGGCCACTGGAGTATATGCCGAATAGCTGCGCCATTGTACGTCGCAGAGAGCCGCTTAAGGAAACATGAATCGAGAACAAAGAACCGCTCGTCAGGCCACGTCGCGCCGTTCGAGGAGCATGCTGAAGAACTCATTCACGAGTTCGCCGTCCAGCCAGCCCTGGCGGGCTTGCTCGCGCATGGTTTGCGCGGACTGGTCATGCCCGATCGCCGGCTTGTAAGGCCGCGCCGTGCGCAGCGCGTCGTACACATCCACCACCTGCAAAACCCGTGGCAGCAGCGGAATCTCGCCCGCCCGCAATCCGTCGGGATACCCCGACCCATCGGCATGCTCGTGATGGTGCCGGATAATCGGCAGCACCAGCCGCAGCGACTTCAACGGCTTGCAGATATTCTCCCCCGTCACCGGATGCTGCTTCATGATCTTCCACTCCTCCGGTGACAAATCGCTGCCCTTCTTCAGAATCTCGTCCGGCACGGCAATCTTGCCCAGGTCGTGTAGATAACCGCCTCGCCGCAACGCAATGATCGAATCTTCATCCAGCCCAAGATGCCGCCCTAATTCCACGGCGTGCAACGCCAGCCGCTCGCAATGTCCCTCGGTGTAAGGGTCACGGCCTTCCACGATCAAACCCAGCGTGCACAACACAGAATCCGCCGTCTCCAGTTCATCGGTGAATTCCTTCATCCGCAGCAGCGACTTCACCCGCGCCGTCAGCTCTTCCGCCAGCACCGGCTTGTTCAGAAAGTCGTCCGCTCCCGCTTCAATCCCCTTCAGCTTGTCCGAGCTGTCGCTCAGTCCCGTGATCAGCACGAAAGGAATCAAGCGGGTTGCCGGGTCGCTCTTGAGCTCGCGGCACAACTCGTAGCCCGACTTCCCCGGCATCTTCACATCCGACAAAACCAGGTCCGGCGCCTGCCGCCGCACTTCGGCCTCCGCCTGCTCCGCGCTCGCTGCCGTTACCACTTCGTAGCCGCGCAGGGTGAGCAACTGGCTCATCAGTCCGGCGATGCTGGCGTTGTCGTCCACCACCAGAATTCGCGGAGCCTGCCGTCGGATCAACAACCCACTCATATCCTGATCAGAAGCCGCCGCTGGCGGGAGAGTTGTACGGGACTTACCGCGCATCGCCGGACGGGAATCGTGAGGGAAACTCATTCGTACTGATTTCTAAACCTTGATTCTACTGCAATCTCAAAACTGCCGTACCCATGCACGATGGAACCGCACGCCAGATCGCGGCTTCTCGAGGTCTTCCGGCGCCTGTCCCACTTCGGAAACGTTGTCGCTCAAATTGTGACTTCTAACCTTGCCCACTCGCCGGTTTCCTGCTTAACCTCGCCTCATGCTCTGCACCGTTGTCTCCTTTATCTCCCTACGTCGTAACCGGATTGCTGTATTGTTCACGATCAACTTCATTCTTGTCAGTACCGCGCTCGCTACCTCCAAGCCTCACGTCATCGCCTTCGGTAAATGGACTTCGGTCCAGTGGTTCCCCGAAGCCGGCTCCGCCGCTGCCGACGACAAGCCGCTCACCCTCAAAGTCCGCCCGCTCCTCGTCGACACCCGCGTGAAGGAGTTCACCCTCGGCCCCGCTCACGACGTCACCGACCGCCTGTTCGTCGTCCGCCGCGCCTTCCGCGTCAATGACAGTCTTCCCCAGGAATCTACCGCCCCGCCGCATTGGCAATGGCAGCGCGGCGGATGGCTTCTCGTCGATCGCGTCACCGGCCACGTTTCTCCCATCAATCTTCCCGAGTTCGACGTGCTCTATTCCGCCGCCAGTTGGTACCGCGACTATGCCGCCTATTGCGGTGTCTCCGAAGACGGGAAGAAGCTCTACGCAGTCGTCGCCCAAATCGGCCGCCGCAAGCCGGTGCTGAAGAAGTCCCTCGAGGCCGAGACCGTTGCCTCAGCCGAAACCAAAAGCGCTGTCCCCGACTCAGCCTGCCCCGTCCCCGCTTGGCAACGAACTCCAGCCCGAGTCACCTTCGAGCCCGCAGGCGCCTCCAAACAAACCTTCGCCATCCGCGGCCACGTCGTGGATTTGATAACTGAAGACGAAGATGATGAAGAAGCCTCGAAATAGCCCCCGCCTCGGGGGGCTGGCCCAGCCGCCAATTTACTACCCAACAATCCTGGCATTAAAGACGGGCCGACCTCGGCGCTTTACGGATTCGTCCTGAGTTATGATGAGGCCGCACGAAGGTCCTAGCCACAGGAGGATTGCATGAAGTATGTGTCACTTACCTTCACGATCTTGTTTTTCCTTGGTTTGCAGACAGTGCCGTGTTTCTCGCAGCCTCAACCGGCGCCCGGCTGCGAACCGCGGGCTGAAATTCGCAAGACCTTCGATCAAGAGCTTGATGGCAACGTGCTTGGCAAGATGGCATTGAGCCAGCGGGTGGCGTACACGCGCGAGGTCCTTGAGAAACTGATCGCGAAATATCCCGGGGAAGTGGAGCCCTACAATCGACTCATTGCGGAAGCCCATTTTCGGGGCGAGCTCGTGGATCAGGGCTGGTATCCTTCTCTTCAGGAAAGATTTCGCAAGCAGGCCGCGCAAAGTCCCGACGACCCTTTAGCTCTCTACCTTGCGGGCGTGACGCTGTTCAGAACTGATACACCGGAGAGTCTGCGCTTGCTGGAGACCGCGAAAGCGAAAGCCCCCAAGTTCCCTTGGCCAGCCCTTGCCCTTGCCGAGGAATATTCGAGCGGTAAGCACCAAGACCGACAGCGATCTTCCGAAAACCTGTCGGCATATTTTGCTCTGTGCCCCGCATCGATGAACGACAACGCCCAAGTCCTCTTGGAGAGGGATGAAGGATTGCAGACGAAAGTGGCAAAGGCGTTGCGGGCGCGCCTGGCGGGGGAAACCGAACCTGCTTTGTTGGAGAATTATGAAATGCTATGGAGTCTTGAGTTTCGTGCCTATCCTCCACTAGAGCATGATGCGCTGCGAAAGCGGATTGCGGAAGATTTGCAGCGGGTGAAGGGGATGAATCCCCATCCCGACTCTGAATGGCTGGCGTTCCTTATCAGGGGATATCAACGGACTGGCGCCGACGTTGAAAAGATTCGGGCGATGGAGAATCAGTTGCTGCGTGAATATCCTCAATCCGACGATGCTCTTGACATTCTCCGAGATCGCTGGCACGACTCCCATAAGAAACCGGAAGACGAAAAGGACATAGCCGCATGGGCAAAGTACCGGCAGGCATACAAGGATGTCGTGCTGCAATGGGTTCGGGATTTCCCGGACGATGCTCATCTGGCACACGGAGAGTGGCTATGGTTCGTTTCTGATGATGATTCGCTACCCGAGAAAGACAGCATAGCCGCCATGGAGGAATTTCTAAGCTTTAGCACGGCGAATGGAGAACCTGGCTGGAAGCTGCGTATGGCGGCAGAGTTTCTGCTGGAACGTGGATGGGAATCTGGCCGGGCACTCGAATTGCTTCAACAAGCTAGAGTCTCCCAGGAGAAGACGACTGCCCGTGTTAGAGGCAACGATGATCTCTCCATAGAAGAACAGAATTCAACGAGCGAACAGCAACTCTTTATGGATTTGCAGGTGGATGGTCAGATATTGAAAGCTGCAAAGCTCGCAGGGCGGCCTGACGCGGTCCGGACCGTGAAGTTGGCCGTGGACGGACCTCCGCCCGCTTCTGAGAAGTACCAGTCGGACTATTGGCGGAATCGAGCCAGGCTAGCAGCTATTGAGAACCGCAAACAGGACGCCCTCGCCTACTATCAAATGTCGCTGCATACACGCTTGGAAGTGCCACAGTACAGCGAGGGTAAATTCCATGACGAACTGGTCGAAGAAGCACAGGAGTTGTGGCAAGAGACAGGAGGCACTCCTGCGGCCTGGGCAGTTTGGAGCCAGCCATTTAGTTCGATAGGAAAAGAACTGACGCAAGGATATTGGGAGAAGCCGACAAAAAACCTTCCCGCGTTCGAGTTGTCGGATTTGTCCGGCAAGACGTGGCGGCTGAGGGACCTAGAAGGAAAAACTCTGCTGATCAACTTATGGGCAACCTGGTGCGGCCCTTGCAAAGAGGAGATGCCGCGATTACAGAAATTGTATGAACAGCTCAAGGGCCGTCCTGATATCCAGATTCTCACCTTCGATATCGACGAGGATGTTGGAATGGTGGCACCCTTTCTTAAAGATAAGGGTTACACGTTCCCCGTGCTGCCAGCCTATTCGCTGGTGTTTAATTTGCTCGACGGATTCGAGATCCCCCAAAGCTGGGTGGTGGATGCGAAGGGGAAATGGGTGTGGACACGGAAAGGTTATGGGTCGGAAGACAATTGGGCCCAGAGCATGACGGAAAAGCTAGATTCCACCAAGGCTCCAGCCGGACCCACTCCCCGGTAGTGTTGGCCCCTGGTGGGTTGGCTGAATTTCAAAGCCACGGACCTTCGTTTGCGAACGCTGATGGGGGCTGGCCCAGCTGTACTCCATCACGACACGGGATGCCCACCCGTGGCATTTTCACGGAGCTTGCCCTGAGCGGAGCCGAAGGGTGGGCTGCCGCGAACTTTCCCTGGCACGTTCATCGGTCACAGCTCAAATCCCGCTCACTGGCACTCCGAGAAACGCGGTGCACTCCGTTTCCGGCTGAACCAACACACTTCGACGCTAGGATCAGTGGCCAGTATCTAGTGATCAGCGGCCAGTAAGAGCCTTTTCTGATCACCGACCACTCGACACTGACCACTGGTTTTTATCTACCCCGCCGCTTCCACCGCCGGCAACTCCTCCGCAACATTCTTCTCCTTCACCTTCGCACTGGTTACCAGAATCACCGACACCACCACAATCACGCTCCCCATCACGATGAAGCGGTCGACCCGCTCGTGCAGAATCAGCCATCCCAGAAACACCGCGACCACCGGATTCACATACGCATACGTCGACACTTTCGACGTGGGCACATGCTCCAGCAGCCAGATGTAGGCTGTGTACCCGATCCACGATCCGCACACCACCAGATACATCGTCGCGCTCACCCCGCGTGCCGTCCATGTAACCCGCGAGAAATCTCCCGCGGCTAAGGCGAACAAAAAGTTCCCCGCACCTGCTGCGGTCACCTGCCATCCCGTTGCGCTGAACACGTCCATGCCTGACTGCCAGCGCTTCGAGAGCACCGACCCCAGCGCCCACAAAAACGATCCGCCAATCAATCCCAGCGAAGCCCACAGCTCGCGCCGTCCCAGCGCGGAGGTCGAATGCAACTCCGGCCAGAACAAAACCAGCAGCCCCACCATGCCCAGTCCTAAGCCAGCCTTGCCTCGCCACGAAATGCGATGGTGACCCAGCAGCATGGAATCCAGCACCAGAAACCACAGCGGCGTGATCGCGATAATCAACGCCGCCAGCCCCGAAGGCACCGAAAGCTCCGCCCACGACAGCGTCAGGTTCCCGCCCATCAGCAGCAGAAGTCCCACCACCGCCGCTAACGCAATCTGCCGCGCCGAATACCAGATCCTGCGCCCCGTCGCCGCGCACACCGCCAGCATCACCACTCCGGCAATCGAGAATCGCACCGCGCACATCAGCGCCGGAGGAATGCTCTGCACGGCAATGTCGATGGCCAGATAGGTCGAGCCCCAAAACAGATACACGAGTCCGAAGGCAAGAATCACCGCAAACCGGCTTGGGTG
>Ga0187863_10004236_pt1 | contig 10265 bp, 12 predicted proteins | sample June2016WEW_11_1_FD_132975 | JGI IMG/M metagenome (GOLD analysis project Ga0187863, IMG submission 132975) | Peatland microbial communities from SPRUCE experiment site at the Marcell Experimental Forest, Minnesota, USA - June2016WEW_11_10 | ecosystem: Environmental > Terrestrial > Soil >...
AAGCTCGCCTCGACAAGCAGCCGGCCCTGGTGAACCAAGCTATGCTGGAGGGCTATATCCTGACCGCCCACTTCAGCGCGCAATTGCAGGCCTACCTGAAGCAGGAAGAGGCCATGCGCTTCTATTATCCGGAAATGATCAAGGCCATCGACCTGAAGCACGAAGACGCGCGCCTCTCGCAGATCGAGTTTGTCGCGCAGGCGCCCGTGCGGCCCGCCAAGGTGGTGGAGCAACCCCGGCCTCCCGAGCCGAAAGGAGCGCATAAAACGCTGGCGCAGGCTGAACAGTGTTATACGGATCGCGACCTGGAAGCCGCCCGTCAGCTTTTCCTGAAAGCGCTGGAAGAGACCAGCGAGCGGCCCTTGCATGCGCAAGCTTACTATGGCCTCGCGCGAATCGCGATTCTCGAAAGGAATCCGGAAATGGCCGAGCGTCTGTTCGAAAAAACGCTCGAATCCGCCCCCGAGCCGCAAGTGAAAGCCTGGGCCCTGGTGTATCTGGCGCGTCTCTCCGACGCGGCTGGCGAGCGCGATCGGGCCGTGCGGCGTTATCGTGAAGCCTTGGCCGTGGAAGGCGCTTCTCCGGCGGCCCACGATGCCGCCGAACAGGGCGCCCAGCGGAGTTTTGAGAAGAAGTCCAATTAGAGGAGTCATTATGAAACGAATCATTTTGCGTGGCGTCCCGGCCGTGGCGATCGCCTTGGCCGTCGCCCTGCCGGGCCTGGCCCAACAACTCAAGCCGAAATCCAACGAGGAGCTTGAAGCGCTGAAAGCGATGTTCGGCGCGCAAACCGCGGATGCGCGCATCGCGGCCGCCGAGAATGTGCTCACGAAGTTCAAGGACACCGATTTCAAAGCCGTGGCGCTCTATTTCGAGGCCGCCTCTTATCGCGAGAAGGGCGACTACGAGCACACCGTGGTGTTCGGCGAACGCACCCTCGAGGCGGACCCCAAGCACTATCAGGCGATGCTGATGCTGGCCGCCGTGATCGCGGCGCATACCAAGGAATTCGATCTGGATCGCGAGGACAAGCTCGCCCAGGTGGAGAAGTACTGCAACACCGCCCTCGAGTTGCTGAAGGACGCCCCCAAGCCGAACCCGAACCTGACCGACGACCAGTGGGCCGGCGCCAAGAAGGACTTTGCCGCCGATGGCCACGCCGCGCTCGGCATGGGCGCCATGGCGCGCAAGAAGTATGACGTCGCCGAAAGCGAATTCAAGATCGCCATCGACACTGCGCAGAAACCCGATCCGTCAAACATGGTGCGGCTGGGCAAGGCTTACATGGACGATGGGAAATATGACGACGCTATCGCGCAGTTCGACAAAGTCATGGCCATGCAGGATATCAACGTGCAGGTCAGACAGGTAGCCCAGGCCGAGCGCGTGCGCGCGTTCCAGAAAAAGGGCCCCGCCAAGCCCGCCGACGCCGCGCCCCCCGCTGCCACTCCGGCGCCAACCAAACCGGACGCCCCGAAGCAGCCGTAGATTCCCAATATGCGCGCGGATCTGGACGCCCTGGAGGTCGCCGCCGGTCACCGGTTCGCGGACCGGGAGATCCTCCGCCGCGCGCTAACCCATAGCTCGCACGTTCACGAACAAGCGCTCGCCGGCGGGTCCGCCTCGGCCCGTGACAACGAGCAGCTTGAGTTCCTGGGCGATTCCGTACTCGGCTTCCTGATCAGCGAGGACTTGCTGCAGCGCCATCCGGAAGCGGCCGAAGGCCGATTATCCAAGTTGAAGGCGCACCTGGTGAGCGCGGCCTGGCTGCTGGAGGCCGCGCAGCGCCTGTGCCTCGGAGAATATCTGGAGCTCGGCCGAGGTGAGGAGATGAGCGGCGGTCGCGCCAAAAAGACGCTGCTGGTGGATGCGCTAGAAGCGCTGATCGCGGCCATCTATCTGGATGGCGGCATGCAGCCGGCCCGCCAGTTTATCCAGCGCTTCGTGGTGGCGCCGGGTCTCTGCGATGCCGGTGTCGACGGCGCGCAGCTCCCCCAACCGTTGACGGACTTCAAGAGCGCGCTGCAGGAGTTCGCGCAGGCGCGCCACTTGCCGCCGCCGCGCTACGTGATCGTGCGCGAGCGCGGCCCGGAGCATTCCAAGACCTTCACCGTGGAAGCGCGCGTGGGCCGCGAATGGGTGGGACAGGCTGAAGGCAACACCAAGAAGAGCGCCGCGCAAAAGGCCGCCCGCGACGTCTATGAGCGCCTGCTGGAGGGCGGGCTTTAGCCGGCGCGGGGCTTAAGCGCCGCCGTTCGGGACTTATCTAAGTTGGCGCGGTTATCTTATGATAGCCTCAAAGCCGCGCTATGCTGTGATATTCGTTACAGATCGCACATGAGCATACCAGCCACGGGCAAGCCAGAGGATCGCGCCCGCGCCAACATCGACCGCCTCCTGACCGCCGCCGGCTGGCTCATCCAGAATCGCAACAGCATCAACATTGAAGCCGGCCGCGGCATCGCCATCCGCGAATTCCCCCTTGCCTCGGGCCACGGCTTCGCGGACTATCTCCTCTATACCGACGGGTACGCCGCGGGCGTCGTGGAAGCGAAAAAAGCCGGCGAGCCGCTCACCGAAGTCGAGGTTCAGACCGCCAGATACAGCGAGGGCTTGCCCTGGGACTTGCCGGCCCTCCGCCGCCCGCTCCCCTTTCTCTACGAATCCACCGGCGTCGAAACCCGCTTCACCAACCTGCTGGACCCGGATGCCCGCAGCCGGCCCGTCTTCGGTTTCCACCGCCCTGAGACGCTGATCGCCTGGATCGAATCGCATGTTAAATCCCCAGCTCCGGACTCCGCAACCGCCTTCGCCAAATGCCGCCCGTCCCAACCGACGGCCTTTGGGACCACCAGCACCGCGTCATCGTCAACCTGGAAAAATCGCTCGCCCGCAACGACCCCCGCGCCCTCATCCACATGACCATGGGCAGCGGCAAGACCTTCACCGCCTGCAACTTCATCTACCGCCTGATCGCCCACGCCGGCGCCCGGCGCGTTCTCTTCCTGGTCGATCGCCGCACACTCGGCCGCCAGGCCCTCAACGAGTTCCAGCAGTTCTCCATTCCCGGCGATGGCCGCAAATTCACCGAAATTTACAACGTCCAGTTGCTCTCCTCCAATGCCATCGATCCCGTGTGCCGCGTCGCCATCACCACCATCCAACGCCTCTATTCCATCCTGAAAGCCGAACCCGATTACGACCCCGGCAACGAGGAAACCTCCGCTGCCTCCCTCGCGCAACTCCGCAACGCGCCCGATCCCATTGAGTACCACAACGCCGTCCCCGTTGAAACCTTCGACTTCATCGTCACCGACGAGTGCCACCGCTCCATCTACAACCTCTGGCGCCAGGTGCTGGAGTATTTCGATTCCTTCTTAATCGGCCTCACCGCCACCCCTTCCAAGAACACCCTCGGATTCTTCAACCAGAACGTGATGCCCCCTTACACCTATGCGGATGCGGTAGCCGACGGTGTGAACGTCGATTTCGACGTCTACAAGATCGGCACCCGGATCACCTCCGCCGGCTCGCGCGTGGAATCCGGCTACTGGATCGACAAGCGCGACCGCCTCACCCGCGCCCGCCGCGCCGAGCTCCTCGATACCGATTTCACCTACACCGCCGAAGACCTCAATCGCGACGTGGTTGCCCCAGACCAGATCCGCACTGTCGTCCGCGAGTTCCGCGACAAGCTCTTCACCGACATATTTCCCGGCCGCACCGAAGTTCCCAAGACCCTGATATTCGCCCGCGACGACAGCCACGCCGACGATGTCGTCAAGATCGTCCGCGAAGAGTTCGGCAAGGGCAACGACTTTTGCCAGAAAATCACCTACCGCACCGGCAAGGTCCGCGTCTCGAGGCAGGTTAAACGGGAAGACGGAACCGAAGTAACCGTCAACGAGTGGGTGGATACCGGAGACAAGGCCGACGGCATCCTGAACTTCTTCCGCACCACTTACAATCCCCGCATCGTAGTCACCGTGGACATGATCGCCACCGGAACCGACGTGCGTCCGCTCGAAATCCTGTTCTTCCTGCGCGACGTGCGCAGCCTGAATTACTTCGAGCAGATGAAAGGCCGCGGCGTGCGCGTGCTCTCCTCGGATGAACTGCGCGGTGTCACGCCCGATGCCGAAGCCAAGATCCGCTTCGTGATTGTGGATGCCGTCGGTGTCTCCGATCACCCGCAAATCGAATCCCGCCCGCTGGAACGCCAGCCCCACGTTCCCCTTCACAAGCTCTTGGAAGCCGTGGCCCTCGGCAGCACCGATGTGGATCTCATCTCCTCGCTCGCGTCCCGGCTCGCTCGCCTGGACCGCCGCATGAGCCAGCCGGAATCCGCGGCCGTCCGTGACGCCGCGCATGGCGTCGCACTCGCCGCGATTGTTCACGGCCTCGTGGATGCTCTCGACCCCGACCGCCACGAAGAAATCGCGCGCCAGGAAACTGGTCTTGCCGCGCCGCCCCCCGAAGCCATCGCCTCCGCCGCCCGCCGCGCCATTGCCGATGCCATCAAGCCTGTCCGGACCAACCCCGCCTTGCGCCAGACGATAGTCGCCGTCCAGAAATCGCATGAGCAGGTCATCGATACCGTCAGCCGCGACGAAGTGACCATCTCCGAATTCTCCCGGGAAGCCAAGGACAAAGCCGCGGCCATGACCAGAGAATTCGAGCAGTATCTCTCCCAGCAAAAGGACGAAATCGAAGCCTTGCAGATCCTGTACAACCGTCCCTACCGCTTCCGGCTGAGTTACAAGCAGGTGCGCGACCTTGCCGAGGCGATCCGCAAACCCCATCCGGCATGGACTACCGAGACGCTCTGGAGGGCTTACGAGACTCTCGACCGCTCCCGCGTGCGCGCCTCGAACGAGCGGGTCTTCACCAATATCGTCTCGCTGGTTAAATTCGCCATCAGTAAGGAGGGACAACTCGAACCCTTCCCGGAGTCCGTCCGCCAGCGTTTTGCCAACTGGATCGCCGAGCAACAGGCCAGCGGCAGCAACTTCAGCGACGAGCAGATCCAGTGGCTGACCGCGATGGCCGAGCACGTCGGAACCAGCGCAGAAATCACGCTCGACGATCTGGAGAGTCTGCCGTTCTCGCAGAAGGGTGGGCTCGGTAGGGCGTACCAGTTGTTCGGTGATCGGCTCCAGCTTCTGTTAGATGAACTCAACGAGGTGCTGGTTCAGTGAAGGATCTGCCGCTCGGCTGGGTCTTGACCACGCTAGGGACCTCGGCGAGATCGTAGGCGGCTTGACCAAAGGCCAAAAGCGGAGGACCGGAACCGAGACCCGACCCGTTCCGTACCTCCGCGTAGCCAATGTCCAAAGAGGACACCTGGACCTCGAACACATTAAACTGATCGAGGCCACTAAAGACGAAATTCGCAGCCTGAAGCTGGTGCCGGGCGACGTGCTCCTGAATGAAGGCGGCGATCGCGATAAACTTGGCCGTGGTTGGATCTGGGAGGGTCAGATCGGCGAGTGTATTCACCAGAACCATGTGTTCCGCGTTCGACTTGATCCCTCGCTGGCGACGCCCAAATTCGTTTCCCACTACGCCAACCACTTCGGGCAGCAATACTTCTTCGAGGCGGGCAAGCAAACCACAAATCTCGCTTCGATCAACATAACGAAACTCCGCGCGCTACCAGTTCCAATGCCTTCACTGCGCGAGCAGGAGAGATTGGTTTCAGCGTTAGAGGGCTATCTCTCGCTGATTGACAATCTCGCCGAGTCGATTGAGGCGAACCTCCGGCGGTCTGCCCGCCTCCGCGAAGCCGTCCTCAAGCAGGCGTTCGAGGGCAAGCTCGTTCCGCCAGACGCTTGCGACGAATCCGCACCCGTTCTCCTCGAACGCATCCGCGCCGCCCGCGCGCAAGCCTGCTCACGCCCCCGACGCAAGCGGGGATAGTGGTCTCGGCCCGTCCGCCGAAACCCGAAGGGTGCCGTCACCACGGCTGCTCGCACGCCCCGCCGGATTCGGCGATTGTGTTCGGCGACTGTGTTCTTGACAGAACTTCTGCATTCGTGTATGATTTTATCATATGCGAATGCAGCACGGCGGCGTCCCGACCTTCCAGCAGACGCTGGAGTCGGTCGATCCCCTGTCGGATCTCATATTCGAGGTCATGGACCAGGCAACGGTAAAGACCAGGGCGTTCTTCGCTAGCGAGAAACAGCTCCACGACCCCTTCCTGGCGCCGTGCCTAATGCGCTTCTTTGCAAAGCAGGCATTGCGCGGGCGCGGGATTAAGGCTGAGGAGGACGGAGACAGTTCCGATTTCGAGGCGCTGCCCAACAACGGACTGGCCTTTTTCTACAAGCGCCATCATGTCAGAATTCTCAAAGCGGCAATCGTAAGAGGCGTGCAATGGAAGCTGCCGGGTTGCGGCGCTTCTGAACCCAAGACCGACTTTTACAATCAGCAGCTTGAGATGTATCCCGACGGCAGGGGCAACATGGTCACAAGCGTGCTTAACATCATCTACCTCTGGGACTTCGACGCTTCGCTCAGCCTAGCCGGCGTTTACTTGGCATGCCCAATGTCCGCCGGAGCGAACGCTAAGGACGTGGCAGATCATTGGTGTGAGCCGCTACTACATCCGGCGCTTCGCAAACCCCACGAGCACAGTAGCCCCGCAGAGGGCGACCCAGAAGAGGATCTTGAGGACCTACTAGGTCAGGACGTGATGGAACACGCCGAGAGCGCCAAACAGGCATGATCGGAGCCAGGCTTAAGTTAGCGCGCGAGGCCTCTGGCATGACACAGGCCGAACTTGCAGAGGTGATTGGCACGACACAGTCGGGCGTAGCCTCCATGGAAGGCGGGATTTATCGCCCCTCACCGGAGTACATAAAAACCATAGCCATGAAAACCGGGTTTGCCCCAAGCTTTTTTGAAAAGGGCGAGATCCCCGAATTTCCCTACGGGACCCTTCTCTATCGTGCCCACACCGCCGTGAAACAGAGTCAAAGATCAAAAGCTCACGCCATGTGCCACGTTTCGTTTGAGCTGGGCTGCATGCTGGCTCCCCGGCTAAAGAAGGTCCCCGTTAACGTCCCCAAGCTCAGCGAGGCTCCGTCGAAATGCGCACAAATTACCCGCGCTTCGCTTGGCCTCTCACCGAACAGCGTGGTCAAGGACGTGACCCTGTGCCTGGAGCGTAATGGCGCCTGGGTCTTCTCGCTGCCGATGGAAGTTGACGGCTTCGACGGCTTCTCCTCGTGGGCTGGATACGGTCCAAGCCGACCGATCATCGCTCTTTTGGGCGGCAAGACGCCCTATCGAGAAGTATTCACAATCTCCGAAGAACTCGGGCATCTCGTGATGCATTCGCCCTTGCGCGTTAGCGTTGCGGAAGCGGACCGGGAGGCGCGTAGGTTTGCCCAAGAATTTCTGCTTCCAGCAGAGGCAATGGAAGCTGAGATGCATCCTCCAATCACGCTATCGGGCTTAGCCAGCCTGAAGATGCGCTGGGGCGTATCGATGGCGTTCCTAGCAAAACGCGCCGAGTCACTCGCCTTCCTTACCAAAAACCAATACCGCTATCTTTTACAAGAGATCCGGTTAAAGGGATGGGACAAGCAGGAGCCTGGAGATGAGGACGCTGTCCACGAAAGGCCCCGTATCATCCGAAAGATGGCCGAGATGCTCTATGGTAAACCGGTCGATCTCGCCCGACTCTCAAAGGATTCCGGCCTATCTCCAAAATTGCTACGCGAGGCCCTCGGCATTGAGCCCTCCACGGCGAGAGTACTGGAGTTCAAGAGAACACCGTGACCTCACGAACGCACCGACCCGACGCATCCGCGGGCATTTTCGGGTGCGCTCTCCCGACACGCAGCCGTAGGTAGACGCCTCGATCACGCTCGGTAGATTTCTCGGCTATGCCCAACCTTGAGGACCTGGATCTGGCCCTAGCCACCTATTACAACCAAAGGGCCTATGGCCAGTCCTGCGAGGCATGGCGAATGCGAAGCACCTGCACTTGGTCCTCGATGATCTCGTAGACGGCAATATAGGGCCAGGGCGGGAACACAAGCTCTCTAGTGTTATCGGCTAAGCCTATCCGGCCACGTTGAGGAAATCCGCTAAGCTCCGCTACCGCAGTGTAGATCCTCTTGGCCACCCGCTGGGCGGCGGCGGGGTTATCCTGGCGGATACGCTCCACAATGCGAGCGAGGTCGTCCGCTGCAGTGGTCGTCCAGCGAACCCGCATCATGGGCGAAACATCTGCTCGATGCGCTTCACAACCTCGTCATGTTCCAATAAATCGCCGCGCCGGGCGGAAGCGCGGCCCTCCTCCACGGCCGCAATAAAACGCTCGTCATAGTCAAGCATCCGGTCGACCGCTTCTTCAACCACTTGCGCGGTGTTCTTGCCGATCCGGCTTGCGACCTGTCGAAGGCGAGCTTCTTTTTCCGGTGAAAAATGAACTTCCATAACGCCTTTCAGGGTAAGGGGTCGGACCGGCTTCTGTCAACGCGCTGGAGCCATCCTGGAACCGCTGGCATCCGGATGAAGTAGGGCATCAGCCGAGGCCGAACTCTCTCAGAATCTCTTCGTGCGAAATCCCGCTGCCGCCTTTGTCGAAATAGGCTTCTGCGGCCTCGATATCCCGCGCAGCCGCGTCCGTAAGCTCACCTTCGGCTGCAACAGGCGCGACATCGAACTCAATCGCAACCGCCGGGAGCAACTTGCGAATGACCCGGCAGATCGCCTTCTGGGACACGGTCCAGTAGAGCGTGCAGGTCTCGACGATCAATGCTCACAGTCTCAGAAACTCCTGGATATAGGATAACGCGTTCGGATTCCAACGCGTCGCGGCCCAGCTATGACGAACCGTCCGGGTCATTCAGTTATAATACGTATAGACCTGTACTCATTGGCCGCCGAACAGGAGCATTCAGCAGCGGAGCCCGTCAGCGTAGACATGCCGAGTTTCGCGAACTTCGCAGCGTATCTTCCGGCGAGCAACGGTCCCGTGGCCATCAACATTCAAGGAAATACCATCGGATACTTCATCCCCGCGCGCCGCAAGCGTTCCGAAACGGAGAGGGCGACCCTCGAAGAGGCCGCCGCACGTCTGGCAAAGACATTGGCTGCGAAGGATTCCGCCGCCAAGCGCCGATGAGCCCAGGCAGGCGCCATTCGCCGCCCTCATGCGATATCCTTGGTACAGGAGCACGACCCCATGAGCCTCGACATCTCACCGAAAATCGAAGCCGCCCTCGCTGCGAAGGCCAAGGAGCACGGCATCTCCATCGATGCTCTTCTGGAGCGCCTCCTCAACGATGCCGGCCCCCTGAACATGGGCAACGGCAACAGCCCGACTCCCGAACTACCGGTCTGGAACCTCGGCGTGATCGGCAGCCTGCACCGCAGGGATATCTACGACGATGTCGATTGAGCCGGGCGCGCTCGATGCCAATGTATTGGTCTACGCGGTCCAAGCCGGCGCTCCCCAGCACGCCAGTTCACGCGCGTTGATCGAGGCCGCGCGCGACCCCGCAACTACGCTATATCTCACATCCCAGTCGCTGTGTGAGTTCTGCTCCATCGTCACGAATTCCCGGCGGGTTGCTGCCCCGCGTTCCCCCGCGGACGCCCTTCAAGCGATCTCGGCTCTACTCGCGCTGCCAGGCATACGCCTGCTGGCCATACGCGCCAATGCCGTAACCGGGTGGATGGCCCTATTGCAACGTCGTCCCGTGACCGGCGGCGACGTATTCGACTTACAGCTTGTAGCAACCATGCAAGCCCATAACATCCAACGAATCTATACTTACAATTCGAAAGACTTCGAAGTGTTCCCCGAACTGACCGTGATTGCCCCGCCGGAGCCAGCCTGATGTCCTCCGCCGCCTCCAACCTCGTCAACAAGTCTGGAACTACTGCAACCTCCTCCGCGACGACGGAGTCTCCTACGGCGATTACGTCGAGCAGCTCACCTATCTCCTCTTCCTTAAAATGGACTACGAGCGCACCCGTCCGCCCTACAACAAGAAGTCCACCATCCCCGAGGATTACAACTGGGCCAGCCTGATCGAACTCGACGGCCTGCCGCTCGAAAGACATTACCGCAACACCCTGGAAAATCTCGGCAAAGAGCCGGGCCTTCTCGGCATCATTTTCCGCAAAGCCCAGAACAAAATCCAGAATCCCGCCCACCTGCGCCGCCTCATCGTCGATCTCATCGACAAGGAACCCTGGAGCGCGCTCAGCGCCGACGTCAAGGGCGATATCTACGAAGGCCT
>Ga0187863_10004241_pt1 | contig 10261 bp, 7 predicted proteins | sample June2016WEW_11_1_FD_132975 | JGI IMG/M metagenome (GOLD analysis project Ga0187863, IMG submission 132975) | Peatland microbial communities from SPRUCE experiment site at the Marcell Experimental Forest, Minnesota, USA - June2016WEW_11_10 | ecosystem: Environmental > Terrestrial > Soil >...
GACGAGTGGACATTTTTCGGCGCGAAGGAGTTTGAACAAGCCAACGCCGGTGCGCCGTTGCTGCCATCATTTCAAGCCAACATCCTGCCGATGCCCGAATTTGGCGAAACGCCAAAGGAAATCCTGAGTGAAATCAAAATCAGCGAATACCAGGGTTTCCGCGCCTCGCGCCGGCCTGACATCCCGCTTGCAGACATCGTTGCGTACCTGAGATTGCATCCCGATTTACCACACGCCGATGCAAGCTGGCTGCTTACCAAATTACAGGGGCGATTGGCGGCACCGTGGACTTGCATGGTCGTGGTGCTCATCGCGATTCCGTTTGGAGCGGCTTCAGGCCGGCGCAATCTGTTTTTTGGCGTCGCAGGCAGCATTTTTATTTGTTTCGCCTTTTTCGTGTTACAACAGGTCGGGCTGGCTTTGGGCTTGGGTGGCCGCCTGCCTCCATGGCTGTCAGCGTGGCTGCCCAACCTGATTTTCGGCGCAGCGGGACTATGGATGACGGCAAGGGTAAGATGAATTTTCACCTTTTAATTTTGAGTTGAACGCCGGAACCTCAACAGGGCGCGATCCGGCGAAATACCCATGATTCAAAACCAGGAACTGAAATTGGAATTGTGAACGACGAACTTTCTGCACTGAAGTCGCGTTATGAGCGTCTCAATTTGCTCTACCAGGTGAGCAATGTTATTCACTCGACGCTGGAACCGCAGGAAGCGTTGCAGTTGATTGTCAGTGAAGCGGTCCGACTCATGCGCGCCCTAAGCGGGTCGGTCGTCCTGATCAACCCCACAACCGGGTTTCTCGAAATCCATGCCTCGCAAAATCTGCCGGCGGCGGCGGCGCGGCTCAAGTTGCGCGTCGGCGAAGGCATTACCGGCTGGGTCGCGCGCGCCGGCAAGGCCGCCCGAGTCGGCGACGTGACGCTGGACCCGCGTTACATTGCGGCACGGCGCGGGGTGCATTCGGAACTGGCCGTGCCGCTGGAGGTAAACGGCGAGGTGCGCGGGGTGCTGAATGTGGATTCGGATCGGACAAACGCCTTCAGCACGGATGATCAGGAATTGCTCCAGGAGCTTGCAGTCCAAGCGGCCAAGGTGATTCACAACACCTGGCTCTATGAACAATTGCGATTGAAGGCGGGTTTGTTTGAATCGCTCGCCAGTGTGAGCCGGACGATCAATTCCACGCTGAACCTGGACGAGGCGTTGCGTGTCATCACGCGCGAGGCGTGCCTGCTCATGCGCGCACGGATGTGTTCTTTGATGATGCTGGATGAAAACCTTGAATGGCTCGGTTTGCGCGCCAGTTACGGCGCGGGCAAAGCTTACCTTGACAAGCCACGCTTGAGCGTTGAGGAAAGCCTGCTCGGCGTCGTGGTGCGACGCAAGAAGCCGTTGCAGGTGGAGAATGTCCAAATCTCGAGCCGTTATCAAAGCATCGAAGTTGCGCGGCGCGAAGGGCTGGTTTCGCTATTGAGCGTGCCCTTGCTGTTTGCCGGCCAAGTGACCGGCACGTTAAACATTTACACCGACCGGCCCTACCACTTTTCCAACGAAGAAATCCGCATTTTAAGCGCGCTAGCGGAGCTGTCCGGCATCGCCATTGAAAAGGCGCGGCTTTACGAACGGACAGTGGACGTCGAGGAACAATTGCGGCAGAACGAAAAACTTTCCGCGCTTGGCCTGCTGGCCGCTGAAGTCGCGCACGAAATCCGCAATCCACTCACGGTGATGAAACTGCTTTATCACTCTCTGGATTTGAAATTCCCTCCGGGCGACCCGCGGTCGAAGGACGCGCGGCTCATCGACGCCAAAATCGAACATTTGAACAAAATCGTGGAGCAAACCCTTGCCTTTGCACGCACGACCGAACCCCGGCTGGCACCTGTAAATTTGAACGAACTGATTGACGAATTGGGATTGCTGGTGCGGCACAAGCTGGCCAACCAAAACATTGAATTCATTCGCGAATTACAACCGGATTTGCCATCGGTGTCAGGCGACGCGCCTCAATTGGAACAGGCGTTCTTGAATTTGATTCTCAACGCTGCCGAGGCGATGCCAGACGGAGGGAAACTCACAATCAAATCCCGCGTTGTTCGCTCGTCGCCAGCCGGTGACAAGCCGGCGCATGTCTTGATCGAATTCAAGGACACTGGCAAGGGCATGAGCGAAGAGCTGCAACACCGCGCTTTTACAACAGTGTTAACCACTACGAAAACCAAAGGTACCGGACTTGGCCTGGCCATCGTTGGCCGCATCATTGAAACACATCACGGCAGCATTCGAATCAAGTCGCGTCTCAATCACGGCACAAGCATCCTTGTCTCATTCCCGGTGCAGTAAGACGAGCGCATTGATTTTCTCCTCCTTCGGCCCCAATATCCCAGTCAATTCCGAATGCGGCGCATTGCGAAATTGCCGGCAAGCGCTATTTTCTTGCCAGATGTAGTCAGTGGGATATACCCGACAAAGTTTCTGATTTTATGAATTATACAAAACTGGAATGGTGGAAACGGTTTCAACAATATTATACTGAATTTCCGGCGATCGGGCTCACGTTGGATTTGAGCCGGATGAATATGGATGAAACCTTCTTTGCGGCCATGCAACCCCGAATGCAGCGAGCATTTGCGGATATGGCCGCACTGGAAAAGGGCGCCATTGCCAATCCCGATGAAAACCGCATGGTTGGACATTATTGGCTGCGCAATCCTTCGCTGGCGCCAACCCCGGAAATTCGGAAGGAAATTGAAGAAACTATTGCAAACATTAAGGAATTTTCAGCCAAAGTTCATGCAGGGAAAATACACGCCGAAGGCGGAATTTTTAAAAACTATCTGCTAATCGGCATCGGCGGCTCCGCACTGGGCCCGCAATTTGTTGCCAATGCACTGGGTGATCCATTGACAGACAAAATCAGACCATTCTTTTTCGACAATACTGACCCCGACGGCATGAATCGTGTTTTGGGAACTATCGGACCAGATTGGAATCGTACTCTTTGCCTCGTCATTTCCAAATCAGGAGGGACAAAGGAAACGCGCAATGGAATGCTCATCGCCAAGGCAGCATTCGAGAAGGCTGGACTCGATTTCGGTAAGCACTCCATCGCTGTAACCCGTCACGGCAGCGAACTTGATAAATATGCTGTGGCTAACAGTTGGCTAAAAACTTTTCCAATGTGGGATTGGGTGGGCGGAAGAACGAGCGAATTATCAGCCGTGGGGTTATTGCCAGCCGCTCTACAGGGATTTGACATTGATGCCCTGCTCTCAGGCGCCAAAGAATGTGATAATATTACAAGAATGGATAACGTTACACTAAACCCATCTGCACAGTTATCGCTTTCATGGTATTTTTCAGGTAACGCTAAAGGCAAAAAAAATATGGTAATCCTACCATATAAGGACCGACTAGAATTATTTTCTAAGTACCTTCAACAACTTTTGATGGAATCTCTAGGCAAAGAATTTGATTCCGAAAAAAGATTGGTAAACCAAGGCATTGCTGTTTTTGGAAACAAGGGCTCAACAGACCAACATTCTTATATTCAACAGCTTATGGATGGATTAAATAATTTTTTTGTTACATTTGTTGAAGTGATGTGCGACGAATCTAATTCAAGTATAATGGTTGAACCCGAAGTTACGAGCGGGGATTTTTTACATGGGTTTTATTTGGGAACTCGTCAGGCTCTGGCGGAAAAGGGTCGTGAATCCATAACAATCACTGTCAAGGATGTCTCTCCATTCACAATTGGAATGCTGATCGCATTGTATGAAAGAGCGGTTGGGCTTTATGCGTCGCTAATAAACATTAACGCATATCACCAGCCAGGAGTTGAAGCTGGCAAAAAAGCCGCTAATAATGTCATAGCAATCCAAGGACAGATATTGGACTTTCTTTCAGAAAACTCCCAACAATCATTTACAGCGACTGAGATCGGTAGAGGGATTAAGGCAGACAGCGAGGTTGAGACTATCTTCAAGATTTGCGAACACTTGTCATCGAATCCAAATCGTAATGTAAGAAAAATTCTCGCACGATCACCTTTCACAGCGAAATATGGCTTCTGCTGAATATCTTCATGTTCGTTTATCCAAAGAAATACGATGTCATTGTTGTTGGGGCTGGCCATGCAGGAGTTGAGGCAGCACTTGCCGCTGCACGAATGGGCTGTAAAACACTTCTTTTGACCATTAACGCCGATAGCATCGGTCAAATGTCTTGTAACCCAGCCATAGGTGGCCTTGCAAAGGGACATTTGGCACGTGAGATTGATGCACTCGGAGGAGAAATGGGTAAGACCACAGATATGACTGGATTTCAGTTCAGAATGCTGAACACGAAAAAGGGACCAGCAGTTCAGGCTCCACGAGCGCAATGTGATAAGAAGGCATACCAATTTCGGCTGAAGTGGATATGCGAGTCAGAGACCAATCTCGATGTCAAACAGGGCCAATCATCGAAAATTCTAAAAAAGGACGGTCAAGCAGTTGGAATTGAAACAACTCTCGAAGTTCAATATTTTGCCAAGACAGTTGTCATTACCACTGGAACTTTTCTTCGTGGTTTGATGCATATTGGTTCAAACAAACAATCTGGCGGACGATCCGGCGATGCTGCAGCGATGAACCTCTCATCGTCTTTGGCAGAAATCGGGCTCGAACTTGGGCGGTTAAAAACAGGAACTCCACCACGCCTTTTGCGCAGGTCAATTGACTTTTCAAAGACCGAAACTCAAGATGGCGACGAGCCAATCCCTTATTTCACTTTTTGGAAGGAAGATTTGTTCCATGTGGAACAATCACGGAAAATTAAGCCTGGAAGCACTCAATTAACCAGCAAATATCCTGAAGGTTCAGTCTTACAAAGAATAAATTGCCAATTGCCTTGTTTCATTACATTTACGACACAAAAAACAGCAGAAATAATACGCCAGAACATTCACAAATCGCCTCTTTATTCGGGTACAATAAAGGGTATCGGACCCAGATACTGCCCCTCCATAGAAGATAAAATCGTTAAGTTTCCAGAGAAGGAGAGGCACCAAATTTTTCTCGAACCAGAGGGCATAGAGACCGACGAGTTTTATGTTAATGGATTCTCCACGAGCCTGCCATTTGATGTGCAATTCGAACTTGTCCGCACAATAATTGGATGTGAAAATGCCGAAATTTTACGTCCAGCCTACGCCGTGGAATACGACTTTTGCCACCCAACGCAACTGCATCCGTCACTCGAAACTAAAGTATGTCGAAATCTCTTTCTGGCAGGGCAAATCAATGGCACATCTGGATACGAAGAAGCCGCAGCACAAGGCCTCATGGCTGGAATAAATGCGGCACGTCGGGTGAGAGGATTTGACTCAATTGTTCTTCGCCGCGACCAAGCATACATCGGTGTCCTGATTGATGACTTGATCACAAAAGGAACAACCGAGCCTTATCGAATGTTCACGTCCAGGGCTGAATACCGCCTCCTGCTCCGTCAGGATAATGCCGATCTGCGCCTTTCTGAAATCGGTCATGAAATTGGCCTTTTGCCTGATCACAATTACAAGAAATTTAAAGACAAAGAAGATAGTGTTAATAATGAGTTAACTCGTTTAACAAAAGCATATTATGAATCTTCATCGATGGCGAAAATGCTTTCGCGCCCCGAGATAAATTACAAGGATTTGCCAGATCGGAATGAGAATTTATCTGACGACGTAATCCAGCAAGTTGAAATTATTATCAAGTATGCCGGCTATATTGGGCGTCAGGAACTGGAAGTCGAAAAATTCAAGAACTTGGAATCTAAAACAATTCCTGATGGCTTTGACTTCTCGACCGTCCCCAGCCTAAGGCTTGAAGCACGGCAAAAGCTCGCCCAAATTCGCCCGTCAACAATTGGCCAAGCGGCCCGTATCTCTGGCGTTTCGCCTGCAGACATCAGCATCCTCATGGTTTGCTTAAAGCGCTGGGGTGCGACTGGGCAGAACACCATTGCGACAAGTGCGTCTCACAATTCTTGCGAAATGGAATGCGAAGAATAATTGGCGATCGTCTGCCCATTTACCTGGTTTACGAACAATTACGTTCGAAGATCTGCTGCATACAGAACCTGAATGTTCTCCCGGCAGGCACTTGGCCCACATGCCGATCTACATCGCTTTGGCTGTCCGACATGGATTCGAACCATGAATAACGCCTCCAAAGGGCGCTGTGTTACCATTACACCATCGGACAAGCCGTGAAGAACCTAAACTTTCAACCCGTTTCGTGCAAAGCGAAAATCATTCGTGAGAGTCACCGCTGGCAAAAGAAAGTTTGCCCGCAACATTTCTTGCCATCACAATGTCATGGTCTGTAATGAACAATGGCCCAACCATGTCAAATCCGCCCGTTGCCGAAGTCGTTTCGGCGGCTTCGGATGCGTCAGATTTCTTCAGGCCGCTCAAACGCTCCAAGAAAGGTGCACTCAAATTAATTGGCGAAGTTCTCGACCATGGCGGGCCGGGTTATCTTCAGTTTGCCATCACCAACATTTGCAATGCCGACTGCGATTTTTGCGGATTCGCCCGTTCGAAGTTCAATCCCAAAGCCCGCCGCAGTGTGACGCTGCAAGAAGCCCGAGATTCCATCGACATCGCTCTTAAAAACCATATCGGCTTTCTGCTCTTTGTTGGTGGTGAACCAATGGTGCATCGCGAATTGCGCGCGATGACGCGCTATGCGGCTGAATGTGGAATCCACCCGATGATTTGCACAAACGGCGGGCTGTGGACCGAGGAAAACATGCGCGGCCTTGCCAGCGACGGCCTGAGCAGTGTCATCATGTCCATTGATGCGCACGATGTCGCAAAGCACGAAAAAAACCGCGGCCTGCCGGATGTTTGCAGGAAGATCCGGCGTGCAAACGAATTTTTCCATTCGGTTGGCATCCAGACCACCGCCAGCATTACGGCGAGCCGTTTGATCGATGATTATGACAGGCTGCCCGCCTTTCTAGAGGCACTCGGCTTCAGAAGTTGCACATTCAGTTATCCGCTTACATCGCTGGCCAGCAGTTATCTCAGCTTCAGTGACAGCGGTTTGGTGAATTACTCCGGGAGTGAATTGATCGAGTTGTTTGAGAATATCAAACGGATGAAGCAGCGCAGCCATTTTCCAGTCGTCAATCCGACGGAATCACTGATCGAAATGCAGCGACATTTGCGCGGCGAAAAGGAAAAATTCGGCTGTCTGGGCGGCCACAAGTATTTTTACCTTGATTGGAATCTGGATTTATACCGCTGCCATTTCTGGGAAAAGCCGATGTGCAAGGTCCATGAGTGGGACGAATCGAAACTCATCCGGGACGGCTGCACGCGCTGCATGATTGATTGTTACCGGGACCCGAGCGTGCTCCAGTTTACCGCGATCAGCGCCAGCGACGCGTGGCACAATTTGAAGAAGGGCAAATTGCTCTCCGCGGCCAAAAATGTTCTGGACTCACGCAATTTGACCTCGCTTAAGGCCGTTTGGGAAGACCGCAAGTGGATTGGCGGCGTCTAGCCCGTCGCAAATTCACTCTTGTCATCCGGCTCGTTCGTGATAGTTTTGTACCCCTTTTTATGAAGACGGACATTCATCCGAAATATGTGGATGCGGAAATCCGTTGCGCCTGCGGCAACGTCATCAAGACCCGCTCCACACGGCCCACCATCATTGTTGGCATTTGCAACGTCTGCCACCCGTTTTACACCGGCCAGCAGAAATTCGTGGATACCGCCGGTCGTGTGGACAAATTCCAGCAGCGCGCCGCCAAAACGCAGGCCGCCCAGGTCGCGTTTGCAGCGAAAAAGAAAAAGAAGGTTTAGCTGCCCGCTTTCATTCCGCCCGCCTGTGCATCGCCACATGTGGGCGGATTCTTTTTTGCAAAAATGGATTTAAGACCGCAAATTGAAAAATTTCGCAAACGTTTTGCCGAGGTCGAGGCGGCGTTGAGCGACCCGATGGCTTTTGACAATCCACAGCGCGCGCAGGAATTGTCCCGCGAATACGCCCGGCTCAAGGAACTGCTCGCGTACGGCGAATATTATTTTAAAACACTCGCCGACCTGGAACAAAACCGCGCCCTGCTCAAAACCGAACCGCAGGAATCCGAACTCGCGCAAATGGCGCGCGAGGAAGTTGCGCGGCTCGAAGCGGATGAAAGGAAATGGGCACAGCAAATCCAATTCGGCATTTTGCCGCCCGATCCGTCGGATTCGCGCAACACCATCATCGAAATCCGCGCCGGCGCCGGCGGACAGGAATCCGCGCTGTTTTCAGCCAGCCTTTACCGCATGTTCACACGCTATGCCGAGGCGCGCGGCTGGAAGGTTGAGACACTGGATTCCAGCCCGTCCGACCTCGGCGGCTTCAAGGAAATCATTTTTTCCGTGACGGGCACGGACGTTTTCAAGCGGCTTAAATTCGAGAGTGGCGTGCATCGCGTCCAACGCGTGCCCGCAACCGAAGCACAGGGCCGCATTCATACCAGCACCTGTACGGTCGCGGTCCTGCCTGAAGCGCAGGAAGTGGACATTGAGATCAAGCCGGAGGAACTGGAAATCACCGTTTGCCGGGCGTCCGGTCCGGGCGGCCAGGGCGTGAACACCACGGATTCCGCGGTCCAAATTTTACACAAACCGAGCGGCTTGGTTGTTCGTTGTGCCGACGAACGTTCGCAGCAAAAGAACAAGGCCAGGGCCATGAAAGTTTTGCGCTCGCGCCTGCTCGACAGAAAAATCGCCGAGGAAAACGCGAAATACGCCGCGCAACGCAAGGCTCAGGTCGGCACCGGTGAACGCAATGAACGCATCCGCACCAACAATTTTCCCCAGAACCGTGTGACGGACCATCGCATCGAGCTGACGCTTTACAATCTTCCCGCCGTGATGGAAGGCGATCTGGATGGGATCATCGAACCGCTCATGGCACATGATTTGGAGGAAAAATTCGCCTCGCTGAAACTATGAAACTGCCGCCGCACATCAAAGGTCTCGTGTTCGATTGTGACGGCACGCTGGCCGACACAATGCCATTGCACTGGCGTGCGTGGCAGATGGTCACGGAGCGGCACAACCTTTATTTCCCTGAAGACCGTTTTTACGCCACTGGCGGCATACCATCGCGCGACATCTTGAAGTTGCTCGCCATGGAACAGGGCCGTTCGCTCGATCATATCGCCGTCGCGCACGAAAAAGAGGACGCATATCTGCCCATGTTGCCACTGGTCGAACCGATCCATGCCGTCCTGGAAATTGCAAAGGCGAATCACGGCAAAATTCCAATGGCCGTGGCATCCGGCGGCACGCAAAAAATCATCGGCATGGTGCTCGACCATTTGAAAATCCGGCATCTCTTTGACGCCATCGTGACCAGTGAAATGGTAAAAAATCAAAAACCCGCACCGGACATTTTCCTCGAAGCCGCGCGGCGCATTGGTGTGGATCCGAAATTCTGCCGCGCTTACGAAGACACCGACCTCGGCCTGCAAGCCATTCGCGCCGCAGGCATGGAGGCGGTGGATGTGCGGAAATTGCGCGGAAAATAAATATCGGTTCGGCTGTCGCCAGCACCTGCCCGGAAGCAAAACCAGTTATTCGTGTGTCGCCAGGCAGATTTTTTGCGCATGATGCGCGAGCGCTTCCGGCAGACGTCCAAATTTCAGGGCTCCCCATAATTCTTCGCGCGTCGGCGCGCCAAAAGTGACGGCCGCCGTTTGAACCGCCCAGCCACGGCCGATCAGTTTGCCGGCCTCCTTTTCAGAAACCAAAATTCGGGTGTAACCCGCAACGACGGCCGGATTCAATTTGTTAACCTGGGCAACCGTCCACTCTTTGCCGAGCTGCACACGCACGCGGCTCGCCAATTTCACGTCGCCAACGAGCAGCACGGGTTGTGCGGGGCCGGCTTGAGTCCGCCGCAGTGCCACCGCTATTTGCCGGGCGCTGTCAGGCAAAAGAATCGGCATTGCCGTGGTGAAAAAAATTATCCAGCCAAGCAATATCGCCAAGCCCAGCGCCTCTGCCGCTGAAAAGGATTTGCGCCGCAGGGCGCCCCACCCAAGCGCGGCAACGCCAGACAAAAACAATCCGCTCACCAGCACAAACGGAACCGCCGACAACATCTGCTGCGAATTGACAAAAAACTCCGCCATGACTGCCAGCGTGAGCATCGCCAATACGATTTTCAAAATCCACCGGATGGAAAAGGTCAGCCGTACGCCTGCCGCGCTTTGCA
>Ga0187863_10004244_pt1 | contig 10253 bp, 7 predicted proteins | sample June2016WEW_11_1_FD_132975 | JGI IMG/M metagenome (GOLD analysis project Ga0187863, IMG submission 132975) | Peatland microbial communities from SPRUCE experiment site at the Marcell Experimental Forest, Minnesota, USA - June2016WEW_11_10 | ecosystem: Environmental > Terrestrial > Soil >...
TATGGGCACTTTTCCTTTGATCCTCCTAATGTGGCTCGTGGTGCTTACTTTTGTCTCTCCTTTGGATTTATCTGTTGGCTAATCGATACCAAACGGGAGCGTCAAGAAGGACAGATCAAGACTTCGGAAGAACGTTTGGTGGCCGTGGTCGAGTCATCCGACGATGGCATTATCGGCAAGGATCTTGAGGGAACGATCACGTCTTGGAACTCCGGGGCCGAGAAGTTGTTTGGTTACTCTTCATCGGAGGCAGTGGGCAAACCCATAATGATGTTACTGCCGCCAGAGCGCGCGACAGAAGAAGCCAACCTTCTGACGCGAATCAGGCGCGGTGAGAGGGTTAGCCATTTCGAGACTGTCCGCGTCCGGAAAGACGGCAAGCCAATTGAAGTTTCTGTGGCGATCTCGCCGATTCGGGACAGAACCGGCACGATTATTGGAGCATCGAAGATTGCTCGGGACATCACCGAGCGCAAGCTGGCGGAACAGCTACTACGCGAATCGGAACGAAACCATCGGACGCTGTTCGAGTCTATGGACGAAGGTTTCTGCACCATCGAAGTGCTGTTCGATGAGAACAACAAACCCGTGGATTACCGCTTTCTCGAAGTCAATCCTGCGTTCGCAAAGCAAACAGGAATTTCGGATGCGCGGGGCAAGAGAATGCGCGAGATTGCACCGCAACATGAGGAGCACTGGTTTGAGATATACGGCAAGATCGCCTTGACCGGTGAGCCCGCGCGCTTTGAGAACCAGGCCGCACAGCTGCACTGTTGGTACGACGTGCATGCGTTCCGCATCGGAGAACCGTACGAAAAGAGAGTTGCCATCTTTTTTTATGACATTACCGAGCGCAAGCGGACAGAAGAGGCGGTGCTGAGAAGTGAAGAGCAGTTCAGGACCATGGCTAATGCCATCCCGCAATTGGCATGGATGGCGAATCCGGACGGCTGGATTTTCTGGTACAACCAGGGCTGGTACGACTACACGGGCACCACACCGCAGCAGATGGAAGGGTGGGGCTGGCAGTCGGTGCATGACCCGGCTAAGTTGCCCGAGGTGATGGAGCGGTGGCAGGCGTCCATTGCAACAGGTGAGCCGTTCGAGATGACCTTCCCGCTACGAACCGCTCAGGGGGAGTTTCGCTCCTTTCTGACTCGCGTTTCACCGATCAAAGACGCATCCCGCAAAGTGCTTCGCTGGTTCGGTACAAATACGGACGTGGAAGAGCGTCAGCGGGCGGAACTCGCGCTTCGCGACAGCGAGGCGCGGCTGAAGGAGGCGCAACACACCGCCCACATCGGAAGCTGGCGCTACTATCCGGACAGCACAGTCACTTGGTCCGACGAGATGTATGAGTTGTACAAGCTGCCGCGCAGTGTGCCCGTGACCTATGAAGCGGTTGTTTCCGTGATGCATCCCGAGGACCGAGGGCGCAGTCGCAACGCCTTCCTTGAGCGCCTGCAATCCCCTGCCCTCGATTTCCAAAACGAATACCGCGTTGTCTGGCCCGACGGTCAGGTGCGGCATTTGTTTTCCATGAGCGAGATTCACCGCGACCGCCACGGACGCGTGATTGAGGTCGCTGGGACAGTACAGGACGTGACAGAGCGCAAACTAGTAGAGCAGGAACTGCGCGAGAGCGAGGAAAGATTCCGCGTCTTCATGGATAACCTTCCAGCCATCGCCTGGGCGAAGGATGAGCAAGGACGCCACGTATATCTCAATCGAGCGTACGAAACTTCTTTTGGCGTACGCCTCGGGGACTGGCACGGGAAAACAGATTTCGAAGTCTGGCCTCCCGAGATTGCGACTGCCTTCAGGAAAGCCGACGATGCTGTGCTTGCGACAGGCAAAATTGTTGAGGTCGCCGAGAAGACTTTGGTTCGTGGCAACCTCTATCGCACCTGGCAGAACATCAGGTTCCCCTTTCAGGACGACAGAGGCCGGAAGTATGTTGGCGGGATTGGCGTTGACATAACAGAGAAAGAGATCGCGGACGAACGGCTGCGGGAGTATGCAAGGGTAGTGGAAGGCCTCGAAGAGATGATCCTGGTGGTGGACCGGGAATACCGTTATGTGATCGCCAACCGTGCCTTTCTAGACTTTCGCGGCTTTTCGGCACAGGAAGTTATTGGGCGAACTGTGGAGGAAGTCGTAGGGAAGGATGTTTTTGAAGCTCAAGTCAAGGGAAAGATGGACGAGTGCTTCCTCGGATACGCCGTGCAATATGAGATGACTTATGACTTTCAAAACGTAGGAAAGAGACATTTATTCGTCTCGTACTTTCCCATCGAGAGTCCTCGCGGCGTTGATCGCATCGCTTGCATATTGCAAGACATTACCGACCGGAAGTTGGCAGAAGAGGAGTTACGCAAATCGGAAGAGAGGTTCAGCAAGGCCTTTCGCAACAATCCGCTTGCCATCAGTATCTCGACTGAGGCAGACGGGCGTTTCGTGGACGTGAATAGTGCATTCCTTAGCCTGCTCGGGTATAAACGCGAGGACGTAATCGGTCACACTTCCGCGGAACTGCGATTCTGGGCGGAATCGTCGGATCGAACGGAGATGCTAGAACAGCTAAAGGAACAGGAACGGATTGCGAAGCGACATATACGATACCGGACCGCGAACGGAGCGATTCGAGAAGCGGACACATGGACGGAATCGATCGAACTGGACGGGCAACGGTGTTTGCTCGGAATCATTCACGACACGACCGAGATCCAACAACTGGAGGCTCAGTTCCGGCAGGCCCAGAAGATGGAAGCAGTAGGGCGTTTGGCCGGCGGTGTGGCGCATGATTTCAATAACATGCTTGGAATCATCATGGGCTATAGCGACCTCTCACTGGAACGGATTGCGCCTGACAACCCGGAACAACATCGGTACGTATCGCAAATCAAGAATTCGGCGCAAAAGGCAGCGGCCCTGACACAACAACTCCTTGCATTTAGCCGCAAGCAAGTTGCATTTCCGAAGATCCTGGACCTCAACGAAGTACTACGGAATGCGACTAAGATGTTTCTTCGGCTGGTTGGCGAGGACATTGCGGTCGAGTTCCGACCTGGCGCGTCTGTCGGCAACATTAAGGCCGACCCTGGCCAGATCGAACAAGTTCTCATGAATCTTGTGGTGAATGCCCGCGATGCGATGCCCACAGGTGGCAGGATCATGATCGAAACTGCGCTAGCCGAATTGGACGAAGACTACACATCAAGGCACCCCGGAGCCCACTCTGGTCAACATGTTGTTCTGATGGTAAGCGATACGGGGTGCGGCATGGACGATACCGTCAAATCGCAGATCTTCGAGCCTTTCTTTACTACCAAAGCAGTTGGACACGGTACCGGGCTCGGACTCTCGACTGTGTACGGGATTGTGAAACAGAGCGAAGGCTACATCGTTGTGTACAGTGAGCCTGACAAGGGCACGACATTCAAGATTTATTTTCCCAGCGTCTATGAAAAAGCTAAAGAGCTTGTCTCACGCTATGAAGACGCTCCGCCTCCGCGTGGCTCAGAAACGATTCTGATTGTTGAGGACGAGAAGCTTTTGCGTGAAGTTACGGTGACGCTACTAAAAGCGGGCGGCTACAGTGTTCTGGAAGCAAGAGATGGTGAGGAGGCATTAAGAATTATGGCCTCGTCTCCGGACGAAGTTGATTTGCTGTTGACCGATGTCATCATGCCCGAGAAAAGCGGGGGTGAGCTCCTGGCAGAAGCCAAACGGCTATATCCGAATCTGCGGGCTGTGTTCATGTCGGGATACACCGGCGATATGGTTGCACGACAGGGCGTGCTGATGGACGAGGCTACTTTCCTAGAGAAACCCTTCACCAAGCGAGCATTGCTTGCGAAAGTTTACGCGGTGCTGCACGGAGAGTCCGAAAAGCAGTCCTGACGTGGACCTCGACGCAAGCATCAGCAACAACATCACAGATTTTTGATTAGGATTCCCTGGTGCTGAGTATCAGCTCACGCTCTTGGGACCGCTCATTTTACTAACGCTGGGCGAGCAGTGGCGTAAGTGGCCGGTGGAAAGTGGACCGTCGGCGTGTCATCTATCCTCTGACTTGCTGAGTGGTAAAGTGTCCAGATGCGATCCAACCGATCCGTGCCGCCCTGTGTCGTGATTCCTGTGCTCATTTACCCCGACCCCGGCGCAGCGGCCCTTTGGCTGTCAAAAGCTTTTGGCTTCACCATCCGTCTCCGCATTGCCAATCACCGCGTCCAGATGAAAGCCGGCGATGGCTGCTTCACCATCGCCGAAGGCAACGTGATGCCCAACAACTCGCACATCGTTCAGGTTCGCATTGAAGATGCTAAGCGTCACTGCGAGCGAGCGCGACAGAACGGTGCCATCATCCTGACAGAACCCCAAGACCAACCCTACGGCGAGCGCCAATACAACGCTGAGGATTTTTACGGCCACCGCTGGGACTTTACGGAGACCATCACCGATGTCGCTCCCGAGGAATGGAGCGGCGGTGCATTTCATCTTGAGTGACTCAGCGATTGGCGTAAATCGCTGATGGCGCGAAATGGCGCAGTGTCCAGCTAGGGATTCGCAGATTTCTCCAGCTCGGCGTTCAGGTGAATGCTGCTTCCAGCGACCACCTTCATCTTGCGCTCCCAGTTCTTGTAGCCGGGCTTCTTGACGACAATGGAACGCTCGCCCTGTGGGACTTCCAGATCTGACGGCGTGTTGCCCGCAAAGTTTCCATCGATTTCGATGTCGGCGCCATCAGGGACGGAGGCGATGGAAAGCCGCGCGGTGGAAGTAGCTGCAGCGGCAGCCGGAACTGCAGAGGTGGCGGAACCATCAGCTCCTCCGGGTAGCGCATCCGGCTTGCGTGTGCCCTCCAGCTGGCAGCTGTATTCCTTGTTTCCGTCATGGCGAATATAGAGCCGGCCGTCTCCGCTGTCCACGCGGAACTCCACCACTTGTCCGGGCGAAAACTGCCCAGCCTGGAATGCGCCGCAATAGTCCGCCTGGTAAATCAGGTCCGGACCTTGCAGTTCATAGACTTTGGCTCTGCGGTTCGAGCCACCGCCGCCCGAAACATGTAAGTCCCTGCGTATCGAGTAGCCCAGGATCGTGCCCTTCATATACTGCGGGCCAGACATATCGTTGGGGGTAGGTGGGGAGTTAGGGTTTAAGGACTCTGTCGTGGCTTGGATGGAGCACTTGTAATCCTTTGCGCCTTCGTGGGCGATGTAAATCTTGTCCTCTTTTATGATGAACTCGACTTCCTGTCCGTTCTGGAAGTCCCCGCAGTTGCTGATCTGGTAGTCCTTAAGACCCGCCTTCAAGTCATAGACCTTGGGCCCGGAGGCGCTGGAGACGGTCAGAGTGCCCTTCTCGTACGCAGGGTGATCCGCAGCAACGAGGCCGACACTCGATAGAGTGGCAAGGCATACCGCGAAAACTCTAGCGCAACTCACAAGCCCTCCTGGTCTGGTCTGGTCTGGTCTGAGCGCGTCCGTGAAGCCGCCCATTTCGGTGCTGGAAGGGCGCGTTTCCGGTCGACTTCGCCCCAACGATAGCACAGCGTCTGAAAAATCCCTGTCCGCTGTGTCGTCCTGTAGATGAGTGCTTCGCGTCGCATGGTACCATTCCCGCGTGGGCGACTCCATTTGCGTTCCGAATGCTGTCTCAGCCGTCCCGACCACGACGGTTGCGACGCGGCACTCCGCCCTCGTCCGCGTCACGCACTGGATCACCACGCTTTGCTTTCTTGCCCTGCTCGTCAGCGGTGCTGAAATCGTGATCTCTCATCCCCGCTTCTATTGGGGCGAGACCGGCAACGATCTGACTCCAGTGTTGTTCAAAATCCCGATCCCGGCTTCGAGGAATCTGGTGCCGACCGGGTATGGATACGTGCTGCCGGACCAGAATGGTTGGAGCCGGTATCTTCACTTTCAATCGGCCTGGGTGGTGGTATTCACGGGACTGCTATATACGATCTTCGCCCTGGTGTCCGGGCATCTGCGGAGAAACTTGCTTCCGGGTGGCACCGATCTGTCGTGGCGGGCGCTCTGGACGTCAATTACGAGCCATTTGCATTTCAAGCGGCCGAGTGAGGCAGAAGCGTGGTCGTATAACGTCCTCCAGCGGCTCAGCTACCTGTTCGTGATCTTTGTTCTTTTTCCGTTGGTCATCTGGACGGGCCTGGCGATGTCCCCCGCCTTTGTTTCGGCGTTTCCGGCGACCGTCAATGTCCTCGGCGGACAGCAATCAGCACGCACGCTTCACTTCTTCGTCTCCCTGGCACTCGTGCTGTTCTTGCTGGTCCACGTCGTGATGATTGTTCTGGCCGGATTCTGGAGCCGCATGCGGGCGATGATCACCGGTCGTGCCGCTACACTTACGGAGCGCATATGAGCGAACTTTCTCCGGACAAGCATGTACCCGACAAGCAGCCACCCCGCAAACTCTCACGCCGCAGACTGATTACCACGGGACTCGCGGCAACAGCTGGTGTAGCCGGCCTCGGTGTCGCCGCTAGCCTCGCGCAAAGGTACGGACTGGTCCCACCCGATCACGTCGGAATTTACGGCCTCGGTGAAACGCTGACCTACGCTTCCCAGCGCCTGCTTACCAAGCACTCGTTAGCTCGCGAGTTCTCTCGGAGCCAGATCTCGAAGCCTCCATTCGCGAACGAAATCCCGCCACTGAGTGAGGCGTACGAGCGCCATCAGGTCGGCGGATTCGCGGACTGGCGGCTCTCCATCGACGGTATGGTCGCCCGGCCTGCGTCGTTTTCGCTTTGCCAGATTAAGAGCTATCCGTCTCAGAGCCAGATCACTATGGTGCAGTGTGAAGAGGGTTGGTCATATATCGCCGAATGGATCGGCGTGCCTCTCTCGAAGATCTTGCAAGACGTGGAAGTCCACCCACGAGCCAGATACGTCGTCTACTACTCGATCGATCCCGACTGGTGGGAAAGCATCGATATGGCCGACGCATTGCACCCGCAGACTTTTCTTGCCTATGGGATGAACGGTGGTGAATTGCCCGTGGGCAATGGCGGACCGCTTCGACTGCGGGTCCCCCGCCAGCTTGGCTACAAGAGCGTGAAATACATCACGCACATGACGGTCACCGACAATCTAAAAGGTTTCGGCAAGGGTCTGGGCTCCGCGTCTCCGGAATCAGGCTACGCCTGGTACGCCGGCATCTGACAGGTTCGTTTCAGATGCGGCTGCGACAACAACTCCAGAGGAGATGGGAATGGATCTGAGTCTTCGGGGTAAGTGTGCGGTGGTCACCGGTGCCAGCAAGGGCATCGGCCGCGCTATCGCGCTCGGTCTGGCGCAAGAGGGCGCAAACGTTGCCATCTGCGCGCGAGGGGCGGAGGCTTTGCGCGAGGCGGAACGAGAGTTGACCGAGCAAGGCAGTAAGGTCTGGGCGGGAGCATGCGATGTTGGCGATCCGATAGCCCTCGACCGATTCCTTGAATCAGCCCGGCAAGAGTTGGGCCGTGTCGATATTCTGGTCAACAACGCGTCCGGCTTGGCCTTTGCCGACGACGAAGCAGGATGGCGCAGTAACTTCAACGTCGATGTCATGGCGGCCGTGCGCGCTTGCTGGGAGGTTGTCCCGTGGATGGCTGCGAGTGGAGGCGGAAGCATTCTGCATATTGCGTCGGGGTCAGGTTTGGAAGCGGGCTCTCCTCCTGCTTACGCAGCTGCGAAGGCCGCCCTCATCAGCCATTCGAAAACCATGGCGATTGCGCTCGCTCCGCAGAAGATCCGCGTCAACGTTATGGCGCCAGGATCCATCGAATTCGCCGGCGGACTATGGGAAACGATGAAGCATAACAATCCAAATTTTTACGCCACAGTGCTTGGAACCATTCCCTGGGGCCGGATGGGCACGCCCGAAGAAGTGGCGAATGCCGCTCTATTCCTGGTGTCGGATCGCGCGAGCTGGATCACCGGCGTCTGCCTCGGAGTCGATGGTGGCCAGCGTAAGGCGAATCTCTAGTCCGGCTCCGGAGACCGCCTTCATTGACACTTTCCGCACTCTCCGGTTCAATAACTTAAGTGGCTTGCACACGACCGGTTGAACGCGGATTGCGCGTCCGGCTGCTACAGATTTCAAAATTCAGTTCTCAGGAGCAACTCATGTCAGCACCGAGCCGTCGGCCGGAGATTCGCCGGCGCCGTACCCGCAAGAGCAAAATCGTCCAACTGCGCAAGCGCCTGGCCGCCGCCAAAACCGACGCCGACAAGACCCGCATCACCGCCAAGCTGCATAAGATGGCAATTTTGTCTCCCGGCCAGCCTCTTCTGAAGTAGCGCAAGTGCAAGCGAAGGTGCGCTGAAAAACGGCGCCGACGCGGCGTCCCTGCGCGACTCTCGAGCTTTTCCGTCTGCATCCCGGCACTACCGTGCCGGGCTTTCCCCATGCCGCCCCTTCGCGGCTTCGCCCTTTGTCCGCAAGACGGTACCTGCTCAGCGCTCGCACACTGGGATCATTCTCGCCGTTGCATATCTACGCAGGCGCGATCTCAGTCGACCGCATGCACCGGCTCGGCGTGGTGTTGACCGTCCCGCGCGACTTGATGGTAGACGTCGAGCACGCGGCGCACGGAGTTCTCCCACGAGAACCGGGTGGCCTGCTTGTAGCCGCGCTCTTTCATGCGGTCGCGCAAGGGTTTGTCCATCAGAACGCGGTGCAGCGCGCGCATGATCTCGAAGACATTTTCCGGATTCACCAGCACCGCCGCGTTGCCCACCACCTCGGGCAGCGAAGACACGTTGGAAGTCACGACCGGAGTGCCGTGCGCCATGGCCTCGAGCGGCTGAAGTCCGAATCCTTCGTAGAGCGACGGGAAGACGAAGATCTTCGCCTCGTCGTAGAAAATCCGCAGCACATCGATGGGGATGAATCCCAGAAAGCGGACGTCATTTTGCACGCCACTGCGGACCACGGTGCGCCGCAGATCCGGATTGCCGGATAGATCGTCTCCAATGATGATGAGCTTGAGATCGGGATAAGCACCATCCTTTTCTAGTTCCGTTTTCAGCGCGGAGAACGCTTCGATCATGCGCACGACGTTCTTGTGCGGACTGATGCGTCCGGCATAGAGCAGGAAGGGATACGTCACCTGGTAGCGCTGCGCGATCAGTTCGCGATCGGAGGCCGTGGCGTGTCCATGGAGGAAACGCTCATCGATCGCGTTGTAGACCACTTCGATGCGGCCGGACGGGATTCCGAAGAGCTTTTCGATTTCCGTGCGGGTGAAGTTCGAGACCGCAAAAATTCGCGCCGCGCCCCGCAAAACCCGCTTGGTCATCTGCAGATGCCAGGTCTCCCAGAACCCGGTCTGCTGGCGGGCCCGCGACATATGATCCAGCAGATCGTGCACCGTCATAACGTAGGGACACGGAAGAAATCGAGGGACGGAAAAAAGATTGGGAATGTGAACCAGGTCGCAGTCGAGTTTTTTTAGCGCGCCCCGGAACTCGCGGTATCCCTGAATTGTGCGATCCGGGGCCTGCAATGGGACCGTATGAAAATTGGATGGCAGCGGGCCGATTTCCTGAACCTTGGCAGGAGGTCCGACCAGATAATACGGATTCTCGTGATCGAGGCGGCCCAGCGTGCGGACAACATTGCGAATGTAAGTGCCGACGCCAAACTCGCTCATCCGCCGGATGTCGATCGCGATCTTCATCGACTGCATTTAAACACAGCGGACAGAGAGGAACACAGGGGAATTACGCCCTTACCTCCGCCTGAGCTTTTGCGCGGCGCTCGGCATAGAGCGGAAATGCTTCGCAGAGATCGAGCACCTGCTTCTTCACCTTCGCTAGCACGGCCGCATCGGTTCGATGGAGAAGCGATTCGGCGATCCAGCGACCGACCTGGCGCATCTCCGCTTCTTTCATTCCGCGTGTGGTCAGCGCCGGCGTACCAACGCGAATGCCGCTCGGCTTCATCGGAGGATTGGTATCGAATGGGATCGCGTTTTTGTTGACGGTGATTCCGGCTTCGCCCAACGCTTTTTCAGCTTCGCTGCCCAGCATGCCTTTGGAGAAAACATCGACCAGCATCAGGTGCGTGTCGGTGCCACCGGAAATAATGCGGAAGCCTTCGTCGGCCAGGGTTTGCGCCAGCACTTTTGCATTAGCCACAACCTGCCGCGCGTAATCGCGGAATTCAGGCTGCATCGCTTCGAGGAAGCAAACAGCTTTCGCTGCCATAATGTGCACCAGCGGTCCGCCCTGCATTCCGGGGAA
>Ga0187863_10004247_pt1 | contig 10248 bp, 9 predicted proteins | sample June2016WEW_11_1_FD_132975 | JGI IMG/M metagenome (GOLD analysis project Ga0187863, IMG submission 132975) | Peatland microbial communities from SPRUCE experiment site at the Marcell Experimental Forest, Minnesota, USA - June2016WEW_11_10 | ecosystem: Environmental > Terrestrial > Soil >...
GCCGAGGCCCACGATTTTCCTGCCTTCCACGACGGCTCCTTCGCGCGCGGCCTTCGACGGGTAGCCAAAGGGCGGAAAGTGAAGCCCTGTGCCGAGCTGATTTTTCGGGCTGGCGCCGGGAATGGTTGTGTACTCGAAAAGGCCGCTGTTGGTGACGTACAGGCGGTGGCCGTCCGGCGAGAGCGCGAGGCCAAAGGGATAAGTTCCGGTAGGGATCGAGGCAACGCGCTGCAGTGTGGTCGAGTCAATGAGGACGATGCGCCAGTTTCCCTGATCGAGGGCATAGAGGGTCTTGCCGTCGCTGGAGACAACGAGCGTGGCTGCGAAACTGCCGGAAAAATCTTGGCCTGCGATCGTGCCGGCGAGGGAAAGTTCGCCGGCGGGTTTCCAGTCGGCTGTTCGGTAGGCTCGAATCTTGCCGGAGTCGCCGGTTGCGACATAGAGGAGCGATCCGTCCGGTGAGTAGGCGAGTCCGGCGTGAGTCTCGATGGCCGGATCGTTCTCGAAGCCGCTGGGCATGCGTTGTACAGATGGCGTGGGGCCCGCGGGATCGCTGACTACATTCAATGCGAAGGGAAATCCGATGGAGGGGACGGCGATCTGCGCGCCATCGGGCCGCACTGCGAGTGCAAACGGATAGGGCGCGACGGGAATCCAGTTACCCGCCGGATGAATCTCGCGGCCGTTGGGCAGGACAGCCGTGACGCCGGTCTGCGCTACGAGGCAAAGGGCAGGCAAGAAGAATGCCGTAACGATGAAGGAGGAAACTGCGCGCACGCGGATCATTTCCATCAGTATGCACGGCAAAGATCAATGTGGGGTTGCAAAGGCGACGCGCAGGTGTGTGTGTCCCAGGGGAATTGTTGGACTACTGTTCTACGACGGCCTTGGACAGATTGCGGGGCCGGTCGACGTCGACGCCGTGTTCGAGAGCCATGTAATAAGCGAAGAGCTGCAGTGGGACGACTTCGAGGAGGGGTAACAGGTACTCGGTCGTTGGTTGCACTTCGATGCAATCGCTCACGAGAGATTGCACAGCGCGGTCGCCGGTGTTGGCGATGCCGATGACGCGGGCGCCCTGGGTCTTCATGTCTTCGAGAAGCTGGAGGGTCTTCTCATAGCGCACGACGGAGGACTCGAGCTCGCGGTCGACTGTGGCGAGGACGACGAGCGGTACGCTGTCGCTGACGAGCGCGTTAGGCCCGTGCTTCAACTCACCCGCGGGGTAGCCCTCAGCATGGACATAGGAGGCTTCCTTCAACTTGAGAGCGCCTTCGCGCGCGATGGCGTAATGAATGCCCCGGCCGAGGTAGAGAAAGGTGTGGGCCGAGGCATATTTCTTAGCCAGCTTTTCCATGCCAAGACGCCAGTGGTCGAGTTGGGCGGCAATGGTGTCGGGAAGATCGAGCAGGCGGGCGATGTTGGACTGGAGCGAGTCGCGATCCATACGGCCGAGGCGCTGAGCCTCGTAAAGTCCGAGAAGAAAGAGGACTGCCAATTGGCAAGTGAAGCTCTTGGTGGCGGGGATCGCCTTTTCGACTCCCGCGGCCAGCGGCATGGAGACGCGGGCTTCGCGCGCCATAGTGGACGAAGCAGCGTTGGTGATGGCGAGGGTGGTCTGGCCGCGCTGTTCGACTTCGCGCAATGCCGCGAGGGTGTCAGAGGTTTCTCCGGATTGGGAGATGACGATGACTGCGGGGCGGCGGAGATTGTTGCCGCCGCGGCAACTGTATTCACTGGCGTACTCGACGTCGACGGCGAGGCCGCAGAGGTCTTCGAGGAGAATTTCGGCGGCGAGGCCGCTGTGCCGGCTTGAACCGCTGGCGGCGATCAGGACCTCACCGGCCGGATTGGCCCAGGCGGCGAGACTGCGGGTCACGTCGGGCTTGAGCTGGTTGTGATCGAGATACGAAGCAACGGTTCGCGCGAGCGCCTCAGGCTGCTCGTAAATCTCGCGCAACATCTCATGGGGAAAAGTCGCCATGCGCTTCATTGTAACGCTTCGTCCCCTGGACAAAGGGCTGAAGGGTGCGTAAGAAACGTTTGAATAGCGGATTGTTATTCCTCCGCATTATGGATGTAGCATTCGTGGATGGCATCGAGCGGGGCATCGGGCCACTTCGCCTGGATCAAATCCTGTTCGCTGAGCTCGTGCAAGGTGAAGTCGATGGAGCCGTCGGCCTGAACGGAGCCTTGCACATATCCATAGATATGGGTCTTTGCACCTTTTTCGGCCGTCTTTGGCAGCTGATAGCGACGGGCACCGGCGGAGCCGATGATCAAGCCGGGAACGATTGTATTGGTGTGCTGTTTCCAATACGGGCTATTGAAGACGTTGGGCGAGTAGTAATGCGAGTGGCTGGCGATGAGGTAGACATGCTTGCCGGCGGCCTGCGCATCGTAAAACCAGTTGTAAACTAACTCGCCGGTGTGCAGGCCGAGGTCCCAATCGTCCATTGCGTGTTCGGAACCGGTGGAGTGGGGCAGGGCCTCGTGCATGCCGGCGACGATGGCACGAATGCCGGAGTTGAGGGCAAGGTCGCGATCGAGCACTCCGCGCAGCCAGTGAAGTTGCGCGTCGGAGAATTCATCGCGGCTGGCGTTGTCGAGGGTGATGAAATCGACGCCATCGCGGGTCCAGTGGTACCACGGGCCGAGGGGTGCTCCGTCCGCGCCATCGGCTTTGCGCTGGGCAGCGATTTCGGGGCGATCGAGGAAGCTGGAGAACTTATCGATGTAGCCTTCGCGGGTCATCGGCTTGACGGTTTCGTGGTTGCCGCGGCCGAGGAAGACGGGAAAGGAACCGAAGGAAGCCATTTGGTGGGTGAGGAAATCGTCCCACGCCATCTTCTGGTAATCCTCTTTGGTAAACGGATTGCCGCCATGTTCCATGGCGATCAGATCCTGATCGGGCTGCGACATCCAGCGGAAATCGCCGAGGTGCCAATAGAGGACATCGTTTTCGGCTTTCACTTTGGTGGCGATTGCGGGCATCACGAAGTCGCCGCAGTTGCGGCTGTCTCCAGAGACGGCGAAGGTCCACATGGCTGGAGAGGCTGGCGCGGTCTGGACGGCTGAGGCGTTTTGGGCAGCTTGACTTAGGGCGTATTCGGGCGCAATGGCAAGCGCAATGAGGGGAGAAGCGAGCAGGAGAATCGGCGTCCTCAACATGCAAACAGCATAACGTGCAGGGATTACGCAGGGTGTGAAGCGTCACAACGCGCCTTCGGATTGCGCGGGGCGATCGAGGCGACCGCCGAGATTAGAGAGGAGCGCGATGGGACGCAGAACCAAACCGAGAATGAGCCGGGGCATGCGGCGGAAATCGTCGACGAGTGTGCGGCCGGCATGATCGGTGAGAAATACACCGCGACGCATGACGTGCAGGTGGAAGAGCGCCGAGATCAGCGTGAAAATGCAGACGGCGAAGATGGCTTTGGAAGGTGCTGCGGGTCCAACGGCGCGATGGGCGAGCCAGTCAAGGAGTTGAGCGAGTCCGGGAACGCCGACGGCGATGACAAGGTTGCCGAGCCGCCGCGAGCGGAGGCCGAGAGCACGCTGCTGCATGCCGGCATAGATCCCCGCCGTGAGGGTGACATAGGCCGTTTCGACGGCAACGATAGCCAGCCGGCCGTGCGAGCCGGATCGGGCCATCGCCGCCAGGTAAACGAGCGAGCGGGCGGCAGCGCTGAGCAGGGCGCACTTCCAGTTCCAGCAGGCACACGCGTGGGCAAGGATGAGGGTCCACCTTTTGCGTTGCATGGGCCCATTGTGAGGGAAAGGTGCAAATGGAAGGTCACACGGTGGTTACAGGAGCGTTGACATGCATCACCGAGGTAATCAAGTAGGTTCGTCTGGGCCTGTGATTCGAGTCACCTTCGGGAGGGCCGCTTGCTGGATAGGCTCAAGATGGGGGGGCGCGCCGGGATTCGGGTGCTCCGATACAGCGGTTCCAGAATTGCTGTACCCCGAAACCGCGATGCCAAGTGGCGTTTTCCTTAAGAAAACGCCACCTTTCACGGTCCGCAAAGAGGGCACGTGAATTCTGGAACCGCTCTAAGTAAGGAGAGATTTCATCATGGCTTATGTCGTGACGGATGCGTGCACCAAGGATTTTGTCTGTGCGGCGGAATGCGCCACCGCGGCGATTGCGCCTGTGGCGGGCGATGCGAATGCCGGAACGGTTTCGCAGGTCTACATCAATCCAGACGAATGCATTGATTGCGGGAATTGCGCTTCGGTCTGCGCGCAGAATGCCATCTTTGCCCTGGACGAGCTGCCGGCGGACAAGGCGCATTTTGCCGAGAAGAACCGGGCCTATTTTCAGTAGGGCGGCTTTGGAAAATCACCCAGGGGTGCGTACAACGGTTGGTTAGCGTTCGTGCTCTCCCACCCTTTCGCCAGAATATTGAACAGCAGGCCCTTCGACTTCGCTCAGGGCAGGCTTTTGACTTTGCTGCGCTCAGGTCAGGAGGATGGGGCACCCATTTTCCTTGCAGCTATTTGCGGTTGATTAAGAATGCGTTCCCGCGGGCGCAGTCGCCGGTTGGGACTGCGATTGCGGTGTTGCCGGAGCAGGCGTCGCGGGGGATTCAGGTTTCGGTTGGCCGGATGGTTCTGTCGGCGCTTCCGGCACCGCTTCCGGAATCCGCAGCGGTGTCATCGCGGCCGCGCTGATGGGAAGCACCGGAAGAGTCAGCGTCTGCACCGTTCCTGGATCGTCACGGAGCTTTACATACAGCGTGCCGCTGGAGGGATGCGGCACGACAAGCTGTGTCCCTGTAAAGTCGGGCGGGACGTCGGTGGGATTATCGAACGTCGGCGTCGAGGCGATCGCAGTTGCCAGAAAGAGATTGCTCCCAGACAGCGCACATGGCTTCGCGAGCGCATGGGGGCAGCGAAGTTCCTTGAAGCCTGGCATCCGGACCAGTGTCCCGAGCGGCAACCAATCTCCGGCAACCCCCTCCGCTGAAACGGCGCGGGCCTCCACGGGACCGAAGGCTGAAGGGCCAAAGCGGGCGAGTGGCTCCACAACGCCGAGAGCGGTGTTCGCGTCTTCGAGCATCAGGCTGCCGTCGGCAAGCGAAAGGGCCGTGTGAAAGCTACCGTCGACGGCGGAGATCTCAATCTTCTCGTCTCTTGGAAAACTCATCGGGACCTTGGACTTGAGAAAGAAGAGCAGTTTCTTCTCGACAGGCAGATCATCCCGGCTGCCGAATTGTACGGGGGGTGGTGTCTCGGAGGTTTCGTCCTGCGACCCTTTGCTCAGAAGGGTGATCTGCGGGCGAGCCGGATTGACAGTGACATGGACTTTGAGCTCGCGTCCATCGCGTAGCAGCACCTTGGCAGAGGTGTGCTCGCTGGGTTCGAGAGCTGCCGTGGAACTATCGGTGTGCAGCGCCAGGCGGTCGATGTCCTGGATGCGGGTCAAATTCGCCGGCGACCAGGTGATTCCGTCGAGAGTGGCTTTGGCGACTTCATCGAGGCGGGTGCCAGTCAACACGGCTGCCGTATCGCCAGCGCTCAGCGTCAAGCGATCGAGCGATGCCGCTTCCGCATAAGCGTTCAGTGTGAGAATGTCCGGCTTCTGAAGGCCGAACTGCGCGATCTCGACCTTAACCGGTCCTGGAGCGGCGTCAGCCATGGGCATGGTCGCGACCAGGACATCGGGCTTCGGCGATTTCCAGGTCAGCGGAAGCGCGTCTCCTCCCGATGTAACTTCTTCGACTTTGTCGACACACAGGCTGCTGTCGCCCTGGACGTGGAGCGTGTCTTCGCGCCCAACGACGAGGGCGGATTGATCGCTGGAAGCAATGCTCCACTTCCCCTGCTGCGCGGAATGCAGGTGATAAGTCGGGCCAACCCAATCGTCGAAGCCCCATTTGCCGCGTACTTCCGCGGTGCCATCACTGACCGAGAGGAGCGGGGCTGGATGATAGAGAGCGAGTCCACCTTCGCCGGGATCGGCCTTGATGGGCAGATCGACCGCATTGCCGTAGGTCTCAATGTGCAGGGACAGATCGTGCGCGAGTTGGGTGGCGAGAACCAGTGGCGCTCCCTCGGCGGGGAGCACCAAGTCAGGTTTCTGCGCGCAGAAGACTTCTTTCGGATCGACAGGATGCAACGGAGGCATCTTGGGCGGTCCGATGGGCGGAAGCGCGATCACCACGACGGATTTCGGATCGCGGAATGAAGGAGGCACGTTGAGGCGAAGGTTCAGTGTGTCCTCAGTGGACAGGGCCAGTGCCGGAATGTACTGGTAATGGGCGGTATGCAAGGAAGAAAGGATGCGTGCGGTGTCGACGATGGCGCCGATGTAGGGACTGTAGGCTCCAGCGCCAGCCATGTTGGAGTAGCTGAGCTGATTCATCAGGTCGGCCGTTGAGCCCGCGGTCAGCTGCGCCACGCGGGTTTGGGCGTTGGAATCGTCCATAACCAGCCCTTCCGTATGTTGCGACAGGCAGGTAGCCTGCTGGTCGATGGGCCGATCGAAGCATTCCTGATTGACCTTGATCCCGAGGCTGCGCGCCGCTGTTTCGGCACGCACTTTCAATGATTTTGGATCGGTTTGCGAGGTGACCCTGATTTCAGAGAGGTAAGCATCGAGGCGCATTCGATCCCAGCTGGCAGCCTGCAGGTCCTGGCTGGCACGCACAAAGATGCCAGGCCGGCCGCGGACAGCGTTACGCAGAGTGCCGAAGTCACCGCCAGTTTCCGGGGCTAGAAAGACGATGGCCTGCTGCGCCTCCTGAGGCACGGTGACAAACACGCCTTCTTCACGCGCCTCCCGGTTCCATGTTTCAACGCGCGTGAACCAATCGTTGGGCGGGGGATTTGTGATGCCGCGCAGGAAAGCAACGATGAGCACATAGCGTGCGGACTGGCTATCGGGAAAGTCGGGATGGATCCAAAGCCGGTCTCCCGCGAGGAGGTTGGGCACCTGGCCAATGGGCAGCGTTACCTGACCCCGCTTGACGTGTATATCTACTTTCGGGCCGGCAAGGTCAAATGCCTGGGCATTCAATCGCAGGGCTGAGAAGGAAAGCAATAAAACCGACAGCAAATGACGCATGGCTCTATTGTACGAAGTTGGGGATGTTAAGGAAATCATCGATCGGAGAACGGCAGTTCCGATTTGTACGAATTTGAGTCGTTCTTGGCTCGCGATTCGCTGTAGCATTTAGTAAGAAACGTATTAATATCATTTACACTAGGAGTGCTTTAGCACCTGGGGATTGATTAGCTAGAGTTTCTCGAATTCCTTTTCGGGTCCAAAGAGAGAAGTGGAAGCAGGCGGTCTAGTTAGCTGGGACTGATGGGGAAGGTTCCCGAAGACTGCCCGAAGCCATATATCGCCTCACACCCATTCGGGAAAGCCTTATCCGGTTTCTTCTTGCGACATGCCGGTCTGTGCGTTAGCGTGGCTAACATATTCTGGACCAAGATGTTGAGGACCTGAAAAACCGCTCATGAAGCGGGCTAAAGAGACGCTATAGGGAGAAGCACAAATGAAGGCGACACGCGCTGCGCAGAGCAGCATAGACGTCAGCAATCTAAGTATTCCTGACGCAGAAGAGATTATTGAAGAAGCTTTGGGGGAGCTCGCCTTCTCACAGGATCCTGGCTTGGTGAGAGCATTGCGGTTTCTTGCTCCGCCGGGGTACCAGGCAATTGTGGAACTGTGTAGTGAAAATGGCCGCAGCAAACGCCGCAATGCCTCGGCGGATTCCTGGTCTCCGGAAGAAGACGAAGTACGGATCTATTTTGAGCGCACGGATGAAGCCGGCGCTACTCCCCGAGAGATTCGTTCTCCTCGAGTATCGGCCGAGCACTCTTTTGAGAGTGAAGATGACAGTCAACCCGCAATGATTCCTGCCGATCTGGAAGCGCGCGTGAAAGAGCTATGCGCAGCGCTGGCCGAGGCAGAACGCGGGGGGCACGCCTTTATCGCGCTGAAATGGTTCCGTGATTCGTTTTTGCCGCGAAAGACATTTCGTTGGAATCAGCACCCTGAATCGCGCCAGGCGGTCCTGGCAGAAGCCATTCAGCGCGGAGTTGTCTTGACCAGCAAGATCGCGAATCCGAAGACGCCGGCTTATCCCACCACGACCATCCGCCTGAACCGGGCCGAAGCCAATATTCCCGACGAGGCGCAGCGCTTCCATCCAGTTGCCATGCACGGCGGCGGTTCGGTTGTCGAGGTCATTGAAGAGGAGCGTGGCGCTCTGTGAGCTGCTACTTCCTCGAATCCACGGCGTTCGCCAAGCTGTTTGTGCAGGAGCCTGGCACCGATGCGCTGATCCGGTTGATGGAGAATGTCGAGGACAACCGCAAATTGATTGCGGCTTCTGCGCCATTGGAGGTCTACTCCGCAATTCGGCGGCGCGCGCGGGCAGGCTCAATCAGCCCTGAAGACGCCAGTTCCGCGCTGGATATCCTGCGCGTAGAAGCTGCCCGTATGGTGCAGGAGCCGCTGAATCCGGCTGTTCTTGAGGCGGCGCGGCAGCTCGTGGATCGCACAGAGCTTCGCTGGCCCGAGGCGCTCCAACTGGGGGCAGCGATTGTGGCGCGCGAGATGTTTCAAGGCACAGAGATAATCTTCGTATCGGCATCGCAGGGTTTGCTGGATGCGGCGAAGACCGAGGGATTTAATGTGCTTGACCCGCTGAAAGAAGCAGTCGAAGAAATGAAAGAAGCACAGGCCTAGACTGCTTCAGTTTTGCGCTTGCGCAGCACCCATGTCGTCATGCATCGGTAGTCCTGCACAATGGTTGTCTTCAGCGGATCGACGAGCACGCCATTCAATTCATACGTCAAGCGCAGAAGCATCTTTTCATCGACCAGGAACCACTCGGATCCGTCGCCTACCACATAGATATTGGGGCGCACGGATTCGAATTCCATGCCGATGCGCGAACCGAGCCTGCAAAACAGCATCCCGCCACGCCGCAATACTCTCCACAGCTCCTTCAACATGGCCAGAAAGTGCCGAGCGTCTCGCGCAAAATGCAGGACCGAGTTGCACAGCACCACATCGGCAAATTCATCGGGAAACGGCATATTTTCAATGGCGCCGACCTGGAAGTTCTCCGCCGGCAGTCCAGTGGCGAGCGAGGCGGATAGCTTGCGCACATGTTCCACGCCGGCTGCGTCTGCGTCCAACGCAAAAACCTCGCACCTTTCGCGCAGCAGGTGAACGAGGTTTCGCCCGTAGCCGCACCCTGCGTCGAGCACGCGCATACCGGCGGCGATGTTGCCGCGTAGAATCTGATCAAAGACATAGATATCGATCTGCCCGAATTGCTCTTGCACGGTCATCGTCATTGTGTTCGCCTTTTTCGATTTTTGCGCGAACTAGTCTTTGCGAAACTGGTTGGCCTTGTCGAATTCATCGCGCAATTCGGGCGTGCGCAGGTTTTCGCGGATATGGGCAAGGCGCTGCTCCAACGCAAACAGCGCGGCCTGCACTGCCTCCGTGTTGGTGTAGGCGATGTCGCGCCACATCGAGTAGGGGCTCGCGCCGAGGCGCGTCATCTCTCGCAGTCCGCGTCCACCCACGTCTTTCAACTCGGGCGCATTACCCACCTGATCCTCGAGTAATGCACTGAGGCCGGTGGCAACAAACTGAGGCAGATGGCTGACCCAGGCGACCAGTTCATCGTGGCGTGCGGGATCGATGTCGATGACTTTGGCGCCGATCGCCGCGACCCACCCGCGCCAATTACGAACTAATTCAGTCGATGCTGTCGAGCGATTCCATGCAGGTTTGTCGGTAAACATCCAGACTGCGCCGCGAAACAATTCCGCGTCGGCGAGGGACGCGCCACCTCGTTCCTTGCCCGCCATGGGATGGCCGGGAAGGAATGCCGCGCGGTCCGGCTGATTGAAGAGGCGATCTGCTGCTGCGCTGATTTGCGCCTTGGTGCTGCCGACGTCCGTGACCAGATGAGTGGGGCCAAGTGAGGCGGCGAGCTGTTCCATCCAGTCGAGAATTGCGTAGACGGGCGTGGCCAGCAGCACAACCTGGCTTTCGCGCGCCATCTGCAAGGGGTCGGTCGCGACGGCATCGAGGGCGCCCATTTGGAGCGCGGTCTGCGCCTGCTCGGGGCTGCGGTTCCAGCCGGCGATCGATCCGCAAAAGCCAGCCGCGCGCAACGCCAGGCCCGCGGAAGCGCCCAGCAGACCCGTACCAACAATAGCGATGCGCTCGATCATGGTTCCTTTCGGAGCGGCGTTAGCGGTGTTAGC